>Ga0114919_10001518_pt1 | contig 18577 bp, 14 predicted proteins | sample BlataG_FD_88682 | JGI IMG/M metagenome (GOLD analysis project Ga0114919, IMG submission 88682) | Deep subsurface microbial communities from Black Sea to uncover new lineages of life (NeLLi) - Black_00105 metaG | ecosystem: Environmental > Aquatic > Marine > Oceanic > Sediment | place: Atlantic... | reverse complement strand
TTTCATATTTTTTATCATACTGTTTATTTATGGTATTAATTAAGCATTTTTTTTTTGTAAAACTTCTAAAATAATTAAAATTCAGATTTTCTTGAATTTTATCATATGTATAGATATTGATTTTAATCACATATTTAGAACTTTCTAACTTCCTAATCAAATTAAGTAAATCTTCATAATAACATTTAGGAAGGAGGAAGAAACCAAAAGTTTCATAACCAAAATTAGCTCTTGAGTATTTTGGTATAAGAAAGAAGGGTAAGTTATTTAATATTTTATATATATTTTTTAATTGAATTAAGGGATTAAACCTTATATGGCAAATTATTAGAGATAAATTTAATGATTTCCAATTAATTTTATAACTTGGGGCAATCTCACTATACTTTCCAATCCATTGGAGACTTTCAGTAAATCTATTTAAGCTTAAATTAGTTTCTATAACTCCTCTTCGTACATATTCTTGAAAACATTGCTGATAATCCAAAAAAGTTATGTACTGTTTGGTTTCAAAGAAAATAAAAATAAGAATTCTTAAAGTTTCTACTATATCGTCATTAAAAAGGGTTTTTGATGTTTTTAATAAATATTCTTCAAATAATTTATCGTAAAATTTATCTCTATTCTCCCCAATCAGTTGAAGATTTTCCCTTACAAATTTAAAAAAGAATTGAAAAGGACTATCGTATAATTCTGTGCTTTCCTGCTTTAAAAATTTTTCTAATCTATCAAATTCAGCTATTCTAAATTCGTAATTAATTGTTTTCTTCTTAATAAGAGATTCCCACTCTTTTATTGTAGGTAATTTTTGAAGATCAATAATTAGTTTCTGTGTTATAAAAATGTTTATTATTTCATTTCGTTTTAAAATCTCTGGAATGAAACTTCTATAAGCTTCTCTTACTAAAATCTCTTTTAAGAATTTTTTGTAAACCTTTGAAATTGAAATCACAATAAAATCGTTAGATTCTGTTCTTTCTACGCCAATATCGTAAAAGATTTCGCTTACATTTATTGATTGTGTCTTTTGATTATTATAAATGATTCTAGCTTTAGAATTAACTACTTCTAGATTAAGATATAATTCAATTTCTTGAATTAAATCTCTAAAAGTTGAATTTAAATTTATTAATAGATTTTCTATTGAAGAATTTATCAGTCTATCAAATTTTAATTGTTTCATCTATAATGTACTTGTTATTAGAATTTTTTTTATATTTATGTGAATCCCAGCAAAATTTATAAAAAAGATTTGAATACTAAATTTATATATTTTTTTCAATGGTAAATAATATTTACGAAATGAATTTTTAGCGTGTGTGTTTTTTAATTATTTATTTAAACTTATATCTTTTTAATTCTTTTACTGTTGAGTTTTTATAGTAACATCTAAATATATTGATAATCGTGTGATGTGATTAAGCATTTAACAGGATTAATTTATCATTAAAATATATTATAAAAGGGTTTAAAATGGTTAATAGAGGTGACTTCAATATGACTCCTGGATGTTGTGAAACAACCCCATAAGGTTGTAAGGCCAGAGAGCGTATTTTACCTTCCTTTTTTTTTTGAAACATTATCTACTCCTATGGATTGAATTATCTAATAGTTCAGATTATAAAATTTCTGGTTAAAGAAGATTGTATTACTAAATTATCTATTTTTAGCTATTGGTAATTAAAACCAATAATTAAGAAGAGATTCTCAATAAATTTTGTGTAGTTTATTAAACCCGTTTTACATTTATAAGAGAATAAAAATAAAATTAAAAATCTAACCGATATAATGAAGTGTTTAAAAACCAGCTCAAGTGTTTTATTGTTGGACTTAAAAGAAATAGCAAGAGTAAAAAAACGGAATTACATCAGTTTTTTTATAATTTATTTCACCCTAAGTATAATACAGATTTATTTAGCAGTTTACCTACCCCTATATTTGCTAAACATACGTTTAGTGGTAAGGAGTGAACTGGCGTTCATACAAGTTCTTGCTTTTTCAGTATTATTCTTAGACCCCGTTTTGGGATTTGTATTCGATAAATATGTGAAAAACAAAAAGATTATAATCTCATTCTCTATATTATTATTTCTAGTTAGTTTTTTTGTATCAATCTACTTTGTATCAATCTACAACTATTTACCTATTTTTGGATTATTTTTTGCTTTGAATCTACTAAGTCAAGGAATTATAAAGGTAGGGGTTAGCAAAATGATAATCGGACTTTCTGCAAATGAAATTATCAAGGATAGTAATTTAGTAACTATCAATATATCCTCAAATATCGGCTCATTGATACCGTCTATTGTTTTCCTTTTTGTATTAAGCGATCTTTTTGATTTAAATCACTGGAATATGTTTTTTTTAATTGGTGTATTGTCATCTCTACCCATGCTTTTATCAATCATTTTCCTAAAAGATTTCGGTAATAGTATCCCAAAAAAAAAAGAACTTCAAAATGAAGTTATGAATTCGCCGAAAGTGTTGCCGAAAGTGTCGCCTTTTAATTTTATCTTACTATTCTTATCATATTTATTAATCTGGAGTGATAAACTCTACCAGTTTCCGTTCTCTTCTTGGATTTTGACTAAATTTGGGCAACAGAGTTTCAATTTATATTCCATATCTTATATCTTATTTGTATTGTTAAATATTTCAGGATGGATTATAGGGCAAAAAATTTCCAAGAAAACCTCCGCTCTTGATAGCACATTTAAAATAAAAAAAAGAAAGGAGATTATCATTATTACAGTAGGGATTTATATCTTTTTAACTTTCGTTATGGCTTTCTCTGATTTCTTCCTTATAATGATTCTCCAAGCAATAATACAAGTGCTAGCAGGAATTTTTATGCTGAATTATGTTTCTTTAATGATGACAATTGCGAATAGCGGAAAACACAAAACTTTTACGTTTCAAAGTTTAAAACTAGCATACGCGTTTTCTTGTGTAATCTTCATTCCATTAGGAACTTTTTACTCTGCTTTTATTCCGATTGAGACCTTAATTATAATCACTGGAATACTATCAACCTTGGCATTAGCTCCCTTAATATTATTAAAAGTTAAACCCAAAAAGAAGTTATTTTAAATAAGATGCTAATTTTTTTTTTCGCATGCATTATTTTTATAAATAAATTATTGTGCCGAATTTCAAAAAACCAAATTTTAATTGTAAAATTAGACTATTTTAAAATATTATATTTTAAAAGTAAATAATTTTAAAGAGAACAAATTTGGAGAAAGTGAAATGGCAAGACCCAGCCCGTTAGAGATCTATGCGCTTTTAGATAAGAGTAATTGCAAAGATTGTGGTAGAGACACATGCATGGCTTTTGCAACAGACTTGCTTGAAAGAAAGGTTATAGTACAAGACTGCTCGCATCTTATGCAAGATCCTAAACAAGCAAAAAAACGCGATAAATTAATAAAAATTGTGACACCTCCACAAAAACCAGTTACTATTGGAATAGGGGAACGAAAATGTATAGTTGGCGGAGAAGAAGTTCTCAATCGCCATCAACTCACGTTTTATAATGAAACACAAATTTTTATGCAAATTGCGGACGATGATCCTGATTTAGAAGAAATTGCTAAATATTTAACCGAAGTAAAAATCGAAAGAATGGGAGATGTTCTTAGAGTTAGCGGTATCGCTCTAAGATGCGTATCTGGAGACATTGAGCAATTTAAACTCGCTGCTAAGAAACTAACAGAGGTTTCAGAGCTTCCTGTAATGTTAGCGTGTTTGAATCCAGATATTTTGGTAGCTGCTGCTGAAGTTATTAAAGATAAAAAACCGTTGCTTTACGCCGTAACTAAAGATTCATGGGAACAAATTGGAAAATTTGCCGTAGAGAATATTTTGCCCGTAGCGGCCGTTTCAAGCGATTTAGACGAATTGTTGTCCTTAAGTGCCACCTTACAGAAGTTAGGCGTGACAGGTATAGTATTAGACCCTATGACCGTTTTTGGTCCAGGCAATGTAGCATTAACTTACGATAATATAATGCAATTGAGAATTGTTGCTATTGATAAAGAAGATGTGAATGCAGGTTGGCCTGTAATGGGAGTTCCCGCTGCTTATTGGAGTCAAGTGAAAACTGACGATGATAAGGAACTCTGGGAGCATCAATACCAAGAATTAATTATGGGAGCGATCATGGAGTCAATTGATACAAACCTCATTGTTTTGCATACCGGTAAAAGAAAAGAAGATGTTTGGGCTCTTCTGGCAATGATGACATTAAGACAGAGTATATTCAGCGATCCTCGTATTTATCCCGCTGCAGATCCTGGAATATACGAAATTGGAGAGCCAACAGATAAATCTCCTATTTTTGTGACTTCAAATTACCGTCTAACAAAAATTCCAGTTGAAATAGACATAAAAGGGGCGAATTTAAACGCTTATCTTTTGGTGGTAGATTCTGAAGGTATAGGAATTGAATCAGCTGTCGCAGGAGGACAATTTAGTGCAGGAGCGATTGCTGAAAGTGTAAAAGAATTTAAAGCGTTTGAAAAGGTTAATCATCGAATCTTGATAATTCCAGGTATGGCTGCACGTTTAAGTGGAGCTTTGGAAGACGAAGCAGATTGCTTTGTTGTTGTAGGACCAAGAGATAGTTCTGGAATTGGCAAATACATGCAGGAACAATGGAAACCCGAAGAGTTTATGGCGCAATACGAAGATCTGAAAGAATAACTTAATTCTTTTTTTACTTTTTTTATTATTCTTAATCAGTTGTTATTTCATAATAAGGAATAAATCATATTAGGCTTTATCTCCTTAACGCTACTTAAAATCTGAATTTTTATATTATTTTGTTGTAATTCTGCTACTGAATGGTGTCCTGTTAAAACACCAATGAAAGGTGCACGTAGATTTTCGGCAAGAGCTTTATCTTTAGGATGATCGCCAATAATCACGATAAAAAAGCTTTTATATTTATTCAATAAAAAGGATTTCAGATTAGGGTCTAATTTGCTTTTGATATTTTCGCTTTCACCCAAGATGTATTCGAAAAAACTAAAAATTCCTAAGTACTTTATAATTCTAACTGCCATTTCTTGCTTCTTTGAAGTTATCACGCCCAGGGTAAAATTAATTTGTTTCAATTCGTCTAATTTTTCTCTAACTCCAGTTATTAGGGTTGCTTGGTAAATCCCTTTTTTCCCGTAATATTCGCGGAAAGCTGTAGATAATTTTTTTGGATTAATATTAGAATATTCTTCAAACATGTCATCTAAAGGCGTACCAATCATTTTTTCAATCTTGGTTCTTTCGAGGGCCGGGAGATTATATTTTTTCAAGGCGTAATTGAAGGAATTAACGATTCCTTCTCTATTATCGATTAGTGTGTTATCTAAATCAAAACTTAAAAGAATTTTTTTATGATCTTTAATATCTTTCATAGATTATGGCAAAAAAATTATAATTCGTTGATACAATTATTTATATTGTTTCTATTTTTATAGAAATGCTTAAAAATTAGTCAATTTAAGACGGGAATTTGTATCCTTTAAATAATTTCAGAAGGTACTTTATTTCTTCTGAACCTTGAACGATTCGTTGGAGATCGTATGGGAAGTTTTTTAATTCGACTTCTTTTCCCTCCGATACCCACTCTATAATCAATTTAATTAATTCTTTGTATTTATTTACTGTGTTGCCCTCCAATTCGACTTCAGAAATAATTTCTAACGCTTTGTTATTCTTACCATTAAGAATCGAAGTAATGGCTGCCAATACATAAGATTGGACTATGTGAGAATGACCGATTTTTTTAAAATTAGCGGCTCTATAATAATACCTGTAGACATTTTTCAACATCTCGTTAACAAGAAAATCTTTAGCGGTATCAAGCTGTTGATAGAATTTTATACTTTCCATAATCAGAGTAGCTGCGGTATAAAATTGTTTATTTTTCAATCCTTCTTTAGCTATTATGTTTAAACCTCTAATAATTTGATTGAAAATGCCAAACCTATTGTATTCTAAGCCTCCTTCAACTGCTATATCGTAGGCGTTTAAATAACTCTCCGTTGAATCGTTTACATTCTCAGTTTTCCAGTAGTTATCTCCTGCTTTTACATAGTGCTTATAGGCCATCTCTAAATTGTTTAATTCTTTAAAAGTCACTGCAGCATTAAAGGAATTTGTAGCAGCTTCGTTATAATCCTTAACCTTTTCAGAATAGTTTCCAGCTAAAACAAAACAAGAAGCCGATTCAATTAAATTGTTGTTGATTTCTTGGTAACATAACGCCGCACCACGATAATACATTGCAATTTTATGATGATTTCCCTCGTTTTTCTCTAGTCTTAGTCTTTCTGCTAAATTAATATATGCTCCAGCTTCTTTTTTTGAATAACTAATGAATTGTTCTTCTTCATTTATGAGTTGATAGAGCGATTTTAATACTTGTGAAATTTGAGAAATTGCTAGATTATCATTTTTTTCTTCAAAAGTTTGAAAAAGACATGAAAAAAACTCAATTCCGTCGTAAATTATGTCATTAGATTTATTTATCTCGTCTAATTCCTGATAACAAGACGCAATTTGCTTATAGGAATACGAGAGCAAATCAAAATATTGATAACTCTTTGCTAAATTGATAACATTAATGTAATATTTTTTTGCGTTTTTAAAATCCAGGATTTTTAAATACAACTCAGCGATATTTTCGTAATTTTGAGCGAGCTTCCTAGTATCATTGAAATCCTTTAATATTTTACTCTCCTGCTTTAAAAAATTGATGCTATTTAAGAGGTTTTTTTTATACAATTTAGAATCGTTAAGTTTTTCGTAGAGTTCAGCAATTTTTAAGAAAATTTCAGCAACCTCATGCAATTTTCCTTGAAGCTTAAAGGAACTTATTTGTTTATCCCAGAAATTTATAATTAATTTATATAACTTGGTTGACTGAAAAAAAGCTATGCTTTCTAATAATTCCGTTACGGAAAAAAGAAGTTCACCAGCTTCAAAAAATTCTCCAGATTCAGCGGTTTCATTCGCAATTATAATAGAATCTTCAATTGCATTTTGAATTATGTGGTTTTTGATCTTTTCTTCTTTAAGATTTCCAAGTTCCATTAAAGACTCTCTGATATTATCGAGGTAATCGCCAAAATCAGTAAAAGTATCCTCTTGAAGAATCTAAAATCAACCCTATAAACTATACTTAGATTTATGCATTAAAATTATTTGACACATAAAAAATAATGGTTTTTATGAAAAATAGAAAAATTTTTGGTTTTACAATTATTAAATCTATTTTATAGAACAGAAACTCAGAACCCAGTTATAGCAATTAAGTTAAAAGCCCATATTGAATCTTAATATTTTTTGATTTCTTGAATTAATTATAAATAGTTGAAAAGTTTTATTTATAATAGTTAAAGTCAATAAATTAAAATTAGATGTGATTCTAAATTGAAACAGATTGCTGATCTTTTAGAAACAGGTATTATTGAAACTTACACTCCCGAGAGGAAGATGTTAGTTAGAGACCTCCTTAAAGAGTTAAACCTTGAAGGTAAACACTTTGGGATCCTCGTTGATGGAAAGAAAGCTAGCGAGGATACGGTTTTAGATGAGAAATCAGACATCGTTATTCTCCCTCACATAGCGGGAGGGTTTTAAAAATCAAATTTTTTTTGGTTACTTAACTTATTTATCTGTTCTTACTGTAAAGAGATTCTCATTAAGTCCTTTGCTAAAATAGTATTAGGGAATATCAGTTTTGCATCTTGCAGCAATTGGTTAGCATCCTCTTGATACCTCGATGAAATATGGGTTAAAATTAATTGTTTAGCGTTCATTTTTTTAGCGTCGTTAGCTGCGTCAACAGAAGTGGAATGCTTTTTTTCAAATGCCACATCAGACAACTCCTTCGAAAAAGTTGCTTCGTGAATTAAAAGATCAGAATCTCTTCCTAATTCAATCAAACTTACGCAAGGGATTGTGTCACCCGAGTATGTCACTTTTCGACCAGATCTCTTTGGACCCACTATCCCTTCTTTTAAAGGATTAATTGTTTTTCCTTCATATTCAATAATTTCTCCTTCTTGAAGTGTTTTCCAAAGATTACTTTCAGGAATTCCAAGTTCTTTTGCCCTATCGGGGTTAAATTTTCCATTGCGATGTTTTTCTATAAACGAATAGGCGTAAGTTAAGACTGAATGATCCACTAAAGCATATTTGAGACAGTACCTTTTTCCATCAAAGATGATATTATTTTCAATATTCAGTTCTCTTTTAGAGATTTCAGAATCTAAGCCTTCGAATTCTATTAGTTTTTTGTTATCGTGATCAATTTCAACGATTTTAATCGGATAATTTGCTTTTAGTCCAAGAATTTTTCTATGGACAAATAAATAAAGAAACAAATTCCGAGGTCCAAATATAGTGACGGGAGCCGTTCTTTCAATTAAACCAAACCTAAATAAAAGCCCTGGAAGGCCAATGATATGATCTCCATGAAAATGCGAAATTAATATTTTTAAAGGTTTATTAAACTTTAAACCCGCTTCAATTAGCCTTCTTTGGAGGTCTTCCCCACAATCAAATAGAAAGAGTTCGTTTTTATATTTAAGAGCTGTTGAAGGAAGGTTCCTTTCGCGAACAGGAATCGCCGCGGAAGAACCTAGGATTATTAATTCCATCGAAGTTCATTTAATAATAATTATTTACTTTTTCTTAACTGCGAGATTTCAAGCCGTTGTTGAATGTTTTGTTTGCTTAAATCGTCAACTAAACTTTCGAATTCTTTAAACCTTAAATTAATATCTGGGTTTATTGTTTGTGTTGTATTTACCTGAGTTTGAATTTGGATTCTTAAACTATCTAACTCTGCTTCTAATTCATTTAATTTTTGATCTTTTAGTTTGAGTTGGTTGTCTAAATCTTCGTATTTTCCTTTTATACTAATAGCTTCGTTCTTAATCGTAGTATTTTCTTCTTCTTTCGTTTTTAACGCGTTTTTTGATTCAGCTAATTGTTTTTGCAAAAAGCTTGCCATTTCTCTCTGAATTTTCAATTTTCCTTCAACACCTCCTTGAAAGATGCTAACAGGGGGAGCTTCCTGATTTTGCCCTTCTTTAATTTGTTCTTGAAGAGTTGCTATTTGTACTTTTGATTTACTTAATTCACTTTTTAATTCTTCCACAACTTCCTTTAAAGCAATTTGATCTGCTATACCTTTCTTGCCTTTATCTTTTTTCTCGTATGAAGTTATAACCTTTTTTAATTCTTCATTTTCTCTTTTTGCTTTATTAAGTTTTTTTTGTAGCTCTTCTGGTAGATTTTTCGTAACATTGTTATCAACATGGTTAGTTTCTATTTGAGAAGAGCTATTCTCGATCTTTTCAGTTAAATCCGCAATTTTATCAGTTAATAATTCAATTTTTTCATCCTTTCCTCTTAGTTTTTCGTTATATTCGTCGCTTCCAAGATCTTTACTCTTCAACCGCCTAATTAAAGATTCTTGTTTATTTAATTTATCTTGTAAGTCATGAAGCAAAATATTAAGTGGCGGTTTGTCCTTTTCTCTTAGCTCTTCTACGCTAATAACAGAAGAATTAGATGTACTCCTAATAAGATTCTCGTGTTTTTTTTGTATATCTATTTTTTCCTTTCTTAAAAAACCCATTCGATTCTTTAACTCTCTTATTTCTCGATCCTTAGCAAATAATTCAATATTAAATCTTCCTTCTTTTACTTTATTCATTTTTCCTTTTGAAGCTTTTTCATCGAGAATTTCCTCGTATCTCATAACCTCTTCTTCAAAGCCATCAATTTTATCTAGGTAAAGATTAATTTCATTATCTTTTTTGCTTAATTCTAACTGTAACTCGTTTATCCTTTTGCGTAAGTTATCTTCTTCTGTCATCTGCGCACCCTATCATTTATTTAGAAAAAATTGTATTATATATATTTCATAGATTTTACTTTTTTAATCTTTTTCTTTCAAAAAAATGATTAATACATATCGAAGTCTTTGATGGTAAATTTCTTAATCTTACTCAATATTGGAAAAAGACTTAAATAATTAAAAGTTAAGAAAGCGACAAAAAGTAGACCAATAATAACGAAAGGCGTTGAGATATGTGGTAAAGATACTCTTTGAAATAAAAAGAGCGAATTCAATATCATTCCTATACCTAAACTCAAAAAAAGTGATGGTATAATTACATAGAGAGCTTCCAAGAAAAGAATTTTCTTTATATTTTTAGATTTCGAGCCAACAGCCTTCATTATTAGGAAATCTTTAGCTTTTTCTAGAATACTGCCTTTTTGATAATTATATAAAGAAAGAATCGAAATTATAGCCATGAAGATAATTAAAAAAGCGGGATATAGTGTTAAATTATTTAAAAATTGTATGTTATCATTAAAAGTATGATTTAGGTTGATATAAGTGAAATTATCTCCAAGATTTCCACTAATAATTAATTCAATATTGTCTATAACGCTATCATATTCGCCTGGTCCTATTTTTAACAAAAGCACATTAATATTTTGCTCACTAAAATTCAAATCTTCTTGCATAACCTCTAAATCTACATATCCCGCAAAACCGCTATAAAAACTATCCAGAACAACCCCGGAAATGTGAAATGTGTGACCTAATCCTAATTCCTCAACTCTCAAACTCTGTGATAGTGGATAATCAAAAAAATTATAACCTAATCCGTCTCCAATTATCATGTTTACTGAATCTTCCTGAGCAAAATATTCTCCCTCAATTTCAAAATTCTGTATCATTTCGCTAATATTAACACCTACAATCGGGAAGATCCCTGAGCGTTGTTGACCTGCTACTAAATAACCTCCATCTACGAGATAGTGATATCCATCTAGCTCAGAAAAATTAAAAAAATTAATCAAACGCTGATCTATGCTCTCAACTTCAGTAATACTATTTAGTTCTTCAATGTCAGAAAGGTTAAACATGTAATTTGGATTTAAAAAATCAATACTGTTCTCAGTTATAATAATATCCGGATTAGAAAACATACTATACATTAAAGTATAGTTTTGAATAACATCTCTATGACCAATAGCAATGATATCTTCACCTTGAGACTTTCGTATCCATTCTTGAGACGAATTCCTCAAAACAATATTCCCTAATCCTAAAGTAAAAATTACTAAAGAAATTATGGAAAAAACTATTAAATATCTCTTAAATTCCCCTTTTCTCCTGAGTGTGTTAATAACGGAAATTTTAAAGTTAAACCCTATTGAGGACAACCATCTTGGAACTAATGCAAATCCTCCTGAAGCGTCGTAATTATAGGGTATATCCTTTGAAAATAATTTTACGGTATTTTGAGTTCCTAGCTTCCTTAAAATTACGCCGGGAACTAAATAAATTCCCCCTAAACACGAAAAAAACAATATTGGCGTATAAATTATATCAATTTGAAAAGAGGATACAATTCCTAAAAGCGACATAATTAACGCGAAGATACCGTATGAAACAAAACCGATTATTAACCCTATCAAGAAACCAATGATAAACACTACATATGCTTCGGTTAAATAAAAGTTATATAATCTCCTTGGTAGCGTTCCCAAGGCTTTCATAATAGCAATATCACGTTTTTTATTAATAACTAGAGTGCTTGTCACGATTATAACTATAATAAAAGCCAAAGTAACTATTAGGCTCAGTATTAGAATAGTAAAATCTGTAAAGACTATGCTAATTCCTCCCGAAAAATAGAATTCATTTTCGTAATTATAAGTTAAAAATCTATTTAATCCCATTGAAGACATAAAATACGTTAAGAATATTGTGAGCGCAATAACTAAGGCAATTATTAATACGTAAGGGAAAGTGACCTCCCTTTTTCTAAAGAAATCTTTTAAGGCAAAATCTAAACTTATTTTTAAATCACCAATATTAAATAATTATAATCATAACTACTCTTCACTTGTGATCTTACCATTTTCAAAATTTATGACTCGATTGGCAAGTTCTATTAAAAAATCGTCGTGTGTTGCTATAATAATCGTTTTGCTATCCTTTTTCATATCATTAAAGAGATCTCGTATAAACATACTTGTATTTTTATCGAGGTTGGCTGTAGGCTCATCTGCCAAAATAATTGGAGGATCGTTTGCTAACGCTCTTGCTATTGCTACCCTCTGTTGTTCACCAGCCGAAAGTTGAAATGGTAAGTGTTCTCTTCTATCCCCTAAATTTACTTTTTTCAATAAACTTACTGCTTTCTCTCTTTGCTCTTTTAGGGTCATTCCAGCTAAATTCATTGGAAACATCACATTTTCTTCAGCAGTTAAAGTGCTAATAAGATTATAGTTCTGAAAAACGAATCCGGAGTTAATTAATCTAAATGTAGAGAGTGATTCTTCTTGTAAATCGGTAATTTTGACCCCATTTGAAAAAATCGTGCCTTCGTTAGGAGAATCTAACCCTCCAATTAAATTTAGTAAAGTAGTTTTACCTGCTCCTGACGAACCTTTAAGAACGATGAAATCTCTCTCTTTTATTTTCAGATTTACATCACATACGGCTTTTACAATAAAATCTCCAATTTCATAATTTTTGAATAAATTTTTAGTAAAGATTACAATGTTTTCGTCTCTAATTTCGTTTATAATATCGATATCTTCTAATTCAGTAGGCTCTTCAAAAAATTCTTTCTCCATTTTTATTTCAGCAACACATTCTTTTTCTAGTTCTCTTTTTTATAATCCTTAGTTATTTAAAATATTGTGCTATCGCCTTCATTTTAAAACCAATATTAAATTGTATCATTATGGTCAAACAAAAGTTTAAATATTGCCATGTAATTTTGTATTCTAGAGAGGAAGTCGGAAATAAAAATATCCCCTAATTTCCTAATTAAAAAATGGTAACGGAACTAAATTTTTTCCCAAATTCTAACCTCTTCTTTGAGGTTCAATTTCCGGTTTTTCCTCTCTTCTACTTTTTTAAAAATGAAAACAATTGATTTGTATTATAAATTTAAAAATATTTATTTTAGTTAAGATATTTCATTATTAAAATTACAGCAGTTTTAAACTTTTTATAAAAAAAGTTTGAAAAAATCATTCTTATTACCCAGAATTGAAAGCTGGCAGAATTAGTTCTTCAGGATTAAAAAAAAGGGGACAAAAATTTGGATTTTGAGAAATTAACAGAGTTAATTATTGAGTTAGAAGTAGATGATATTGAAGTCGCAGTGAAGGAAGCCCTAGAAGATGGAAAGGATCCATTTGACGTCTTAAGCGCTTTAACAAAAGGAATGGATGAAGTAGGGAAGCGATATGAAGAGAAGGAATATTATTTAACTGAACTGGTATTAGCAGGGGAAACCATGAAAGAAGCGTTTAAAGTGCTCCAACCGGCTTTAGCAGCATCAGACAAGTCAGTAAATAAAACTAAGATAATTTTAGGAACGGTAAAGGGCGACAATCATGATATTGGAAAAAATATATTGGGATCGCTATTATTAAGCAGCGGTTTTGAACTGATCGACCTTGGCATGGATGTTGATGCAAATGTTATCGTCGATAAGGTAAAGGAAACTGGGGCAACAATAATTGCGCTAAGTTCCCTATTGACTATGACTGTTGAGCAGATTAAAAATGTTCATGAAGCTTTAAAAGTAGCAGGTCTTAGGGATAGTGTAAAATTAATCGTTGGTGGTGCTCCCTTGAATATGGAACTTGCTAAGCGGTTGGGCGCAGACGATTTTGCAGATGACGCTGTCGATGGAGTCAGGCATATTAAAAATTTAGCAGGAAAGTAATACATTCATTCAATTTTTTATTTTTATACTTTTAACTTTGTAAATTTATAGGATATGTTTTTTGATATTTATAATTTATAAAGTCGGTTTAAAGAGATTCTATTTTATTCTTTTAATTAATGAGAAACTTAACTAAAATATAATGAGAACATTTATTTTACTAAGGAAAGTATATCTTATAGAACCAATCAAATAAAATTAATTCTAAATATTACAAATTATTAAAAAATGTTTATAAGAAAAAGGAGGCTTCTTTGATGACTGGAGAAAAGGACAAGGAAATAAAATATGATGCAGAATTAGATACAAGGGGTTTATTTTGTCCAGAACCTCTTTTTGAAGTAAGAACCTTTTCAGAATCTTTAGATTTTGGTCAATGTTTTAAAGTTTTAGCTGATGATCCGGTAGCAGAAGAAGATTTGACAAGGTGGGCAAAAAGAACTGGTACAGAGTTGGTTGAGTTTTTTAAAGATGGAGATGATCTAATATTTTACTTCATAAAAAGGGAATAATAATTAACTTGAAATTAAGGAGGGTTTAAGTTATGAGTATATATCTAGACAATCAAGCTGCAAGACCTGTGGACCCAAGAGTCGTGTCTGAAATGCTCCTATACTTTAATGAAAAATTTGCAAATCCAGCTTCTCTTCATTGCGATGGAGATATTGCTACAGATATTTTAGAGACATCACGAGAAAAAATTGCAAAGTTTGTGAATGCACCTAATCCATCTGACATTTTATTTACTTCTGGAGCGACCGAATCAAATAATTTGGCTTTAATAGGAGCTGCTATGAGACAGAAGAAAAAAGGGAACCACATAATTATTTCTGAAATCGAACATATATCTATCTTAAACCTTGGGAAATATTTAGAAAGAGAGGGTTTTAGAGTAAGCAGAGTTTCTGTAGATCGATTTGGTATCATTAAATTAGATAAGCTTGAAAAGCTAATAACAGATGAGACAATTTTAATCTCAATATCAACGGCTAGTAATGAAGTTGGATCCCTGCAACCAACTGCTGAAATTAGTAGGATTGCAAGAGAAAAAGGGATATTATTTCATACTGACGCTGTTGCTAGTGAAAGTGTAATTCCAATTGATGTTCAAAAAGTTCCGATAGATTTAATCACATTATCATCGAACGATATTTACGGCCCAAGAGGGGTTGGCGCGTTATACTTAAAAAAGGGAGTACGAGTTAACCCTATAATAATTGGTGGCGGTCAAGAAAGAGGTATGAGGTCAGGTTCTGAAAATATACCTGGCATCGTAGGGTTTGCTAAAGCCGCAGAAATTTTGAAGGACGAAATGCCCAAAGAATCAGAAAATTTAAAAAAATTAAGAGATAAGTTGATTAAGAATATCTTGGATACAATTCCTAAATCTTATTTAAACGGGCATCCCGAAAAAAGACTTCCTCACAACGCACATTTTCGATTTGATTATATCGAAGGGGAATCGTTGATATTAACGCTAAAAGAACACAATATTGCTGCTGCTACAGGCTCAGCTTGTAGTTCAAAAACATTAGAAGCATCTCATACATTAATTGCAATGGGTCTTTTACACGAAGAAGCACACGGTAGTCTACTGGTTTCTTTAGGTAGAACTACTCGCGAGTCCGACATTGATAAGCTTGTAGAAGTCTTACCAAACGAAGTAAAAAGGTTGAGAAAGTTATCTCCATTAACGCCTCCAGATTTATTAAAAAAATATGATGAGGTAAAATAATAAAATGAAATCTACTACTTATAGTGATAAAGTATTGGATCACTTCAAGAATCCAAGGAACGTAGGTGAAATTGAAGACGCGGACGGAGTTGGTCGAGTTGGAAACCCTGTTTGTGGGGATCTTATGTGGATCTACCTCAAGATTGCCAAAAATGAAAAAGATGAAGAAGTAATCGAGGATATTAAATTTAAAACATTCGGTTGTGGTTCAGCTGTTTCTACGTCATCAATGATTACTGAAATGGCAAAAGGCATGACTCTTGATGAAGCGTATAAAATCACGCGACAAAATGTTGCTGATGAATTAGATGGACTTCCTCCTATAAAAATGCATTGCTCTAATCTAGCTGCCGATGCTTTAAAAGCCGCTATTGATAACTATCGTTTAGGTACAGAGCCAGAAATAGAAATCGTTACGTCTTGTCAATTAGATGTTAGGATAATACTCGGAATCGATGACTTTCTTGGGAAAGGAGTCTATAAAGAAGTACCCGCAGATTTAGAAGAGTTTAGAGAAAAAAGAATTATTATAGCTGACTCAGGAGACGAATCTTTAGAGCTCGCACTTAAACTGACAGAATATTCTGGAAGAGTAATTGTTGCAACTTCTTCAAAATCAGTTCCTGGAAATGTTGAATTGAGGAAAAAATTGAAGCATTCAGATGTAAAACTATTGCAAGAATCAGAATTGATTGAAATCAAAGGAGAGCTTGATGAAGTAGAAAAAGTTGTTATACATGATTTCGATGAGGACGAGAATTACGAGTTATTCGTTGATGTAGTAATAGTTTTAGATTATCGAGGATAAATTTTTTTTATCCTAATTCTTTAATTTTTTCTACCCTAATTCTCTAATTTTTTCATAATTTATAACAAAGAGGTTTAAAAGGTACAATTAATTCTATTTTTTTAAACTAATGATGTAGTGCATCACGATTACACAACTAAGAATAAATAAAAAGATGATGATATGAAAAAAGTTATAATTGTAGGTGGAGTTGCTGGGGGCGCCTCAACAGCAGCACGACTTAGAAGGTTAATGGAAGACATAAAGATTACAGTGCTTGAGAAGGGGGAATACGTCTCATTTGCTAACTGTGGGTTACCGTATTATATTGGTCACATCATAAAGGACCAAAGTCAATTGGAACTAATGACGCCAGAAGAATTTTGGGATCGATTCAGGATTGACATTAAAGTTAATAATGAAGCTATCTCGATAAACAGAAAAAGGAAAACTGTTTCGGTTAAAAACCTTGAAAGCGATAAAGCTTTCGAATTGGACTACGATTACTTAGTTCTTTCTCCTGGAGCAACCCCAATTATACCTCCATTTGAGGGGATCGGTGATGTTCCCGTATTTACCCTGAGAACAATTCCAGATTCCGTTAAGATCAAACAATTTGTTGAAAAGAGTGATGTTAAACACGCAACTATCATCGGGGGCGGTTTTATCGGTTTAGAAATGGCTGAAAATCTGAAGCACAGAGGTGTTAAGGTAAAAATCGTGGAAATGCTTGACCAAGTTATGGCGCCTATAGATAAGGAAATAGCGCAATTTGTACACCAAGAACTTCTACTAAATGGTGTGTGTTTACAATTAGAAGACCCTGTTGATTCTTTCAAATGCGATAGTGACAATTGTTTTTATGTTATTCCTAAAAGTGGGAAAAAAATTAAGACTGACATGATAATTTTAGCAATTGGGGTTAAACCAGAGTACAATTTAGCCAAGGAAGCCGATTTAAAAATTGGTCCGCGAGGTCATATAATTGTAGATGAACAAATGAAAACCTCAGATCCTTCAATATTTGCTGTAGGTGACGCAGTCCAAGTAAAAAATTTTATAACTCAAGAACCAACGGGAATACCTTTAGCAGGTCCAGCAAATAAACAAGGGAGGATAGTTGCTGATGTCATTGCTGGCCGTGATACGAAGTATCAAGGAATTCTGGGAGCCTCCGTCGTAAAAGTATTTGATTTAACTGTTTCAACAGTAGGTTTAAGTGAAAAACAATTAAAGAAAACCGATATTAAGTACGAAAAGATTTACATTCACCCTAATAACCACGCAGGTTATTACCCTGGAGCGGTACCAATAACTCTTAAATTGATATTTGAAGTTCCAAGTGGAAAAATACTCGGAGTTCAAGCAGCTGGAGGTCCAGGAACAGAAAAAAGGATTGATGTAATCGCTACTGTAATTAAATTCAAAGGAACGGTGTTTGACTTAGAAGAGTTAGAACTTACTTACGCACCGCCTTTTGGTTCTGCTAAAGATCCTGTAAACATGGCTGGATTTGTTGCTGCTAACGTAATTAAAGGTGATATGCCTATTTGGCACTGGCACGACATTGTAAAAATAAAAAACAATAATAGTTTTATACTTGACGTAAGAACACCCGAAGAATATCAAATTGGAACTATCGAAGGAGCTGTGAACATAAGCGATTTAGAATTAAGAACTAGACTGGATGAAGTACCTAGAGATAAAAATATTTACATCCTCTGCGAAGTGGGGTTTAGAGGCTACCTTTCAACAAGATTATTAATTCAAAAAGGATATCATGTTAAAAATTTATCAGGTGGATACAAATTATTTAAAACAGCTATAGCAACAACCGAAGAAATAGCCGCTGAGTGTGGAGCATCAGAAGAAATTATGGAAGAAATGGTTGAAAGAAAAACTACAATTACGGAAGACTATATAGAAGTAGACGCGTGTGGTTTATCCTGCCCAGGGCCTTTAACTGCACTCATTAAATCTCTTGAAGCACTACCGGAAAACAAAAAATTAAAAATTTATGCTACCGATCCAGGGTTTAAAGCAAGTGTAGAAGCTTACGCAAAATTGAATGATGCTGTTACGTTGTTATATTTAGGTAAAGAAGAAGGAAAATTAGTTGCCACATTAGAAAAGGGGCCTATAACCATCGAGGATCTTTCAGCACCGATAAAAATTGCGAAAAAAACGAGGAAACAATCGAGAGGTCCAGATGCACCTGCTCTATCTGAGATGAGTGCAGACGGGTTATACGAAAAACTTGATACAGATGAA
>Ga0114919_10001516_pt1 | contig 18591 bp, 13 predicted proteins | sample BlataG_FD_88682 | JGI IMG/M metagenome (GOLD analysis project Ga0114919, IMG submission 88682) | Deep subsurface microbial communities from Black Sea to uncover new lineages of life (NeLLi) - Black_00105 metaG | ecosystem: Environmental > Aquatic > Marine > Oceanic > Sediment | place: Atlantic... | reverse complement strand
TTCGCTGGCGCCGGATGGCCAGGCGGTTGAGCGGAATACCCGGAGACGTAGCCACTGCGCTACGTCGAGGACATTCCGCGAGAACCAACGCCGCCTGCCGGATGCCAGCGCAAGCCGCAGCCGTAGCGTTTCTCCGACAGGCTCCTAGTAAAGATCTCAGGAGGCGGTGATGCAGCAAGACCCGGAGGAAGGACTGTCGCAGGAGGCGACCCGCGCTGAAGCACAGCGCCGGTTCGGCAATGGAACCGGATGCCGGGAAAAGCACGTGCGGATCGAAGACCGGCGAAGAAAGGGCCACGCCCGCCTCAATATCATTACCGACTTCGTCACAGACATCCGCCTCGCCGGGCGCAATATGCGCAAGCACCCCGGGTTCACGCTCGTCAGTCTATTGATCCTGGCCATCGGAATCGGCGGAGTCACGGTGATGTACAGCACCCTGAACGGTGTGGCGCTGCGTCTCCTGCCCTACGACGAGCCTGACCGTCTCGTTTGGGTACAGGCGATCACCGATGCAGGACGACCTAATACAGTAGCAGCCCTGGACTACTTCGACTACCGGCAGCAGTGCAGCTCGTTCGCATCGCTTGGCGCGCATCTGACCTTCCGGCCCGGCGTGATCATCACTGGTGAGGATGAACCGGAACGGGTCATATCGACCACGGTCTCCCACAATCTCTTCTCGACGCTGGGTATCGCCCCGCTCCACGGGAGGACCTTCACCCTCGATGAAGAGGTTCTGGGCGGTCCGAATGTGGTCACCCTCAGCTATGGTTTGTGGCAGCGACGTTACGGAGGCGATCCTTCTATCGTGGGCATGAGTATCACAATAAATGGAGCGCCGTTCGACGTCGTGGGTGTGATGCCCGACGGTTATGATTATCCTGCCGGCGTTCAGCTCTGGTCCCCCATGCAGCGTGGGGGCCCTTCCGAGTCCGGACGCGGAAACAACAACTTCAGTATAATCGGCCGGCTGGCTGGTGGCGTTACTATTGAGCAGGCGCAGTCCGAAATGGATGTCCTCGCCGCCAACATCTCTGAAGCTTACCCGGATTCGAAAGGCGGCTGGGGAATACAGCTCGTGCGCCTGCATGATCGCTTCTTCGCCAGTATCCGGTCTTCGATGCTGCTGCTCCTGGGGGCTGTATCCCTGGTTCTGCTCATCGTATGCGCGAACCTCTCCTCACTCTTTCTGGCCAAGGTTACATCAAGGCAGAATGAGTTCGCCATCCGGCTCTCGCTGGGGGCTTCCAGGGGAGCCGTCCTCCGGCAGCTCCTGACCGAGAGCCTGGTCATCACACTCCTGGGGAGCCTGTGTGGCATACTACTGGCACTTCTGGGAATCCACGTCCTGAAGATTATTGGACCCGGCAACCTGCCCCGCCTGCAGACGGTCAGTATCGATACGACAGTCCTCGCTGTCATGGTGACCGTGTCAATCCTGACCGGCCTGCTGTTCGGAATCGTTCCGGCTGTGCGCAGCTCTCGCGTAAGTCTGGTTCAATCCCTCAAGGAAAGCGGCCGCAGCACGGAGGGTATGCGCAGTCTGAGGACACGGGGCGTGCTGGTCGTCGCCCAGGTCGCTTTTTCGCTTATCCTTCTGATCGTTTCGGGTCTGCTTATCCGCAGCTTCCTCCGGCTGCAGCAGGTGGACCCGGGTATGGAACCTGCCGGGCTTCTCACCATGAGTGTCCAGCTCCCTGCCTTCACCTACACCGATCCCGGACAGCGCGAGCAATTCTTCGACGAGACACTGGAGCAAATCCGGGCGCTTCCGGGGGTGCTGGATGCATCCGCTGTAGACGGTTTCCCGCTCTACGGAGGACTCTGGAACGGCATCTGGCCGGCCGATCGGCCGCCGGCAGATGCCTCCGAACGCATTGCGGCGACACGCCGGTTCGCCATGGACGGATATTTCCGAACACTGGGTGTCCCGGTCCTGGCCGGCCGCACCTTCGAGTCAACCGACCGGACAGGTTCCCAAACCGTCACGGTAGTCAGCCAGACACTTGCCAAGCAGGTATTCCAGGATGAGAACGCAGTGGGAAAGATCCTTATCCTGCCATGGGGCGACGGCATCCCCCTCGAGATCATCGGCGTAGTGGGCGACCTGCCCGACTACGGGCTCGGTGCCGACTTCCGGCCGGTCTTCTACCTCCCCAATCGTCAGTACCCGCAGACAGTCCTCAGCCTGGTCATTCGGGTCGATGGCGAACCGACGGCGCTCACCCCGGCAATCCGAACTATCATCTGGGAGGTGGACAAGGACGTACCGATCACGAACGTCAGTACGATTGAGGCCCGGATCTCAGGCTCTACAGCGGGATTCCGGTTCCAGACTCTGCTGTTCGGCACTTTCGCCGCGATCGCGATAATCCTGGCCTCGATAGGCCTCTACGGCGTTCTGGCTTACTTCGTCAGCCAGAGGACCCGGGAGATGGGGATCCGGATCGCCCTGGGTGCGGGACCGAACGATGTAATGTACGAGGTGATCCGCCGGGGCGTGATCTGGGCCGGAAGCGGTCTTGCATTCGGCCTGCTCGGTGGTCTGATTGCCTCCATGCTACTGCGGAGCATGCTGTTCGCCACAGCACCGACCGATCCACTGACCTATCTGCTGGTATCGCTCTTCCTGGCCCTGGTCGCCTTCCTGGCCTGCCTCATACCCGCCCGGCGGGCGGTTCGGGTAGATCCCCTCATCGCGCTGCGGGCAGAGTAAAGGAGATCAGATCGTGAACGCTCTTGTAGGAGACATCCGTTTCGCGTTCCGCCAGACGCGGAAGAGCCCCGGTCTCGCCATCGCCATCATATTGTGTCTCGGTTTGGGTATCGGGGCGAACACCGCCATCTTCGACATTTCCCAGGGCATGCTCGTTCCCCACTCGGAGATACGCGATCCGGAACGGATCGTGCGGATCTACACCCGATGGCAGAGCGAGGAGCAGTTTGCGGACTATTCATCGTTTTCCTGGCCCGACTACCTTGATGTACGAGATCGGACGAGCTCGTTCGAGAGCGTAGCGACCGAATCGATCCAACCGTTCAACCTGGCCAGAGGTGAGGAGGCAGAACGTACCTGGGGACAGATGGTGACGGGTAATTATTTTTCGACCCTCGGGATCGATATGGCACTGGGCAGGACCTTTGCTCCTGATGAGGACGCCACCCCGGGTACCCATCCGGTATTGATCATTTCCTATCGACTCTGGCGAGGCCGGTTCGGTGGCGATCCCGGACTGATCGACTCGGAAGTCCTTCTGAACGGATATCCCTTCACGGTGATAGGAGTGGTCGAGGAAGGCTTCAGCGGCGGGATGACCGGTCTGGTCGCCGATCTCTACGTACCGATGATGATGCACGAACAGGCCATGCCGGCCTGGGATCCCTTCGACTCCCGGGACAGCCACTGGCTGCAGAACGTGGTGGCCCGGTTGAAGGAGGGGGTCACGATCGAACAGGCCCAGGCCGAAGTCGACGCCCTCATGGCCAACCTCCGGGAGACCTATCCCGAGGATAATGTCGGGAAGAGCGCGGTCGTCGTCTCGGAGAGGGAATCGAATGTCCATCCGGTGATCCGCCCGCAGTTCAAGGCGGTGCTGATCATGCTCTCCATCGTGGTCGGACTCCTGCTCCTGCTTACCTGCGCAAACGTGGCCGGCCTGCTTCTGGCCAAAGCGATGGCAAAACGGAAGGAGATGGGAGTGCGACTGGCCCTCGGTGCCAACCGGCGGAGACTCATCAGGCAGGTGCTGGTCGAGAGCGTTCTCCTTGCGTTCATTGCCGGGATCGTCGGCATCCTGCTGGCACAGCTCGTCGCTCCACTCACCGAAAGCGCTCAACCCCAGATGGACATCCCGCTGGAGTTCAGCACCGCTTTCAGCTGGTCAACCCTCTGGTTCACTACGTTGATTTCGCTGCTTGTAGGGCTGGTCTTCGGCATCATGCCCGCCCTGGAAGTCTCCGGCGGCAATCTGCTTTCTGCGCTCAGGACGGGGAGGGCCACGGTGGAGAAGCGGACCCACCAGCTCAGAGGACTTCTTGTCGGCGGACAGGTAGCCGTGTCACTCGCTCTCCTTATCGGCGCCGGGCTTGTCCTGAGAAGCTCGCGTGCCATCCAGGACATCTATCCCGGATTCGATCCTCGCGGCCAGATCGTGGCCACGATCGATCTCGACCTGCAGGGGTATGATGAGGCCCGGGGAAGGACGTTCTACCGAGACCTTGAACAGCGCCTGATGGATCACCCGGCAGTGAGCGGTGTCGGGTTCGCGACTCTCGTACCGCTCTCACTGTCGAACACGTCCTCCTGGGTCTGGCCTGAAGGGTGGGAGTCGCCCCTCGAAACGCAGCCGTCGGTCAGCCACAATGTTGTGACCGTTGGATATTTCGAGGCAATGGGGATCCCGATCGCCATGGGCAGGGGGTTCGTTGCGGAGGATGACGGGGATTCAGAACCGGTCATGGTCATCAATGAGGAGTTCGCCGCGCGGTTCTGGCCGGGTGAGTATCCGATCAACAGGATCGTACGGCTCGGCGGGGAAGACGGCACCCCGTATGTCGTGATCGGAGTCGTGCCTACCGGCCGGTACTTCTCGATCGGTGAAGATCCTCAACCATATTTCTACCGTCCCTTCAACCGGCACTACATGGGGGGGATGACACTGCATGTCGCCACTGAAGGGGATCCATCGACACTCTTCGCTCCGGTCCGTCAGATCATCCGTGACCTCGATACGGTGCTCCCGATCTCGCGCATGCAGACTATGGACGACCAGATGGATTTCGCCCTGATGCCTTCCCGGCTGATCGCCTGGGCGGTCTCGGGATTCGCCGTCCTGGCGCTCCTGCTGACCAGCATCGGTCTCTATGGTCTGATCGCATACTCGGTCACCCAGGAGACACGTGAGATCGGCATCAGGCTCGCGCTGGGAGCACAGGCGGGACAGGTCATCAGGCACGTCGTGCGTCGCGGCCTGCTGCTCACGATAATCGGCCTCATCTCCGGTCTTCTGCTCGGCCTGATCGGATCTTGGGGTGTCTCGGGTGTGCTTTACGGGATCAGTCCCATCGAGCCGGTCGCCGTCACTGGCGCACTCATCCTGCTGCTCGCGACCGCGTTGCTGGCAAGCTGGCTGCCGGCACGCCGTGCCACACGTATCAACCCGGTGAGGGCCCTGGAGGCCGAGTGATGATAAGGACAAGCGCGAAGATCCCTACGGATGGCTTGAGACTATCTGACTCTCGATCCGTTCCTGACCATGCCGCAACGCGACTAATCAACGTACCGGTTGTGGAATGCCACCCACTGGGGGAGTACTTCTTCCAGCAGCTCCTTCGGCGGCAGGAATGCTATTCTCAGGTGGCTGGTCCCCTCCTTCTGCCCGAACCCCGAGCCGTTAACGGTACACAGGCCGGTACCCTCCAGAAGACTCATGCAGTAATCGAAATCAGTCGTCCCCTCCGGCAGTTTGTTCAGCCTGGGGAACAGATAGAGGGCTCCTATCCTTCCGAACGATTCGACCCCCTCCATCTGCGGGAACGAATCCCTTACCATCACCGCCTTCTCATACAGATCGTTCAGGATCCCGTCCCTCTCATTAGCGAACTGTTCATACGGTTCCGATCCCTCCCGGGGAGGACTCACTACCAGATAGGTCAGGGCCTGCCCCATTGTGTTTGAACAGAGGCTGACCGATGCCTGCTTTAGCAGCAGGTCTACAAATCCTATGGCTGTTCCCTCAACCTCGGGAGGGTTCCTCAATTCGAAATATCCTCCCCTGTGCCCGCATTCCCCGTAGAACCCTTTCGATGTGCTGTGCAGGCTGAACAGGGTGACATCCTCTTTGCCGACCAGTCTGGCAAAGGATATGAACTCGTTGCCGTAAAGGTTCTCCTGGTAGACTTCGTCGGCGATGATAACCAGGCCGTTCTCTCCTGCGAATTCCATCACATCCCTTCCGCTCTGCTCGTCCAGGATCGCACCCGTCGGATTCCCGGGATTGATGACCACTATCGCCTTCACATTAACCCCACTCTCCCTTGCCTTCCGTAGAGATTCGTCGAGCATTGATCTCTCCAGATTCCACCCGTTCTCTTCGTCGGGGTAGTAACCGACCACTGTCCCCCCCAACCTGCTCAAGGTGGCGGTATAAAGCGGATACTGCGGAATCGGGACCATGATTCCGTCACCGGAGTCGGCAATCAGCAGCTCGATGATGTGTTTGGCGGCCTCGCTCGCTCCGTCGGTCAGGAAGATGTAATCGGGATTTGAGGGCAAGCCTTCCGTCGGGGTCACCCCATCCCTGCTGTCGATGAACCGTGCAATAGCTTCCCTGATGAAAAGCGGTCCCCTGCTCTCCGTGTAGGGGCCTACCCCGCCTTCCATACCGGTGAGTATGGTATCGGCAATATCGAGGATGTAATCAGAGACGTAGTCAAGGGTTCTCTCGCGATCGATCAGGGACGGTACCTCGAGCAGGCTGAGCACCTGCCGGGCGAAAGTGATCGGGTGCTGGCCGAGAGCCTGGGGATTCCCAATATGGCACGGGATTATCTGCCTCCCATCCTTCTTCAGTTCGGCGGCCCTGCGTGGAATGGGTCCCCTGACGGCGTACTCCATTTCGATGATGTTCGGATTGACAGCCACGGTGAACGGCATGCTTGATCCCTCCACCCGAAGATCTCCGGGTTACTCAGGCTGTTGAAGCGGGAAAGGCCTCCCTCAGGACCGCATCCACCAGGATCTCGGTCGAGTCGAAAACGTGCAGGTTCTCAATATCCTCCTGGCCGATGAGGAGTGGGATTTCCGTACATCCCAGGATAACCCCTTCGGCCCCCTCTCCTCTCAGCTCCTCTGCAACGGAGAGCAGATCCCGCTTTATCTCCATGAGCTGCTCCCCAGCAGCTCCCTTGATTGAATATATGGCATTGTGGACGCGTTCCTGGTCATTTTCATCCGGAAGAAGAAGCCCCACACTTTCCGCCACCTCTGAATAGACCCCTGAAATGACGGTACCCGTTGTGGCCAGCAGCCCTACACGACCCAGCCCCATCCTCTTCACTGCCGAAAAAACCTCCTCGATCATATTGATCAACGGCACGCCGATCCTAGAGGTGATCTCCCTGTAGTAGTAGTGTGCGCTGTTGCACGGCATCGCAAGCAGCTGGGCTCCCATCTCCTCGAGCAATCTGGCCGATTCGACGATCGCGTCAAGAGTTGCGGAAGTGCCGCCCACGATCGATGCGGTCCTGTCCGGGATCTTCGAGTTACTGTCGATGATCACATGCAGGTGTTCCTGATCTTTGCCGGCAGGAGTGCGGCTGGTCAGTCTCTGATAGAAGCGGACGGTGGCTTCAGGACCCATGCCGCCGATTACACCGACGACTTTCTCTTCTCCCACGAGAAATCCCCTTCTCAGGTTCGGGCGCACAAAACGCGCAGGCCTCCGCTATATATAAAAAAGTTTCCAGATAGAAAGGCCTTAGACTCGTTTTTCAGCTACTGAGAACGTATCCAGAAGCGTTGAGGCATCAACCGCTCATTTCGTTAAATACGCGGGGTGTTTCGATCCGGGCCTAACAGAGTCTGAATCGCACCCTGTCACCGCGTCGCAGACCCAGCCTTTCCGCCGCGCTTCCGCCGCTGACCGCGATCTCAACAAGCCCGCCGCTGCCCTCGACCACAACCGCCTCGCCGGCCTCCACACTGTCGTAGGAAGGAAAAAGCCCCCTCACTTCCTGCTTGCCGCCGGCGGTTTCGACCTCGAATATGCCTTCTCTCTCCCCCCCCACCACTTCACCGGGAAGGACCGCCGCAACGATAGTGGTTACACAGTTGCCAAACCTGTCGACATGTATAATGCGGCCCTCATCCTCCGGATCTCCAGGCGATCTCAGCAGATCAATGACAGGTCCTCCCGACAGCTCCCCCTCCGGCTCCAGCGACGCCTTCAATTCGGGGCCCAGTTCCGCGGGGTCTACACCCTGAGCAAGGAAAGCCGCCGCCGGAGCAAAAATATCGCGGCCGTGGAAGGTCGAGCTGACCGGGCTCAGGTGGAACCGTTCGTCCTCCAGACTCCAGGCACGGATTTCCTCGCCCGCCGCCTCAACCTCACGCACCACCCATGCCAGAAGCCCGTTGTCGGGAGCCACGAAGAACTGCTCAACTGCCTTCATCGCCACAGCTCTCCTGACCCCCCCTACACCCGGGTCAACGACGGCTACATGAATTGTTCCCGGAGGGAAGTAGAGGTAGGAGTTACGCAGCACGTAGGCGGCGCCCACTATATCACCCGCGGGAATGGAATGGGCCAGGTCGATGATACCTGCACCGGGACAGATACCGGCGATGACGCCCTTGAGGACACCGACAAAACCGTCGGCATCCCCGAAATCAGTGGTCAGCGTTATTAGTGGCATGGAGTCTTCTTCAGATAGAGTAAAGGTTGCCGTCAGAGGGCCGGAACGCCGCCATTTTAAGGCAGCGCCCCGGCCTTGACAAGCCCGGCCCTGCTGTGGGGCTACAGGGCCGAACGCCCGGTCATCAGGCCCCCCGGACGTATGTGCGTGCCGGCATAAACCGCCGGCAGATAATCAGAGCTCTAGAACGCGAACAGTTTTGCGACTTTGAAGAAGAGGACCCGGTCGGGCACACCCTCGCCAGGTTCCTCACCCAGGTCGTAGTGGTTATATACCAGGTAGATGACGCTACCCGGCCCCATCTCGTAACCAACCAGGGCATTCAGGAGAACTCTCCGGCTCATTTCATCCATGCTGGCATCCTGGCCCGTGTGGTCGCGGCGGAGCTGCAGGTAGATCCTGCCGAACAGCTCTCTGGTGAACTGGTACAGGGTCCTGAGGGATCCAACCGCAAACTCGTCAACAAGCTGTCCGCCAGGATCGAGGCTGCGCCGGATCAGAGTGCCGTTCGCTGATAGTGTGGCTCGTACAGTCGGCCTCCATGTGACCCCGAACCCTCCGGCAGCAACTGAGACCACCCTTTCCTCCCCGTAATCGAAACCATCCCCGATCTCTCCGCCAGCGCCCCAGCCCCACGTACCTGACGGGTTCGAATTGTAATTGAATGTATAGCTCACCCCGTCGTGGTCGATTTCACTCTCCCTTATCCGCCACTGCCACACATCGAAACTGCATTCGGAATTATCCCGGAACTGAACGCTCACGCCGGGACCTATCCTCTGCTCGATCAGCTCTCCTGAGTGCTCCTGGAAGCGAATGACGCGCACATTGGGTGTGACCCACTTGACCGGTCCCCAGTCGGCCTCATGCCTGTAGCCAAGGAATGGTTCTATCAGCTGCTGGTTGGGGCGCGGCACGAAGCCCAGTCGAGCTTCGAAGTCACGCTGCGCGTCCACGAACATCAGTGTCGAGATCCAGGTCTGGCTGGAATACCCTCCCATCAGGTAGAAGGCGTTGTTCTTGTTCCCCACTCCCGGTTCCAGGAATATAGCTGCCATTCCAGAGATATTGAGGTAGTCGGAGGGTCGAAAATCGAAGTCGAACCCGATGTTCCGCTGGTACGAACTCCCCGATCTGGACTGGCTGGCTATATCCTGGCTCGTGAATATCACACCTACATTGGATGCGCGTCCGAAGTTCTGCTTCAACCGCAGGGCAGACTGCCAGTTATACGGGTTGTCGTCATCGACTCCCAGAGGTTCGTTGTAGGCGGTGACCAGTCCGATCTGTGTGGACCCGATCTGTCCGGCCAGCTTGGCCCCGCCCAGGGGATTGTATATTCGCCGGGAATAGAAGAGGTTGATCGGCATCCGGAATATCTGCTGGTCCTCCATGAAGAAGGGACGTCTCTCCGGGAAGAAGAGCTCGTAGGGAGTGAGGTTCACCTTCTCCTGGTCTGCTTCGATGTGGCCGAAATCGGGATTGAGCGTCAGGTCCATGATCAGGTTGCTCGAGATCCCGAGCTTGAAATCCGCACCCATGTATCCCAGACCGGTCTGCTCCACCCAACGCACACCGCCACCGGTCATACCCTCCCGGGCCTTCCGGGTGGTGATGTACGGGTTGATCCAGATGCTGCGCCCCGGCGTTACACCCTGGACTCCGGTGAAAATTGCGTTGCTGGTCATCATGTTGTTCGAGCCGATATCGAGGGGAGCCAGAGCCGATAGTTCGCCCGGTTCGCCGATTGCACGAAAGAGGTTGATCCCCCATGTCTGCTCCTCTGACCTGGCGAATCTCAGACTCGACCATGGGATGGCCATCTCCGCGGTCCAGCCACCACCCTCCTTCACAATCGTCTCAACCTTCCACAGCGTATCCCACGACCCGTCGCCGTTGCCCTGTTGATCGAGCATGGTCTCGGTCTGGACCCCGGCGGGATTAACCAGGAAAATATATCCCTCCTTCCAAGTCAGGAATGGATCTATGATGACGCCCACACAATCGGAGTCACCTCCGGAGCGGTCACGACGAAGAATATAGTCCTGAATCGGGTAATCAGGCTGGCGGCAATCGAATGCAACATAGAGGTGCGTATCATCATAGAGGACCCAGACCGTTGTTTTCTGGGTTGCCGGTACGTCATGATCGGGCTGGAACTGAATGAATCCGGTATATGCTTCCGACCCGGACCACTCACCAGGCTCAAGCTCACCATCGATCGTGGGAGTCCCGCGGCCGGGCCTGATCACCATACCGGCGTTCTTATACCGATTCAGATCAATGCCGTAAGTTTCCGGTGAGACCGACGACTGCCTGCCCGCCGACTGGGCCGCAGCAAGCGTCGCTGAACCTGAAATGATGCATACAGTCAGAGCTGCTGAGAGCAGGAAGGGGGTTGAGCGAAAGATCTTTATCATTTAATAACTACTCCAGGTGTAGTTCACAAATACTCAGCACGAATACTCAGTACAAATCCCTGCAGCCGACCGGTAATGACTGCAGAAATCATGCCAGGGGGTGGACTTTGCTCCATCAATCCCATCTTACCCTTACCATACGCAATTTTTCCGGGGGTGTTGCACGACCGTATGAGTAATGTCGGGCAGTTAAAATGTGTCGGTTGGCAACACAGTGGCATTCCCTTGTGTTGCTGTTTGACACACCGGGAAGCAGGTGTGGAGCGGCTGATCAAACCCTATTATTAAGGTTAAATGGATACCACACTCCCAGACCGCGACCCCCATCCCTTATCCCCAGCAACCGGCGACCCGGCCCGTGAACCCTCAATTCAATCAGGTGATACTCTACGGTGGGAGTTTCAGGATCTCGCATTCCTGGGGTACATCTCAGTCATCATTCTTCTCCTCCTAATATTCGGTGTGGTACTGGGCAATCACCCTGACCCGTGGCGCATGATTCTTTACCACATGGCGGTAGTTGCAGCCGGAATGGGGGCGCGTCTCCTGCCAAGGATATGGGATCACCCTGTTTCGCGGTTCCTCCGCTGGTGGTACCCGCCGATACTCTTCCTCTTCTGTTTCGAGGCGGTCGGCTGGATGATCCACCTGATCCGGCCCGAGTTTCTCGATCCGTATCTGATCGCAGCTGACCGGGCCATGTTCGGCGGCGACATAACCGTCTGGCTGCAGCAGATGGCGCAGCCGTGGCTGACCGAGATCATGTATTTCTTCTACACCAGCTTCTACTTCTTCATCCCCGGAATAGGTATACCCATCTACCTGCGGTGCGGCACTGACAGGACAGGCCCGCACGGAACCCCTGTACGTGAATTTATCGCCACCATCACGGTGAGCATGCTCTTCTGCTACCTGCACTTCCTCTTCACTCCTGGTGCCGGTCCGGTCTTCTGGCCTGATTACCCCGGGCCGGTCCTGACACTGACGGGAGGGCCCATCACCATCATCGAGCAGTGGGTGTTCGACACAGGAGCGATAGTAGGCGGGGCTTTCCCTTCAAGCCACGTGGTCGTCGCGATGGTCGCAGCATTCTACGCGGTGCGCTTTCGTGTGGCTCCCTTCTTCTGGGCGTCAGTGGCCATAGGTCTGGGAGTCAGCACCTTGTACAACGGCTACCACTACGGAGTGGACGTGCTCTATGCGATGGTGATCGCGGTTGTGCTGGTTGTCGCGGTGCCCCCGATCTTCCGCCGCTACGAGGAACGCCTGGCTGATCACCCCTGACTAGTACAGACTAATTACCGCAAGCCAACAAGAGGGGCCAGTGTGCGTCGGTAGATCTCACTGACCGCTCCCAGGGCGGCGATATCCACATATTCGTCGGCGCCGTGGGCCCCCGCCCCGGTGGGCCCGAATATCACGACAGGAATCTCCAGCTCGCGGAAAAAGCGGGCATCGGTCGAACCTCCCCAGTCGGTGAAGGGCTCGGGCCTGCAGCCCAGCACACCTTCCGCCTCCCGCCACAGGGCCTGCACGAACGGATCACTGGAATCAGTCATGTTGGGGGGGATAAGTTCAATCAGATCCTCGTCCCTGGTGATCAGCTCGTAGTCGAGGGGAAGGTGGCGTCCATCCTCCATAGTCTCTTCAAGAGCATCGAGTACCTTGCCTACCTCCTCGAGAATGCTCCGGGGCGTCTCGCCCGGAACAAGCCGCCAGTCGACGAGGAAGGTGCAGGAGGAAGGCACCGAGTTTGCCGAGGTTCCCCCCTCTATCGTATTGACGCTCATCACAGGATACCCGACCGACGGATGGAACCGGTCAATATGCTTCTCAAGTGCAAGTACACCTCTCGCAGCCACAGCGATAGCGTTAAGGCCGCCCGCCCTGGCGTGGGCTGTGTGTGCAGAACGGCCGTGGAAGCGGATCTTGAACCGGAAGATCCCCCGCTCCGCCGTTCTCACCTGCAGGTAGGAGAGTTCGCCCGATATGATTCCCTCGGGCTTTGGCAGCTCTCCATTTGCAATCGCACGAGCGATGGCACCAGACCCATGTGTGCCGCCCACCTCCTCGTCGCATACCAGATGCAGCTGCACCCGACCCTTCATCTCCTCTTTACGGTCGGCCATCTGTGCTACCGCCCACATCTTCGCACCGCACGGCCCCTTCATATCCAGCGCCCCGCGCCCGTATAGCCTGCCCTCGCTTATCTCACCTTTAAATGGGGGGAACTCCCACTCTTCCCCTTCAGGCACAGGCACGGTGTCCATATGACCGTTCATTACATACAGCGGCCCCGATTCAGGACCTATGGAGGCAACGAGATTGGGGCGCTGTCCCTTCTCCTCATCACCCCCATCGATGAATTGAACATCCATCCCTGCCCCGCTCAGCCAATCCGCCGCGAAATCCATCACGGCAGCCTCCTCGCCGGTCACGCTGGGAATGCGCACAAGTTCCTGAACGAGTGATACAAGCCCCTCGGGCGTCTCGGATCCGGTCGTAGCCGATGGGGTCGTGCTGTCGGGAGTGTTGTCTTTCGAGGGCATCTTTCTTTGTCCGCCTTTTCCGCCTCAGAGTGTTTATCTATGAGGTTAACCAACCGCTCCATTCCACACTACTCAGAAACACTCTGATCGGTACCACGTAATTCCCAACTACTCAAATCCGTCAGACATGTTGACACATCACGTGTTTGACCTTTCACACTGGTACGCTACACTCCCGCAGGTATTTGAGTGATCGTCGCGAGGGAGTGTAAATGACAGGCACAATCACAGTTCCCCTATGGATCGCCATTCTGTTGGGCGCTCTTGCCGCTCTGGCCCTGCTCGACCGCCTTCTACTGCCCAGTGTCCGCTGGTATGTACGTCGGCGGGTGAACAGGGCGGTAGAGGAACTCAATGTACGACTTCGCTTGAAGATCAAGCCGTTCAAGCTGACTAAGCGACAGGTTCTGATCGACCGGCTTATTTACGACCCGGAAGTCCTGGAGGCGGTAGATGTCCGGGCGGAGGAAGAAGGTATGCCTCGCGATACAGTAATGGCCGAGGTGCGAACCTATGCCCGTGAGATCGTGCCCGCCTTCAACGCATACTTCTATTTCCGTTTCGGCTGCTGGTTGTCGAGGAGGATTGCGCAGCTTCTCTACAGGGTGCGGCTCGGTTATGTGGACGATACCAGCCTGTCCCGGGTACCGGAGGACTCATGCGTGGTGTTCGTGATAAACCACCGCAGCAATATGGACTATATCCTCGTCTCCTACCTCGCCGCCTCCAGAACGGCTCTGAGCTATGCGGTGGGCGAATGGGCCCGCATCTGGCCCCTTCAGACCCTGCTAAAAGCGATGGGTGCCTACTTCGTGAGGCGCAGCTCCAGGAACACCCTCTACAGGAAGGTGCTCGAACGCTATGTCCACATGGCAACAGAGGCTGGGGTGGTGCAGGCGGTCTTCCCCGAAGGGGGCCTGAGCCACGACGGCCTGCTCCTTCCTCCCAGACTGGGGCTCCTGAGCTACATGCTTAAGTCATTCGACCCTGAGGGTACCCGCGACCTGGTGTTCATCCCCGTCGGCATCAACTACGACCGGGTGATAGAGGATCGCAGCCTCATTCTTGGAACCCAGCCGGAGGTCGAACCGAAGAGCGGCTGGTTCGTCTTCGGCACGACTATCAAGTTCCTCCTGCACAATGTGGGTCTGATGCTGCGCCGACGCTGGCACCGTCTCGGGTACGCCATCGTCAACTTCGGCGAGCCGGTCTCGATGAAGGAGCACCTGGCCAAGCGCGGCCTCGATTTCCGCACCCTCGATAGAGAACAGCTGTTCTCCGAAGTCGAGGTTCTGGGACGCGGTCTGATGGAGGAGATCGGAAGTGTCATCCCTGTGGCGCCGGTTTCACTCGTCGCCACGGTATTTCTGAGACGCAGTGGTGAACAGCTGAGCGAGCTGGAACTCAAGGCCGAGGCCCATAGCCTGGTGTGTGAATTGGAGAGAGCCGGCGCCCATATCTACATTCCCCGTACCAGCCAGGATTACGCCATCACAGTAGGCCTGCGCATGCTTACGCTCCGCCATATAGTGGATGAAGTGGATGGGCTCTTCGCAGCACGAAGCGAGGAGATACCCCTACTGAAGTACTACTCCAACAGCATCGCCCACTTCCTGGAGACCCGCCCTGCCGCCACAGTCTGACTGACTGCTCAAGGTAAGTCAGTAAGTCGAGATCCCGGCAGACTGACGCCGAGATTGCTCAAAAGGGCCGTTTCTGAACGAAAACTAATTATCTTCAATGCGTGCCGCGATTATCCTTTCGATAATGCCCTCATACTGGCCCCAGTTTGTTCTCCTTTGAGGAGGAACGGCCGTCTTGTGGACGATAACCATATCGAGTGCAGGAAGCACTGTTATGTACTGCCCGTAGGCGCCTTTACCTGTATATGCTCCCTTCAGCGGGCCCGTAGCATCGGGACCATCCCATACCCACCACATGTATCCGTAGCCGAATGAATCATTTCGCATACGTTCAGGGTTCATCTCTTCGAGAGGAGTCACCACACTCACGATCTTGTGTGCCCAATCCCGAGGGATGATCTGCCGGCCCCCCCAATTGCCCTCGCGCAGCATCAGATATCCAACACGGGCCATATCTCGAGTGGAAAGGTGCATATGATACGCCGGGTACATCGACCTGTTCAGATTACCTGATTTCCGGTGCCTTGAGCGGTCGAAGTCCTGCATGTTGATCGGCTGCGCCAGGTCGGTCTCCAGGGCATCGTAGATGTTCCTGCCGGTCATTATCTCGAATGCGGCCCCGGCAGCGTTGAAATCCCAGTTGTTGTAGAGGAAATACTCGCCCGGTTTCTGAGATCCCCGGGGAGGCGCATCCGCCAGATTGTCCCCGCTGTTTGAGGCAGGGTGGTAAATACCCGACCGCGCTGTGATCAGATGTTCGACAGTGGCTTCCACTTCTATTGGAAGCAATCCCCCATGGTCTGTCATCTCAAGGTCGCTCAGGGTTTTTTTCAGATCGATAGTGCCGTCCGCCACATAATTGCCATACAGCATTGCAAGGATGCTCTTGCGCACCGATGCCAGATAGCTCAGCTGCTCGATGTCTCCGTACTCAAAGAGCACTCTGCCCCCCACGACAACCATCAGCCCGGTGGTGTTCAGGGTTTTTGTGTATTCTACGATTTCTTTAAGCCCCTCACCGCTGTAGCCGACCGACTCAGGTGTCTGGATCCGCACCCACGACTCACCGGGGAAAACTTTCTCCTGGACAGAGTCTGCCTCGACTCTCCCTTCGATCGGAAAAGATGGCAGGCTGATGGAAAGGGTCAGCAGAGACACACAGAATGCAGTCAGGATCCCGCGGAGATACTGCCGACGAACTCTCTCAGTAGATTCTGGGCTGGTACGCATCGTGACTCCTTTGGCGGCTATGAACGAGTTGAAACAGCTCCTTGGCTTTCATCGAGTTGGAGAATTATATATCAGTACACCTTTCCAATACAGGGCAGAGGTCCCGAATACCATCCAGGACTCGTCTGACCAATACCTGGGGATTGTCCCGCAGGAGTCACAAATACTGGGTATAACTTGAAGAAAGGAGGCCATAAATATGTCACTCTGGCTTCTACTTATAATTGTGATGGTCTTCGGATGCATTGGTGGGTTCGCCAACTCCATTATCTACAACAAAGGATTTACGAAACCTCACTCTGAGGCCGCTGATAAAGCTGGAATATGGAGACCTGGATGGCTTGGCAACTGTTTCTTGGGCGGCATAGCTGCTGTAATCTCCTGGGGTCTTTACGGCCCATTCGCTTCAGCATTCCTTGTAGGCGGTCCAGCCTCCGGTTCCGAGACCGGCACTCTGGTTCCCGGACTGAGTTTAGCTGCTGCCGTTGGCGCAATATTAGTAGGTATAGGTGGCGCTAGATGGTTAACAACAGAGGTAGATAAGAAGCTCTTGAGAGCCACAGCCAGCAAGGTAGCAGAGCAACAGCCTTCGACAAATATCGCGAACAGTATAAAGGACCTGTCACCAGTAAAAACACTCGAGCTGGTTAGCGAAGGCTAAGTCTCTCAATAGAACATCTCTTTTTTTAGACAAGCGGCCGCATTGCCTCATAAAAAAAGCTCCATACTGTATAAGCCGTGATTGTGTCGGATAGACTCTTCCGGAAAAAAGGTGAACGCATAATCCTGTTTGAGGGAGCTTTAGTCGTCCCCTCACCATATAATTAGTCATAATAGTCATAATGACCAATTTGCAGGATCCTTAGAATGCGTCAAATATCAGCAAGTGAAGCGAAAGCGAAATTCTCCGATTTTGTCCGTGCAGTCGAACAGGGAGAATTCCTTATCATCACCCGGCACGACAAACCTGTCGCCGCCTTGGTGGGGCCAGAGAATATCGAGCAACTGGAGCGGCTGAGAGCTGCAGGCCCGGAAGGTGGTCTTGCAAGTCTTGCAGGAGGGTGGGAAGAGTCAGACGAGCTTGTGCGCATCGTTACTGAAACCCCTCGCACTACCTACCGCATTGTCCCGGACATGGAATAGAACAATGGCCTTTCTATTCGACACAGATGCCATATCGGAAGTCATACGGCCCAAACCACTTCCAGCCTACCTTGAATGGCTGCGGAAAATTTCCCGTGAAGATCAGTTTACGAGTGCGATATCCATAGGTGAGCTATTACACGGTACTTTTAGAGTTGCACGCCGTGAAAGACACCTCAAACACATCGAGAACCGACTACTGCCTGCGGTTACAGTCTTGCCATATGATGTCGCGATTGCCCGAGAATATGGCCGGATCAGAACCGAGCTGGAATCAGCAGACATCCCCTTTCCCTGTGCAGACATTCAGATAGCAGCCACAGCCATTTACCATGGCCTGACCCTGGTCACCGGAAACATCAGCCATTTCAGAAGGATCAAGAGACTCCATCTCGAGCCTGTTCTGGAAAGAGCTAGAAGACAGGAACCTCGATGGTAGAATCCGAGGCTCGCGAATCCGGCGAGCAATCCAGGATCTCAGAACTGAGTTATAGATTCTCTGTCGCCTGTCTCCTGAAGAAGGCCTTGATCTCCTCCCAGTCGATCTCGACGAGCATATCTGGTATGGGTTCTTTCTCTGCGTTGTCGAAGTACGTCAGACTCTTAAGAAGGTGATATCTGTTCCAGTCAATGCTGGAACTGCGAGCCTCCAACAACTCAAAGAGGTTCGTCAATCCGGGGGCCTGCTGAAGATAGAAATACAGATCGATGAAATCCTTCCTGCTGCCCCTGCCTCCTATCGCGACGAGTTTCAAGGTCGCTATGTCTCTAGGATCGCCGACCAGGAGCCCCCGATAAGGCATTCCATCGAATCCAAGGGGAGCCTCGAGGCGAAGGAAACTCAACCGCACTTTTCTCTGGAGGATGTGAAGGGTATGAACTGCTCTACTGAGGACCGCGACGTTATCAACTCCAGCTAATGCCGTTACCAGGGCCTCAACATCGAAGTCCTCGAATTTGAAGAAATCGAAATCTTCAGAAACACGATGGCCGAAGTGAAGGGCGAGACCTGTTCCACCACACAGGGTCCACCCCGATAGGACACCTGCTTCCACGAGCTCAGAAATCAAACCCCATGCTTCTGCGCTCAGAACCTTCGGGTGCATTAATTGACTCCTTCCAGAACAGCCGTCCAGAATACCCGGGTCTTTGGATCCACCCCTCTCTCTGCGACCGCTTCCCTCACGA
>Ga0114919_10001515_pt1 | contig 18592 bp, 18 predicted proteins | sample BlataG_FD_88682 | JGI IMG/M metagenome (GOLD analysis project Ga0114919, IMG submission 88682) | Deep subsurface microbial communities from Black Sea to uncover new lineages of life (NeLLi) - Black_00105 metaG | ecosystem: Environmental > Aquatic > Marine > Oceanic > Sediment | place: Atlantic... | reverse complement strand
CGCGGCGGAAAAGCTGGACGCTGTGCTAAGCGTTAGAAACCGGTTAGAAGAACCCAGGGCGTCAGAAATCCGTTAGAAAACCGTTAGAAACTTCTGGGGATTTACGAGTAGGCCGTACAGGATTCGAACCTGCGACACCCTGATTAAAAGTCAGGTGCTCTGCCAACTGAGCTAACGGCCCATAGCCCCATAGCGAGGACTATTCGTGTGAATTCTTATTATGGTCCAGCATGCCGGAAACGTAGCAAGCGAACGCGGGGTGAATATCACAAATGTAGCCATCGTCGGTTGGCTCAACGGAGAAAGCTACTCGATTTGGCTTCTTCACCGGGTCACCAAACTTGGTCAAACCCATATCATTCCACGGCATGTGGTGGCCCAGAATCTCAAGGAAACCCCTAACATCCCTGGCCTGGTCTAACACCACTTCAAAGGGAAGTTGGTGCTTCAACTCGTCCAGTTGCTCTGTCTTCAGCTTTATTCGCATCGGTACTTGGAAAGATTATACTTTAGGGGGTATCTAGTGTCAATGAAACAGCGGATGGGCTGACTAGGGCCGCCGCAGCGTGGCGCGTGTGTTGTGGGCATGGATCACATACGTACTCCTCCTTCGGGGAACATCGCGTGTTGCATCCGCAGAGATGGAGAAATCGGACACGGCTGCGGTGGCTGATGGCACTCTGTCTGCTGGGGAGGAGGTATGCAAGCTCGCTGTTGACTCGATTGTCCGCTTGAGGAAGACGAGCTTGGCTGCGACCACGCGGTGCGCGGCAACCGGGTTCCGGGCTGAGGGCTGTGTAAAACCTCCGCCAGTCAAGCGTCTCCAGATGGGGCAATACAGCCCAGATGAACTAGCTCTCCGCTATCGTTACTCGTATGATGACGTCGCCCTGCTCAATCTTCTGGAGAACGTCCATTCCGCCTACTAGCTGGCCAAACACCGAGTGCTTCCCGTCAAGATGGTGCTCGGCCTCGTAGGTGATGAAGAACTGGCAACCGTTCTTATTGGGACCGGAGTTAGCCATTGAGAGAGCACCAGCAACATGGGTGTGTTCGCTGAATTCGTCATCAATGTAGTAACCGGGAGTACCCGTTCCGGTTCCCGTGGGGTCTCCTCCCTGAACTACAAAGTCGGGTACCACGCGATGGAATGTGGTATTGTCGTAGAACCCCTCGCGGGCGAGGAATACAAAGTTGTTAACCGTTACCGGAGCGTCGCTGGCGAACAGCTCCAGCACGAGGTCCCCCTTTTCCGTTTCAATGGTGGCGGCGTATTGCTTGCTGCTGTCAATTGTCATCGGTGGTGGTGCTGAGTAGCTCTTCTTCTTCGGCGCTTCAGTGGCGCATGATGCGCCGACGAGTGTCAGCGAAACCAGGACGAGACAGGCGATTCGGGACAGGTTGCTGTTTACCATAGACCTACCTCCTCCGTGCCCAGCTGTGGCGTACCTTTGGGGTACCTGCAAGGCATGGCGCAAAAAGCCAATGTCCCTGGCGGAGTGCCTACGCACCTACGCTGCATTGCAGGGGCCCGTCAATTCAAGCGACGAGGTTGTCCAGTTGATCCAGCACCGCCTTAAGTGCCTCCAGTTCTCTACCATAGCCAGCCCAGTCGCCTGCCATGAGATGTCGCTGAGCTGACTCATAGTGTTGTTGGGCTTCCTGAACCAGGTCGGCTATGTCAACACCTGCTTCCTCCGAAGGCGGTGGTTTCGCCTCTGCTTCAGTGGGAAGTGCCTCGGAGCCAAAGATGGCTTGAAGGCTCTGACTCAGTGTGGGCTCCATGGCTACTCGGTCGCCGGCGGCGACTATGACTCTCTTCAGTTCTGGAAGGCCTCCAGCCTCGGCCTGGAGGAAGACTGCCTCGACGTAAAGGTTGGAGCTCCCTAGGGGAATTACCAGAAGATTCCCGCGGATCACTCGAGAACCACCCCGACCCCACAACGCAAGCTGTTCAGTGATGACTGTATCTTGCTGGATTCGGTTTTCAATCTGACTGGGACCATAGACCAAGCGCTCTTTGGGAAAGTGGTAGGCAAGCAGCGTGCCGTAGTTCTCCCCGTCGCAGCGGGCAGCAAGCCAGCCGATAGTGTTGTTCTTGTTCACCGGAGTAAACGGCAACATGAGCAGGAATTCCTCTTTCTCCTCATTGGGCAAGCGCATGATGAGGTAATAGGGCTCCATGAGCTGTTCTTGGCTGGCGTAGACCTCTCTGGGTACGGCCCACAGGTCTTCCTTGTTGTAGAACACCCGCGCGTCACGCATGTGGTAGCTCTGATACACCGAGGCCTGTACATTGAACATGTCCTCGGGATAACGGAGATGGTCTCGTACAGACTCGGGCATCTGCTCCATTGGGACAAAGAGGTCGGGGAAGATCGCCTGATACGTGCGTATCAGAGGGTCTAGTGGGTCAGAGACATAGAAAGTAACGCTGCCATTGTAGGCATCAATAACTGCTTTGACGCTGTTGCGGATGTAGTTTAGCCCGCTATCGAGTGGCTCAGAATAGGGATATCGGTCGCCGGTGGTATAGGCATCCTGTATCCAGAACAGCCCCCCTTCCATCAGAACCAAATATGGGTCGCTGTCCAGCGTCAAGAAGGGTGCCAGGTGCTGCACTCTCTCACGTATGTTTCGATAGTATAGGACCCTGCTCTCGGCCCCCAATTCCCCACTTATGAGGATATTGAGGTCGGCAAGTTGCCAGGCGTAGAACACGCGGCGGACGAGACTTCCTATGCCAACGCCTCCCGTTCCCTGATAGTAGGTGTAGACGTTCTCATCGCCCATGGGATAGTCGAATTCCTGGGTATCCGTTCTCACAATCACATAGTCATCCGTCTTCTCGCCGAAGTATATCTCAGGCCGTTCTATGGTGAAGTCACCGACGGGAGGGATATCCTTCACCAGCAGCACGGGCAGCCCTCCCTCAGCGCTGACCTCATTAACCGGGCTCAGGGCAACACCGTAGCCGTGTGTGAACTGCAGCTTGCGGTTGACCCAGGTCTGGGCTTCGCCCGCCAGTTTCTCCGCCGATAGCTCTCGGGCTGACAGCATAACCTGGCGGTATTCACCATCGATAACATAGCGATCCACGTCAATATCATTGAAGTCGTAGTAGAGCCGGATCGACTGTATCTGATTATAGGTATCCTTCAGAGGGCGATGGTCCCAGAGCCTGATGTTCTTGATAGTCAGGTTGTTTTCGTCGATATCCTGGCGGCTTGGCATTGGCTCCGCAGGGAAGGACTGTTCGTCAACCCGGTCCAAGGCAAAGGCCTCTCTGGTCGCCTGGATGTTGTATTCGATGTACGGAGTCTCCAACCCGAGCTCGTTGGGCTGAACCTGGAGTCGCTGCACCAAGCCGGGAAAGACCTGGCCGACCAAGATGCCAACCGCTGCCCATGCCACCAGGCTGTACGTCAGCCAGCGGTACTTGTGCCTAAGAAGAGAAGCGAGAATTACGCCGGCAACGATCAGTACTGTTGCCACAAGTACCCACTGCGCTGGAAGCTGGGCATGAATATCAGTGTAGCCAGCTCCAAAGACCGCTCCGCGTTCGGAGAAGACTAGCTCCCAGATGCCGAGCCAGTAGCCCCAGGCGAAAAGGCCTAGAGTAGCGACTATCAGCAGACTGAGGTGTACCAAGATTGGCTTGGAGTGACCGAATCCGGTGCGCTGATCGGATGAACTGAGGAGGTACACACCGGCAACGCCAATAAGAGTGATAATCAGGACGCCCGACAGCCACCCTTTGAGCAGGTTAAGGAAAGGTAACGAGAACACATAGAAGGCGATGTCCCTATTGAAAACCGGGTCTGCTATGCCAAAGGGCTGCTGGTTGATAAACCTGAGAATAAGTTCCCAACTGCTCTGGGCTGCCAGCCCGAACATCAGGCTCAGGGCGGCTGTTCCCAAGATGATGCTCCACTTAGAAAGTGCCTGTAGCCGGCTCACCACCGGCCAAGGCCAGGAGCGCTTCTCCTTTCTCGGCGCCAGACGCGTGGCCAACGCCAGATTCCCCAGGAACAAGATGCAGAATACGGCCGCCGCAGAGAAGAAGGTGAGGACTTTAGCTTTGAGGACGGTAAGATATACGCTGCCATAGCCCAGGTTGTTGAACCAGAGCCATTCGGTGTATATCCCCTTGGCTATGCTCAAGAGGACAAACAGGACCAGGATCACTGCCGGTATCAAGAACTTCTTGGATATCCCTCGGCGAACTTGAGCAGTGGATGCGCCGTGTTCCCTGCCTGCGCTTTCGGGAAACCAGCGTTGCCATTTCTTGTCCAATGAATTCAATATGCCTCCCTCGACTCTCTTAAAGGCTAGCAAGTAGCGCTATGATGCTCTCTCACCTCTGCCCTGTTCGGGTTGTCGAAAGTGCCCAGAGCGAGCGTGACTGACACGATAACACAGTACGCCCATATTGGGCAATGTCGCGGTCGAGGGAAGGCAGCCCCAGCACGCAGTGAGAATCCAAGCGGTCGTGTGGGGAGCATCTCAGCTTGAGTAGGGGAAGCCACCGGACCCACTATCTACACTAGTCTGTTGGCAGCTTCTTTAAGACAAGCACGGAGTTCATGCCGCCGAAGCCGAAGGAGTTGGAAAGGGCACACTCCAACTCTGCTTTCCTGGCCATGTTGGGGACGTAGTCCAGGTCGCATTCAGGGTCAGGGGTTTCGTAATTGATGGTGGGCGGAACAATGCTGTCTCGCATGGCAAGGAGGGTGAATATGACTTCCACCGTGCCAGCGGCGCTCCAGAGATGGCCTATCATCGACTTGTTGGAGCTTATCAACACCCTGTTACTGTGTTTGCCCAAAGTTAGCTTTATGGCCTTGGTTTCAGATAAGTCGTTGAGCTGAGTAGCCGTACCATGGGCGTTTATGTAGTCGACTTGACTGGGTGAAATGGCGGCGTCAGCCAAGGCCAATTGTATGCATCGAGCCTGGCTCCTGTAATCAGGCTTGGTTGCATGGTAGGCATCGATATTGGAGCCAAAGCCGACCAACTCGCCGTAGATATTGGCCCTCCTTCTTTTGGCCATCTCAAGTTCTTCTAAGACCACCACCCCTGCCCCTTCTCCGGTGACAAAGCCGTCCCGATTCTTGTCAAAGGGACGGCTTGCCTTTTCGGGTTCGTCGTTTCGCCTGGATGAGGCTCCCAGCGTGGAAAGGCTCCAGATGAATATGGGCACAATACTGGCTTCTGCTGCTCCCGCTATCATCGCATCGGCGTCGCCGTGCTGGATGAGCCTGCAGGCATCACCTATGGCATGGCCGCCTGTGGCACAAGCAGTGCTTATGCTTCTGCTAGGCCCTTTGGCGCCTAGAGCAACACTGATCTCGTTTGCCGCTGCACTTGGTATGAACATTGAGACGAGGAAGCGTGAAACGGCCTCCATTTTCCCTTCCATGAGGGTGGTGATGTTGCTGCACAACGTGCCTATTCCTCCGACGCCTGAGCCTATTATCACGCCTACGCGGTGCTCGTTCTTCCCATCGATAGTCAGGCCAGAATCGTCAACTGCCATTCGCATAGCAGCAATGGCATACTGGGCGAACAGGTCGGTTCTTCTTATCCTTTTCTTGTCCAGGAAATCCGGGGGATTGAAGTCGTGTACTTCTGCGGCTATTTGCGTGCCGAAACCCGAGGCATCGAAGCGAGTAATCCTGCCGACTCCTGACTTTCCCTGGCACAGGGCCTGCCAGGATTTCTCAGCACCCGTGCCTAGTGGCGTAACCGCTCCAACTCCAGTTATGACTACCCGTCGTCTTTCCATGTTGTTCGCAGTGGCTTTGAGGAGGTTTGTTCCAGGACGCTGGAGCACGTATAGTACACCAGTCTGGGGTCTTCTTCAACTGCGGCGCTGCTATGTCTTGTGAGCGGCAGGACGAAGGTGCGACGGGTGCAGATTAAGGTTAGACGGAGGATCCCGAACATCAGACAGGACATGAGCTGCCGTACGGCATGGGGGGTCTTTGGGCATCGAGGTGGTAGTGGCTCTGTGGCTTCTGGCGGCTGACGTCGGGCCTCTGTGGGTTATTCTGCTGGACCTGACTCGTGTTGCGTGAGTACTGATCGGTTGAAGTAGTGAAGGAGTGCTGATGTTTGATATAGAATATGGAAAGTTGCTCCAAGACATAGCCGGGTTCCGGTGGTGAGTCAATGCTAGTAGAGCTCTCAGTTGAGAACTTCGGGATAATCAGTCGCTTGAGGTGGCGGCTGACTTCAGGCCTCAATATCCTCACCGGTGAAACGGGAGCCGGGAAATCGCTGATAGTTGATGCTATCGAAGCTCTCCTGGGTGGGAGAGTGGGAGAGGAGGTTGTTCGTGACGGAGCGGGTAACCTCAGGATCGAAGGGGTGTTTCAGGTCGATGAAGCCTCCTTGCTGAAGGGACTTCTGTCGGAGTATGAGCTGGATGGTGAGGGTGTCATTGTCCTAAGTCGTGAGATTGAAAAGAGAGGCCCGGGGTTTGGTCGAGTGAACGGGCATGCCGTCCCCTTACGTGTCCTTCGGCAAGTGGGGAGAGCGCTGGTGGATATTCACGGTCAAAGTGACCATCTTTCCCTCAATGATCCTGAGCAGCAGTTGGCCCTTCTCGACCGATATGCCAATGCCAGGAGTCTTCGCTCTGAAGTAGAAGCCAGGGTGGAAAGGCTTCAGAAGTTGGGGAAGGAGCTCAAGGCTCTGACAGAGGGCGATCGTGAGACAGAGCGTCGCATTGATCTGCTGAGGTTTCAGGTTGATGAAATACAGAAAGCCGAAATCCATGTCGGTGAAGACGACGAGCTTCAAGGAGAAAGCACCATATTGCGCAATGTGGAAAAGCTCAAGTCTCTTTCCCAGTCAGCCTACCAGGCGGTCTACAAGGGCGACGGTTCCATTCCTTCCGCTATCGACAGGCTCGGCGAGGCGGTGCAGTTGCTCAAAGACCTGGTGCGGTCAGATGCTGGTTCGAGCGATCTGTTGAAGGAAGCCGAGAGTGCCTTCTATTCAGTAGAGGACATATCCAGAGCACTGAGGACATACCACGATCAGCTGGAACATGACCCTGCACGTCTGGAACAGGTAGAGCAACGTCTTGACCTTATCCGCGGCTTGAAGCGCAAGTATGGAGGGACGATCCCCGAGATAATTCAATATGCTGACGAAGCGGAGAAAGAGCTGAGCCAGGTCAGCCTTCGAGCCGAAGCGAGGGCCCAACTGCGAGAGGAGTGCGGAGCACTGAAGAAGGAGATCGGAACGTTGAGCTACCAGCTTTCCAAGATTCGACACGATGCTGCTGAAGAGTTGGCCGAAGAGATAGAGGGAGAGCTTACACACTTGAACATGGCTGAGGTCGGTTTCCGAGTCTTGGTCTCTCAATTTGAAGCGGGGGACGAACTCGTTCTTCCAGATGGACGTAGTTGCACCTTTGCCAAGAGCGGGATCGACAAGGTGGAGTTCCAAGTCGCCACTAACCCCGGTGAGTCTTTCAAACCTCTGGCCAAGATTGCCTCCACAGGAGAGACCTCTCGCCTTATGCTAGCGATAAAGAGTGCCCTTTCCAAGGTGGACGCCACGCCCACGCTGGTCTTTGACGAGATTGACATAGGGATTGGTGGTCGGAGTGGAGAGGTGGTGGGGAGGAAACTCTCGAACCTGAGCAGGGAGCACCAGGTTATCTGTATTACCCACCTACCCCAAGTGGCGGCATTTGCTGATTCTCATTACTATGTTCACAAGCGACTTGCTGATAATCGCGCGAGCGCTTCGGTCAGCTCGCTTTCCGGGAAGGAGAGGCTTGAGGAGATATCCGCAATGCTGGGGAGCTTGAGCGAACCAGCATTGGAGAGTGCTCAAGAACTCTTGGAGAAGGCGGAGGCTTGGAAAAGGAGTCAACTCCAGAGCGAAGATTTCTAGGAGGCGGTTCGGCCGCTGGGTACTCATTGGCAAAGGCTGCCATTTTTCCCTATAATGCTTGCCAGCGGTTGGTACTGCAAATACCTTCGGAATCCATCCATCAGTTTAGCGCAAAGCAATGAAAGTGGTGGCAATTGTTGGCATGGCAGGGGCGGGGAAATCAGAAGTCGCCAGAATATTTGAGAAAAGCGGCTTTAAGAGAGTGCGGTTTGGAGACATCACCGAGGAGCAAATCAGGAACAGGGGGCTTGAACTGAATGAGGAGAATGAACGGCTCGTCAGGGAGCAATTGAGAAGGGAACACGGTATGGCGGCGTACGCCATGCTGAACCTGCCTAGGGTCGAGTCCTCATTGAAATCGTCGGATGTTGTGGTTGATGGGCTTTACTCTTGGGAGGAGTATACGTTGTTGAAGCGGCGCTATGGTGACGGGTTCAGTACAGTTGCTATCTGGGCGTCGCATGTCACCAGGTATAGGAGGCTTCGGGATAGGGCGGAGCGGCCTCTGACGGCTGACAAAGCAGCTGGTCGAGATAAGGCGGAGATAGAGAATAGCAACAAAGGTGGGCCGATCGCCATGGCTGACTTCACCATAGTCAACGAGGCCTCGCTCGAAGAGTTGGAAATAGAGACCGAACGGGTTTTATCAGCTTTGAAATGAAAGGAACAGGCAGACCGGGCCTGGACGAGTACTTCCTCAAGATAGCTTCTGTGGTAGCAGAGCGTTCAACCTGTCTGCGGCATCACGTAGGAGCGGTGGCGGTGAGGGACAAACACATATTGGCCACCGGCTACAACGGGGCTGCCTCTGGGGTCAAAGATTGCCTTGAGCTTGGCTGTCTGAGGGATGAGATGAACATAGAGTCGGGAACGAGGCACGAGATTTGTCGAGCGATTCACGCGGAGCAAAACGTGATCATACAGGCGGCGCTCCATGGCGTCAGCCTTGAAGGGGCTACAGTCTACGTTACCCACTCACCATGTGTGCTCTGCGCCAAGATGCTGGTGAATGCCAGAATCAAGCGGTTCGTGACTTATGGCAGCTATGCCGATGAGTCCTTCAAAGACCTGTTTCAGCAAGTCGGCATAGAGTTTGAGTTACATAAGAAGCCACCTTCGAAGATAAGTGATCTGCCCTAGGATGGGGTCCGCTATCTCTCCGTTCGGGTAGGCTGCTCACAAGATCTGCGAGAGCGAGACATATCGTCTCAGTGAGTAGGTTCCATCGCAATATGTATTGACAGGAAAACGGGCATGGTGTAAGATATGCAGTTATGCGCATATGTGCATTACCGTCTGGGTTTCAGCAATGCGTCAGCTAATCAAAGCTTGCAAGGCTCTCTCGGATGAGACAAGGCTGAGGATTCTCCATGTCCTCATGGAGCAAAGCTGCTGTGTGTGTGAAGTAGTGCGAACGCTAGGGATCTCGCAGACGCGCGCCTCCAGGAATCTGACCACTCTTTATGATGCGGGGTTCCTGAAGCAAAACCGGGAGGGGGCATGGTGTCTATATTCGATAGACGAGGGACGGGCAGCGGGATATTCAAGGGATTTGATCAGGATAGTTGGGGAAGCCTTGGAGGCGGATGAGACTGTTTTGCGAGACAGGCAACGTTTGAGAAATGCAGCAGAGTCGCCGCGATGTGGCCAACCTCCAGAACTGCGCTAAACCTTATCTCTTTGGAGACGTTTGACATAAATGGACACATTCTGGGAGTCAACCAAGAAAAGGGAAGGAATGGTCAGAAGAAAACGTTTGGGGGTTGTTGTCGGTCTCTTGATGCTCGGGCTGATAGTCACGGTGACACCAATTGGCGCTGAACACCAGGAATCCGTTTCCATATGTGAAGTCGATGATGCTGGTGCTCTGCCAGGCTCGCCATTCTATTTCGTGAAGGGCTGGGAAAGAACCATGCGGCTGTGGTTGGCTTCTAATAAGTGGGAGAAAGCGGAGTTGTCCTTGGCGTATGCTGGTCAGGATGCCCTGGCGGTTCACGCATTGTGCGATAGAGAGGAATACATACTTGGTGGAAAACAATGCGGAGAATTCTGGCGGCAATTTCAGAGAACTCTTGCCTGGACGGAGGCGGCCAAACACGAAGGCAGAGACATCGCAGAATTGCTTGTTAAGGTAAAGCATGACCATCTGTGCCAGCAGCAAGTTCTAGCGGCCACGCTGGAGAATGTGCCTGAATGGGCTAGAGAAGGAGTACTGATTGCCATTGAGAACTCGAGCTCTGCTCTGGAGAACTTCATCGAAGCAGTTCAGGGAGAGCAAGAGATGGAGCGGTTCCGAGAAAAACTCAACATGCAGTTCGGCAACGTCAATGAGGAAACACAAGTGTGGATCCAGGAGAGGCTGGGAACGGCGACTAAAGAGACAACTGAGCATGTTGCTGGAACCACATCTATCCCAGCACCCAAGGTCCTGACATCAGTCAACCAGCAGCCTCATATTAGTACTTTGACCGCCGATGTGGATTGGCTAGCCCCTGAAGCTAGTTGCCGCATTGAGTGCAGGGCAGAAGATGCCGATGGTGATGGCCTGACCTACGAGTGGTCAGCGAAGAAAGGCGATATTCGCGGCACAGGTGCCTTTATCACTTGGACTGCTCCTAAGAAGGAGGGCAGCTACGATGTCGCTGTTGCAGTCAGCGATGGCCAGGGTAGTGAGGTCGTAGAGTCACTGACTATCGATGTGATACTCCCTGACCCGTCGGCTATCGACGACCTGATTCTTACTCCCAGGCACCCCAGGTACTTCATTGAGCAGAGCTCAGGGGAATGCGTGATCCTGAAGGAGCGAAGCTGCGAGATTGAATGCGTCGTTGAGAATGACGAAGGACTAAGCTACGATTGGCAGGCTGAAGCCGGTGACATCTCTGGTACAGGGCCTGTGGTTGTCTGGACGGCACCTTCCAGCAAAGGCAGGGTCACTGTCACGGTGACGGTGTGTGATGGCTGGGGCCAGTCGGATACCGAGAGCGTGGTCTTCAGGGTGAGTACCTGCGCTCAATGCTTTGTCTGACCAAGGGTGGGCAACACCAGCTTTCTGTGTTTGTAGCGTCGGATTTGCCACCTGGAGATGGTAGGATGGACGGGTTTGGCATTCGTGTCTTCGACGGGTATGCGGCATACGTTGGAATGTGACGCAACCATCGGCAGGGATTTGTGTTGGCTGGAGCGGGTGAAGGGATTCGAACCCTCGACGTCTTGCTTGGGAAGCAAGCACTCTACCGCTGAGTTACACCCGCCGTCTGTCCATATTATCAAATTGGAAACTCGCTGATGTCAAGAGATAGCAGTGCCGTCAGGTGGCGTTAGAGTGAGCAGCTTCCTGGCGATCTGCGGATATCTGGCAATGAAGAGCAACTCGTCCTTGACCAGAGGCTGTTGCGCTTCGACGTTGGCATACCTGACCAACTCCAAGATAGGTCTTGCATCCTCCGTATCCTTGAACGACATTGCCATCCGTCCCATCAGGTGCCTGAAGCCGGATACTCCGCTATACTCACCCGAGCATATCTCCCTGCCCGTCTCTACAAGCTCCGGTTCGCCCCTACCTAGCTCAGCGAAATCGTACAACTCATAGTTCTCAGGATCCTTCAACACACCATCGGCGTGGATGCCGGAGGCGTGGGCGAACGCATTGGCCCCCACGCCCGGCTGATTGATGGGAATGGGAACTCCAAAGGCGTAACTGGCAAACTTGGCCAGCCTCCATGCTTTTGTCAGGTCGATTGGCTTTCCCAACTGGTATCTCTCTGCAAAACCTTTGGATTTTGTGACAGCCAGCACTGTGGCTACCAGGTCCGCATTGCCAGCTCTTTCGCCAATGCCGTTGATTGTGGTGTTGATGTAGGCGTCCTGTCCGCCGTCTATCGCTGCCTTGGCCCCAGCGATGGAGTTGGCAACGGCCATGCCCAGGTCGCCGTGACAGTGGATCTCTATTGGCATCTTCGTATTCTCTGCAAGGCTCTTGACCGACTCGTAGATGGAGAAGGGACTGTCATAGCCAAGGGTATCGCAGTACCGGATCCTGTGGGCTCCGTGCTCCTTGGCCGCAAGGGCAAACTCGACTAGGTAGGCCATGTCCGTTCGGGAGGCGTCCTCAGCGTTTACTCCTATGCTCTTGGCCCCGTGCTCCCAGGCAGTATCCACAGCCTCAGTCATCATTCGCAAGATATCAGCTCTGCCTCTTCTCCCCTGGAACTTACCATTGATCATTTGGTCTGAAGTAGAGATAGACAGATTCAGGTGTCTGATACTCGGGACAAGGGCAAACGCCCTTTCAATATCAGCGGCACTGGCCCTTACCCATCCTTCCAGGCGAATTGGTCTTAGAACCCCTATGTCAGCCAACTCCAGGTTGGCTTGAAGGTACAGAGATTCGTGTGCTGTGGTGGGGAAGCCGAATTCGGATTGGAATATGCCCATCCTGTTGAGGTAGATGTTGATCATGGTCTTTTCCAGCTTGGACAGGCCCAGCCGTGCGGTTTGAACCCCGTCACGGTTGGTAACATCTATGAAGTAGATCTTGGCCATGCTGACTCACCCAAGAAGGAATCTCGGACGCTAAATGTACATGATCCCTGGAAGGTAGTCAAACGCACCCGCGTATAGGGTCTTGCCTGTACTTAGCTTTGAGCAAGGCTGTGTAGTATAATGGGCAAGATTGCAAATGGCACGAATAAAAGCAGGCATAGTGAATGTCACCGGGTACATCGGTATCGAGTTGGCTCGCATACTTCACCAGCACCCTCTGGTGGAGCTTATTTCAGTCACCGGGCGAAGCGCTGCGGGTAAGAATCTGGGCGATGTTTTCCCCCATTTCGGCAGCGGCGACTATGCGATCACGACCGAATTGGATAGCGACATCGATGTTGCTTTCTCGGCCATGCCGCACAAGGGCAGTGTAGATGTGGTGCCGGGGCTGTTGGAAAGGGGTGTCAAGACGATCGACGTGAGTGCTGATTTCAGATTGAAAGATGCTGGTGAATATCCCAAGTGGTATGGATTTGCGCATCCGGTGCCTGAACTGCTGGGAGAGGCAGTCTATGGCCTGCCTGAACTGCACCGGAGCGAGATCGTCGCGGCGTCTCTGGTGGCAAATCCGGGGTGCTACAGCACTGGTGCTATCCTAGCATTGGCACCTGCAGTCAGGGAGGGGATCATTTGCGGTGACATAATAGTTGATAGCAAGTCAGGCATTTCCGGTGCTGGTAGAACCCTGAGCTTGGCCTCCCATTACTCCGAATGCAATGAGAGCACGGCAGCTTATGCGCTTGAAGGACACCGGCACCTACCGGAGATCAATCAGGAGTTGGAAATGCTAGCCTCAGGGTTCACTCTGATGGTGACTTTTGTCCCACACCTGGTGCCGATGACACGGGGCATATTGAGTTCTTGCTATGCCAGACTGAAAGATGGGAAGCTGGCTAGAGGCAGCAAGGGCAAAGAAGAGCTACGGCAGCTCTTCAGCGAGTTCTATGAGGGTGCTCCCTTTGTGCGGGTAGTCGATGAGCCTCCTCAGACCAAACGCGCCTGGGGTAGCAATTTCTGCTTCATCTACCCGACTATTGACTTGAGGACCGAGAGGCTTGTGATCATTAGCTGCATTGATAATCTGGTAAAGGGTGGAGCGGGGCAGGCTGTCCAGAACATGAACTTGATGCTTGGCTTGCCCGAGACGAGCGGCCTTGAAGCTTTGGCCGTCTACCCTTAGAGTTGTTGTTTGCTTGCCCTCATCGTCTAGAGGCCTAGGACGCCAGCCTTTCAAGCTGGAGATCAGGGGTTCGAATCCCCTTGGGGGCATTCAGTCCTTCCATGCACCTTCGCCAACAAGGGGCACGAAATAGCAGGCACCCAGGTTTTCCACTTTGTTTCCCTCTTTGTTCCTGGTGATTCTCATCAGGTCCTGTTGCCAGCGCGAGCCTACGGGAATGACCATCCGGCCACCCCATGCCAACTGTCCCAGGAGGATCTCAGGGATCGAAGGAGCGCCGGCGGACACTATGATGGCATCGTAGGGAGCATCTGGTATCCACCCCAGAGCCTTGCTGGCGCGGTGGACCTGAATGTTGGAATACCCACGCTTCGCCAGAGCCCGTCTAGCTGATTCTTCCAGTTCAGGTATGGTCTCCACGGTGACTACCTGCCGGGCGATCTCTGCCAGGACAGCAGCTTCGTAGCCGCTTCCAGTGCCCAGTTCCAGCACTTTCTCATCCCCTCTAAGTTCTAAAGCCTGTATCATGAGGGCCACAATGAAGGGTTGGGAAATAGTCTGTCCGAAGCCAATACTTAGAGGCCTGTCATCATAGGCAGCATCAGCGTGTTCTTGAGGGACAAAGCAATCACGAGGGACGCGACTCATCGCCTCAACCACACGCTTATCAGCGATTTCCCAGCTCAGATGCTTGATCAGTCTGGTTCGAGCTCGCTCTAGGTCCGCCACCGTTCATCAACAACAGGGATTAGCCGAGGATGAATGACAGGATTACGATAATCAGGAATATTGATCCAGCAAGGATGCCGATCTGTTTCACTTCCGCCATTACGTAGCGGTAGCGCTCAGCGGCCTCCCCAGAGCCTGGACGGGCTTTCGTGGAGACTGGAGCCACCTCGGTTTGCAGTTCGGACACAGCGGCTGTTCGCCCAGGTTGCTGAGGAGTTCCTCGCTGTGCTCCTTCGGCTAGCCTAATGCGATGTTTTGCCTTGGCACGACGTGATTTCTTCGGCATAGTTCTTACCTTGCTGGAGATGGAGGTCTCTTATAGATTCTGGTACTCGAAACATAGGCATGCCCCAAGGCCTGCTGGAGAGACCGAAGGTCGCCGCCGCTTTGGATCCTGCGTGCGGCGAAGCTATGACGCAGGGTTTGCGGCGTGACTTGAGTGCCCAGACCGGCCTTGTTGGCGTAGTTCTTGATGATCTGCCAGAATCCCTGTCGAGTGAGCCGGCCGCCGCGCCGATTCAGAAACAGGGCCTCTTCCTTTTCATCGTATAACAAGTCGAGTCTGTCGTTTTGAAGGAAACTCCTCAGCAACTGGCTTGTGCGGTGGTCAAGTGGGATCCTTCTCTTGGAGTTGCCGTGGACCGAATGTACGCAAGATTGGCTAAAGTCGATGTCTTCTACATTGAGAGACACTAACTCGGTGGCACGCAAGCCGGTGGCGTATAGCAATTCCAGCATAACGGTGTCCCTTTTGGCCTCCAGCGTAGATGATTTCGCGGGCTCTGCTAGCAGGCGGCGGAATTCGTCGGGAGAGAGGAACTTGGGCGGCCGCTTGCTAACCCGGGGGGAAACCACATTTCGCAATGGGTTCTCCTTCAGCTTGCCTTGGTTCACCAGGAAGTTGAAAAACGACTTAGCCGAAGCTACCTTGCGAGCCGTTGTGGCGGCGGAATAGCCTTTTCCCCTGAGGTTGATAAGATAGCTCTTCGGAAGGGTGTCATTCGACTGGACTATACCTTTGACTCGCTCTGCCGCAACATACGCTGCTAGCTGCTCCAAATCATTGCGATAGGCAGCTATCGTATTCTGCGAAGAACCTTTGGCTGTGGCTAGATAGTGAAGGAAAGCGTCGATATCCCGTTCCACTAGCTAACCATTTTACCACAACGAAAAGCATTTTGCTCGCGCAAAAGGCAGTTGTTACAATGCATTTGGCATGAGGTTATCGCGACTGGAAGAGCAATTGGGAGATCTGCCGGCAAGGCCCGGGGTCTATCTATTCAGGGATAGACAGGAAAAGGTCATTTACGTGGGTAAAGCTGTCAATTTAGCCAGCCGAGTAAGAAGCTACTTCGGTGCTCCCGGCAGTGTGTCATCACGAGTGCGGCAGCTTATGTCCAGGATAGACGCTCTTGAGTTTGTGGTTGCCAGCTCTGAGCAAGAAGCCCTCATCCTTGAGTGCGATATGATCAAGAAATACCGTCCCCGTTACAATGTACGCCTGAAGGACGACAAGTCTTTCCCCTATCTGAAGGTGAGCACGAACGAGCCTTGGCCAGGCATCTATATCACTCGGCACAAGCAAGCGGATGGGGCTAGGTATTTTGGCCCTTCTGCCAGCGCCGGCTCAGTGAGAAAAACCCTGAGCCTAATAAAGAGAATCTTCTCCGTCCGCTCTTGTAGTAGGAAGATAAACGGTACAGATGAACGGCCTTGTCTGGATTACTATATTCACCGCTGCCTTGGGCCGTGCATCGGCGCTGTGAGCAATGAGAGATATCGGGAAGTGATACATCAGATTATTCTGTTCTTGGAGGGCAAGCCTGAGCTTGTGCTTCGTGGACTTAACAAAGATATGAAGGTGGCTGTCCGGAGACTTGAGTTCGAGAAGGCTGCTTTGCTTCGTGACCAGATTCGCGCTATCGAGAACGTCATAGAAGGGCAGAAGATTGCAGTAGCGCTAAGGGGTGAGCAAGATGTCATTGCCCTGGCGCAGAATGGAGAGCAGGCCTATGTGGAAGTCTTTTTCGTTCGCAATAGCAAGCTGATTGGCCGCGACCATTTCGTTATGGAGGGCATCTGCGATGAGAGGCCCAGCCAGACAATGGCCGACTTCGTGAAGCAATTCTATGCCTCGGCTTCATACATACCATCGGCAATATGGCTTCAACATCCAGTAGACGAATCGCCTGTGCTTTCCGAGTGGCTGGGAAGCCGGAGAGGCGGGAGCGTAAGACTCGAGGTTCCGCGTCGAGGAGCCAAGAGACATCTGGTAGATATGGTGGCGGGGAACGCCGATACAGGCTTGCAGCTAGTCGGGATTACGCAGATGAACTCCGAGGCTATAGCTTCCGGTCTGAGAGAACTGCAGGTGAAGCTCTGCCTGCCTGAAGTACCGATGAGGATAGAGGCCTATGACATCTCCAATATTCGAGGCGCTTTGGCTGTAGGCGGTGCTGTTGTTTTCGAAAGAGGCTTGCCAAGACCAGCGCACTATCGACACTTCCGAATAGGAGCAGTGCGTTGTGCTGACGACTACGCGATGATGCAAGATATGCTCAGGCGAAGGTTCAAGAGAGGCCTGTCAGGGGAGGGCAACTGGGCACTCATGCCTGACCTGATCCTTATCGATGGTGGCAAAGGGCATCTCAATGCTGCTTTGGAAGTAACTCGTGAGCTGAGGCTCGATTCTATTCCTGTGGCTAGCTTGGCCAAGAAAAATGAAGAGGTCTTTGTATCAGGCTGGCCTGATCCAATCGTCATGTCGGCGGATTCCTCTGCTCTTCACATACTTCAGAGAGCACGGGATGAAGCACACCGATTCGCTGTGACATATCACCGCAAGTTGCGGCTCAAGCAGGGCACTGCCTCGCTGCTGGATGTCGTTCCAGGCATTGGTCCCAAACGGAAGACCGCGCTGCTCAGAAGGTTTGGCTCAGTTCGAGGCATGAAGGATGCTTCAGAAGTGGAACTCAGCCAAGTGAAGGGGGTGACTCTGGCCTTGGCTCGGAAACTGAAGCAGTACTTATGAGCTTCGACAGACTCAAGGCGTTTCTTACGGCGAAAGCTTCAGCGTCATTATTGAAGTAGATATAGACAGCTCTGACTTCTCCAGCTAGCTGAATGACTCTTAGCGCCCATCGGGACAGCTCTTCGTTAGAATAGCAGCTAGAATACAAGCTCTCGCTGCCATGAAAACGGATGTAGGCGAAGTCGCCGGTGGCAACGAGAGGGCAACTGAGGCCGGGCATATCGAAGACGCACAGGCCGACCTTGTACTCCTGCAGAATACGAAAAACGGAGTGATCGATCCACGATTCGTGGCGAAACTCAAAGACGTGCTGATACTCTGGAGGTAACGCAGATACGAAGCTCCGCAGCAATTCATCGTTGCGCTTCATGTTGGGTGGGAGTTGATACAGGAGGGGGCCGAGCTTCTCTTTCAGCAATGCGGCGTGTGTCAGAAACTTGTCCATCGCTGAGCCCAGATTTCTGAGTCGCTTGATGTGAGTAATGAAGCGACTCACTTTGACGGCAAAGACGAAATTGTCGGGTGTGGACTGGCGCCAGGTGGCGAAAGTCTTCTCAGAAGGCAGATGGTAGAAACTGTTATTGAGCTCTACAGTGTCAAATTGATTGGCATAGAACTGTAGCCATTTTGCCTTGGGCAGCCCTTGAGGGTAATACAAGCTGTGCCAGTGGTCATAGTACCATCCGCTGCAGCCAATATGAACCCTGTCTGGCGGTCTGTCTTTCATTGCTATCCAGCGGACTTGAATCTATGTCTAGCGATATATTATACTATTGACTCAGAGGAGCTTCTTGGTGACTAGAGCGGAGTGGAACCACCCGTTACCATCCCGAACACGGAAGTGAAACGCTCCAGCACAGACGATACTTAGGGGGCAACCCCTCGGGAAAATATGTCGTTGCCAGGAGGCTTCTCATTACTCTGTCCACGCGCTGTGCCGAACCATCCTGATAAGTGCAAATCCTCCTTGTTTCTGATACCGTCAGCCGCACTCTCGATCAGAGAATTGTCGTTTATTGCATGGGCAGCGATGGCTGGATAGGCTCTTATGAGACTTGGCTCGCTCGGGGGTGTGGAATTCGGACAGCGGGAAACTGCTAGAATAGCTGGAGACAGGTGGTAAAACCCGAAGTAGAGATTGCTCAACTGCTGGCGAGATACCGGGTTCAAACAGGCAGGTCATTGAGCATAGG
>Ga0114919_10001514_pt1 | contig 18604 bp, 19 predicted proteins | sample BlataG_FD_88682 | JGI IMG/M metagenome (GOLD analysis project Ga0114919, IMG submission 88682) | Deep subsurface microbial communities from Black Sea to uncover new lineages of life (NeLLi) - Black_00105 metaG | ecosystem: Environmental > Aquatic > Marine > Oceanic > Sediment | place: Atlantic... | reverse complement strand
TTTTTCAACCCGTTTGCCCGAGCAAACATGTGCATTTTATATTGTTCACGAGGCATTATAAAATTTGCATAGCATAATCTGTTACATCTTGTTTTTCAAATCGATAAAAGGGGGACACGACCCGATATCCGAATGATACAAATATATAATTTATAACTTGAATGTAATATCATGGAAAGCGTGCAAGTTAAAGTAGGCGAAAAGGAAATAAGGATAATGAAAGACCTTTCGGAGATACTTCACTCGTCCAGTTCAGAGGTTATAAGAATGGCTATGGAGGAAGGCGTGAAGAGCTTGCGCATGAAAATCGCACTGGAGAAATATGTTAATGAGGAGTTCTCCTTGTGCAGGGCTGCGGAATTCGCAGGGGTTTCGATACAACAGATGGCGAGATACATGGCTGAGAGAGGGGTACCTTCCTTTAGACAGAGCATAGAAGAAATCAAAAGGGATGTAAAAGAAGCAGAAGGATGGCTCAAGCCTTTTACTTGCGGCAAGGCGTGAGGACAGACTGATACTTGATGACGCAAACGCAAGAAGGTTTGCGGAATCCAAGGGATTAAGATTCACGGGATTAATCGGTCTGCTTGTTGCAGCGGTGAAAGTTAAAAGATTAAAAAGAGAAAAGGGGAGGGAGGTGTTGAACAAACTTGCAAGGAGCGACTTCAGAATAAGTTCTGATTTGCTCTTGTGGGCTAAGAAGGAGATTGGACGCATTTTGTAAAGACATTTTAGCTGTTTTAGCTGGTTTACCAGAGAAGAACCTTCATTGTGCTGCTCTTGCTGTGGATACGTTAAATGTTGCGATTGTGGATTACCGTGCAAAAAAACGGTGTTAAATGTTTTCATTCTTCAGTTTCACTAATAACGATCTTCCCGTCATCGAATGAAGCAAACAATCGGTTGCCAATCTTTTTGGCAATTCCTTCCGGAAGTGTGATGGTTAATTTGTTATTTTCACGATCTACACAGTAAAGAAACTTTGCGTGCAGTCCTTCTGGTGCTTCTACCCACTCATCTTCTGGCAAGGATTCCAAATCCTCCATACTCTCAATCTTTACTTTTCGCATAATAAATTATTTCGCGCTTCATTATTCAGCGAAAAACTCTCGCCTTCCTCAACCATTCGATATCCGACTGATACAAATCCCGTATGTCCGTCAGCCCCAGACTAATCATAGCTAATCGCCCAATGCCGAGTCCCCATGCTAAAACAGGATATTTCACTCCTATTGGATTCGTCACCTCTTCGCGGAATATACCCGCACCGCCCAATTCTATCCATCCTCTTTCTCTCATATATACCTCTACTTCCACCGATGGTTCGGTATAAGGGAAATAACCGGGACGAAATCGTATTGAAGGAAAACCCATCTTGTTGTAGAATGTCAAGAGACAACCCAGCAAATTGCTGAATGTTACGTCTTTATCCATGACAATCCCTTCTAACTGGTCGAATTCCGGAATATGCGTTGGGTCAATTGTCTCACGACGATACACGCGGTCTATGCAAAAGACCTTCACCGGCGGCTCAGGATGCGAAGCAAGATAACTCAAAGTAACGGCAGTGGTATGCGTCCTCAGCAGCAGCTCTTCTCCCAACTCTCTTTTCCATTCTCCACTCCACCCTGTTGAATTTAACGAGCCACCGTGCTCGTGCATCTGTTTCACATTTTTTATCAATTCCTCGCTTGCGTCTATTGGCTTTTTCGCTGATAGGTAAAACGTGTCTTGCATCTCTCGTGCTGGATGGTCTTGCGGCACGAATAACGCATCGAAATTCCAAAATGCTGACTGAACCACTTCTCCTTTTATTTCTATGAACCCCATATCCGTGAAAATCCGCCTCATCCTGTCTAAAATCCTCTGATATGGATGTATCTTTGCAGAAAAAACTTCTTTTGATGGTAGATTCACATCGTATCGCTTGAATTTACGACCTCTCCACGAACCTGTTCTTAAGAACTCAGGTGTAAGCTGCGCTATCTCCGCCTCAACCGAGATACCATGCGACAAAACTTCTTTGCCCGTTTCTGTAATCGCTATTTTTCTCTCGGTATGGGAATCCAACTCCAATAAAATCCTTTTCTTTATCAAATTGTCCCAAAAACGCTTTATTGACCTATCTCTTATTTCTGGAATTGTTCTCTTTATCTTGCTTAGCAATGCGTTTTCTTCTATTTCCCCCTCATCTCCTACAATTTCCAATATCACCTCATCAACGTCTAATCCAGGATATCTGTCTTTTGTAACTTCCGGAGGAACCCAGGAAGAATTGCCTGTTGGCGTTAAAATTTTACTCCCTTCTTTTTCCACTATTTTTGCCCAGCCCTTCTTTAGTAACCAATTTGTTGAAATATTCGCTTCCCTCTCATCTAAAAACGACTTTTTAAATTCTTGCACAGGTACCGGTAATGAACTGAGCCTTCTTCGCTCCGGCAGCCCTTCTTCTGCATATTCCTTGCCTTCCTCTGTTAACCGATAATAAATCCTCTTTTCCTCTTTTATTGCACAAAGTCCCTTCTGAGCGAGCATAAAAGCAGTTTGCATCACTGCATCTTCATTTATGCCCGTTTTCTCGGACAGGCTTCTTTGGTCTTCCTCTCTTCCTTCTTCTCTACCCAGAGCCAGCAAAACTCTCTTCTCGTTTACTGTTAGTTCGAGTTCCGCAGTTACTTTTGGAGTATTTGTTCCTCTCATTTTTTACACAAGCAAAAAAGCAAGTATGGATAAAGCAATTGTAGCCACAGTCACGGATACCGCCAAAAATCCGCCCATCACTACTGTCGCATTTGCAGTGCTTAATAATTTCGCCGTTGTATGTGACCCGAACACAAATACATTCTTGGCAATTCCTGTCCCCGCTCCCACTTCCACGGGCTCAAGGTCCGATATTGCCTCCTTCACCGCTTCTTTAATCGTATTTATTATCTCATCGTGTTTTTTCGTTTTCATACCTACGTAATTGTATACCTCCTTTTTATTCATTGCATGCGTGTCAGTTGTCATCACCTCTGCTTCTATCCCCTCCACGTTTAAACTATTTATTATCCTCTCTCTCAACCCCTTCACCATGTTATTACCATCTATGAGGATGTATGCGTTTCTTCTGTTAAAGAGTTCTGTCACCACCACTCTTATTCCGAGTTCACCTATACTGACGTCCTCAGGAAAACCACTCTTGTGTGCGATACCAACTTTTATTCGTCCCTCCTTGGCTTTAAATAATTCGGCAGTCGTCTTTTTAACGCATTTTAGTATGTCGAAGGAGAGTTTTGAACCGAGAGTGATTCCTTTTGTTCCAATCATCCCACAGCTATGGGCATCAATTATGGCGGTATCCCTCGCTCCTTCTGCTCTCGCCTCTGCCATCGCAGTTATTCCCAGCGCAAACTCAGCATCCTCAGACGGTTTTGGAGCGGTAGTGAAGACAAGCATGACGGAATCCCCAAATCGCTGACCCCGCATCTTAACGTCACCCTCAACAAACCTGATGGAAGGAGTGGAAAAAGCTTGGAATTTTATTGAGGATAGTGCTTCCCTTGCCGCATGCTCTACCTTTCTCGTCTCTTCCTTTGAAATCAAATCGAAGTCGTGGTTAGCCAGCCCATGCGGCACAAGAACAAAGGAATCAAAACAGTTTGTTAAGTGAGAGGGAAGGTCACCCCCGCCTATTTTTCCTGTCAGACCGGTATGTGCAGAAGGAACCACAAAAACCGTTTTCAACTTCTTTTCATTCCGAAAGGCAATCACTGTAATCGGTATGTCCACCGGCTCTCCTATTTTTTTGAATATCTCCTCCATCTCAGTAGAACCTTCGCTTAGATGAGCGATAAAGGTCCTCAATAGGTCCATCCCACTTACTCCCAACGTCTTTTTCATCGGTGCATCCATGTATTTTATGTAAAGAAAGGAGCCAACCGCAAAAATCACGCAGAAGATTGCTAAATTCATGTAAAAAGAAACCAGGTTTAACTCGTGATTCAGGTAGAGCAGGAGTAAAAATGCACCGAAAAGGGTTTGTAGCGAAGCAGGAAACGCTATTTTCAATACGTTATTATTGACTGTTGCCAGTAAAATTAAGAGGCGAAAACCAAAAACAAATCCTAATGCAAGCGAATATCCACTTAATACATCCCATCTTTGCGTCATCATCGAGACGAAGTAGGAAAGGATGACAAAAATGCCTATGATAATGGTATTTAAGAAAGAGAGGAGTGCTGAGCGGTTTAATGTTATTGCCGAGCTACGAGCATAAAGTCTCACGAGTGGGAGCGTGAAAAAGGATGCGGAAACTGCTGGTAGTCCTATCAATACAAATCCTGCTACCAGTGCACCTATTGGGGTTAGAATACCGTGATGAAAATCAAAGAACATGCCGAATAAAAGAGAAAGAAGTAGGGAGAAGAGGACAAGGGTTTTCCAGTCAGGCGCTTTGAATATGTATTTCGTCAGTTGTAAAAACCTTTCTTCTTGCATTGCTAAAGATGACCGGGCTGCTCTCAATACCATTTCGCTTCCCCTTTTCTATTGTCTTCAATCATCTCACTATATATCTCAATAGCTTTCATATCTTTTGCTTGCATTGGCAATCTGTAATTACTCAATATTCCGTGGTTTTAATGCTCATAATGTACATCTGGCGAAAAAGGACTTAAAAACTTGAAAAGTTTGATGCTTCACAAAAGGATTGAAGAAAAAATAGGGGAAGAGGAATTGCCCATGAATGGGCATTTATTCCTTTCCTATCAAAATTTGAACTTACTACAGCCCCAGCACATCCTTAAGCCTTAGCTGGTACTTCCCCAATTTACCACCGAAGTTACCTGCTGTTATTTTCACCACGCTGGTGACTTTCACCGCCGCTTTTATTCCCGCGCGCATCGCTTCTTTAACTGCTTCTTCGCTAACCCCGTTTATCACCACTTCAAAAACGCCGTTTACGTCCGCGGGCAGCTCTGAGCCTTCTATTTTGTCTTTCAGTGTGGGGCAGAACTTCTCGTTTATCGTTGCGTGCATGAACTTGTATTTCTGAGAGCCTATTTTCGAGCCAGACGCGACAACGCCACCTGTAAAAGGAGTTATTGTGCCTTCCACTTGCCCGACTGCAGAAACGGCATCCTCCGCCGCTGTTAATGCTGACATCTGGTCCTTTGCAAGGATGAACAAATTCCCGCCGGCGACTCCCGCTTTTGCTCCCAGGTTCTTCTCTATCACGAACTCGCCACCCATTATTGGGGTCCTCGATACCTCTCTACCGTAAAGCTCCCCCTCGGACTCGTATCCATCACCAAAGAACTTCAACTTGAAGCCCGTATTGAACTCCTTCTCACTTTCCTCTGCCTTTAAAGCATTAAATACCGCTGTTGTCGGACAGGTGAGAATGCATTGCCCTATCCTCGCAAGCAACTGCTCTTCCAATGCTTTGTAGCCGAACGTGCACATAATTATATATGCACCCGGTCTTCCATCTGGTGTCTCTTCTGGTGATGCTATCATGTCCACTCCTGCCTCTGCCGGGCACATTATCACAGATGTCCCGAATCCCGTTGCCTCTTTCGCCGCTTCCATCGTCCATCGCTCATTCACCGCCGTTATCAACACTCGAGCAACCTTTATCGGAAACGCTTCAGCAAATGTATCTTCTATTTCTACTCCTTCCAATTCCATTTTCTTTCACCTCAAAGAAGAAGATAACATCAAAGTAATAAAAGTTTCTGTTTTTTTTTGTGACAGAGTGAAGCGACTCACCTATCTACCTTTGCACGCATCTTCGAATCTTTATCCACATGCGTAAAAACGCCAATTTTACGTAGATATTCCGCTGAAAACCCTCTACCGTGAATCAATAACTCCATCAAGTCATCTATCTCGTCTATATCCACACTGATAAAAAATGAATCGTGAATGACGTGGCTCAAATTCATCCTTTTTGCCGTTTCTACATGCTCCGAACAGCTAATTCCATAGTAAGAAACCGCGAATTCATCAGGTCTGCGCAGGAATAAAGCGTTTGTGCCTCCCTTTCTCCCCGGTGCTATCACCACATCTTCTTTATGCTCGATAATTTCATTTATGCTTTCGGACGTTGCCAGCGGAATATCGGCCATTATTATCAGCACTGGCTCTTTTTCCTCCTTTATTACTTCGTTTAGCACCTCGTTCAGCCCTCTTTCATCTTCTCTAACCGTAAGTTTTAGCTTCGACTTCGAGTCTAACTCAGAATCCAGCCCCGACTCCAACTCCTCCCTTAATACTTCTTCTGAGCACGTTGAAATTATCTCTGCTTCTTCTATCTTCGATTCTGATAACGCAATTAAAACATCCTTTAACATTCTTATGGCGAGCTCTTCTCTTTCTTTTTCGCTTAAAAAGCCATCCAATCTCGATTTTGCTCCCCCTTTCTTAAAAGGGATAATCGCTTTCGCTTTTAGTTTCGCTTTCAACTTCCTTCAAAAATAAATCTATTAGTATATCCCCCGTTTCCTTCTCCTTTGCATAATTAAAAATACACAAACTACAACCACAATAATCATCACTACAGCGAGAATACCATAAATCCCGAATTCTTGCGTAGCTTTCGCGCCTTCCGCAAACTTCTTAGCATCTCCAGCAGAAGCCAATGCCTTCTTTGCTTCTTCTAACGCCTCTTCTGGTCTACCGCCACCATAGGAATCGCGAGAATTATTCAGGTATTCATTAGCCAGTTTAAGAGTCCTTCTCGCTTCCGACACATCAACTCCTGTCGCATTTGCAATTGTCCAATTCGCATTTTCTACCGCTTCTTTGGCTTTGTGCCATGCATCAAGGGCAGCTTCAATTATCTCTGATGTCACGTCCTCTTTTATATCTACTACTGAATACACTTTCTCTGTTGTCTCTTGCGTTATGTTTAATAAAGTACATGGCTCTTGCTTCCCCACTTCCGGAGCTGTTCCCGACCAGGCAACTACAACGCCTTTTTCGACTTTTTTATGTTCCACCGTGTAAGAACTGCCACTTTTGAGTACTTCCGCGGGTGAGCCATCCACGCTTATATGCCCACCTTCTTCCTCCAATTCAGAATAAAAAATAAGCGTGGATTTGTCTATTTCCTTACTGAAGTTAGTCAATATAACTTTTATGGATACTTCACTACCGTTTTTTACCATTTCCGTTTCATATACATGATCATATTTTGGATCCAGTATTTCCACGTTCACAAAAGGAGATTTCTGTAATGAAGTTGATTCTTTTGCATCGCTTACGCTCATGCATAGAGCCATCAAAAAAAATCCTAATATTAGAAAAGATAATAGTTTCTTTGGTAAAGCTTTCTTTACACTTTTTCTTTCTAAGAAACGTTTTTTTTTCAACATTATTCCCTATCTCTCTATCCTACCTCAGAACAATGGCTTTATTGATTCGTTTGTATCCAGTAATTCCTTGTATCCCTTCTCTTTTTCACTTGACACTTCTTCTAGTTTCGCTTGTGCTTCCGCACCTGTTCCCTGTAACTCTTTTATCCTTGGAATATCCGATACGCCTGAAAACAAAACAACGGTCGCTACGTGCTGACTCCTTACGACCGGGAAATCCCCTCCTCTTACTTCTGTTCCTCTTATCATCTCTTCTATCCGCTCCTTAGATTTCTCCATGCCCTTTCTACTCAACTCCTTGGGCGGTCCCGCAGCTATTATCAATGCCCTTTCCGCAGTTGAAGGATCGCATGGAATCGTTAATCTGCCTGCTATTGCTCTCCTCGTCAAAGAAGTAATCCTCGTTACTGAATCTATCTTCTCCAGAGTCGTCCCTTTCTTACCAAAGAACTTCTTGAATATTCCTTCGCTACCTATTTCTTCCGCTGCATATCCAACCGCTGATATCCCCCCTCCTTTAAGCGTGTTAATCACCTCTGCAGCATCTACTACCATCTGCCCTACTTCATTCGCTTCACCGGCGCCAAATAAAATCCCGAATCTCCTCACTATCTCATCATTTATGTCCACAAACGCCTCTTTTACCGTTTCCCCTCCTGACTTCCACGCATCATTATCAAAAAGGAAAAGATTGTCAACCTCGTTCACGAAAGTCACCAAGCTTCTCGCAGCGTTTAAAGAATATAAACTTCCTTCTTCCTTCGCAGGCAAAATACCAAGCCCATAAACTGGCTCCTCGTATAATTTCTTCAGTCTCCTTGCCAACACTGGAGCACCTCCGGAACCTGTTCCGCCTCCTAAACCCGCTATTATCAGGAAAGCGTCCACCTTATGCGACCCCCGCTTATCTATTGCACTTTGTACCGTGTAAATCTCATCAGTGGCAACCTTCGCTCCTAATTCGTTATCCGCTCCTATTCCGTGCCCTTTCGTCAGTGACTCCCCTACCAGCAACCTGTCTTCCATTGGTATGTTCTTTAGCCCCATCAAATCCGACCTCGCTGTATTAATGGCCAGTGCACGAATCACGAAATTCTGCCCCGTTCGTTTTGCAAACTCTAAAAATGTATCCGCTACTCTTCCACCCGCTTGTCCGTAACCTATCACAAATACCCTCATTTTATCACCCCTTTTCCATTTTTCTCCACTTCTTATTGCTAATATCTATCATCCTATATGCCACTTCTCCTATATCACCCCTGAATTCTTCTATTGGAAATAGGGGTATATAAAACTTTCGGTGCCAGTCCTTCTATCCATAACAAACTTTGATAATGATTGCACATCATTTATAACTTGAATATTTTAAAACAATGTTCTTACTATATATATTTAATCTTACATCGTTCATGGATATTCTGCCTTTTTTCAAACCCACGCCTTTTTCCTTTTGCTGATTTACTATTAGCCCCCCTACATTTCCTGTTTCGATATCAAAAGTAATATTCCCTACACTCCCTATACTATCTCCCTCCGCCGTTATAACCTTTCTATTCAAAATAGATTTACCAAACATCTTCATCGCTTTTTTTTCATTCTTTGCTATCAAATCTCTGATAAAGAGCTCACTCCTTCTCATCTCTTCTATATCCCTCCCCAATAATTCACTAATCCCTTTTACATCCACCACATCTTGCATTTCGAGCCCAAGTCGGTATAAAATTGTATGCACCAAACATTGAGCGAATGCAAAGGGATAACTCCCCGCGAAATCTCCATGCATTCTTACCATATCGCGGTCATCTGCATCAAATAGATAATCGTTCACTGCCTCTTTTACTTCCTTTGTAATCAGCTCTTTTATCTCCACCCCATCTATCGGGATAGTCCTTTTATCTATCCCCTTCCCCTCACAAATTTGGATTGCATACGTAATAAAATGTTTTATCGCATCCTCATCAACGCTCTCAAAAATGAAATTCCAAGGAAATAGCTTGGATCTTAAGTAAGCAACTACTTTTTCCTTCTCTTCTCTCTCCTTCTCTCTCTCCGCTCTCATCTCTTCTCCTTCTTTATTTCACCTTTTCAAAAACTTTAGTATCTTATGAATATTCAAACCTGAATTTGAAATACCTTTTCTTTTCCCTTCCCCTTTACTTTCAGCATTACAAATCTTCCATACCCATTCGCCAAAGCCGGTCGATTCATATTCGCCATTATATTCCCTCACCAGGTTATATTCCCACTCATCGCTCATTAAATACGCTACACCATTAACAAGCTCTTTGTCGTAGATATCGCTCATAAGCGCTTTATATTCCTTATCTTCGTGATGAGAAATCTCTTTTATTTCATTTATCTTCAGTCTCCTCCCCTCTTTAATCATCGTCTCCAATGCAATAAAAGCGTATTCATTCTGCTTGAGAAGCAAACAGCTCTTATCTATATTATTCTCCATGCCGAGCATGTGCTTCGCTGTCTCTTGTATTATCATCATTACATACCCCAGGACTTTCAAAGAAGAATCCCCCTCGGAGTGAATTTCTATCCCCTCCTTAGAGAAAGTAGCCTCTTTGAATTGAATACTTGGCTGTGGCTTGCCAAAAAAGATGCTGGTAAGAGCGGAGAAATAATCTTCAGAAATCGGTTCATGTTCACTATCGTATGGGAAGATGTTTCCTTCAAATAGGTCAAGATTCGGGGCTAAATCCGATGTCCGCTCTAAAATTTCCTTTTTGATTTCCTCTAACCTCAAAAATGCACTGCTTCTATCTTCCTTCTCCTTTCTCAGCTTCTTCGCTTCTGCATCTAATTTCTCCCTTAACTTTCCCCCTACCCCCTTTTCCAATAGCTCTTCTATCTCATTTAACTTGTCTTCACCCGTTTTATCGGCTGTTATCCTGTTTAATCGCCAATATTCGGCAGTTAATACATTTACCTTTTCATTGAATTTCTCCGCCATTTCTACTTCTCCTTTTTCCCGAAAGCTGCGAATTTTTATTATTATTTTTTCTTTCTAAAAAGTTATTCTGAAAACTATTTATAATATTGTGCCGCTAATCGAAAACTTTATATAACCCCTCCTTCCTAAGAAGATAATTACTGACATATATAAAATATAATGAAAAAAGAAAAGGTGGAAAAAATGGAAAGAATGAGGGAATATAGTCCCGAAGAGATAGTTGTAAGGGAAAAAAAAGAGGAAGAGGAAGATTGGTTTGGGGTGCCAAAGCTAGCAATAGTTGGTATTGGAGGAGCAGGCAACAATTCTATGGACAGATTGGAGCGCTTAGGCGGACTGGATAATGTGGATAGGGTAGCCGTAAATACAGACAAGCTGCACCTGGATTCGATAAGCTGCGAAAAGAAGGTATTGATAGGGAGATCTCTTACGAGGGGTTTAGGAGCCGGTGGTTCACCGGAAGTAGCGAGGAAAGCAGCGGAAATAGATAGGGACGAATTGCAGAGATTGTTAGCGGATAAAAACTTTGTGTTCCTCACCGCGGGAATGGGCGGTGGAACGGGTACGGGGGCTTCGCCAATTATTGCAGAAATAGCGAAGGAAGCAGGTGCAATTGTAGTTGCTATGGTTTCTTTCCCCTTTAATGTGGAGAGGAAAAGAAGAAGAAAAGCAGCGGAGGGTATAGAGGAATTGAGAAACGTCACAGATACGGTTATCGTGCTGGAGAATGAGAAATTGCTAAAATATGCTGGGAACCTTTCGGTGAATGATGCTTTTAAAACAATGGACATGCTGATTGCAGGTACGATACAGGGCATAGCGGAGACGGTAACACAACCCTCTTTGGTTAATCTCGACTTTGCGGACCTCAAGGCAGTGATGGCAGAAGGAGGTGTCGCGGTGATGCTCGTTGGCGAGACGACGAAATCGGAGAATAAGCCAGAAGCAGTTGTATCTGATGCACTCAGTCATCCGCTTTTAGAAGCGGACTATCGCGGGGCAAAAGGTGCTCTTATACACATCACAGGGGGGTCTGATCTTACAATGCTTGAGACAAATGGCATCGTGGAGTTACTTACCTACGATTTAAATCCGGATGCAAACGTGATTTGGGGTGCAAGGATAAATGAGAGTTACAATGGGAAGGCAAGAGTAACGGCGATAATCACCGGTGTGGAGCCAACATGGATATTCGGTGGGAGATACGAAGATCGAGAAGAGTATATAAATCTAAAGGAAAAAGGAGTGGGTACAGGAAGTAGAGGAATCGGCGATATTATACCGATTATCCAGTAACAGAAGAGATATATTTGCATAGAATAATCTATAACATAGGGGAGAGAGGAAGGGCAGCTGCCGGTTCAACCCTTTTAAAAAAGCGTTGATGCTGAGGAAAGTCCCTCCACCGCGAAAACACGAATGCCGGGAGGCATAAGGCGAGAGTCTTGGCTCTGGTATAGAAACGATACCGTGCTATACTAAGTGTTGATTCCGGAAGGATGAAGTCGTATGGTTACGGATGGAACGACCAACCTCGTGGGTGCAAGCCTCGATTTGAGAAGGCGCGAAGATAAATGCTGCCGAAACAGAAGGGGGCTTACTCTCTTCACTCCCCTAAGTCGCCTACGCAATAAGAAAAAATCACAAGTTCCAAGCATCAAAATCCAAACAATACCAAAATTTCAATGTCCCAAACCAGAAAAAAATCTTTAAATGCGTTTTGGATTTTGAATTTAGGATTTGTTTGAGATTTGATGCTTGGGATTTGGAATTTCTTGAATTAAAATGCCCATCACCGATTATCCCTGTACCCGACTTCTATCGTCATTAGCTCTCTGGCAACTTCGGTGTTCTCAAACACACTCCGTGCCTCTTCTTCCAGCTTGCTTGCACCCCCTAAATCTGAGTACCTCGCGCTGAGGTGCGTCAAGATAAGTTTTCTTACAGATGCTTTTTTCGCGACTTCCGCAGCTTCTGAAGCGGTTGAATGCATATAATCAATTGCGTATTGTTTCGTTTCCTCTGACAAAGTGCTATCGTGTATTAATAAGTCAGCGTCCTTGCTCGCTTCTATCACGCTTTTACATGGTCTTGTATCGCCAGTATAAACAATTTTCCTACCCGGTCTCGGTGGTCCCAAGATTTGTTCAGGTCTTACCTCTTTTCCATCTACCGAAATAGAATGCCCGGATTGAAGTTTAGAAAATAAAGGACCGGGTTTGACGCCGAGCTCTATCGCCTTTTCTCTGTTAAATCTCCCTGGTCTCATATCTTCTTCTAACACATATCCTATGCTTATTACATTGTGTACGGTTTTTATCGCTCTTATCTCATACCCTCTCCTTCTTACGACATCCCCGGGTCTTAGTTCTATCGCTTTCACCTCGAACTTCTTCCCTGCGTAACCCAAAGCGAGAAGATGGTACAGGAACTTATCCACGTGCCTGGGACCGTACATCTCCAGCGGCTCTTTCCGACCCTGCAACGCCATCGTCTGCAGCAGACCCGGAATACCGAGCACATGGTCGGCATGGAAATGAGTGATAAAAATAGAATTTATCGTCATTCCCGTCTTTGCGCGCATCATCTGCCGCTGCGTTCCTTCTCCACAATCAAACAGCATCAATTCCCCTTCTCTATTTACAGCTATTGCAGATGGATTCCTATTCGGCGTAGGTGTCGAGCCTCCGGTTCCTAAAAACGTTATTCGTAGCATGAGCAAACAAACCTTTCTTTTAAAAAGAAAGCTTTACCAAAGAAACTATTATTTTCTCCGGATCAAACTTTTTCTAAAAATTTGTTGATAAAACTTTTTTTAAACGTTTTACTTTTGATTTAATCATGGCAATAAAAGTAGCGGTTGCAGGAGTAAAGGGTAGAATGGGCGGTCAGGTGGTGAAAAGCATTTTAGAAACTGAGAATATGGAATTGGTAGCGGGTTTCGACCCAAGCGGTGTAGGCGAAGAGATAGCACCGGGCATAGGAATAAAAATATCGAGCCCTGCCAAAATGGAGCCCGTGTTAACGGAGGTCAAGCCAGATGTATTCGTGGATTTTACGAATGCCACGGCAGCGGTTGAAAACGTTAAGGTCGCCTCTCGTAATAAAGTAAAGCTCGTAGTTGGCACCACAGGATTTTCGGAAGAGCAGTTCAAAGAGATGGAAAACGCTATAAAAGACCACGTCCCTGCTATTATCTCTCCTAATTTCTCTATCGGTGTGAACATCTTCTGGAAATTGATTGCCGAGGCGGCAAGGCATCTTCAGGCATATCAGTATCACGTGGAGATTATAGAGATGCATCACTCGCATAAGAAAGATGCTCCAAGCGGGACAGCAGTTAAAGCCGCTGAAATCATCTCCGATTACATAGGAGGAAAAACAGCATTCGTTTATGGCAGGCATGGCATAACGGGGGAAAGAACGGATGATGAGATAGGGATACACGCAATACGCGCAGGTGACATCGTTGGCGACCACACCGTATTGTATGCGGGCAAGGGAGAACGCCTTGAGATAACACACCGTGCGCACAGCCGAGAAGCTTTCGCTCAGGGTGCAATGAAAGCTATTGAATGGATTAGCAGGAAAGAAAAAACGGGGATATACTCGATGGATGAGATGATGAGGGAACTGGAACAAGACTAATGAGTGAAACTAAAAAAGTGAAGGATTTAAAGGCAGGTAACACTGTTGATTCTACTTTTCTGGTGATGGAGAAGGAGTTAAAAGAATTTATCACGAAGGAAGGTTACTACCTGCAGGTGAAATTAGGGGATAGCTCAGGCAGTATATGGGCGAAGTGCTGGGAGAAAGCGGAAGAAGTTGCATCTCTGTTCGAACCAGGCGACGTTGTTCGTATAAAAGGCGTGGTGGAATCCTTTAGGGGTCGCTTACAGCTAATCTTCGAGCCAGAAGGGCTTGAAAGAAGCACTGAACCATGCAATATCGCCGAATATCTGTCAATGACATCGAAAAATATAGATTTTTTGTTCGATGAAATAGTACAGACAGCGGAGAGCATGGGGAATGAATATCTTAAGCAACTGGTTTTTTCTTTTCTCCGCGATCATGATTTTATAAATTCTTTTAAAAAGGCTCCAGCCGCTAAAATTCACCACCATAATTACATCGGCGGGTTGATAGAGCATACTCAGTCTGTTGTGGCAATATGCGAAACCATTTCCAGACTGTACCCTGAACTTGACAGGGATTTGCTGCTTGCAGGTGCCATCCTGCATGATATAGGGAAAACAGCGGCTTATGAATATTCGTTTCGGATTGACGTAACAGAAGAAGGAGGGTTGATAGACCATATCGTGCTGGGTTATCGAATGGTGGAGGAAAAAATAAAAGGGGTAAATGGTTTTCCGGAGGAACTTTCGCTGCGATTGCTGCATCTCATCCTGAGTCATCATAATTATGGTGAATGGGGCTCCCCGGTGAAGCCATTGTTTGCAGAAGCGCAGGCATTATGTTATGCCGACTTGCTCGATTCTCAGCTCAAGGAATTCACGCAAATACAGAAGTATGAGGAGACGAAAGGAAAAGAAGGTGTATGGAGTGACTACAGCCGTAGATTAAACCGTTTCTTTTATCTGGGTAGAGGAAAAAAATGAACAAAGCTAATTCTTCTGACGAGAGCATTTTAAAGCTAATAAAACTGCCTGATTTGCTCTCTGTCCTCAATGCCTTGTTCGGCTTCTCTGCTATACTGTTTGTGCTCGGTGGCATAAATGAAAAAGCAATTGAAAATGCGCTTGTATTGATTTTAGCAGCGGCGGTTGCTGATGGATTAGATGGCGTAGTAGCGAGAAATATAGAATGCTCACCCTTAGGCAAATATCTTGATTCGCTTGCGGATATGGTGTCCTTTGGCGTCGCACCTGCAATTGTTGCTTATGTACTTATCAATAGCCATTTACATGTTTACGCTTACGTTTACCTTTATATTACTTTGGCTCTCTGCGGTGCGTATGTGATAAGCGGGATGTTAAGACTTGCAAGGTTTTCTTTTAGCACAGGTTTTCTTTTGCAAAAAGAAAAAGTGTATTTTGAAGGATTTCCGATTACTGGAAGTGCGATTGTTTTAGCTTCTTTTATGCTTGTATTTATCGAATTACATCTTCCATCTCAACCATGCTTTTTACTTCTGATTGTTTTAATGGGTATTTTATGCTTCTTGATGACCAGCAGAATAAAGTATGGAAATATAAGAGATAAGAGAATAGTGATAGCAGTAGGGATTGTTTTTTTCATGCTGTTCTTTTTCTATGCCTTCTCTTTGCCTTTCGTTTATCCTGCAGCCATTATTTTTGCGTTAACCTTGTTTTATATATGCAGTCCATTTGTGCGTGCCGTTGCACCTGTGCGTTAAATTTATTTCTCCTTTTCTATCCATTCCTCACTAACAATTTCTATGACTGTTACAAATAATGCAAGTATTAATGGTCCTATGAAAATACCGACAAAACCAAATGTAAACAAGCCACCGAGGACACCCAATAGAATCCAGAGAGATGATAGCCTGACCTTTTTGCCTATTATCCTTGGCTTCAATATATTATCCATGGAACCCATAATTGCTAAACAAACTACAGCCAGGATTATCGCTTTTGTGTATTCACCCATTATAAACAAAATTATTGCTACGGGTCCCCAGATTATCCCCGCGCAAAACGGTGGAATTAGTGCAAAGAACATAATCAGCAATCCCCACAGGTAAGGCATGCTTATTCCTAAAAGGAGGAAGATTATTGTACCTATAACCCCCTCCATAACTGCGATTATTAAATTTCCAAATATAACCGCTTTCATAACATCATCAATTCTCTGTTTTATTTTAGACTTCTGAGATTCCTCAAGGGGTAGAATCCCGAAAGCACTATTCACTATGCCCTTCCCATTATGTAGAAAATAGTACGTAGAAAATAGTATTATGATGAATTGTATCACAAGATTGGGAATATTTTTGAAGAAAGTTATAACATTATTCACAACAAAATTCGATATCCCCTGCGCTATAGAGCTCGCGATATTTTTTAAGGTCTCTTTATCTACATTCCTTAGTATATATGTAACGAGCTTGCACTTTAAATCTTCTGAATCCTGAGTGCATCTCCCGAATTCTTCAAACTGATTTTGGATTACCTGGTCAGATGATTGATAGAATTTAGCCCCTTCTATGATGATCTCGGGAACGATGAGTGCGGACACCAGTGCGATGATTGCAATAACGACCAGACTCAAAATAATCGCAGAAAATCTTTCTGATTTCGTGATCTTCACCAGTCTATTGTAGGGTGGGAGGAGTACATACGCGATAATCGCTCCAATAACGACAGAGATTAAAAAATCTCGCACAAGGATAAATGAGAGATATGCAATCACCAAAAAAAGGATTACTACAAACAATCTATTCAGATCTTTTCTTTCCATTTTTATTTTTTCTTGTGCTTCATAGCATCCTTGGACTTTTGAAATATCCCTTCTCCTTCTTAGGTGCATTCCGCAACACTTCTGACTGGCTTAACGCCTCCTTCGGTTCGTCTTCCCTTACCACATCTTTTATGCCAATTACGTGATAAGTAGGTTCTACATCCTCAGTATCTAATTCATCCAGTACGGCGAAATAATCTAATATCGAGCTCAATTGCTTCTCAAATAGTTCCTTCTCGGCATCGCTCAACTCTATCCTCGCTAACCACCCCATATGCTCTATCTCTTCTTTTCCTATCATAACACTTTTTCTTTTTAGAAAAAAGAAAACCTGTGCTAAAAGAAAAATACTTTTCTTTGGTAAAGCTTTCTTTTTGAAAGAAAGGTTTCTCCGCAAAAACCTTTACTAAAAAACACTTTTTCTTTTTAGAAAACACTCTCTTTCTAAAGAAAGAACCTGTGCTAAGAAAGAGTATATTCTTTTGGTAAAGCTTTTCTTTTTAAGAAAAGGTTTGTGCTAAAAGAAAAACAAAGAGAATGTTTTTAGTCAAGGTTTTTACCGAAGGTAAAAAAGTTGTTGGTTAATCCAAATCCCCTACTTTCCCTATATACGTCCCATCCAACAAATACGCCTCCATGTCATTTAAGCGAAGAAGCTTTGTGGCTATTGGCCCCAAAAGCCTTTTATTCGACGAATTAAAAGTAACGCCGCCACATATTTCGTTAAACGCAGGCATTATTATCACCCAGGGGTCACCCCAACTGCTTTCCTCTAACTCCGGATAATGTTTCTTTACCGCATCATAATCGCATTTGGTACGAATCCATACGCTCTTCATGCTCCTATAATGCGAGCTCGGACTTACAAGTCTTATCCTCGGATGGTTGTGTCCAATCAGTATATATTTTGCAGAGAACAAATCTTGTGAGGGCCATGAATGCCCATGCGTGTATCCTATACCGTCAAACAAGAATCCCCTCGTACCTTTAATATATACCTCGTGCTTTGGCTTGCTTCCCCTCTCTGTCGCTTTTGGCAACAGTTTGTTTAAATGTCCGTCGTGGTTTCCTTTAGCCACGTACACAGGTGCATACTCAGCCAGCTCGGTCAAGAAAAAAGGCACTTCTTTTCTATCCACCCACGATATTTTTGGCACTGCGTGCTTCACATCACCCAATAGGATTATCACATCAGGCTTAGCAGCTTTTACACATTTTAGCGCACTCTCTAACAACTTCTCCGTTTGACTGCCGATATTTATTCCTTTTAGTCTTAGCTCTGCTTCTATACCTAAATGCAGGTCTGCAATCACCAGAGTTTTAAATTCGTTCTCCACTATCATTGCCGCCTCGTCTATCAACGGTTTTAGTTTTATGCTTATGTCCATCGTTTTTTTCTTTCAAATAATACTTTCTCTTTATATGAAATCTTGATGATGCGGTGATAAGGTATTTCCGCCCCTTTCAAGCTGAGAAATGATGTTCCTATATGTACGATTTCTCGCCCATAAATCTTTTTCAAATCGTCTGGGGCGCCTCGATGTAGATAAACCACTTCTAATTGGTCAAAGTCAAAGTCCATCCTTCTATCCCACTTGATTTTATTTAATATTTCCCTGACTTTCATATTATCATACCATTGATGGGCACTATCTAAAAATCAAGTCTGTTGACAAGAAGTTGCATCGCGGATTGCCCTTGTGGCTACCCCATCCATTCGGGGTAATCCTACTGCGGAACACGCGGGGGTAACGCTTGTGTGGTAAGCTCGCAGGACAAGTGGGAAAATCAGAGAACCCAGCTCAGATAAACTGCCAGGATAAGAACGCTATCTGTTGACAAGAAG
>Ga0114919_10001513_pt1 | contig 18614 bp, 14 predicted proteins | sample BlataG_FD_88682 | JGI IMG/M metagenome (GOLD analysis project Ga0114919, IMG submission 88682) | Deep subsurface microbial communities from Black Sea to uncover new lineages of life (NeLLi) - Black_00105 metaG | ecosystem: Environmental > Aquatic > Marine > Oceanic > Sediment | place: Atlantic... | reverse complement strand
TAGTCTGTTTCAAGTACCGCCTTCCTGTCTCGAATCCTCCATAAATTCATACCGCAGACTATTACGCAGTTCTTGCACCCCACACACTTTTCATGATCGACCGAAATAAAATCCACTGGCGACTCGATTACTGTTACCAGTTCTCTCTTTTCTATTAGAAGTTTCTCCATAGCTACTTCTCTCCTTCAGTTGCTTTCATTATGTTTTGCAGCATGGGTGCCATACTCTTGATGCCCCCCAGGAAACCTGTAATTTTATCTCTCGAGGCTTCCTCTGCTATTGGGAAGTAATAGCGCGACATGAAAAGCAGTTGCGGTATCATATCCGCTAGAATCCCAGGTATTCGCAACATGCCTTGGGCATGTGGTTCAGCCATGGTCAGCATACTATAGAACATGGCGTCGGCAAGGTTGTCGAAGAGGTCGTAGAAGGTTTGGGAAGTCCACGCGGAAAAGAAGTCTCGGAGCACGGTCCCGGATGTAAAATCGACGCCCACTGGCGATATCTTTAGCTCATTCATGTACTTCTTCAGGTACGCCTTGGAGAAGTCCTTGTCACCGTGGGCTCGCACTGCTACCTGAGCGGCAAGCCTTGATGAATACATTGCCTGCCACACACCCTCAGCCATGAACGGCTCCGGTACACCTGCCGCGTCACCGGTAAGCATGAGACCTCCGGTAAATATCCGCTCGTTGAACGTCTTCAGCCAGGGCAGAAAATGAAGCTGGAACTCGCGAGGACGGGCACGAGTGGCTTTGATCAGGCGCTGAATGAAATCAAGTTGAACATTATCTATCACTGATCTGGTTGATAGGTTTCGGCCTGCGTCGATTTCACTCTGTAGCGTCTTCGCTGGGCGGGAGCCGATGTGAAATCCGTCCCGGCAGATAGTGCAGTATCCGCCGCGATCCGGGCCCATAAATATATGGACATTCGTGTCACCGCAGTACTCGGCGATCCGCTCCGGGTCAGCCTCGAAATCGACTGTGGCCAGCACAGTTATCTGGTCTTTATCCCACTTCTTTCTTAGCCCAGCCTTCTGGGCCATTAAGGAGTGTGCGCCGTCAGCGGCAATAACTACCGGAGCCCGATATGTGTTACCTTTACTGTCAACTACCCCGGCCACGTTTTTTCCTTCCCAAATCACGTCGGTTGCAAGAGTGGTGAGCTTCAATTCCGCACCTGCTTTGGTAGCCACATCCGCCATCCACTGGTCGAACTCAGGCCGGTACATCATCTGCACCATGTATTCGCTGGCCTCGGGGTAGCTGTTGCGCCTGGGTGGAGTCAGGCCCCAGGTCATGCGGTCAGCGTTGGATGGCTTGGGCTCAACGATATGCATTACTCCGAACCTGGTCGGCCACAGCGAGGGCACGTCGAGGTTCTTGATATAGTCGAAATCCCTTGAGGCCTTGGGGGAAAGGCCAAAGCCCGATGAGTTCTTCTCGCCGCAGAAGCGTCCTCGTTCGAGAATGACCACCTTGAGGCCGGCATCCGCTGCCTCCTTGGCAGCAGCGCTCCCTCCAGGTCCGCCGCCCACTACAATCAGGTCATAGTTACTCATTTGGCCTCCTTCTTTGAGTTGCTGTAAATGATAGATACCGGGTTTCACATACCAAGACTCACTGCGCTTTGTTTATTCCTCCGGTGATATGTAGGCACAAAGATAGTACTCTCGCCGGCAGATTAGAGTCGAGATCTGCTCCGCTGAGGGTACCTATTCTATGTAAAAGTTGGAGTCCGAAGCCATGTTCGGGTCAAATGCTCTCTTGAGTTTCCTCACCCAGTTCTGATAATTGAAGCACGCGGGACCGTATACTCTATCTGCTTGTTCAGCGAGAACGCCTATGGGCTGCCCTAGGCTTCTTTGCACAATTACCTGGTCTGCTTCAGCAGCGTATTCCAGAGCGCCGCTTGCCGACTCAGGATCAGCCGGGTCGTACATGTATAGCTCCTCCAGGTGCCCGAATCGGCCCTGTTCATATGGCCCTCCCCAGGCATTGTCAGCAGCGTCGTCCACTATCACACCCTTAGCTATATACTTCTTCTTTATCTCCTCCCCTACCTTGGCACCCTCCACCGCCGCATCCCAGGCAGTGGGCGCCCCGAACGAAGTATGAAAGGTACCCGCCAGCTGAAATATCCGCCCCTGGCGGTCCCACTTGAGCATGAGGGCAAATGCCCTCTTTACTATGTCAGGGTCTTGCGAAATCGATGGGATCCAGCCTTCGGTTTCAGCCAGGATCTCGCGCAGAGCCCTCTCCTGGTACTCGATCTCCCTCAGTGAGCCGCCGGCCAGTATCAGCAGGAAGGAGTATCGGAACTCCTCCATTAGCTGGTCCACCATTCCGGATTGCCGCAGTTCGGCATATTCGGCTGAGGAGCTCGATACAAGCATCGGTACAAGGCCAGGAGCCAGCTCCCTGCCCATTATGTAGCCTATCTCAGCCTCACATATTTTATATGCGGCATCGGCGAACTGTTCCCAGCTGGGGAAAGCGATGACGTAAGACCTGAAATTGCTGGGCACCGGGATCTTGTACTCGGGCGCCAAACCCTCTATTTCCAGTACCGGTGGACCGGGCCAGGGATAAAGCTTAATTGCGCACTTGGTGAATACGCCCATGCCCCCCAGGGCTCCCACCATGCCCCTCATTACGCCTCTCAGGCTGGGGCCCGGCCCATCGCCACAAAACCAGCCAGCTCCCGAACCTAATGAACCCAGACTCAGGATATCACCTGTAGGCAGCACCCATTCCACCGCCAGAGGATTGCGGGCGCTGTAGCCCATAGAAATGCCGGATAGCCCGTGTCCCTGCATGGACGTACAACTTGCCAGAGGAGAGAAGTTGGCTCCGGCCCCTATAATATGGCAGTTTAGTCCCTTCTTCATGGCTTCGACTTGAAGCTGCGCACCTGTAACATACGGCTCCACCACCGCATACATGTTCTTCTCATCGATTTCAAGGATCCTGTTCATCCTTCTCAGGTCAAGCTGAATAGTACCAGCACCGCTAACCGTGTTCCATACACCCCAACCAGTGCTGAGGGCCTTGTATTTTACCCCGTGTCTGTTACAGGTTTTAACTATTGCCTGGACCTCCTCTATGCTTCCTGGCAGAATCACAGCCCCGGGCCTGGCGCAGAACTTGGTGCCAGTAATAGTCTCAGCCAGATACTGGAAGGCGTATGTATCCAGTATTACTGGTTCATCGGAGATATTCTCTGCACCTACGATATCCTCCAGAACCTTGTAGACATTTTTAGGTAGTGTCACTTTAACACTCCTATCACTTCGCACAGTAGCGGTGAGACTCCATAGTTATCAGCGAAAGCAAGCCTCTCTGTCATTTGCCTGGAGGCTGCTCCGGCTCGATGTAGAAGCTGGGATCCGCAGTAATATTAGGATCAAAGGCTTTCTTGATCCTTCGCATCCAGATATGGTAATCGCAACTGGTCGGCCCAAAGTGTTCCGCCATACCCCGGACAATAGATATCGGCTGCCCCAGGCTTTTCTCTATCGTTGCTTGCGCAGACTCCTCAATATATTCATCCGCACCTTTCAAGGAGTCGGCATCCTGGAAATCATACATAATGATCTCCTCCAGGTGTCCGAAGCGGCCGTGTTGATATGCCCCTCCCCAGGCAAGATCCCCTCCATCATCCGCGATTGCGCCCCGTTCAATATACTTCCTCTTTAGCTGCTCCCCAAGCTTGCCCGAAGCCACAGCTGCGTCCCACGACGTCCCAGCACCTAGAGATGTGGCAAATGTCCCTGCCAGCTGGAATACCCTGGAAATCCCTTCTGACTTGATAAGGTGGCGAAAAAGTATGTTTTTGACGGACTGCTCCTCCAGCATAAGTATAATCTTCCCTCCGGTTTCTGACAGGATCTCTTCCAGGGCCCTCTCCTGGTACTCCAGTTCCCTGTCAGAGTTGGCGCCCAGAAAAATCTGGATAGCATACTTGAATTCATCCATCATGCCTTCCGTCGAAACGAGCTGCAGCATTTGAGCATACTCCGTTGCTGAACCGACATTAAGCGCAGGTATCAAGCCAGGGGGAAGAGCTCTCCCCATAACATACCCTATCTCGGCCTCCCCGATTCTGTATACCGCATCCGCCAGCGCTTCCCAGCTTGGAAAGGTGAGGCTGTAGACCCGAAAACTCTCCGGGATCGGCATGCCATTCAGCGGATGAATTCCTTCAATTGGGGTAGTGGGCGGGCCATACCACGGGTAGAGCTTGATTCCGCATTTGGTGAACACGCCGAGTCCTCCCAACGCTCCAATCATGCCTCTCATTACACCCCGTAGACTCGGTCCTGGCCCGTCTCCACCAAACCAACCAGCTCCCGATCCTAGAGAACCCAGCCTCAATATTTCCCCATCGGGCAGGACCCATTCTACCGCTAGTACGTTGCAATTGCTGTACCCCGTGAAGATACCCGTTAGCCCATAACCTGCCATGGATGTAGCGCTTGCCAGGATAGAGGTGTTCGCTCCTGCCCCAATTAAGTGACAGTTCAGCCCCTTCCTCATAGCCTCAACCTGGAGCTGCGATCCTATTACGTAGGGCTCGACCACGGCGTACATGTTTTTCTCATCTATCTCAAGGATCCTGTTCATCCTCCTGAGATCTAGCTGGATAACCCCTTCCCCTCCAACAGTATTCCAGGGACCCCAACCGGTGCTGAATGCTTTGTACCGTATCCCGTACCTATTGCATGCCTTGATTATTGCCTGGACCTCCTCTACATTTCCCGGCAGTAGCACGGCCTCCGGTCTAGTGCAAAACTTCGTACCAGAGATAGTCTCCGCCAGCCACTGGAACGCGTACGTGTCCAGAATTACAGGCTCTTCCGAAATGTTCTGCGGGCCTACAATATCTTCCAGTATTCGATAGACATTTCCACGCAAAGCCATTTTCCGCTCCTTAATCTAGGTTCTCAAAGTGCTTCGAGAAGCAGTTCTACTATGTCGTATAGCTTGATCTTGGCCCCATTATGCTCCAGAGCATCCCTGAAGCTTCTCTCACACCAGGGACAGGCAGTTACTAAGGCTTCAGCCCCGGTAGCCTTCGCCTCCTCTATCCGTTCATCTGCGGTCCATTGAGCGAACTCGGGATAGGCTTCCTTCACCCCGCCGCCGGCGCCGCAGCACCAGGCATATTCCTTGATGCGCTCCATCTCGACAAGCTCAAGGCCGTGGATACTGCGAAGCAAATCCCGTGGCGGTTCATAGATTCCATTAGTTCCCCGCCTGTACTCCTTGGGAGGGTCTTTAATGACAACCTGTCCCAGGACTTTCCTTTCCACTCCCTCCCAGGGGATATATGGTTCCGACAACCTGCCTAAATGACACGGATCGTGATAGGTAACCTGCAACGGTACTTTTTTGGTGGGCTTTAGCCTACCCTCTTTTATCAAGCGGTCAAGATATTCGGTGATATGAAGCACCTCAAAGTTCATCTTCTTACCGATTCGAGGATAATGGAATTTAAAAGCCCCATAGCAATCAGAGCAAGAGGTTACCACCGTGCGCACGTCCGAGGCATTCCAGGTTTCTATACTGTGCTCGGCATATTTGGTAAACTCTCCGCGATAGCCTATCTCGAAGGCCCGGCCTCCACAGCATGCCTCCTCCTTCCCCGAAATGCCAACATCAACACCTGCCATCTTAAGAAGGGCTATTGTGTCTCTAGCAATTTTCCATAGATCCTGGTCAAAAGAATATCTACACCCCGCAAAGTAGAGGACATCGGCCTTTTCCTTCGTTATATCCTTGACGTCTAGATCTTCAGCCCATTTACCTCGCTCAGCTTTTAGCTCACCCAATACATTATCATCGCTCCTCAGGCTTTCGATCATCACCATGTGAGCTGGCAGTACCTGGCCATCCTCAACGCATTTCGCCCTGAGCTCTAGCATCACCTCCAGTGGGTCTAGATCTCTGTTAACCTTACACGAGACGTCGCAGGCACCACCCATCTGGCACTGGTACACTATCTCCACAAGCTTGTCCGTGTAGTCTATCCTGCCATCTAATAGCGCCAGCGCAGCGATCATCCTGCCGCCAGCCGAGTAGGCATGGAAATTACCCCATACCATGCTGGGACAAGCATTGGCGAACCTCCAGCTCTTTATTTGTGCCAGTGGCAGCCATTTGCAAAGTGAGCATCGGCTGCATCTCTGTATATCATTTCGATAATCCTGTAGTGTCATATCGTACCCCCTAGAAGCATAGTTTACCCGGGTTCATCACATTGTTAGGGTCAAAGATCCCCTTGACCTTTCTGAGGGCCATGGCGCTCTGTCCATCTCTGCTATAGGCCATTTCTGCCCACGGCCCGTAAGGCCTGGAGAAGAACCCTCCCATTCCCATCAATTCTTTGCTCGCATTGAAGAATAGATGTCTGACCTTTTCCACCTCTTTCGGATTACCAGGATCGCAGCTCAGATTAAACTCACAGTGACAGGCACGTCCTTGAATCTGCGGTTGCAGATAGATGCCGATATCAGTACTGGGATGTCCGGCTGCAGCCGCTATCTGATACATGCAGGTTGTGAACTCCGGGGTTTTCTCCAACGTGGTGAGGAAGAAGATGTCATGGCATCCACCCTTGTATCTGAGCTTCCAGTACGGCTCAGCGGAAACAGTCGATAACGCTTCCAGGACATTACTACCCTGGACCCCCTGGATTGCGGTCACAGGCGTAACCCCAAAGCGCTGTGCGGTATCCATAACGTCCTTTTCCTGATATTCAGCCCTTTCCTGGGGAAGCCTTTCATATCCCGCTACACAGACGATGAGCACCCATGGAGGAAGGGTGTCCCGTAGCGCCTTGATCTCATTCGGGTCCTTGGCGAGGATCGCGGCCAGGTTGAAATTGTTAAGGATGAGCAACTCATCACCCAACCTCGCCCATAGTAGTCTGTAGGTAAAATCCAGCAAATCCTCCAATCTCCGGGAGGCTACAAGAAAAGGCTTCTGGAGCTGAGGTAGAAGCTCACATTTCACCGTGGCCCAGGTGATGATCCCCATGGTTCCCTGAGCCCCTTGGATAAGCCTGAAGAAGTCGACCTGAAAGGGACCCATCGGATTGGTCTGGGCCTGCCCCGATGCCCACTGGTCTTCCAGGCTTCCCGGCCCTGCCGCCTCCCCGGTCCTGAACAGGTCGCCAGTACCGAAGACCACCTCGGTGCAGAGCAGGGGGTCAGATATGTCCCACTGATACTTGGGTATTATGGTGGGCTCCCTTTCCAGGCAGCTACCTATTACCGATTTCGAGCTGCGAGGACATAGGGGCATGGGAAGCCTCAGCCCCTCCTTTTTCAGTTCTGACTGGAGTTCAGCGAAGGTTACCCCCGGCTCAACCATTGCTACTCTATTTCTGCGGTTGATCCTGATGATCCTTTTCATCCGGCTTAGATCCACGACAACCCCTCCCAGGCTCGGGACGGTGTCGCCGCGGAAGTGCGGTTGCCCGGAACTCAACGGGATTAGGGGCGTACCCGTCCTGTTAGCCCACTTCACTATCTCCTGTACCTCATCGACATTTTGGGGTCTCGCCACAAACTGAGGCTTCATCTGCCGAACGAAGCTCTCGTCCCTGGAATAGGATTCAAGCACCTCCGGCGTATCGGAGATATTTACATCTCCAACAATTGCTACCAGTTCTTCTTTTTCTGACATTTGTCGCCTCCTTCTCCTCCTAGAGCTTTATAAAATCCTGGCCTCCCTGAGTCTGAGGGCTAGATTCGCTGCTGCCTCTTCCTCGGTATTGCCATCGATAATCTCACACCTCGATTCTCTATGCGGTATATAAAGGTCTATCATTCTCGTCTGCCTCATCGGGAATGCCGCAATACCGAGGTCCTGACACCCCCAAACTTGAATAGGTTTATCCCGAGCAGCCATAAGCTCTCGCAGGGCAACATTCCGTAGCTGACCCAGTTCATGGCTCACCGTAACCAGGGCCGGAAGCGGGGCTTCGACTATCTGGTAGCCATCCGATACAACCCGTTCCACCCTCAGCTTGCCATTGTCAACTTCCAATTTTTGGGCTATGGTAATAGAGGGGACGCCTAGAATCTCGGCGATGCCAGAGCCTACCTGGCCAGCGTCGGTGTCCGCTGCCTGCCTCCCGGTAAGGATAAGGTCATATTTACCCATCTTAGTGATAGCTGTAGCTAGTATATATGCTGTAGCGTTCCCATCTAAGTTGTTAAAAGCCTCGTCCTCTATAATAACTAGCTCATCGGCGCCAGCAGCGAGACACTTCCTCAGCACAGCCTTGGCCAGCTTCGCTCCCATGCTTATTGCGGTTATCCTACTCTGGTTAACATCTTTGATCCTGAGAGCAGCCTCCAGTGCATTCTCATCATAGGGGTTTAGCACCGGAGGAACACCGGCAGCGGGAATAACTCGTTTCGCCTCAGGGTCGATCTTGAAGATAGAAGGTGGAGCCTCAGGGTCAAGAACCTGCTTTACAGTAACGACGATATTCAGCACGCGCTCCCCTCTTATTGCTCAATTAGGAGCCTTCCCTACAGTAAGCGCTATTTGATCGCAGCGTGAGAATAATTAAGGTAACCTGTATATAGGCGCCAGCATGACATTGGTTGTAAGTTCAATAAGTTGCGGCTATTCCCCACCCGCAATGGCTGCCAGCTAACTGATGGATAACAGATAAGAATTAGTATGAGCATGCTAGCACTATGGATGACCGCTGTCAACGGTCTGTACTCGTCCGCTACAAGTGTCGAAACCATGTATCATCCTGAATGAGGACTGACATAACACTATGTCATTGCCACGAAAATGGAGTCTAGTCCGTTCGCCCTGAGCATGTCGAAGGGCCGTTCATGGTTCGACAAGCCTGTCCTGAGTTAGCCGAAGGGCTCACCACGAACCGCGTTAGATTCGTCAATTCCCACGTTTGGCGTGTTGCCAACCATCGACAGGAGTCTGCAGCGGAAAAAGCCTTTTCATTGGGGGACCGAAGAATCTAACGGGGCCATTCACACCCGCCCTTATATGTATCTGACATTGGGTAGCTTAGAGCATCGGCTCTAGGCGTTGTTGGAGCGGATGCTCCAACCTACTCATATACTGACACCCCCGCTCCCTCCACTTTGCGAGAGTCCGACTTATCGGACGATATAGGCCGAAGTGTCGGCTGACCTGGGCCGAAGTGTCCCCCGACCTATCGGGGTCAGGGACTCCCCTTTTTAGCGGCTACCTATTTGAACGGGATCACGCTACGCCGGGCAGGCTACTGAAATAAGGTACGTATACTCTAGGGGAATTGCGGATATAATGTTCTAATCCAGTTTAACAACGACTCCGGAACTTCCATCCAGATAGATACGATCCCCCGTCTTAATACGTTTGGTTGCGTCGGCCACGCCAACCACTGCCGGCAGACCATATTCTCGAGCAACAATGGATCCGTGCGACAGCAAACCGCCTATGTCGATGATCAAACCACCGGCATTTATGAACAGTGGAGTCCACCCGGCGTCGGTAACCGGGGCAACCAGGATCTCTCCTGGTTCAATATATGACTCCAGGCGCGGGTCGAGTATCACCCGCGCGCGACCTTCTACCTTGCCCGGACTGACGCCCATACCCTTCAACTGCTGTTCAGAGGGGAACTCATCCGGCTTCACGAGTATCGCCTTGCCATTAATAATCTTGGGTACATGCACCATATGGCACCATTCGAAGTCCTGGCGCCGTCGGGTAATGATTTCCTTCGCCACCTCTGGGCTCAGCTCGCCAGCGAGCAGGGCTCTTACTTCCTTCCATATGAGAAAAAAGAGGTCGTCGGGATCACAAAGCCAGCCCCGGTCCAAGAGCCGAGTGCGGATCTCGGCATAGATTCGTCTGAACCGGTCCGAGCGAAGTACGATCAAGTCTTTAAGCCTCTCGCGGAACTCGATGTTGCGACGCGCCGCCGCGCGTGTACGTTTTACTATGACCCGCTTGGGTAGCGGCAGCGTTTCCACCTGCTTGGTTGCTTCGCCGCGTATTCGGTCCTGCCTGATACGCACTTCTTCAGGTGGCGTCACGCCGGGTTGTAAATAGTTACGTATAAGCCCAATAACCTGCGCGGGGTCTTCTCGCCAGCAGGGATTTCGCAATTCCGCCTCACAAACCGCGCGGTGTCCATAGACAGCCAAGAACCTCTCTAGCTCCCTAAGAAAGTCATTTGCGCTCTCATCGGCATTGAGCGTTTCAAGTAGACTCTGATTGTCTCTAATTGATGCAAAGCGCTCACTGACTTCTGGACTTGACAGCACCATCCTGGTGAGACTGTATAGGCCGAAAGCAGGGTCAGCGCTAGGCAGGGTGCCGATACTCGTAACCATCTGAGCGGCCAATGAACCATCATCGTCGTAAAGCCACCTTTTAGCTAGCTTCCTGAGTAGATCAAAGTAGACGACCGAAAAGGTTGACGCCCAGATGTGCACATCGGATACCCAGGCCATTGCTTTGGAAAATCGGACCTCTTCCATCAGGCGGTCGTCAGGCCAGCTCTTCAGTTCCTCCGGTGTTGACTCCTTCCGCTGACGGTTTATTATCTCCTCACATTTTTGTGCATTCACAGCTAGTGACCTTGTCTTGCGTACAAAAGTCAGCACTACCCTAATAGTCGCAGGCCATCTATCTGGCCGTAAATCGCTAAGCCGCACTGGTGGTGTCCTTGTATCTGGTGGACCGATGAATTCTTCATGTATTGTATCCGGAGATATGCCAGGAGTGCGAGCTGCGGCTGCCTCCATGAAAGAAACACATATATACGGCCGGTGATAAAAGAACCCCAGCACCTGGTACTGGGGACCCGATTCCTCCATTACACCCAAAGCAATCCCTTGGGAGCGAAAAGAATGCTCGATGGTGGGGCCGATATAGCTCCACGACAGCGGGGTAATGCAGCCGGGTAAAATCTCGCTTATGTTGCCATTTGTGTAGAGAGGATAACGGGGATCTATCGGCGTGTTTAACTCAGGAACCCAACCATCCGGCGGCGCACTTGCGCTCGATTGCGTAACGCTCGGAAGCGTAGTTATGGGGCGCGACTGTAGTATATAGACATTTCCATCGAACACAGCCCACTCTACGTCAACAGGGCGGTTTTCAATCTCTTCTATCTCGGTTGCCAGCCTGGCTACAGCGATAGCTTGGTCATCGGTGAGGCTGGCCTGCTGCCGGAACGACTCATCAATCGCCACTTCCTTAGTGCCACCTGGCGCCGGTAGAACTTTTATTTCCTTGTTTGCCACTTCGCGATGAGTCATCTGACGGCTTTCTTTGTGGACCACAAAGATGTCCGGCGTGACCCGCCCACTCACGACCGATTCACCCAGACCGAAATTGGAGGTGATCACTACCTTTTCCGTATCGCTGGTCACTGGGTCTTGGGTGAAACAAACGCCTGCGGCATCCGAGGGTATCAGGCGCTGCACAATCACGGCACCCCGAAAGTCAATGATATTACGGTCGCTCCGGTATTGTATTGAATGGATATTAAAGAACGAAGCCCAGCATTTAATAACCGCATCGACTACTTCATCGAATCCCGCTAGCCCTAGGAACGTATCATATTGTCCGGCGAAGCTGGCTCCTGACAGATCCTCCGCTGTAGCGGAGGAACGCACAGCCCATAGCACATCAGTCATGAACTCATGTTGAAATTCGATCATTCGTTTTTTAAGTTCGTTTGCGGTGGCCTTCGGCAGACGAGAACCGCGGATGCGATCTTGAATGGATTGAGAGAGCCGCGTTAAAATGTCAGTACTGGTTTCCGCGGATTGGTTGAGAAATGCGTTTAGTTCCTCCGCCACACCAGTCTCTTCCAGAAATGCAGTGAATGCTTGCGTGGTGATCACCAAACCCGGGGGCACCGGAAACTTCCTGGCAATTAGCATAGCGAGTTCGCTTCCCTTGCCTCCGGTCAATGAACTGTCTAGCGCTCTTTCATCAGTGAGATCGATAATCATGAGGAGATTTACTCCATGAACTCTGAAATTCCGTAGCCAGTACCACGATTCCAGGAAAATCGGGTACGGGCCTCATTGACTATACTGATACATCCACCGGTATTCACTCTAACCGGAATATTCTCGAGGATTTCCCCGGTAACATCAAACCGTTTCCCTGAAGCTGCAAATAGGGAGAGCGAGACATTTTTAGCCCGCAGCCCAGAGCCATCGATGTCGGCTTTAAATGACCAGCTTTTGAGCGCTTCGGCCTTCCCCTGGTGGTATATATAGCCGCCTGAAGCGCGAAATGCCAGCACCTCAACCTTGATTGCGTTAAAACAGAGGTCATCTTTAAACTGGCCTGAAAACCATCGCCAGTTAGTAGGTACGCGCATATCACGCACACCCCAGGAGTGATCACGCTGTCCAAAGCCATTAAAAGTATGGATCTCACCGTCAACTGAGATCGTGCCTTCAATGCGCCCGGCATGTTCGTAATGCTGGGCCCCCGACATTACTCTCAAAAGCTTTACCTTTCTTATGGCCGGTCCTAGATGATCAAAAAAATAATTGGGTCTGAGTTTGCTAAGGAGATCACTACCGGAGATCAATTCACGCTTCATTGATGCATGAAAATCTATAACTTCATGAACTGCCTGAAATTGGAGGTTCAGTTCAATATCTCTTTTTGGTAAATCCGTTAGCATGGTTTGCGCAAAATCACCCATGCTGGCTGGGTTCTCGAAGTAATAGATCGGCCCCACGTAACGCAGTTGCCATTTCTCAAACGGTTTGACGCAGGCGTGTTCGATAGAACCCGCCGAAGAGCGATTCAAGTGATCACGGCAACTCTCCCATGTGCGGATAAACCCCGTAGCACCGTTCGGAAAATAGAGGCAAATGAAGCCATCGGCAAATCCTTGATTTGGAGAGAACCCGATTCGCGAGGCCCCCCCCCAATTCCCTTCCAGGTCGAAGAAATTGAGATAAAATGACTCGTTCCAATGTTTTTGGGGTCCAGCTTGATGGGTTTTCTCATCTAAAGGTCCAAAGTCGACCATATTCATTCCCTTTCATTCCGTACGCAAGCACCCGAAATCAGCCAACGCCTTTGGAGCATTCTCGTGTGCGGAAAGAGTACTACGTGGCTCGTTGATTGTCAATTTGTGCAGCATAGGTTAGTCGGAGATCGCTGGGTATCAATCAGAGCCTCATACCTCAAAGCTATTGGCGCCGATCCAGATATGAAATTAGCGTGATTAGGCAGCCACTCCCCTGTTTTAGGTAGTGTTTGTAGTAATATTAGTTGAAAAAACTGCGGTTATCCTACCTTTTAAAAATAAATCTTTAAAAAGCTTCATATACTCGATGAACAATGACTAAGATGGCAGGGACTAGAACACAAGTAGATATCTCCGATGCCTTAGAGGCGGTATACAATCGGATGATGTGTTGCATAGGGGCATTGATTTCAAATGGCGTTAAATAGCCTGTGCGCTGCTGGCACCATGCTATACTAGGCAGGGCCTGGATTGTGAACTTCCGCTGCCCGCTTCAAGATGGTAATATAGTGGAGACGAGCAATCTATATTGCAGCGACAAGGACCATGGTTTACTGAGACCGTTTAGGAGATAGCCTGAATGAAGATTGTTTACTGCCCTGAATATGAACAGGTCTACAGCAGTGACCCTGCGGCCGCAGCAGGGCGGATGGAGAGCATCCTGAAGGTGGTTTCCCCTCATTATGAGGTAGTCGAGGCCGAACCAGCGGCGCACGATGATGTATCACTGGTTCACTCTGATGAACACATAGGATATATTCAGAGGCATGGCCTGACCTATGAAATCGCTTTGCTAGCATCAGGAGGCGCTATCAAGGCAGCGGAGCTGGCAATAGGCGGCGAACCTGCCTTCGGGCTGATAAGACCCCCGGGCCATCACGCAAGCCACAACCATTGCTGGGGGTTCTGCTTCTTAAACAACATGGCCATATCTATAGCCAGGTTGAAAAAGGAAGGCAAAATCGGAACGGCAGTGATACTGGACATAGACCTTCATTTTGGAGATGGAACAGCTAGTATCTTTCAGGGCGTGCCCGAGGTTGCCTACTTCCATCCCCAGGGCAGAGATAGCGAGGAATTTATAGACAACATTTCCCATTTCCTGGCCCATGCAGAGGCAGATGTAGTGGCAGTTTCAGCTGGTTTCGACCGGCACGAGCATGACTGGGGTGGTATGCTCAAGACCGAGGACTACCAGACCATCGGTGAGCTGGTAAAGGGATTTGCCCAAAGAGTGTGCCGTGGGAGAAGGTACGGAGTGCTGGAAGGTGGCTACAACCACGATGTCCTGGGGATGAATGTCAAGGCCTTGCTAGAGGGGATGAGCTAGTAGTGGCATCAGCTTGACTAATTCATAAGAAGTTGCATCTAGTGCTGACAGAATGAGAGAGGTAATAACAGAGTTTCATAGCGGAGCTCTTTCCCTTGAGGGAATATTACGCATACCTGAAGGAAGGGGACCTTTCCCGGCAGTAATTGTTTGTCATCCTCATCCCCTATATGGTGGCAGTATGGAAAATAATGTGGTTGATTGCCTGTGCAACGTACTTACTGAAGAATCGCTTATCTCATTCAAGTTCAACTTTCGCGGTGTAGGTAGAAGCCAGGGAATATTTAGTAATGGGATAGGCGAGCAAGAAGATGTGAACAATGCTACCTCCTTTATGACTACGCTGAGTGAGGTTGACTCCGAGTGTATAGGACTCGTTGGCTATTCAGCTGGTGCTGCCTTCGCTTTGCCTGTTGGCTGTGAGGATGCTCGGATTAAGGCTCTGGCTGCTGTCTCTCCTCCGCTTTCGATGTATGATTTTGAGTTTCTGAAACACTGCCTCAAGCCGCAAATCCTGATCTCTGGAAGCGAGGATGCCTTTACACCTATCGGTCGCTTCATTGAATTTTGCCAAAATATTCCGGGGCCCAAGGAGTATGCTTGTATCGAGGGGGCTGACCATTTTTGGTGGGGATATGAATCCGATCTCGCTCGGGAAATCACTGCCTTCTTCACGAAAACGCTGAAACGCTGACGAAGATACCCAACAAAATGTCCTAAACCATAGGCCGAATAATCTCAGGGTAACAATCAGCCATGCTGTTCTGCTAGGCTGATTGTGTCCTCTTCTTCAGGGACTCCCCTTTGATCTCGTTCAGATAGATAGGTGACACATGTTATCTTGGATCTCGCTTCGATTATGAATGGCGAGACGCTTTGCGCTAAATCAACCGCGGGGACGATTGGAGGGGAAGACATACTTTCTAAACCGTAGATTTTACTGAGGAGGAGCTATAACAGGGAGCCCCCCGACCTCGGGGTAGCGTCGTGACTCCTGTCACGACGTGGAATTCGTTGCCACAGGAGTGGCAACGCTACCCCTTCGCGCTAAGGGGGTGGGGGTCTCGGTTTATAGGTAGGTTGGAGCACCCGCTCCAACAACGCCTAGAGCCGATGCTCTAGGCTACCCAATGTTAGATACATCCGCAGGCGTGCGTCGGGGAATAGCCATACTGTCATTGCGAGCGCAGCGCGGCGATCACCACGTATCATGACAGAAAACCACTGATATTGCCACGTCCCCCGAAACGTCGTCCGATAAGTCGTACTCTCGCAAAGCGGAGGGGTCATAATGACACCTACCCATAAATAGGATAGATGTTTTATGTCACCAATGGTGTGGACGAGTACGCCCTTTTGACATAGCTGGATTTTGGGGCTAAAATAGCTATGAAATTGCGGGAGTAACTCAGTTGGTAGAGTCCCTGCCTTCCAAGCAGGTTGTCGCGGGTTCGAGTCCCGTCTCCCGCTCCAGAAATATAACCCCTCATATTTGAGCCCGCCTGACAAGGCGGGTTCTTTGCTTTTGCCGACCCTCTGCCTCGCCAGGCTTGAGGTCACACCAGATTCACATACAGTTCGCAATACTAGATTGTGCATGTAAAATTTGACTTTTTAGCGACTTTAATGGCAGAATCAACGTAAATACAAGTGTTTTTAATCTGAAATACTACAAGAACATTATTAGAACGAGCATTTGAATGGCCGAACATCTGGTTCTCGAAATTGAAGCAAACGGAATGGTCTTTCGTAGCAGGGGTGCTGGTCTGGACAATGTTTCAGGCGAGCCAGTCATTTTGTTGCATGGCTTTCCTGAGACTTCAATCATGTGGGCGAACCTGATGGAACGGTTGGTAGATGAAGGATATCGTTGCTTCGCGCCTGACCAGAGAGGTTACAGCCCAGATGCTTGTCCTGAGGGAGTCCAGGAGTACATTTACCAGGAGTTAACCTCCGATGTTATAGCTCTGGCTGATGTGCTTGGTTTTAAGCGTTTTCACCTGGTCGGGCATGACTGGGGGTCTGTCATTGGATGGATCCTAGTATCTCTCTATCCCGAGCGCGTGCATAGTTGGACGGCCATGTCTGTGCCCCATATGGACGCATTTAGGTCTGCGCTTGCTGACGATCCCGACCAGCAGCAACGCAGTCAGTATATGGCCTTCTTCAGGACGCCAGAGAAGCCAGAGAAATGGTTTACCGCCAATAACCTGGAGCTATTGCGCGCACTCTGGTCGTCTATGCCCAAAGAACAAGTAGAGGAATATGTCACCGTATTCTCTCAGCTAGGGGCACTCACAGCGGCACTCAACTGGTATCGTGCTAACTCTTTCGAATTGGAACAGGGCTATCAAGGAGCAATGTTTGGGCCGGTGTCACATCCTGCACAGCTCATTTGGGGTAACCAGGATATGGCAGTTGGTCGGGTGTCAGTAGAACGAACGGAGCAATACATGAAAGGTCCATACCGGCTTGTCGAGTTAAATGCCAGCCATTGGTTGATCCAGGAAGAACCCGAGAGCGTGTATAATGAAATCCTGGTGCATCTTAAATCAAATCGCATAAAACCTTAGGCTATAACGAGAGCTGACAGAGCGAGTACAGCGCTGTACCATTTCAAGGCTTTCCCACCTGCCTAATTCTTTGACGGTCATGGTGTCTAGTTGCGTCGTATCAATTCCCCCTTTGCCACAAAAAGCATATTAGTTACTTTGTGACAGGCATACACGTGCTTGTTATTGCCTAAGTGCTATAATGTGACCAAACCACATTGAAGGGCGAATCGAAAGAAACAGTAGGTAGGCAAGTCCGATGCTTAACGCATACCTGGATATCGAGACCACCGGTCTATCCTGGTTTTATCACGAAATAACCGTGATTGGCATCTATCTTATTGATGGCAGCGGCAGCAGACTGGTTCAATTGGTTGGCGAACAGGTGGAGCGTAAAGGGAATATCTTTGTTCTGGATGGTGGATGGCATTTATAAGGTTTCTCAGCGATTGATTTGTCGCTTAACGGTTGCTAAGGTTTTACCAAATGAGCCCAGCGGCGATAAGATAGTCGAACCACAAGGGAGGAGTGAAGGTCATGGCTGAGCAAAAGCTATGGGAAGCATCAGAGATGCTGTCACCGAGGATAAGACGTCTCAGGGACTACTATTTCATGGATGACGAGCGCGAGTTCCAGAATAACGTAATGTCCTTCACCACCGGTATACCCAACGATGTTGTCTATCAGATCCTGGATTTTATTTCGGTGCCCGATATGCTGGGGGGCGTGCTACGAGCAAACAGGGATGGACTAGCAGCGATGGCAATCAAGTTGGATCTGCCACCTGACTTCTGGGATCAACCTTTGATCATCAGAAAGGCGCTCTTCTTCCAGAGGGTGCTTCAGGAGATACCGGTTGACATCCTCGACGACGAGCTCATCGTGGGAGGTAGGTTCTGTACCTCCCTGTCCACCTGCCTTACCGAGGAGGAGACCGAGGAATTCACAAGAATCGAGGCTGAACTCATCGAGAGATCGGAGAGGATACTTAGCTTGGGCCTTTCATGTGGCGGCATAACCCCCGGTCATATCATCCAGAACCATGCCAAGGTACTGCAAGAGGGCTTCAGGGGGATTAAGGAGGAGGTGGAGGGGCTTCTTGAGCGGACCGCATCCGGGGCGAAGAGGGAGCTTTTAAGGGCGATAATCATCTGCTGCGATGCCATAGGCGAGTTCAGCCATCGCTATGCCGAGGAGGCGAGAAGGCTGGCCAGGGCGGAGAGCGAAACTGGAAGAAAGGAAGAGCTTTTAAGGATCGCCGAGGTCTGTGACTGGTTGCCATATAATCCGGCGAGGACTTTTCACGAGGCCCTGCAGGCTACCTGGTTTTCCCACATGGTTGAGATGATCGCTGAGTCATACCCTGGACCCGGCATCTCCTACGGCAGGCTCGACCAGTACCTATATCCCTTCTATGAAAGGGATATAGGAGAGGGGAGGCTGAGAAGGAAGGAGGGGAAGTAGCTTATTCAATGCTTCTGCGTAAAGCAAAACTACGCCTATGATTACCAGACGACCGGAGGACCCCATGGCCGAAATGCAGGGTTTGGCCAGCTAATCACCCTTGGAGGTCAGGGATACAACGGCGAGGATCTGACAAACGATTTGACCTATCTCGTCCTGGATTCATTCCAGGAGTTGAACATGCTGGAGCCCAAGTTGAACCTGAGGATTCATTCTGG
>Ga0114919_10001512_pt1 | contig 18618 bp, 16 predicted proteins | sample BlataG_FD_88682 | JGI IMG/M metagenome (GOLD analysis project Ga0114919, IMG submission 88682) | Deep subsurface microbial communities from Black Sea to uncover new lineages of life (NeLLi) - Black_00105 metaG | ecosystem: Environmental > Aquatic > Marine > Oceanic > Sediment | place: Atlantic... | reverse complement strand
TCTATGGCTTTATAAGGAGTAGGATTGATTCCACAAATATACTCTACATCCAGAATTTTTGTTTCTAAATCATCTCTCGCCGTCAGCGCCGACAGGGGCACAGGTGTAAATCATCCTATTATAAAAATTCTATGCCTCGTGCATCCATTCCTAGAGTGTATTCAACCCATACAAAATGTTTTCAGGGGCCAGTTCATTAAGGGATAAGGAGAAGAAAGACCAGGAGACAACAAAATCTGAAGTTCAGAAAAAATTGCAATCCTATTTAGCAGCTCATTATGGCGCACCAAGTTCCAAGGATGAGCCGAAACCAAAGAAGAAGAAGAAACTCGACAAAAAGAAGACCAATGAATTAGGCTCTATTCGAATACTTGATGAGAATGAAACTGGATTTGCCAACGACCACCAACCGTCCCACCATCAATCTTCAAGACAAAACATCCTAGCAAATGACGACGATGACGATGATGAAGATGAGGACGGTGGTCCTCTCATTGTCAATGCAGATGAAGTACTAAAGCAAAATGTAGATGAGAAGCAATCGGGATGGAATATCATAGGGACAAGGCAACCAGTTCAGGGAGGTATCGACGACACTTCACCACCAAGAAGGAGAAGGCGGCATGACAGTAGTGACGACAATGATGCATCACCACCAAGAAGGAGAAGGCGGCATGACAATAGTGATGAAAACGATGCATCACCACCAAGAAGAAGACCAGAGACAACAACAGCACCATCACCACTTCCACCTCCAGCAGAAACATCAGCACCACCTCTAACAGGAATGATAGCAGGCCACCAGCTCGCAAAAGAAATGAAGAAGAAACGCGACCTAGAACAAGCACGTTTCAACTCTCTAGATAAAACTACCACGGGTAAAGGTGCCACTACAGTATACCGAGATCCAGTGACTGGCAAGACTGTGACAAGGGAAGAATTTGAAGCCCAAAGAGGGAAACATAAAAAGGATAGTAATAATAAACAAAAGACAGAATATGAGGATGAGAAGGCTCTCCCCTGGGGAGGTGGGCTGGTGCAAAAACAAAAGGAGAGGGAAATGGAGGGGAAGATGGCAGCAGAGTCGGGGAGGGCTTTTAACCCCAATGCTGGCCTGGAGGAAACTGATAGAGATGCCAAGGAGAGGCTGAGGTGGGGTGATCCGATGGCTCATTTGGTTGATGGTAGTAAAAATAAGAAAAGTGGTGGTGATGGTAGTTATGGGGAGTATGATGGAGAGGGAGGTGTAGATCTGTTGGTTGCAAGGCAAGCTGAGTTGGAGGCAGTGCCAGGTGGGTTTAAGGTCCCACTGCAGGTTCCACCACATTCATGGTTGAAAAGAGGGGTAGGTGCACCTCCAAATAGATACGGAATCAAGCCTGGAAGGCACTGGGATGGTGTGGATAGGAGTAATGGGTTTGAGAAGGATTTTTTTAAGAGGCAGAATGAGTTGAAGATGAGGGAGATGGCTGCGCATATGATGGCTCAGGAAGATATGTGAGGGGGAGTGTGATGAAGCGGTGGAGGGAGTAAATGGAGAGGGTTATGGTGTCTTCTCCTGGTTTAATTGTAAATGTTGATGTATCAATGCAAGATTAACGTGGGTCAATGCTTACGTGGTATACACTATTTCGAATAATTCGATGAGAACAAGCAGAAAAGATGATTTGATCACCCAAATTTGAAACATGAGAGGACTTGGATCGCTTCAAGAACTGTTAGGACGTTCTACTTACTTTAAGAAGCCGAATACCAAGAATACCAAGACTGAAGAGCCACAGCAGAAGGCAAATGCTGAGCAACAACCGACCTCAACCCTCATCCCTTCAACGTCACCGCCTTCTTCTTCTGCCGTCTCTCCACTCAAACAAAACAACTTCCGCTGCCCTATTTGTCAGAAACAGTTTCCAGGAGGCCACGACAATGATAAAATCAATCATCATATAGATAAGTGCTTATCCAAAACCAGTTCATTACAATCTAATACCCGCCAGCAAGGCAGCCTCCTCCGTTTCATTACCAAGACCAACAGTACTACTACTCCTGCTGTCAAAAAACCACCCCAACAACAACAACAACAAACACAAAACACTGACCCTTCATTACAACTAAAACAAGAACAACAACAAAAACCCACCACCACCACTACTACTACTAGCAACAAAGACTTCTCAACTCCTCAGAAACCTCCCCAAAATCATCATCATCATCAACAACAACAGCATCAACCAAAATCTCCTCTTGCTCAGACACTCCATCTTGCCTCCCAACGAGCCCCCAAGATCATCAACACTGTCATTGTAGGCAGATCATTCCACAGCTCTACTAATGAATCTCTGTGTGTATCTGGATGTAGAATAATATTAAAACCAGAACCCGGTAATACCAGAGATAAGAATGCTCTACTGGTACTGGCAGAAGGAAAACACGTAGTACTCTTGTTGGAAGAGGGAGAGAACCATAAAACATCTTCCTCCTCTCCACCATCAGCTCCATCATCATCTGTATTGGGTCACCTGCCTAGGGTGGTTGCACAGCATGTAGCTCCTTTATTAGCACAACAATGCATTACAGTGGAAGGTACTGTAATGGAAACACCTCCTAATAGTAGAGCAGATGCTAGTATAGAGCTCCAAATTACATGTATTACTCCTACTGTGATGATGGCAGGTGCTAGTATCGTATCATCGGCATCTTCTCCTCCTCCTCCTCCTTCTTCCAATTCTAATTCTAATTCTAGACATAAGAAGAAAACATCTGGATCTGCAGCTTCTCCATCCTTATCAATATCAGATGTACACCAAGCATTAAAACAAGCTGCTCAAGCTGCAGAAGACCACATGGGTCAAAGGCAAGCCACTGGTCAACGTCTACGTCATAATTTCCTCACCTTGATAGATACAGTACTTGAACATGATGGCCATCTGTTAGACAATAATGAAGAAATAGTGTTTATTGATGCATTCAAGGCTCTACAGCCTCCATCACAGTGTCTGTTCTTACGCTTGTTCTTAAGGAAGGGTAGCATGTTTAGATTGGCATCTATTTCATCATCATCATCATCAGGAGGAGGTGGTGGGGGGTTGTATACTGATGTTCCTGAAGCAGCAGCTGCAGCAGAGGCATTGAGTGATGCAGGATTGGCTATCGTGGCTGAGCAAGCTGGTGATCTTAATAGGAGCACTAATACTAGTGATTGGAGAGATGTCGCAGATGTACTGACCATCCCCGAATTAGTCACTGCAGCAGCTCAACTAGGTCTAAAACTTCCATCCTGGTCCACCATGGGCAGAGTCGCCATCATTTCCCAACTCCACGGTCAGCTACCACCAGGTCCCCGACTCTGCAACGCCCTCCTCTCTTCCTCTGGGCCCATCATCATCCTCAATTCCACCGCATGCACCATCGTACAGCGTCTTCAACGACTGTTCTTCTTGAATGAAGGCCAAGATTTGTCGCAGTTTCTAGCTTCAGATCTAGGTGGGGTGAAGTATCCAAAATATGAGGTGTTGAGAACTGTGTCGGTGTTTCCATCAAGGATGTCCTTGCTGGAATATGAAGATGCACTTGAAGCTGCTGCTGAGTTGACGGAAGCAGTAGAGGAGGGAGATGGAGAGAGGATTGAGGCGGCGTTGGAATGTGCTTGGGAGTGTCTGGATAATAGCAAACACAAGAAGAAAATGAATGATGGTAATGGTGATGGTGATGGTGATAGTGATAGTGATAGTGATAGTGATAGTGATAGTGATAGTGATAGTGATAGTGATAGTGAAGAAGATGACCAACAGCAGCAGCAACAACTGCAAATGCCAGGTTTTCTTCAGAAGTACAATGCCAGCTGGATCTATTGCATGATGGCCACTGCTGGCGTATCTTACTTGGAACAAAACAGACGATACACAGAAGCAGTTGAAAGACTGCAACAACTACTAGGCGGTAATTGCTGCCCCAATAGACGAGGAGACTGGTGGTGTCGGTTGTGCACCGATCTAGAGCATCTAAATCGTCCTACTCAAGCTCTAGAAACAGCTGAAGCTTCCCTAGCAGATGAAACATTAAGTAGTGGAGATAGATTAGCACTCCAAAAGAAGGTACTAAGACTAGGGAAGCCTCCCAGGAGATGGATCAAACCAGGATGGGCTGGTGCAGCTACCTGGGAACCTTCAGTAAGGACCATTCCTGGCCGCCCAATCAGTTCTGTTGTGGGCGCCAAGAGTGTGTTTTACGGTCTGGATGATCAGCCGTGTTCAGTAGAGCAACTAGCGCTACAGTATTATGCCAGTGAAGAGGGAGGGAGGTGGGCGGAGGGGGTGCATAGTGAGGGAGGCATATGGAGCATGCTGTTTGGTCTCCTGTGTTGGGATGCATTATTTGCTCCTGCTATTCCAGGTGTACTCAGAACTCCCTTTCAAACAGGTCCTTTAGACTTGAATGACCCCTCATTCTTCTCTTCTAGGCAATCACTACTGGAGGGGATATTAACGAATATAGCTGATAATACAGAGGCGGCAGTAGATGCACTGAAACAGGCTTGGGAGAGGCATCACGGTACATTGTGCCGTGGAGTTTCTTGGGAAAGATACCCCCTGGATCAATTGAGTACATTGGTGAGATGTGTTGGTGGTAGACCATTGGCAGCATTGATGAGGATGCTGGCGAAGGAGCATGGTGCTTGGAGTGGGGGGATGCCCGACCTGGTGGTGTGGAGGTCGAGAAAGGATGGCGGAGGGGAGGCAATGTTGTGTGAAGTGAAGGGACCGAGGGATATGCTATCTAATCAGCAAAGAGCTTGGATGAGGGCGTTGGATGCAGTTGGGTTTAAGGTGGAGGTGTTAAAGGTGGAGGAGCCTGTGGTAGGGAGGAATGTGAATGGGAAGAAGAAGAGGAAACAGCGTGTTTGATTTTTTGGGGCTCAAATACGCTGGAGTAAATTGTAGAAGGAAACCTTTAAAATGAACATCTTTCCGTTAATGCTTTTTTTCTTGATGGTGAACCCTCCGAGTCAGAAGATGAGGGTTGGGATTTAGAATTTGAAGAGAGAGACGGGGAACAGTGATTGGACTGGTGACGACAGATAAGAAGGCTGAGGCTGAGGCTGCCAGTGTTGGACTCACCCTCGACCATCTGGCACTTTTGTGTACAAAAAGAGTATTGAATTACGAACTTGATGCCAGCAAGCCTGTTCTCAAATGGTGGTGGGGAGGATGATGGGGATGATGGGAAAGAGTATGGGCAAGGAGGGCTTGGGTGGTGAAGGAGGGAGAGGAGCGTGGGGACAGGTTGTTCCACTTAATATGTTCGGTTTTAATACAAAATGCAATAGTAGTAATTACATTTGGTTAGATGTAGAGATTTTCTTTCATCACTCAGCTCAAACATGTATCGATTCACGATACGATACGACTATTTGAAGTGATTTAAGGCGCAGAATCGCGTGTAATGGGGAAGAAGAAGCAGCAGCAGACTAAGAAGCGTGCTGCAACACGGTACAAGGATGACAAACTCGACACACAAGAAGCATTGGAAGAATTATCCGCTCTACAAGCCATTTTCGCCGATGAACTCACTGCTGAGAATCTCTCCTTTTCGCTCCGCCTCGTCCCCCATCCTGGGCTGGCAGACACCAACCACGTCGCAGTCACCTTCAATGCCACCTTACCTCCTGGATACCCTCACAAACAACTCAAATTAAAGCTCACGTCCCCTTACAACCTCCCAATAGCAGCACTTTCAACAATTTCCAAGAAGCTTCATCAAGAAGCAGCTACTCTCGCTGTGCAGGGTGAAGTATGTTGCTTCCAGCTTATACAGATGTGTCAGGAACTGTTGCAGGAGTACAACTTCCCAGAGGAAAAGCATGAAGAAGAAAAAACCCAGCCAGAGTCTCTGTGGCATGAAATGCAGATCCGTAACGCTGCTGCTAACAGTGATGACGACGACGACGACGACGACAATAATGAAGATAAAGACGGACGCTACAGCATTGCCCCACCTGACAGCAACATCAGCACCAAAACCGACCAGCAGCAACAACAACATCATCAACAACATCAACTTCAAGTTCAAGTACAACAGATAGAACATGGAGGAAGCTTAGAATGGTCTGATGGAGGTTTATTTGGACCCCAAACCAATAACTGGACAGCAGCTCCTGTACCTTTTAAATCACGTCCCCCTCCTCCCCCTCCCCCTCCTCCTCCACCACCATCAGCAGCAGCATTGCCTCCCCGACCTCCTCCACCAACTGCCAACAAACCGTTATCTCCACAAGATAATATGACTACTAATAGTAATAGTATTTATAAACAAAATAATAGTAGCAGTATGAAACACACCTTGTCATTCTCCTCAATGCGTCAGACATTATCATCACTAGGAAGATCACTCCTCCCAGCTTCACTGCGATCATTAATAGATAGTGGAGGAGAAGGTAGAGAGGAGGGTAGGGATACCCCCTCCCCCTCTCCACCACCACCATTAGGGGAGAAAGAAGAGGAAGGAGAGGAAGAAGAGGATAGAGAAGCTCTTAGGAAGGATATGTTGCTGGGACACGTATTGAGCTTGATGGCTCCAACGAGTACTGACCTGCATGCCTTGCTGACTCAGCTGCAATCCAAAGGTCTAGTACCCAAATGGTTGGAATGGACATTGTGTCAACGTCCTGATCTCTTTGATAAGGCGTTTACCAAGCTCTTTGCATCAGAAATAGCTGAACAACATCAACAACAACATGGAAGGTCTGTAGCAGGAGAAGGACCATCTTCAAGATCTTCATTACTAGCATCATCGTCATCAAAGAGTCTAGGGGATACTGATACATCATCATCCTTGTTTCCACACTCTTCTCATTCCGGGAAACAGCAACTCATGAATGGTGGTACTAATACTGGAGGGCGCAGTGCAGTACATTCTAGAGCTGGTTCATTCACTAGGGAACATTCATCTACACTAGATCAGTGGGCTGTATTACAAAAGTTCTGGGATAGATCAGGTGGTGGTAAAGGTACAGTTCATCTTCATCCTCAAGTTCATCACCCCCACCCCCACCCTCATCATGGCCACACGTCTTCATTCAACGCTACTACTACTAGAACAATGGGCTGGCAGCCAGCTACAACCACCACCTCTCGATACCTCACCGATTATGCTGAAGTAAAGAAGGTAGGAAAAGGAGCCTATGGTGTTATTGTAGCTGCTATCAGCAGGATGGACGGTCGTCAGTATGCTGTTAAGAAGGTTCAATTAGATGCTACTACACCATCTGCATATGCCAGGCTGATGAGAGAGGTTACCACATTGAGTAGATTGCAGCATGCTAATGTTGTTAGGTATTACCAAGCTTGGGTGGAGAGTGCTCCTAGTCATTCTTCTGTTAAAGGAGATCGTGGTGGTAGTAGAAAGAAGGAGGGAGGTGGTGGTGGTGGTGGTGATGATGATAGTAGTCGTCGTCGTAGTAGTAATGATGGTAGTGATAGTGATAGTGACGAATGGGGATCAGGGAGCACCGAAGGTTCTTCTTCTGATGATAGTAATTGGGATAGTGGGGATGTGTTTAACCAACACAAAAAGAAGGAGAAGAAAGAGAGAAGCTTTGATGATGGTTCCAAAGATGAAGACGAGATTGATGGAGGAGTAATTTTTGAGACAACTGGTGGTGCTACTGATGGTGGTACTGATGTTGACGATAGTACTCAATCTGAGAGTGATCGTACTACATCTGTACCTCCTCCTCTTCCTCCAAGCAACAACAACAACAACAAGAAATACCGATCAAAACCATCTTCTTTACACCGTAAACATTCCGGTGCTGCTGCTCCTCTTCCAAAACAACAACATAGTATCCTCTACATATCAATGGAATACTGCCCTAGAACAATCAGAGATATGTTATCAGGAGGGGAGACCATCCCAGAGGCAGATAAATGGCGTTTGATAAGGCAGATCTTGGCTGGTCTAGCTCACATTCATGCCCAAGGCATATTACATAGAGATTTGAAACCGGATAATATCTTTTTATCCCAAGATAATGCAGTTAAACTGGGGGATTTTGGCTTGGCTCGGTTTGCCTCTTCTCCTCAAGATGATGACGTTGAGGATGAATTGGAGGAAGAAAAGAAGAAGAATAAAAAACCAGGAGGAGGAAGCCACCACGGTCAACATTACCATCAGCATCATTTGCATAATGAAAACCTCATCTCTGAGACGACAGGTGTTATCGGAACATCGTATTACATCTCTCCTGAAATCATCCAAGGCTGGGCCTTGTATGATGAAAAGGTAGATATTTTCTCAGCTGGTGTTGTAGTATTTGAATTATGGCACCCATTTTCCACGGCCATGGAAAGAGCGGTAACACTAAGAGACTTGAGAGAAAAAGGAATGATCCCCCCTGAATTTGAGGCCACCCACCCTACTGTGTCCAGGCTGGTCAGGTGGCTGATGGCTCAGAATCCAGCAGACAGGCCCACAGCAAAAGAAGTGCTCAGATCGGATTTGTTGCCGGCGACAGTGGGAGATGAAGCGTTGACTGATTTGTTGAGAGGTCTGCCGGATAATCCTGCTGCTTTGGACAGAGTCGTGGAGGCTTTGTTTTCGTTGCCTGACAACCCTCAGCAACAGGCAAGACTTGGAGGAGGAGGAGGAGGAGGAGGAGGAGGTAGTGGTGCTGGAGGAAAAGCGTCAACGGTAGTACCAACTTCCTCTACGCCCACTAATGCTACTATTATTACCAACAGTTTCTTGCTAGGTGAAGTAGCAGGAGCCCCATCAGCAGTGGACATTGAAGCTAGAACCCACGTAACCCGTGCCCTCAAAGATTCCTTCTCTCAACGAGGTGCAGTCACCACTGTCAGTCAACTAGTCGGCTCTGCAGCTGCAGCCAGTCTGCTGGTAGCACAAGAAGGTGCTCCCAAGGGGGCCGTCACTGTACTGTCACCTGAAGGAATGAAGTTGACGTTGAGATCTGAGTTGAGGGTACCATTTGTCTCTTGGGCTATGAACATCCTCACATCATCTAATACTACTACTACTACTACTAATAATAATAATAATATTGAAGATGCTGCGTATGCTTTGCTGGAAGGAGGTCTCAGGAGATATGAAATAGCACTCATCATGAGAAACAGTCTCTCCTCCTCTTTATCTGCTAATAGTAGTGCCACAAGTGTTGGGCAGACCTCTTCTCTTCCCAAATCTTTCCTGGTAGCAGACTATGACATTCTCACCCCCACACCATCATCATTATCCTCCTCCTCCTCCTCTGCTGCTTCTCATGGAGGTGGAGCATTGCTGAGACTAGCAGAAGCTGAAGCGATAGTGGCTGTATCTGGCGCATTGGATACATTAGAACAACATCTGGGAGGAGGAGAGGGGTATGAAGTGAGGATAGGGCATCGTGAGTTATTCGACATGTCGTTACAATGGGTGGGAGTGACAGCAAGAGAAGCCAAGCAATCAGTGGTACAACTATTGCAATCAGCAGCTTCAACATCTCCACTGAATAGAGAGGCAAGGAATAAAAGGTTTCCCAGTATTAGGGTGGGGTTGGAAGGAGCGGGGTTGAGTGGGGATGCGATTAAAAAGTGCAAGGATTTGGTACTTGGGGCAGCAGGGACTCCTGATGAGTGTATGTTTAGATTCAGGAAAATGCTGTCTGCTTGGTATACAACTGGAGGTGGTGGAGGTGGAGGAGGTATGGGTAGCCCAGGAAAGAAAGTACATCGTCATCATTCCAATGCAAGCGTATCAAGGAAAGCAGCTTCCAGAATAGATGCCTGCCTGGGAGAGGTGTCTGAATTAATTGAAAACCTGAAGACATGGGGCGTTGCACCAAGTAGAATAGTGTTTGACCCCCTGATACCGCCATCTGCTGATTATTTCTCTGGTGGACCTCTTTTCCAGCTCCATGTTGTTGTCACTGACGATCACCACCACCATCCTTCAACTAGCAGTCATCATCCGTATCATCAACAGCAGCAGCAACAACAAGGCAACACACATGCACATACCGTAGTGGTTGGAGTAGGGGGTAGGTACGATAGCTTGATAAAAGCATGCTGGGCTAGAGCATCAACTGCATCTGGATTCACTGCTCCTCCACCTGCATTGAGCGGTGTTGGTATCACTGTCAATGTTGAGCGACTCACTGAACTGCTCTCCTTTTCATACTACAATCAACAGCAGCAGCAATTACAACAAAGTCAGTATCATCATCATCATTATCATCATCAACAATAACAACAGCAGTCATTGCAAGGGGGATACAAGGCATCAGGCCTGCCAAAGCTATCAACATCCAATGTCCTGGTGTGTTCAAGAGGAGGAGGAGGAGGAATGGTCCAAGTGAGAATGGTGGTACTGAAAGTACTGTGGAACCATGGAATTGCAGCAGAAACAATGCTGGTACACTCTCCCAATTTGCATGATCAATTCTCGTATGCACAAGAACGGAATATTCCATATTTGGTAATTATTAACAAAGAAGTCTGGGAAGCTAACCAGATGGTGAGGGTGAAATGTCTGGGGAGTAAAGGAGTGGAAGAGGATGTGGCGGTGGTAGAGGTGGGTCGGTGGTTGAGTGGGGCCATTAGTGGAGGAGGAGGTGGTGGGGATGGTGGTGGTGGTGGGGGAGAGGAGCAAGGGAGAGAAAGTAGAAGAGGAAGGAGAAGGGAAGAGAGATAGTGATGGTGATAGATGAAGTGACAGGCGGAAGTCTGTGTGCTGGGTGTAACTTTGTATTTCATTCGTTGCAGCAAAATTCATCACAGATTGAATGTTTTGATAGATACATGATCTGCATCCTGACACACTACTTGGATTATAATTATTGGAAATAAAGCAGAGCCTCGATGAAAATAGTATTTGTTTCAAACAATCGCCAGCAGACTCTGTTGACGAGAGCTTCATTAAAACCGCCGATCTTTACCACCTTAAGCATAAAAACTGCATCATCCCTTAGAAATTCTTTGAAATCCGCTCCTCGCAAGGGGCGACTGATCGAAATGGCCGCCTCGACGGCTCCTCCCGCCTCTGACCCAACCTCCATCACCGACGCTGGCCTTCCACGCTCTGCAGTCGTCGGTGTCCTCGGGGGAGGCCAACTAGGCAAAATGCTTGCTCAAGAAGCTCGCAAGATGGGCATAGAAATTAAAGTCCTCGACCCAACTCCCAACTGCCCAGCTTCTTCAGTAGCGTCACATACAATGGGCAGCTTTAGAGACCCAGCAGCAATTGCAGCCTTTGCCCAAGGATGCGACCTCTTAACAGTAGAAATAGAACACATAGATGTCGACGCATTAGAACAAGCAGCAGCTGCTGCAGGCATAGAGGTCCAACCAACTCCATTCACTCTCCGTGTCATTCAAGACAAGTATGCACAAAAAGAATATTTCCAAAAAGCAGGCGTTCCCCTGCCAGAATTTCGCAACATCAAGTGTGAAAAATGCGCATTTAATGCTGGCATTGCCTTTGGCTATCCTTACATGCTTAAAGCAAAGAGAATGGCTTATGACGGTAGAGGCAACGCAGTAGTACACTCTCCAGAACAGCTCCCAGAGGCAGTCGCCTCACTAGGCGGGTATGCCACTGGGCTGTATGCCGAGAAGATGGTCCCCTTTGTCTGTGAGCTTGCAGTCATGGTTGCTAGAGGCAGAGACGGCTCTCTTGCCACTTATCCAGTAGTACAAACCATTCACAAGAATAACATTTGTCATACAACAGAAGTACCTGCCAATGTACCTCCTTCCGCACTGGCTGCAGCGCAACTAGCTGCTACAAAGGCCATTGGTTGCTTACAGGGAGCTGGTGTATTTGGTGTGGAATTATTCCTCCTACCAGATGGATCCATCTTGCTTAATGAAGTAGCTCCCCGTCCTCATAACTCAGGACACTATACCATAGAAGCATGTGGGGTGAGCCAGTATGAAGCCCACCTGAGAGCAGTCCTGGGCTGGCCGCTGGGTGACACTTCCCTAAAGGTAGGCAGCTCAATCATGTTGAATGTACTAGGAGAGAGTGGAGGAGAAGAGGGTATGTGTGCTGCACACGCTTTGATGGGCAGGGCATACCAGACCCCTGGTGCATCAGTGCATTGGTACGGTAAATCGGAAGTTGTGGCTCAACGTAAGATCGGACATATCACTATTGTAGGGGAGAGTAATGGGGTGGTGAGGAAGGGGCTGAGGGCCATTGATGCTGCAGCTGCTGATGCTGTGGAGGCTGCTACTATTAAAGTACAGAATGAGCTTACTATGACTTCGGGTGAAGGTTCAGGAAGGGCAGAAGTAGAGGTGGGTGTTATTATGGGATCAGATTCCGATCTCCCCACAATGAAGGCAGCAGCTGAAATTCTGGAAGAATTCGGCATCGCATGTGAAGTCACTGTTGTTTCCGCACACAGAACCCCCGAACGAATGTTTGACTATGCCCAATCCGCTCACAAACGTGGCTTAAAAGCCATCATTGCCGGTGCAGGTGGAGCAGCTCACCTCCCCGGCATGGTGGCAGCCATGACTCCTCTCCCTGTCATTGGTGTACCAGTCAAACCAGCAGGTGCTTATCTCGACGGTATGGACGCTTTGCTGTCTATTGTGCAGATGCCAAGGGGCGTGCCGGTGGCTACGGTGGCTATAGGGAACAGTGCTAATGCTGGGTTGCTGGCAGTGAGGATCGTGGGGACCAATAGACCAAAGGTGTTGGAGAAGATGGTGAAGTATCAGGCTGGGATGAAGGAGATGGTACTGGGGAAAGCGGCCAGGTTGGAGGACAAGGGGTGGAGAGACTATTGATATTGACCTGATTGATTGATGATGATGTGTAAGCGTATATGTTGCTTGAGACAGTGGTATTTGATATTTACTGAAACATCTTACACAATCAATCCTAAAATCACACACGCGCATATAAGTACTATCAAACAAAAATAAAATTGGTTCATTCAATACGTTGTACAAAAGTACCCTTGGCTTGGGGGCTTGGGGGTTGTAACATTCTTTTGAAAATCAGTCAAAGCTGATCAATGGTGCATCTGCTTGTTGTTGTTGTTGTTGTGGTGGTGGTGCAGGAGCCTCTGTTGATTGAGGCAATGTAGCAGGAGGAGCTGGATTTGTGGCAGCAACAGGAGGAGCTACATCGCCACCAGCAGTTGCTGCTGCTTGATCATCCAAGCATCTGTTCAACATATCAAGCCCCTCTAAAGCCTGTGCCAACACAGCTTCATCAACATCTCCCTGGAAATCGCCAATCATACCTCTCAGTTGCTTTTGTAATAACAATGCTCTATCTCTGACCTCCTGAATTTCTGGACCACTGGTACCTAGAGCTGCCAGTTCCCAAAGGATTTCCGAAGCGTCCTTGGCGAGAGCACTGAGCAGTTGGAGTTCTTCTGTTTGTGAAGGGAGGGTTGTGGTGGTGAAGCTGGCGTCTCTTTGGTGGTGTCGAGAAGGAGGAGGAGGAACACCCGGCACATGATGTTGGTCTGAAGGGCGATAGGCGGCCTGGTTACCTGGGGAGTCTTCGTCGTCACTGTGTTCTACGAGAGGTCGTTCTAGGGTAGACAGTTCTTCATAGCCCTGAAAAAGATGTTGTATCGGTTGGTTGAAGTGTGTGCCAGTGTAGGTTCAGGTTTCGATCAAGGAAGAATTAATTGGAGTCAATCTTGGGGATCTGCCTTGTTGGAATCGAATATTGTATGGAATGGGATTGAGAAACATACCTGACCACCTGAACCTATAAGCTGTTTAAATCTTTCATTCCAATTGCTGAGTCTTTCCTTCAAAGCCATTTGGGAGGGCTTTTGAGTCTAGATGTTTGTGGGTTTATGGCCGTGTGAATGGACAATCAAGTGCTGCTGATGTTGATCAACAATATGAGCAAGTCTTAACAGGTGCTTGAGTTGAGAACACGCGTGGGGTTTATACATCTGCACAGCCTCTTCTTCTCACAGCTCCCACCCGACAGCAGCTCGACACCGAGCTCCGATGGTCTCTTCCTCCCCTCTCTAGGGTTGACTTTAAAAGACAGTGCTGGTGCTGAGCCGACAGCAATTCATTAACATTAACCAAGAGCGTGTATTGTTGCAACACCATGATTTCCAATGTGTCATTTAAACCGTGCCAACCAGCACTCAACAAGCAACATTTCAGTGATTGCAAGATGAGCCCACTGCTAATTAACAGCAAAAAACAGCTCGGTGCGCCCAATATTCTCAAATAATCTACCCAATACACATCCATATTATTGATCATTCATTTCTGACACGCTTTTCATCCCTCGTTTCTCAATTCTCTTTCACTCTTATCAGGTTGTCTCCACCGCCACCACCGTCTTTCCTCTTCTTCTTCTTCTTCTTCTTCCACTTCTCCTCTCAGATACAAACAAACTTCTCTCATCACTGCAGCTGCCACCATGCCAGGCTCCTTTACCATACCAGCAGCTCCAATCCTCATCCCAGATGGTCCATGGAAAGAAATAGAAGGCTGCGTGTGCGCGCCCAAAGGCTTCAAAGCTCAAGGAATGTTCGCCGGTCTCCGTGCTGCTGGCGATAAGGCAGACTTGGCCCTCATTGTTGCAGACAAACCAGCTGTAGCTGCCGGTGTCTTCACCAAGAATGTCATGTGTGCTGCTCCAGTTACCTATTGCAAAGAAGTGCTAGACAGAACAACCAAAGTCAGAGCAGTGCTAGTCAATGCTGGCCAAGCAAATGCTGCCACTGGCAACCAGGGGTATGCCGACAGCCAAGCATGTGCTGAGGCAGTAGCCAAGGCATTAAATATTACCAAGGATGAAGTTCTACTGCAATCTACAGGTGTCATTGGCAGAAGAATCAAAATGGAACCAATGCTCGCTGCTATTCCAACCATCGCAGCAGCCATTGGCTCTTCTTCACAAGACGCCCACCGAGCCGCTGTTGCCATCACCACCACTGATCTCGTCAGCAAGAGTGCAGCTCTAGAGGTAGAAATTAGTCCAGGCAGACGGGTGAAGCTGGGAGGAATCTGCAAAGGATCAGGGATGATTCACCCCAACATGGCCACCATGCTGGGAGTAGTCACATGTGACGCTCCAGTATCTGCTCCTTTATGGAGAGAAATGGTAAAATATGCCTCTCAAAACTCTTTCAACCAAATAACAGTAGATGGAGATACATCTACCAACGATACAGTGGCTGCATTGACCAGTGGAGCAGCAGGAGGAGTGGAAATATCCGACCCAAACAGCGGAGAAGCCAAAGCGCTGAAAGCAGCACTGACAGCTCTTCTACAAGGCCTGGCCAAATCAATTGCGTGGGATGGGGAGGGCGCTACTGTATTGATGGAATGCAGAGTTACTGGGGCCACTGATGATGCAGCTGCTCGCCAGGTAGCAAAAAGCATCGTCGGGTCGAGTCTCGTCAAATCAGCAGTTTTCGGTAGAGATCCCAACTGGGGTAGAATTGCTGCAGCTGCTGGATACTCTGGGATAGACTATGATCAGTCAGCTGTCAAGATAGTACTGGGGGATATGGTACTAATGGATAAAGGGCAGCCCTTGGCGTTTGATGCCAAGGCTGCAAGTGGGTATCTGAGAGGGAAGGGGGATGAACATGGGACGGTGATGATTGGAGTGAGCATTGGAAATGGAGGAGGAGAAGGAGCTGCTTGGGGATGTGATTTGAGTTATGATTACGTGAAGATTAATGCTGAGTATACTACTTAGGAGGGAAAAGAAGAAGAAGAACGGGGTTTTGGTTTGTTGTTGTTAGTTAGGGGGGGGGGGAGATTTTCTTTGTAGGTGCAGAGGGACTTAGGGCGGAAAAAGAGCATTGTGACTGCTATTATAATCAATATCTATTCTATCTTACACACAGTAACGTGAGGGTTTTACTGCAAGTCACCATTTGTCTCATTGGCGCATTAACCCTATCAATCAAGCAAAGGGAAAACCTTGGATTTAATCTTCAAAGATGTCAACACTGAGGAAGAGACAGAAACCCATAGACAATGACGAACTCATGGACGACGAGGAACAAAACCAACTCATCAAAGAACTAGAAGCAACCGCAGCCCTCCACTCTCAATCAGTTAAACGATGGTCTGCAATCACTGGTGCCAGCCTTTCAGCCCTCTACACCTTCTTCATCCTACACCATCTCCTCTTCCCCTGGCAACTCAGCCACCACGCCCTCTTTGAACAAGAAATCAAGTCCTCCTCCCTCATTATAGCCCACATAGCTGCTATCATCACCATTTTCCTCTCTTCAGGTGCTGTTTCCATTGCAGACGCATCTCCATCTCCCTCCTCCCCGGACGCTCCTTGGCAGACTGCTTTCAGGCTCAGCGGCACTTTGGCCATCTTTGCCACTCTCTTCTGGTCAGTAGCAGTATATCAAGTATACCCAACACTACCACTTAATGCGGCATGGAGAATACTATGGCTCCCAGCAGCTCCTGTTCTATATGTGTCAGTCATGGCGGTACTGATCAACGGCATTGCTTCTGCCAATCCCGAGTTGACCAGGCTGAGAGCTTATAAATACAGACACAAAAAGGCCTAATTATTAATTTGTTATTATATCTAGTATTCTTACACAGTAGCACATTATTATACACGGACAAACTGTACTGAAAGTCGTTCAAGCTCACTTAGTTCTAAAATATATTTGAAAAAAAAAACCCATCAGATTCATTCCATTCATTCATTTACCTTGCTAGTGTACACACATACATGAAATTTACTCCATTAAAATCACACATTCTAAACAGGCATAAAGAGATATTTTCTTAAGGCATATGCATGCCACTACCACTAGTAGCAGCAGCAGCAATCTGTTGAATAATAGCCTTTTTCTCAGGCGAGACTCCTTGCATCAAATAATCACAATACACTTTCAGCTTCTCAGCTCCATCTTCAAAAGATTCCAATACAAAGTACTGCTTTTGGTACCCATCTTTATAACTCATAGCTGGTAGTTTCTGAAATGGATCAAATGGTACCAACTCTGCAATGCCAGATGCTAGATGTTTGAGCTCTCCAGTGCTGGACAGAATACCAGCCCCAAATGCCTTGACAACACTTCCTCCCTTTGGTTTTTGGTGTTGGTGCTCTCTCACGACACCAAATTCCACTGTATACCAATAACACTTGGTCAAATGCCACCTTTGTTTATCATCAGCAGCCAATGACGCCAATCCAATGTGGTGTACGAGATCACAATACGCTGGATTCATCAGCATTGGGACGTGGCCCACCAGCTCATGAATGATGTCTGGCTCCGGAGTGTAATTTGGTCTTGACGGATGTCTGATGTACTGAGTGGAATGGAAGGCTTTAAAGGCCAAGCCTGCTAAGAAGTCTTTAGGATGCAATAGGCCAGCTACAGGTCTAATTTGCCACCCTGTCGTGTGTCGTAGCAGCTGACTAAGGTCTTCTAATTGTGGGATGACGTCTGGTTGGAAGTCGAGGGTGGGGACGGTCTCCAGGAAGTGACGACATGCATGGTGAGGGTGCAGTTGCTGTAATTCTGCTAATACAGTGCCCCAGAGGTGGATTTCTTCTGGTGTGTAGTTGATGGTGGGAATGGGATGGCCAATTTGGTGTGTAGCTGCTGTTTTGGTGATGGAGATGCGGCGTTGTTTGTAAGTGGTGTCGTTGTAGCCGGGATGGTCTGGAGAGAGGTCTGAACTGAAACCTAGGATCTTGCCATTGTCGACGTCTTTGAGGGATCTAGGGATGATGTTGTTTTGTAGCGTAGTAGGAGTAGGAGTGGAAGGAAAGGGAGGAGTGGTGGTGTGTTCTGTGCTAGAGAGTGGGAAGACGGTCAGAGAGGAAGTGAAAAAGAATAGGAAGTGTGTACGGAGATAAAGAATGGTTGCGTGTTTACCTGTTGCGCTTGATGATATAGGCTTGAAACCCCTTTGTTTAGCACCATACACACCGTTCGATGTTCTCGTTTTAGTGGAATGAAGAATTGGTGGTTTAAAATTGGAAACTGTCGTCTTCATTTGTCTCGTTCAAGATTGAGTTTCAATGAAATAAAACCTTTATTAAATCCTATCTTACTTAGATATGCGAATGCGGCATCGACTACTTATTACAAACTGTCAAACCAAAGGGGTGCACGCGTGCCAGCCTGGCGTCTCCCGAGCCTGACTTCCCACTCTGTCCCATGCACTCTCTTGGAGCAACAAACACAAGTGCCTCCTTGTTTTCCCACTACATCAGGAAGCCCAAGCTACGGGCTAGTTTAAGCTTTACTGCTCTGCTCTCCTCCCCCACTATTTTAAACTTATAAAAACTGCAATCCATAAATCAAGCCACCAAAAGCAACCATGAACGTCCTCCGCAAACTGACTCCATGGCACTCAAAGAAGAACAGTGTCGTCTATCCAGGCAAAGACAAGAAAAGTCAGAGGAAGATCTTCACCTTCCGTCGCCGCACCATGTCTGTCGAAGCAACTGAAGTGCTTGATAACTCTTTGCTCACCTGGATTACTGGTGAAGATTTGGAGCTGATTATGAGAAGAGAGCACTATCTCGCTGAGAATGGAGCTGGGGAAGCGCTACCCATGTTGGAGGTGAGAGTCAAACTATACGAAGGAGAGAGTCAAAACCCATGTGACTTACACATGGTGATGACCCCCC
>Ga0114919_10001511_pt1 | contig 18634 bp, 11 predicted proteins | sample BlataG_FD_88682 | JGI IMG/M metagenome (GOLD analysis project Ga0114919, IMG submission 88682) | Deep subsurface microbial communities from Black Sea to uncover new lineages of life (NeLLi) - Black_00105 metaG | ecosystem: Environmental > Aquatic > Marine > Oceanic > Sediment | place: Atlantic... | reverse complement strand
ATGAATAAAACGCAACAGTCGTTTCAATTTTCTCATGCTGAAACTAAAGAAAAGATTGTAGATATGGTAGAAAAAGAGATGGAAGACTCTGAAGACAAACAGGAAGTGGAAGAAGGGGTTTATAAATTTATTGAATGGGTAAAAAACGGAAAGTTAGAAATAAGGGCATTCCCTTCTCAGAATATTCATGCCAAGTTATATATAATGACCTTTACCGAAGGAGATAGAGATGTAGGCAGAGTTATTACCGGCTCCAGCAATTTTACTCGGGCAGGACTTACTGAAAATCTTGAATTTAATGTTGAATTAAAAAATCGCACTGATTACGAATTTGCAGAGCAGAAATTTGAAGATTTGTGGAAAGATGCAGTTGATGTAAGTGAGAAATATATCCAAACCATTCAAACAAAGACCTGGCTTAATCAAAATATAAAACCTTATGAATTATACCTGAAATTTTTATATGAATATTTCAAAGATGAATTGAGTCTTACTGATGAGGTCTTTATAAAGTATCTACCACAAGATTTTAAAAAATATGAGTATCAGGAACAAGCGGTATTAAATGCTAAAAAGATTTTAGAGGAGTATGGTGGGGTTTTTATTTCAGATGTAGTAGGTTTGGGGAAAACATATATTGCTGCTATGCTTGCAGGGCAACTTGATGGCAGAACCCTTGTTATTGCTCCGCCTGCTCTACTTAATAGAAATAACCCTGGCTCCTGGCCAAATGTATTTTCTGACTTTCATATTCCTGCTGATTTTGAGTCGGTTGGCAAACTTGAGGCAGTATTAAATCGGGGAGTCGAAAAATATGCGAATATTATTATAGATGAAGCCCATCGTTTCAGAACAGAAACTACGATTGGATATGAGAAACTTGCACAAATCTGTCGAGGTAAACGCGTTATTCTTGTTACTGCTACTCCTTACAATAACTCTCCCAGGGATATATTAAATCAAATTAAACTTTTTCAAAAATCAAGAAAAAGCACAATACCAAATCTTCCCAATTTAGAAAGTTTTTTCAATAGACTTGATAAAAAATTAAAAAAGATTGATAGACAGAAAAATTATGATGATTATATTAAAATGGTAAAAGAGAATGCGAAAGAAATAAGGGGAAAAGTCTTAAAATATCTTATGGTCCGCAGAACCCGTTCTGAAATTGAGGAATATTTTTCCAGAGATATTAAAGAACAAAAATTAAAATTTCCCGATGTGGAAAATCCTGAACCGCTTTATTACCAATTAAATGAGGATGAAGATAAAATTTTCAATGAGACAATCCATTTAATTACTCAAAGATTTAAATACACACGCTATACACCTCTTTTATATTACAAAGGCAAAATAACACAACCAGAAGAATTATCCCAGAAAAATATGGGCAAATTTATGAAAATATTGCTTGTTAAACGACTTGAAAGCAGCTTTTATGCATTTCGCAATTCAATCGATAGATTTATTCACTCTTATGAAACGTTTCTTAAAGAATTTGATAATGGGAATGTTTATGTGAGCAAAAAATATATAAATAAAATTTTTGAACTTCTGGAGAATGATGATGATGAAGCAGTCCAGCATTTGATAGATGAAGGCAAAGCCGTGAGATATGATAGTAAAGATTTCAAAGATGAATTCAAAATAGACTTGCAAAATGACCTTGATATATTAAAAAAGATAAAGGTTCTTTGGGATGATGTGAGGAGAGACCCTAAACTTGAAAAGTTACAGAAAGAGTTATCAGAAAATAACATTTTAAGAAATGAAAAACTCATTATCTTCACCGAATCAAAAGAAACCGCAGAGTATCTTACGGGAAATATTGGGAATAAAGCCATTTGTTATAACGGAAGTTCAAATGAAGCAACCCGGGATAAAGTAATTGAAAATTTTGATGCCAGAGCAAGAAAACCAAAAGATGAGTATAAAATTCTTGTTTCAACAGAGGTTTTGTCCGAAGGTGTAAACCTGCATCGCTCGAATATAGTTATAAACTACGATATTCCCTGGAATCCAACACGAATGATGCAGAGAGTAGGACGTATAAATCGCGTGGATACAAAATTTCCTAATATATACACATTCAACTTTTTCCCTACTGTTCAATCCGAGGACGAAATTCAACTTAAGAATACCGCTGAAGCAAAAATCAATGCTTTTCTAACTCTCCTTGGTGGTGATGCGGCAATATTAACAGAAGGTGAACCTGTTTCATCTCATGAACTCTTTAACCGCTTGATTTCCAGGGAAACAATCTCAGGTGAAGACCTGTCTGCCGTAGCACAGGCAGGAGGAATTGAGGAAAGTGAATTAAAATACCTGAACATTATAAAAGATATCAGGGATAAAAACCCTTACCTTTTTGAGAAGATGAAACACCTTCCTAAAAAGGCACGTTCTGCTAGAGAAAACAAAGAATATATAGGAGTACTTTTAACTTATTTTAGATTAAGAAAACTCCAGAAATTCTTTATCACAGAAAAAAACCAAGAACCGCTGGAAGTTGATTTTATTACGTCTGCGAAGATTTTTGCCTGTCTGCCGAAGCCTCGGCGCAGGCAGGAATGTTCCATTGATGAGAAAAAACAAAATCTATCAAGAGATTTTTATGATTTGCTGGATAAAAATAAAAGGGCATTTATAGATGCAACAACTGAAGATTTATTAACACCCGAGCCTAAACGAGGAAGAGATAGTGGAGCACAGGTATTGAAAATATTAAAAGCAACAATGAAAAATTCAACCAGGTTCACAGACCTGCCTGCGCCACGACAAGCTTATTATGTATATTGCATAAGATGTGAAAATAACAGTATTTATATTGGTCAAACCAATGATTTATGTAAAAGATGGAAGCAACACTGCAATGGGACGGTAAGTTGGACATCAAAATATAAGCCTATAGAAATAATTCACTATGAAGTGTTTTTTTCACTTGAAGAAGCATTAAAGAGAGAAAAATATTTAAAAACAGGATGTGGAAGAGAATGGATTAAAAGGGAATGGAAGGCAAGACGTCTTCACCCCTGGAATGAAAGTATGGCGTGGCAGGCAGGTGAACAGGAAAAACATGTGAAAAGATTGATAAAACAACTTGAGGAAGGTGCTATACCAAAACAAACAACCAAAAAGACACTGAAAGCGTTAAATGAGCTAAAATCAGATTTAACGAATCCATTAAAAGTTCTTGCTGTTGTGCAAAACAACATCCCAGAAAAGTTTTTAGAAAGCCATTATGCTGAATATTCAGAAAGATTTTCAGGAAAAAGAGAAGTGATATTATCGTTATATCTGAGGGAGAAAAATGCCAGATAAAGAATCCCAAATAATTGAATTCAAACCAAATTGGAGAGATGAGTATCTTAGAACCCTTTGTGCTTTTGCAAATAGCGATGGAGGAAAATTAATAATTGGGATAGATGATAAAAGCAATTTCATCGGTGTCAAAAATTCCAAAAAACTTCTTGAAAATTTACCAAACAAAATAAAGAGTGTTCTCGGAATAACTCCGAATGTTGAGATAAAGAAAAATAAAGGCAAAGATACAATTATCGTACAGATAGATCCTTCAAGTAATCCTATTTCCTATCATGGCAAATTCTATAAGCGAAGCGGTTCAACCAATCAGGTTCTTGAAGGTTATGAACTTTCAGAATTTCTTTCATCTAAATCAGGCAAAACCTGGGATGAACTCTTTGAAGAGAAAGCAACAATTGATGATATGGATTTTGAAACCATAAAGAAATTTAAAAAACTTGCCATCCAGCGTTTACCTTCAATCAAAGATGAGGAGCCCATAAAAATTCTTAAAAAACTGGATTTAATTGAAAATGGTAAAATAAAAAGAGCCTGCATTCTTTTATTCGGGAAAAATCCTAAAAGATTCAATATATCTGCTTATGTGCGCATAGGGAAGTTTAAATCTCCCACTGAGATAGTTGCATCAGACGATATTGAGGGTAATCTATTCCAGCAACTTGAACATACTATTGAATTTTTAAGAACGAAATATCTTATCTTGGAGATTAAAGGTATCAACAAAGATTGGACAAGAAAAGAGGAACTTGAATATCCCGAACCCGCATTACGGGAAGCCATAATTAATGCTTTGATTCACCGAAGTTATATAGGTGGTGAGCCAACAGAAATTAGAATATACCCTGATTATTTATCTGTATGGAATTATGGAAAACTTCCTGAAGGGGTAAGAATTGATGAGTTAAAATCAAGTCACAAATCAATTAGAAGAAACAAACTCATTGCTGATATTTTTTTTAAAGCAGACCTTATTGAAGCCTGGGGAAGAGGAACAATAAAAATAGTTGAAGAATGCCAAAAAGCAGAACTTCCAGAACCAGAATTTAAAGAAGAATTCCTTGGATTTTCTGTATATTTTTATAAAGACATTTACACAGAAGACAATCTGAAAAAGATGGGACTGAATGAAAGGCAGATTAAGGCAGTTTTGTATGTGAAAGAGAAAGGGAAGATTACGAATAGGGAATATCGTGAAATGTTTGGAATAACAGATAGAACGGCTCTTAATGATTTGAATGATTTATGTTTAAAGGACATTTTAGAACGGGTTGGAACAACGGGTAGAAAAACAAGGTACGTTTTTAGAAAAACCCGAAATAAACCCGAAATAAACCCGAAGAATGAAAAATGAAGGTATTAGAAGAAAATCATGAATAAGGAACAGGCAAAAACACTTATAAAACATACTTTCGAAGCCTCTTTTGATAAAGAAAAATTTACTAAATTTATAAAAAACCTTCTAAACAGAATTGATGAATCTAAGGCTTTTCATGCCCGTGGTGATGTTAAAGAGATGTTTAGAAATGTTATTAAAACCTATGAGCGTATTGGAACTTATAATTCTCCTGAAGGAAAAAAGATAGATGTAATAATTACATATCTTCAAAAAGGCCACTCTCTTGACCATGCTCGTGTAACACAAAGAAATTTTGCCGGTAGATATCTTGCTGATAGAGGTGGAAAAGACGCCGGGTTATTTGCTTTTGTTTCACCCGAAGAATCAGACTGGCGTTTCTCGCTGGTAAAGATGGATTACAAATTTGAAAAGACTAAGACCGGTAAAATGAAGGTGAAAGAAGAATTAACTCTTGCCCGGCGCTGGTCTTTTCTGGTGGGCGCAAACGAAAAAAGCCATACTGCACAAAGCCAGCTTGTTGATATTCTGAAAGATGATGAACATGACCCAATACTGGAAGAAATCGAAAAAGCCTTTGATATTGAGACCGTCACCAAAGAGTTTTTCCTCAAATACCGTGAACTTTTCCTGCGCACCAAGGAAGAGCTGGACAAGGTTGTTAAGAATGATCCGAAAATAAAAGATGATTTTGAGTCCAAAGGCGTTGATACTGTAAACTTTGCAAAAAAACTGCTGGGACAGATTATATTCCTTTATTTCCTGCAAAAAAAAGGTTGGTTCGGTGTAGGCCGTGATGATGATTGGGGCACCGGATCAAAGCATTTCCTACGGGAACTGTTTGAGAAAAATCATGGAGATTACCTGCCTGCGCCGCAAAGCAAAGCGCCGCGGCAAGCGGGTAAAAATTTCTTCAATGATATTCTGGAACCGCTCTTTTATGAGGCATTACGACGAGACCGTAGTGATGATGATGGCTATTACAGCCGTTTTAATTGCAAAATTCCATTTTTAAATGGAGGGCTTTTTGACCCGATAGGTAGTGATAGGGGTTACAACTGGGTGGACACCGACATTTTTCTTCCTGATAAACTCTTTTCCAATACCAATAAAGCAAAGGAAGGCGACATTGGTACAGGCATATTGGATATTTTTGACAGATACAATTTTACTGTTAAAGAAGATGAACCGCTGGAAAAAGAAGTGGCAATCGACCCGGAGCTTTTGGGAAAATCCTACGAAAAATTCAATGCCATCCGCCCGGATAATTTTGAGGAATTCAAGAAGGTGCTAAAAAACGGCAGGAAAGGTGAAGAAAATAAATTCAACAAAAAGTTCGGCGTCTATTATACTCCCCGCGAGATCGTGCATTATATGTGCCAGCAGAGCTTGATCAATGATCTAGCAACCAAAATGGACGGAAAGGTAAGCAAGGAAGATATCGAAAACCTGATTCATACCGGCGAGAAGGTGAACGAAAACGAGGCAAGAGTGCTGAGAAAAGGAAAGGAAACAGAAACCTATTCCCACAAACTGCCCGAAAGCATACGCAAAAATGCCAAACTAATTGACGAGAAACTGGCGGACATTACTGTATGTGACCCGGCAGTGGGTTCCGGTGCCTTCCCGGTAGGTATGATGAGTGAAATTGTCAGAGCAAGGAATGTGCTGTCCGTTTTTCTTAAAGATAATGGCAGAACTACCTATGACTTCAAACGTCAATGTATCGAACATTCCATTTACGGTGTGGACATCGACCCGGGCGCTGTGGAGATTGCCAAACTCCGGCTCTGGCTTTCGCTGGTAGTGGATGAGGATGATATTAAAAATATCAAGCCCCTGCCGAATCTGGATTATAAAATTGTTTGTGGAAATTCACTGTTTGGGGTTGAGAAAAACCTATTTAACTTAAAGCTTTTCAATGACCTGGAAAAATCGAAACCGCTGTTTTTCAATGAAACAAACCCAAGAAAAAAACAGGAATATAAAAAGCAGATTGAGGAACTCATAAGTAAGATTACAAATGGTCATAAGGAATTTGATTTTGAAGTATATTTTTCTGAAGTATTCCATGAAAAGAAAGGATTTGATGTGGTGATTGCCAATCCGCCGTATGTAAGTTTTGGTTTACGGGGATTAAAAAAGCCTAAAAAGGAATGGGATGAAGTTATTAGAAAAAAATATCCTAATTCTGCAGAGTATAAATTAAATACCTACACTATTTTTATGGATAAAGGCATTCAATTATTAAAAAATAATGGTGTGATAACTTACATTACACCCGATAGTTTTCTTTTGGGCATGTATTTTTCCAAGATAAGAAAATTCATTCTAAATACTTGCAAAATACAAGCATTTCTTATGTTTGAAAGAGATTTCTGGGAAAGTGGAGTCGTGGGTAGATCAGTAATTAGCATTTTTGTTAAAACAAACAACCCTACAGAAAGAAAAAGAAATAAAATCAATGCTATACTTTGTTCAGATATCGAAGCCTTATGTAAGAATACTTTAAAGCACTTATCTTATGAACAAAAATGTTTTGAATCACTAAACTTAAATAAATTTAGATTGTTTTTTGATGAAACCACAAAACATTTTGTAGATATAATGGAATACGAATCTATCCTATTAGGAAATATTGCAAAAATCACAACAGGTGTAAGATCTAAAATTGGGCAAAAACAAATTGTGTCTGACAAACAATTAGGTTCTACCTGGAAAAAGGGGCTTATTTCAGGAAGCCAAGTATCTCCGTTTTTCGTTAAATGGGGAGGTCATTTTATAAATATCGATAAAAAACTGTTGTGGTCTGGAGGATGGGACTCCAAAATCGTAGAAAATCCTAAATTAATGATCAGGCAAACAGGTGACTCAATAATTGCTGGTATCGATTACAATAGGTTTTATCATCTCAACAATATTCATTCATTAAGTATAATCAATCCTGTTGTGTCTATAGAATATCTTGCTGCGTTGTTAAATTCACAATTAATGAAATGTTATTATAGAATTATAAGTCTAGAATGGAAAAGAGCGATGGCTCAAATCGATATTGAAACGTTGGAAAGTTTACCTATTAAAATCCCAAGTAATGACGAGATAAAATTAGTTGAAAACTTGGTAAAGAAAATAACCACCCGTGGAAGCGCCGAAGTAATTTTAGAAGAAATAGATGAATTATTTAGAAAAATATACAAAATTCCAAAAGAACTCAAAGAAAAAGTCTATAAAGAAACAAATTTAATTAAGGAGGCATTATGTTTATAAAAATGGGGTTCAAAAGTTGGACAAAAGGAACTCAAAAAGGATTGCGAGTATATACTCCATCTATTAATGAACTTTCAAGAATTTTGGAGGTACTATCTTCTGATGGACAATGGGGCTCATTGAGAGAATTCTTAATTTCAATTGAACAATCGAAGGGTAAAAGACATATACTTCCTTATTCAAGAAACATAGAAATAAGAAAATACCGGGGGTCTAAAAGTTTAAATGCTACTCTTACTATAGCCCAGCACAATTCTTCTACCCAAGGGTACATTACTATTCCTTCAGACACTTGGCTTTTTCCTATCGTTGAAGAACATATGAATAAGGACTTTCATATTGAGTATATAGTAGGAAAACATAATGATATCGTAATTCTACCAGTAAGATTTCGCGGTTTTGACATAAGAGAACAAAGAGACAAAGAGTTAACGAAGATGGAAAATAAAGTGATTCGAAAATATAAAATGGTTCCTAAAGAATTGAACAAAATAGGATTATATTTTGAACTAAAAGAAGTTGAATTTATAAAAAATCAGCAACACTTAAAGCCCCATCATAGGTTTCCATATATATATAGCAGAATTCCAAATATAAGGAAAAATAAAAGGAAATCGGATATTGTTTGTGATATAGATGTGTCAAATAATAAGGGAAATTTTGTAAAATTTGTTGAAGTCAAAGCGGTATACGGAATGCCACCAAAAGAATTTTACTTTACCCGGAATGAATATAAGTCTAGAGAAAAATGCAAAAAGAATAATTGGAAATATGAGATCATTGTGTATTATCATGTGGGTAAAACCATTGTTAAAAGAGATGTAATTCAGGAAACTAAAAAACTAAAAATAACCCCAGTAACATACTTATGCAGTTACAAATGAACATTAATCAAATCCTCTCCCTTACCGAATCCGAAGATTATACAGAAAACCCCCAAAAACAAGCCAAAGTAAAAGCCCTTGAAGCAGAAATCGACCAGCTTGTTTACAAACTCTACGGCTTGACCGAAGAGGAGATTAAAATAGTGGAAGGTTTGGGTAAAAGCTAATTAATCATATGGAAGATAAGCAAGAAGAAAAAAATAATATTGAGATCCCTATCAATGTTATCGACTATATAAAGAATAGTGCGATCTTGAGTAATATGAGATATGTGTGGATAAAACCTTTGATTATAAATATACTCGAGGATAATTTTAGTGATGCTGATATTAAAAAATTAATCAATACGCTTCTATCAAAAAAAGTTAAAGAGAGCGAAGAGGAAAAAGAGAAGTCAAACCAAGAGCAAAAACAAAAAATTAAAACTCCCACTGAACAGCAGGATCACGAATCAACAATTAAAAAAATAGTGAGAATTGACAGTGTCTTGAATGTTGGACTTTTGAATATAGACGAACCTCTTGAGTTCAAAGATGGACTAAACGTTTTTTATGGAAAAAATGGTGCCGGGAAGAGTTCCATTTACTTGGGTCTATGTAAAGCTCTCGGAAAAGATAAAAAAGTATATTGCAACATATCTGCTGAAGAGGATGAAGTATCATATTGCAAAATTACTTTTGAACCTTTTGACGGTAAGCAATACGTGTCAGAATGGAGCTCTGGAGAGGAGATTCCCGAATTAAAAGTAATGATTTTTGACAGCTCAATCTCGAATTATATTGTAGATGAAGATCAGGTCAATCAATTCAGAATGGCTCATCTTAAAACTGAATATTTTTCTTTTCTTTATGATTTGTATCAACAGGTTAAAGACGAGATGCAGACAGAATTAAGCACCCTTAATACTGAATTACAAACTATTAAAGAGTTATTGTCAGAAAAAGTACCTTTTATTTTTAATGAACAATTTTCTGAAGATGATATAAAAAAAGCCAATTTTACTCAGAAAGAGGCACAGCAACTTGGGCAACTTGAAAAACGAATAAAGGTATTAGGAAAGGATAATACAGAAGCTGTTTTACGTAATATCAAAAATGTTTTAGAAGCGGTCGAGAATATTTTATCGGTTTTCGGAAAATCTGAAGAGCAATACAATGAGGAAACTGGCGAGAATGAATTTATATGGGAATTATTTTTTGACAAATCTTATTTTGAGGGAGTTAATGCGCAAATAAAAAAATATAACGACATCAAAAAAGCTTTTGAAAATAGCGGAAAGAATAAAATTTCCTTATTGATACCGCCTGATTGGATTAATAAGAAAACATGGGAAGACTTTATTTCCAGCAGTATAGACTTCTTGAATTCACTTACTGAAGAAGAGTCCAAGAAATATCTCGAAGAGACTTGCGCATATTGCCATCAACCGCTCCAGACAAAAGAGGCAAAAGCTTTAATTAAAGCCTATCAAGAACTTCACGAAGAACATAAAGAAAAATTAAATCAAGAAACACGGGTTCTTAGAGAGATGTCTGACTTAATGACCGATTCTATCAATGAGATTAATGTTATATCAAATAAGAATAAAAAGATTGAGGCTGAATTTGAAAATATTGGTAAAGAAGAACAAATTGACTATAATTTTGAAAGTGTCAAATCTGTTTTTCAAAAATACAAAGATCTTATTGATAAAGCACAAAAAATTGATTTTGATGAGTCGGATATAACGATAATTCATGATTTTTGGAACATCTACCATAATTTATCAACTGAGTTCAAGGACGCTATAGATAAATTAAACGAGGGTATTTTAGATAAAACAAATAAAATTAAAGATATCAATGATAAGGCTAACCCGCTTAGACAAAAAAAGACCTTATATGAAAATAAAAATAATATATTGAAATATTTAAAACTGCAAAAACATATCAGTATCTTTAATGAAAAATTATCTGATATTTCAGCGCTTCGACATACGACAAGCTCCCTTAAAACAGCATTCGCCCAAAAAGCTACTCTCAAAGAATTTAAAAAGCATCTCCAAGAGGAATATAAAAAATTAGGATTTTCACCACCACAAACATGGAATATCAAACCTAGCACCAGAGACGGTATTAATAGAAGGGTTTATAACATAGGCGATAGAAAACTCGCTGATATATTTAGCGAAGGAGAGAGAACGCTCCATGCGCTTTCAGACTTCTTCGCTCAATGCAAGTTAGATAATTATAAGGGTATCTTTATTTTTGATGATCCTGTAAATAGTCTTGATGAGGATAATATCGAAATTGTCGCTGAGAGAATATCTGAACTTGTGGAGAATGGAAATCAAGTCATTGTATTTACTCACAATTTATATTTCCTAAACTCGATTATAAATACACAAAAAGAAAAGATAACCAAAGTTGAACTTTCTCACAATCAAATAAATTTGATTAAAGAGATTAGAATCGGAGAAACACAAGAATTAAGAGATAGATTAAAAAAGATTGATTCCAAAATGCATGAATTATCAAGCAAAACACAAGAAGAGATTGATGAATACGATCTACGTAATGTGTATGATCTAATGAGTGGTTATTTAGAAGATTATGTAGAAAAAGTATATTTCAAAAATATAATTAGTAGATATAGACCTAATATAAGAATGCAAACATTAGGGGATTTAAAAGATCTGGACACGAGCGTTATTGATAAAGTAATAAAGCTTTACGAAAGAACAAGCAGAAGAGGAGCAAGACATTCTCAGCCGGCAGATGTTAGAAGGCCTCAGTATCCCGAATTAGTTGACGATGTAAAAGAGCTAAAAGAGAATTTTCATTTATAATACCAAAGCCAGAAGATGATTTATAAACTTTATAAGTTGATAGAAGAAGAGATAAAAATTGTGAAAGAGGCAATTTATGACAAAAAATAGGAATTTATGGGATATTACAAGTAGACCATCTACAAGAACAAAACTTGAAATTTTAGAAAATGTTTTTGGTGTATGGCTTACAATTTGGAATAAACAGAAGTGGGTATCTAATGAGTGGTATATTGTAGATTTATTTGCTGGAAAAGGTAAATATATTGATAAAGGGGAAGAGGTAAATGGCTCACCCCTTATCTTTCTTGAAAAAATTTCTGAAAAGATAAATAAATTGAAACAAGAAGTTGAAATCCGATTATTTCTTGTAGAAAAAAAGAGAAGCTATTTTAATGCTTTAAAAAAGAATATCGAAAATTTCGTTAAAAACTCACCTAATATAAAAGATAAAGTCAAAATTGAGTATTTCCAAAAGGATTGTAATATAATTATAGAAGATATTTTATCTAAAATAACAGATGATAGAAAACATCCAATATTTGTTTTGGTAGACCCCAGCGGATTACAGATAAAAAAGAATACTATTAATAGAATTGTAGATTTACAGAATCCTAAAGATGTGATGTTTAACTATATCCTTGAAGGTGTTAGAAGGACAGGTGGTGTGGCAAAAAAGGCACATCGTGGAGAGGAGCTTAGTATCACAGAAATAAAAACAGTTGAAACTTTACAGAAATTTATAGGAGAGAATGTCAGCGTTATTAATAAATCAGATATAGAAACTTTAAAAGATTACTGTTCTATTTTTACTTCTAAAAATTTAAAAGCTGTAGCTTATGATATAAAATATCCTGACAGAAAAGATACTCTTTACTATCTCCTATTTATTTCAAGAAAATTATCAATTACAAATATAGTTAAGGACATATATGCTAAGCAAAAAGAAAAAAGTTTAGGACCAACTTTATTTGGAGGCAAAGAATTTTATAAGGATGGAATTTTAATAGTTACTCCAAATCTTTTAACAATTAAAAGAAAATCTCTACTTTATGAAACAAAAGTTGAGTATGGCAATTGGACAATTAACCACATTGTTGGATGTAAGCATGGATGTAAATTCCCTTGCTATGCAATGATGATGGCAAAAAAATTTGGATGGGTAAAAGATTACAGAGATTGGAGAAAGCCAAGAGTAGTAGAAAATGCTTTAGAACTTTTGGAAAAAGAGATTCCTAAATATAAAAATAAAATCGATTTCGTTCATCTTTGTTTTATGAGTGACCCCTTTATGTATAACTTTGATAAAAAAAGTTTAATACCAGAAATAGAGGAATTGACATTGAAGATAATTGAAAGATTAAATAAAGATGGCATAAAAGTAACAACGCTCACAAAAGGAATTTATCCTGATGAAATTTTAGATAGAAAGAAGTTTTTAGAAAACAATGAATATGGGATTACATTGGTTTCATTGAATAAGGAATTTAAAAATAAGTTTGAGCCTTTTTCAGCCCCTTATGAGAGAAGACTCGCTTCTTTAAAAAAGCTATCTGATAATGGATTGAAAACCTGGGTTAGTATGGAGCCATATCCAACACCTGAGCTTGATATAACTGCAGAAGACATTGATAAAATATTAGAGGAAGTTTCCTTTGTGAACAAACTTATCTTCGGAAAGTTCAATTATCGCAAGATCGTACCGACTAAAAAGACTCTTTCAGTATGGAAGAATAACATAGAATTTTATGAAGAAATGGTTAAAAAAGTGATAAGCTTCTGTGAAAAAAATAATATAAAATATCATATCAAATTTGGAACACCATTAAGTAAGGGTCTAACAACAAATATTTTTAAGGAGTGAAAATGGCATTTATCAATCGTATCCTTTCCCTCACCCAATCCGACCTACCTGCGCCGCAAGAAACGACGCGGCAGTCAGGAGATTATCTTGAAAATCCTGAGATGCTGAAACAAGTTCAGCATGACAAAGCCTGCCTGAGCGAGTCCGCTCGCAGACGGGTCAAAGAAGATCAACGCCAGATTAACCCCGTTAGAAGTAAGTTGCCAGAAGCAACTGCCGATACGCAATCGTATCGGACTTCTAAAATACCTCAAGAAGTTATAGAAAACAAAATACTATTAATAAGAGACCAAAAAATAATGCTTGACAGGGACTTGGCAAAACTTTATGGAGTAGCGACAAAGGTGCTCAAACAGGCAGTAAAAAGGAATATTGAGCGGTTTCCAGGGGATTTTATGTTTCAATTGAGCAAAAAGGAGTTTGAAGATTGGAGGTCACAATTTGTGACCTCCAATTCCGGTGACAAAATGGGATTAAGATACAGGCCTTATGTTTTTACTCAGGAAGGTGTAGCCATGCTTTCAAGTGTACTAAGGAGCAAAAGAGCAATTCAGGTCAATATTCAGATAATGCGAGCATTTGTAAAATTAAGACAAGTATTAACAACTCACAAGGACATACTACGGAAGATTCAAGAACATGACCAGCAAATTAAACGGATATTTGAAATTTTGAGAAGACTACTGGCTCTACCAGAAAAACCAAAACATAAAATTGGTTTTATCAAAAATACTAACAAATGAAGTTGAGCAGAGACCATTCACTGAATGATCTTGTTGATAAGATTCTCGCAATAACAAAAGACCTGTCTGCGTGTGAGCACGCACAGGCAGGTGACGATTATCTTGAAAATCACCGAAGGTGAAGTTGAATTCGAAGATGGCGATAAGATAAACATCAAGGATTTGGATTATAATATAATTAAATCGTTGATATGGCGGTGATGTGAAGGAGAAAGTTGAATCACAAAATACTGAATTCAAACGAACCTGGCGAGATGAGTATCTTAAAGTAATCACTGCTTTTGCAAATGCTGCTGGTTGTGATTAAGCAAATATCATGGTCCAAAAGGGCTATTAATGCTGTTGAAAGATATCGAAAAATGGTTATAGTTATCTATTATTGAAGTAAGGAGGTCAATCATGATTAGCAACTATGAAATAAAAAATTTCAAATCAATAAAACATCTAACCATGGATTGTAAGAAGATAAATATCTTTATCGGTAAACCGAATACAGGAAAGTCGAATATTCTTGAGAGTCTCGGCATTTTTTCTTTCCCCTATGGTATAGAAGACCATGGATTAAGGAGTTTTGTTCGATTTTCAGATATGACCAATCTCTTTTATGATAATGACATAAGTGAAAAAGTTGAAATATCTGCTGATGATGTGCGATTTGAATTAATATTTGAAGATAATGATTTCAAAGGATTTGGTGGAGACAACGAGAAGAAAGTATTCCATTTCAATTTTAGCTATAACTATAATGGTAAGGGTTCATCAGGCATTTCTAAAAGGTTTTCACCTTTCAAATTGTACAAGTTTACAATTGTACAGACTTTTGCGCAAAGAGAACCTGGATATTTACTGCCACCTCACGGTCATAATCTCATGCAGATTCTTCTGACGAACAAAGCCGTGAAGAAATTAGTTGCTGATTTACTTGGTGAATATGATCTGCGGGTTGTTCTAAAACCACAGGAATGGAAAATAGAAGTACAAAAGCAAGTTGATGAGATTATTATATCTTACCCTTATTCACTGCTCTCAGATACGCTGCAGAGGTTGATATTCCATCTTGCTGCTATTGAAACCAACAAAGATTCAATAATCATTTTTGAAGAGCCTGAAGCACATGCCTTTCCGTATCATACAAAATTCCTTGCTGAGCGAATTGCTGTTGATAAGAACAATCAATATTTCATTTCTACTCATAATCCTTATTTTCTTTTACCAATTTTGGAAAAAACACCAAAAGACAAAGTTGCAGTATTTATAACCTATCTCAAGGATTATCAAACTAAAGTGAGACCTATTAAAGAAAACGAAATCTCAGAGATAATAGATCTTAACAGCAGCGTCTTTTTCAACCTGGACAATTACATAGAGGGAAATTAATGTACTATGTGGAGTGCAATTCTGATAAGGCACTGCTTTGTACACTTGGCATTTCTAAGAAACAGGTGATTCATTCGTACGGCAAAGGGAATGTATGTAATAGACTGAAAAAGACAAGCAATGCCATAGGATTAGTTGATGAAGACCCAAAGAGTGCCCAGCCTTCCTATATCGAGACTCTCGAACTTATAGATACAAAAGATGAGATAAAGCTGTACTTTAATAGCAAGACTGATAATCAGCTAATAATGTTATGCCCGCGTTTGGAAGAGTGGATTGTGCTTGCGGCGCGAAGCGCAAACAAGGATATCATGAAATATGGTCTTCCTGACAATGCGAATGAACTGCACAAAGTTATAAATGTACGGCAACACAATTTCCAACAGCTCATTACAGATATTAGAGATAAAAATCCGATGCTCAAGACGCTGATGAAGTTTCTGACAATTTCAAACCTGTGAAGTACGAAAAATTAATGGTATGCCCGAAACACGCCAAACACGCCACAAAGACGCTAAAGGGCTCACAAAGGGGACATAGAAGCCAAAAAAATGAGAAAAAGGTATAATAAGGTATAATATGGAACCATAATGCTGTGCAGTGTTTGGATTTATTCTTATAGAAGAATGGCAAAGAGGTAATATTTAGTATTAGCAGATTCTGCCTTCTCAACGAAATATGAATTCTAAAGATATTAAAAATCGATTAACAAGAACCTGGATTCCTTTTTTCAGCCGTTTTGGCAATTTTTTGCCGATTCAGGAATTGACTATTCCCCATATTTTAAGTCATGAAAACGTTGTGGTGATATCACCTGCGGCGAGCGGCAAGACCGAGGCAGTTATTGCACCGCTTATTGAAAATCTGATTGAAAAAGGTAGCTTTAATGCAGACTCGGCAAGTTTAAAAATCCTTTATATATCACCGACAAGGGCACTGGTAAATGATTTGTACAGAAGATTAGTTGACCCCGTTACTTATTGTGGTGTTAGTCTTGGTCGGAAAACAGGCGACAGACCAGGGCTTGATTATGAAAAACTTCCTAATGTTCTCTTAACAACTCCAGAGTCATTCGATTCACTCCTGACCCGTCATCCGAAGATTTTTTTAAATCTTAAAACTGTAGTGCTCGATGAAATTCACCTTCTTGATAATACACCGCGAGGTGATCAGCTGAGAATTCTCTTGAGGCGGTTACGAAGAATAAATGATAAACTTCAATACTGTGCGCTTTCTGCAACAATCGACGATCTGGATATCGGTTCCCGATACTTCCCTAATGCAAAGGTTTGCTTTTTGAAATCGACGCGCGAGATTGAGTATTTATTAATACCAAATAAGAATTTTGTACAAAAGTTTTTCGAAATTACAGCCCAGCAAGGACTGAAAAAGATTTTAGTTTTCTTTAATGCCCGAAGTCTGGCAGAACGCTTTTCTCAGGAATTTAACTATCCACCTTTTCAAGATGCAATATTAGTTCACCATGCCAGTTTACAAAAACAACGGCGTGAAGAAGTGGAAAAACAGATGAATAATAGTGATAGGGCTATACTCTGTGCTACATCAACATTGGAGTTGGGGATTGATATTGGTGATGTTGACTGTATTGTTCTTTTCCGTCCACCATTCAATATTTCATCCTTACTCCAAAGGATCGGCAGGGGAAATCGTCGGACAAATAAACTCTTTGCAGTTTGTGTATACACAAATGAATGGGAAAAGATTTTGTTTGAGACTTTTTTTGACTGCGCAATAAAGGGTAAATTATTTGAGAAGCGGTATCAACCGTCCTTATCAGTGATACCCCAGCAGATATATTCCTATTTATATCAGCGCCGACGTATTGGCACAACATTGAAAAGTATTTACAGTATTTTAGTTCCGGTCTATACTGAAGAACAGGTCAAGATTGTATTTAAAGAGCTTATTGATGACACCAAAATTAAGGAAGCCCGACCCGGGATCTATTTTGATTCTTATAATTTGGAGAAGAAGATAGAGTGGGGAAAAATCCATTCTAATATTGCAGAAGTTTCATTTGGTGAATATGATGTGCATAATGTTGGTACCGGCAGATTAATCGGCAGGATTTATCATTTGAAAAAAAGATTTATACTTGGCGGACATTGCTGGGAAACTGCTCAGATTGTAGAAAAAGAAAAGAAGGTATATGCAACTTTTATAGGTAATGCGCCAGCAGTTGCAAAGGTGTTTGAAGGTAAGGGTGCTGGGAACTATAATTATCTTCTCGCCCCGGTATTAAAGAAAAGAATTTTTCCAAAAATGGATATAAAGGAATTCCCTTCAGCATTTGATGGTACTAATACATTAATCTTACACTTATTTGGTAATTTATATGGATTTATTATTGCTGACAGTTTGCATGAACAGGGGATTGATGCAATGGATGTTGAGGGGAAGATGCTCGTATTGAACAGATATCAGATAACAGATGGAAGATTTCCGATGCCTGAAGTAGATTTCATTAAAAAGATAATAGGCAGAAATATTGCCAAACTTGAAGATGCATTGGGCAGTGGTGCATATTTTTATGATCTGCCTGGCAAGTACCGGATTGAGGATCATTATTTGAGTTTAGACATCTCGGGATTTTTAGATTTTTTATCATCAATAAAACTGGTTAATATGAATACGCAGGATTTTGAGAAGGGACTTAAGAAATTGAAATAAAAAACAATTGGGCCTTTAGAAAATTGGCTGAGTCCTCTCCACTTTTTTGAAATACTAATTTGTCATTGCTCGCCCCGTTAAATAGCGATTCCAGAAATGGCTAAATATTTTCCTGCAAGTTTATTTAACGGGGCGAGGAACGGGATTCCTCACTGCGTTCGGAACAAGCTGCGCAATCTCCTAAATAAAGTAAACCGTTGAAAAAAACATGATATTGCTCATTCGAAGTATATTGAGATTGCCACGCGAATCCCGCCCATTGGCGGGATTCGCTCGCAATGACAAGAATCATGATGCTATAGAAAAACAATATTGATAATGCTT
>Ga0114919_10001509_pt1 | contig 18651 bp, 13 predicted proteins | sample BlataG_FD_88682 | JGI IMG/M metagenome (GOLD analysis project Ga0114919, IMG submission 88682) | Deep subsurface microbial communities from Black Sea to uncover new lineages of life (NeLLi) - Black_00105 metaG | ecosystem: Environmental > Aquatic > Marine > Oceanic > Sediment | place: Atlantic... | reverse complement strand
TTTTTTTTTTTTTTTTTTTTTTTTTTTTTTTTTTTTTTTTTTTTTTTTTTTTTTTTTTTTTTTTTTTTTTTTTTTTTTTTTTTTTTTTTTTTTTTTTTTTTAAAGATTGATTTAATAATTCGTTTTCATGATCCGAAACTAATTTTTTAATTTTTAAGAGACCTTCATTAAATTTATTTAATTTATTAGACTTATTCTGGATGGTATTTGGATCTAAATGATTATGTGATGTATTAATTATATTTTTTTTATTAATTTTTTTAATTATCATTATTAAAATTAATGGAGAAATATTTTTTTGTTTTATTATTTTTTAATAATTAATTATTTAAATAATAAAAAAGATAGGTTTAATTTTAATTAATAATTTTCATTTATTTATTTATAATGACTGAAAAAAATACAGAAATTCAAAAATTTAGTTTAAATCTAAAAAATTTGGAAGAACAAATGAATATTCTTAAGCAAGAATTCGAACAATTCAAAATAAGTGAAAAAATGAAAAACATTACCGATGAAATTGAATCGGAAGTATCCCCCACTCAAACTATCATGAATCAAGAAAATGAACAATCCAATGGAATAAAAATAGAAAATAAAATCGAAAATAATAATGTAATCGAAAATCAAAATGATCATTCAATAATAAAAGAACAAATTAATCAACAATTATTAAATAATAATGTTACAATTGATGAAACAAATCCACAATCCGAGATACAAGATGAAAATTTAAATAATACTATACAAACAAATGATGATGATATTAATGATAAAAATGAAAATTTACAAGAAAAAGAAATTATTACTCAATTAAATGAACAATTAAATGATAATGATAATAACATTAATGAAATTAAAAACAAAATTAAAGAAATATTTAAAGCAAAACAAAATAATATTGATGAAAATCATGAATCAAACCCAAATAATGAAAATAAAAATGGTGAAAAGAAATATAAAAATACCAAAAAAAAACATTTTAGGGAAACAAAGGGACTAATAAAATCAAAAAAAAGAATAAGAGATCTTTATTCTGATCTTAGAAAAGGATTATCCGAAAATTGTTAATTATTATTAGGTGACCTATTGTAAACATCTATCCATGGAACTGTACTAAAATAATTACAATCATTTAACATTTTTACTAATGATTTATGATTTATTGATGGTATTTTATAATCTTTTACATAATCATATTCATTTATTTTTTGTACATCATTTGGAAAACATTCTAATCTTCCAAAATTTACAATACAATTACAATTTTTATCATTATAATTACAATCATAAAATATTGGATCATAATAGTAAATATTACTCATTCTATAACTTCTAGTAAATAATTTATTTATCCACAAATTAGATTTTAGTATTTGATCTAAACTAAACCTCAAAAACCAATTGTATTTTTGATGCTCTGCAATAGTATCATAATTAATAATTACTACATAAACTTTATTAATATCTCTAAAGTTTGTCGAATTTTTTGATAAATAATTATCAACATTAATATAAGTATTATTATTATCTCTTGTACCAGAATAATCAGGAGATAATTGTAAATATTTTAATCTATATTCATCTATTGCTATTGGTAAATATTTCCATAATACACAATCCCCATATTTATTGAAATTATAACTAGGATAATTATAAGAATTAACCATTTTCTCAATTTCAATTCTACACATTTTCATAAGAATATTATTTCTTCTACTAATCATAATATCAGTGGAAGGTTTAAATTTACAACCATTACATTTTCTATACTCCTTTGGACAAGAAAATCCTATAAAGTGATATTTTTTTAAATATTTAAATATTTCCATCAAATTCTTCATGACAATAATTGATGGCTCCATCCATATTCCACCATATTTCTCTAATAAATAATAACTTATATATTGTCTTCTTTTCTTTATACTAATTGTTGATTCACTTCCCATTTTTATTTTTAATTCTGGCAAATAATAATAAATTGTTTTTGGATTCATAATAATAATATTGAAATCATGATAACATCTCAAATATATCGAAAATAAACATAATAAAATATAATTTGGGGTATTACCTAATGTTAACCTACTATAAAATGATTTCCAATCACGACTATTCCATTCATCTTCAATATAAATCCAGATATTCGGTTTAATACTTCTTAAATTTGATTTTTTATTTTTTTTATCAATTGAACCATCAATTATATTGTTATTCATATGTTCATTCATTACATTCAATATTTTTAATTGATCATCACCTTCTTTATATTTTGACAATAAAGCACCACATACTATTAAACTTATCAATACTATCCACATAATATTTATGTATTATTATAAATAAATATTATATTTTAACCTAAAATTATTTATAAATATTTTAATTTTCATTCACAATTCTAATTAGAAATATACATCTGTATAAACTATCCATGTATAATTCAATTTTTCCCGTGGATCTACTTCATCTATTTTAGAAATCATTCCATAATCATCAATTTTTCCATAATAATTTAAGCCATCTTTTCCACATGATATTAAAATATCCCTACTATCTGGCGATTGAAAATTATCATCAAACAAAGGAAATCGCTTTAAACATTTTAGTGCTATTAATGGATTATCCAATAAATATTTATGATTATAATTTTTTTTTTTAAACGTTACCATATCTGGTAAAACAGATTTTATCTTAAATCTTCTTTTCCCAATTGGTATTAATGAATAACATTGAGAACAATTTTTATCCAATTCTTCATCGTATTTTTTATGATAATCAAAATCAAAAATTGCTTTTAAAAGCAAACATGATGATAAAGCAAAAAATATAAAAATAATTATTTTTATTTTTTTATTCATAATATTCTTTAAAATATCATAATATTTAAATTATTAATCATGTCTTTTAAATATAAATTTTAAAATCTTATATTTTGAAAAAAAAAAATAAAGAAACATCAACATATTATTTATTATTTAACCAATTTAATTCAATTTATTCATGAATCTAAATATTCCAACTCAGGAAAAAAAAATTAAAAATACTAGTTTTCAATTATTCAATTATATTAATAATTTTAAATATTGTAATCTTTGCAACAACAAATTAAACAAATTATCATATAGATGTATTTCTTGTTATCTAAATTCAGATAAATATAGAAATCATTATAGTTTAATCTCATGGAAAAAAAAAAAAGAATATTTAAATAATCTTTTAAAAAATTTAGATCATCTTTTACAAATAAATGATTCATCAATCCCATTAAAATGTCATTGCAATAAAGAAACAATCCTAAAAGATAATCATTACCAATGTATCGATCATTTCTGTAATTATAAAAAAAAAAAATTCCATTCCATAACTGCAATCCAATTTCTAAAATCTAAAATACAACATTTAGATCTAAATTTTCACGAACCAAAATTACATTTTATTTTTTCTATTAGCCAAAAAAAAGCTATGATCCAAATATATAAAAATATATGCGCATTTTTTGAAAACAGAAATATAAAAGATCAATACCAAAATTTATATCGTCTTGATGGATATGCAGGCACCGGAAAAAGCACTATTATTCAATATTTATTTACACTCCCCGAATTCAATAAATATACAATTTGTAGTTGCGCCACTACTCATGCCGCAGTAGAAGTTAATAAAAATATTTATCATAAATATTTATTAAATACTTTACAATCCAAAAATTTAATATATATCCACGAACTTAAAGAAATGGAACATATCCAAAATCTAATCCATCACAAAATCATTGATCACCAAATTTATGATTACATATTAAAAGATAATCATTATGAAACATTATCTAGTTTACTAAATGAACGACCAAAATATAATCCTGATGGTTCTATCACATTCAATCACAATACCTTAAGTGCAGTTAAACATGAAGATAAAAAGAATAAATCATTGTATAAAATAAATAAATATGATATATTAATCATTGATGAATATTCTATGATAACCCAAGATAAAGCCCAATGGTTCAAAACATTTAGTCCTTATTTAAATAGTTTTATACTTTTTGCAGGAGATAATGAACAAATTCCACCACACTCAACTACAAATAATCATATTTCTTTAGATACTCAAATCTTAAATATACCAATGATTAATTCTGAACTTATTGAAATCCATAGAACCAAAAATGATGTTACAAAATTAGCAAATTTAATAAGACAATCCAAATCTATTGAAAATATTAGAAATATAATTACAAAATTTATTCATTCTAACGATATTTTAATTATCCGAGATCCTTTAAATCAATATTCCTCCATACTTGAATCATTCCATCAATGGAAAAATGAAAAAGACTATTCAAAATCACCACCTAAACTAATCGCCTATACAAATCAAAAAGTTCAAAATATGAATAATATTATGAGAAAAAAATTAAATCATGAATCTTTATTTACCATAAACGATTACTTAATATTATATAAACCTATTAAAATTTATGGACTGATCTGTGATTCCAAAAATAAAAATGATGATCATTGCAAAGAATCTGATCCTCACTATCCTATTTATCTTAACATTAATTCAATTGTCAAATTAGCGAATTATCCTAAAAAATCTAATTTATCCGATTTATACAATAAATATTCATTTAACTGGAATGATATCATTCATTACGCTATTTTAAAATTAAATGATAATCTAAATAATATCGAAATCGAACTCAAAGAAAAAATAAATTATACTAAATCAAATATATCTTTACCCATAATTATTCACTCCACCAATATTTATTCCATCCACGAACTTTTAGATATCCGAACGAACGAACCCAAAATTTTTAATAATATTGTTTATTTAAAAAATAAATATATTGAAACACAACAAATTTTAAACTATATTAAAAATGTTTTAAATCAAACAGAAGATTATTATATTTATCATCCTGATTATCCTTCATTATGTGATAAATTTATAACATTGAAAAAAATAATGGATAAATTTATTCAAAAAGTCGAAAATAATCATTATAAATATTGGTATGTAGAAATCGATGGTGGTTCCAATATTAAAGCAAAATTAAGAGAAGATGATATAAGAAATATAGACCCAAAAAAAAAAAATATCCCATTCCATATTAATATTATTAGCGATAGTAAAGAAATCGCAAACCTATGTTTAATGAAAGAAAAAATGAAATCAATCAATAAAGAAATTCAAGAAGCCATTTTAAAAAAATTTAAAAAACACAAAATTGTAAAACAATCCTTTTCCTTTATTCAAGAAATTATATGGGAAAATTTATATGAATTATTTGATAAAACATTGATATTTTCTAATACAGATAAAAGACTACAAAAATATTATAAACTAAATTCTGATATTTATATCTCCTATCCATACAGCTCAACCATTCATAAATCACAAGGACAAACATTTTCTGATACATATATTGATGTTACTAATATCTTTAAAACTAACCAAAATTTTATTATTATGAAACGACTACTCTATACTGCTATCACTAGATGTAGCGGTAAACTTATTTTAAATATAATCTAATACTCAAATTTAAAAACTTGAAAAAAAATCCTAATTATCATAACCTTCTAAATATTTTTCAAAAAATATCAAATCTATTTCACAAATTTTAAAAAAACCAAAAAAAAAATTAATAAAATTAAATCTAATGAACTTTACAGATCTACACAAAATTGAAAATATATTTAATGAATTTCTTAATGAAATATCATACTATATTTGTTCTCGATGTAATCTTAAAAAAAAACATCCAATATATGGTCATTTGAATAAAAAAGATGCATTGAATCTTCCCGATGATTGTAAAATAAATTATCAACATCATAGAGGCGAATTTAATAACTACATAAAATCTAAAAAAAAATTTAATAAACAGTATTTAGAAAATTATTTTAATGATTTGGAACATGGATTATTCCATGGTATTATGACATCTTTCATTTTGTTTCTTATTAATAAGGATCCAAATCTAATTCCTATTGATCAAAAGAAAGAATATTTTGAAAAAGATTTTGCAAGTTCTCTATTACACGATTTTTTAAAATGTAATCAATTTTCTCAACAAAATCATGATAAAGAATTAATCCATTATTTTGATAATTTAAATATTGAAACATACTCACATTCTAATCCTCCTGCAAAATTTTATAATAAACATCTTATCTTATCCGATCGATTAGAATTAAGAAGATATCCAGACTATTATCATTGGGTTGATGAAAGATTCAAAAAATTATATCAAAAAATGTCTCACGAAACAAAAGATCATCTAAATTGCTTCTATAATTGTATCCGTCCAACATTAGAATATTTATTTAAGAATCAAAATAATATTTTCATTAGACATGGAGTAGAAATTATTGAAGATTTTGATTTGAATACACATTATTATCCAAATAAAGAAGCATATTGGACCTATTGCAAAAATAATAACGAAGAAGCATATGCTATCGAAATCGACTCAATTCCATTTTGTAAAAATTTAAATGAATTTCATAGTAACTTACAATATGGACATTGTTCTAATCATGATGAAAATAATAGCTGGAATCGATTAAAAGGATTTATTTGTTTTGATGATTTTAAAAAATATAATGGTAACATTATAATCAGCAATATTAGAGATCATCTTTTTGCAAAATCAGAAATACCAATACATAAATGGATATTTTTGTATAGAAACTTAATAGATAACGATATTCATATCATAAATAATTTATTAAACAAAAATAATAGAGTCATTTCTCAAAAATCTGTGTTCCATTTTTTTAAATTAGTCAAATTAATTAAAGAAAGATTAATCGTCCTCAATTGCTAATTATAATAAATTTAACATTAACTCCAAATACATTCTCATTTTTGAACATTAAAAATATCGGCTTTGTAACTACATTCGTTTATATTTACTTATAAGCTCTTTAGAATATTTATATTTTCTTACTTTTTAGAATAAATAATTATTTATTATAATATGATAGCACGAACGCTCCGAAATTATCTTTTTTAACATATTTATATATAAAATAAAATTTAAATTAATATATTTATAAAATTGATATATAGAATATAGACAGTGTAATTTTATGATATTTTATTTTATTTTATTTGCATTATTTTCATTTTATTTAATATATTTTATAAATTTAGAACCCTATTGGATAAGAAAAATAGATTATTATCCCTCAAATTTTAAAGAATATATAATAGGTAATACAATTACAAATATTTTAACTAAAAAAATAAGTAAAATTCATCTCCAATCTAACTATCCAATTATGAAAATGCATAATGGTATTATGAGATTTTTTATGAGAGATGTCATCATATTAAAAGATAAAGAAATATGTAAAACTATATTAAGAGATAAAAATAGCAAAAAACCATATTTAAGTTACAAGATCTTTAATAAACTTACAAATTATATTGGAAAAAGTGATTTCTTAAGCACATCCAGTCACAAAAGTATTTTATACAAAAAAACAAGAACAGAATCATACAAAATACTTATGAAAAGAACCTACAAATTATACAATGAAAAATATATTAATTGTATTAATGAATTTGTTGATATGTTTCATCATACAACTAATGTTCCCTATGTAACACATCGCTTAGCAAGCAGAATCTTAACCAAAATTGCCTTAGGTGTAGAAAATAAATCAATCGATCAAGATATATTTACATCCACTTCCGCTATTATTGAAGATGTTATTAATAGACCTCATCATAATTTTTTCACATTTCTTGATTATCTACCAACCAATACAAATAAATTGTTACATAAAAATCAAAATAAATTGATTCATGCATTGGAAGAAATCATAAATCTAAAGAAATCCGAAAATAATAAATATTTAGAAGATCAAGATGATGATATCATTCAATATTTATTAAATGTAAAGGAATTAAAAAAAAATGATATTTTAGGTATAATATCCGTTTTATTTTTCGCTGGATTTGATACAACAGCAAATACAATCGCCGCCATATTATTTAATCTATCAAAATATCCAAACTATCAATCCGAAATAAGAAATGAATTTCCAAAAAAACCTAATATTCATAACATCCTAAATCAGAAAAAATTACTTAATTTTATTAATGAAACATTAAGAATTTATCCCACTGTACCAATCATATCAAGACATATATCCAAATCCAATAAATTTCTACAAAAAAGAAAAAGAGAATATGATAATACAGGTTTTATCATTAATATAAATGGACTACATAATGATAAAAAATATTGGAATAATCCACATCAATTTTTACCAGAAAGATGGAATGAAACTAATATTGATTCAAAAATTAAAAATTTTGATTGTCCATTTATACCATTTTCAGAAGGTAAAAGAGGATGTTTCGGTAGACAATTTGCTTATATAGAAATGATGACATTTATCTCTTTTTTATTACAGAAATTTGAGATCTCTAAATCTAACGATGATGACATTGAAATAATAGAAGGTGGAACAATGATAGTGAAAGATTTTCATTTAAGATTTAAAAATATTAATGATCATACAATATTTAAAAAATCAATTGAAACCATCAAAAAAGAAAATAATTTTATCATCATTAATGATAAAAAAATAAATTTAGATAAATATTTAATGGAAGAAAATCATCCAGGAGGAAATTATATTTTAAAAATATTTAGTGGACTTGACGCTACAAAAGAATATAATTTTGTAAAACATTCTAAAATTGCAGATCAAAAATTAAAACAATTTCAAATATAATTAAACTTATTCAAACAATTCGGAAAGTTCCGATTTGCCTTTGGTAAAGTAGGAACACTCAGATAGGTCTTAAGCCCTATCATAATTTTGAATAATATTTATATACACTAAAAAATAAAAATACTAAAACAAAAATTACTAAAAATATTTTTTCTAATCTATTTTTTTTTTTATGATAATCTATTAATCCTTTTTGTTTTAAATAAATTTTATAATCTGACCAAATATCCTTCGCTGGATCATCTGTAAACCATAAAGAAATCGTATATCTTTTATTTTTTAATATTTTGGTTACTTCGTGCATATCATCTACTCCTGAAGTAAATCCAATCATAGTTCCTCTACTAGGTACTATGTCTATATTTTTTTTGGTAAATCTAAAAATACCACCACAATAATTATCATTTAAATAACAAACAGAACTAAATTTTCGCCAAGGAGTATAATTAGGAGTCCCATCCGCATAATATGCATCAGCATGCTCCCCTAATGATGAACCTTCATTCCATTTAACTATATGAGTCGAATCCGCATAGAGATTATAGTGAATATTATAAAATTTCCGAATAATTTTTATAATATCTAAAACTTTTTCATAGATTTTATGTTTTAAAATATCATCTTTCATAGTTTGACAGAATACAATACGTCCATTGTAATCAGGATTAATATTTCTTATATTTGGATCCTGATTTGTTTCAAAATATTGAATTATATCCTTACATAAGGATTTAGATAAAAAGCTTTTTTTTTTTATAAATTTCATTCTTTATATAATCCTTTAAAAAATTTACAAAGAAATTACAAATGATAAAAAAAAAAAAAAATAAATGAATTAATTCATTATAATAATCATTCTCATTATTACATAAAATAAAATTGAAAAGTAATTAATAACATATTTTATTAAAAATGGAAATTGCAAAACAAAAACTAAGAGAAATTTTTAAAATAAATGAATTAAGAAATTTCCAAAAACAAGTAATTGAAGCATTCTTACAGAAAAAAGATATTCTAGTATTCGTCATGACAGGTGGTGGAAAATCACTTTGTTATCAATTACCTGCTGTGATTCATGAAAATAAATTAGTATTAGTAATATCACCATTAAAATCATTAATGATAGATCAAATTAATGAACTTGAAAAAATAAATATTAAGTGTGGAATATTTTCTGGCGATCAATCCAAAGATGAAAAAATACAAATTATCAACAATTTAAATAAAAAAGAAATAATTTATAGAATTTTATATACTAATCCAGAAACCTTACAATACAATGATGGATTCTTATCCAAAATTCAAGAATTAAATAAAAGAAATATACTCAGTTTAGTTGTCTTTGATGAAGCACATTGTTTATCATTATGGGGTCATGATTTTAGACCATCCTATCTACAAATGAAAATATTAAGAGATAAATTAGAAAATGTACCTTTTATGGCTTTAACGGCTACAGCTACTCCACGAGTTGAAAAAGAGATTAAACTTATATTAAATATGAAGCATAATTGTGAATGTGTAAAAGAAAGTTTTCAACGAAAAAATCTAAATTTAATCATTTTAGATAAGAAAAATAAAGATTCGATGATTGATATTTTAGATAAAATTAAGAATATTTATAATGATATGTCTGGCATAATTTATTGCCATTCCCGAAAAAAATGTGAAAAATTTCATCATTTTCTATTAGAAAGTGGAATTAAAACTAATTATTATCATGCAGGAATGTCCAAAAAAACCCGAAAAAAAATACAAGATGATTGGAAATCTGGAAAAATTCCTATTGTTATAGCAACCATTGCATTTGGTATGGGTATCAATAAACATAATGTAAGATTTGTTATTCATACAAGTATGCCACAATCCATCGAAAATTATTATCAAGAAATCGGAAGAGGAGGAAGAGATGGCAAAAAATGTGATTGCATCATTTATTATAATTATAGCGATAAAATTGCACAACAAAAATTAATAGAAATAAATAAAAATTGTGATAAAAATCAAGATAAATATAAATATCATCAAATTGATAAATTAAACAAAATGGTTTCATTTTTAGAAAATAAATTCGATTGCAGACATTATTTATTAACAAATTATTTTGGTGAAATAACACCTTATAAATGCAACAATTTTTGTGATAATTGTCTAAATAACTCATTCAAAGAAGAAAAAGATATAACAGAAATAACTAAAAAAATTTTTAAATTAATTATTAAATATGATGTATCTAGATCACGAATAAAATTAATTTTAAATGGAAAAGATAAATATAAATCACATGAAAAACTCGATGAACCAATCAGAGATAATTTATTAGATAGAATAATGATATTTCTAATTAGTAATAAATACATAAAAGAAGAATTAATATTAACAAAAAATAATTTATTTTATGAAAAATTATATTTATACAAAAAATGCAATACTATTCTAAAAAATAATAAACAATTAAAAATATTCATTAAAAAAGAAAATTTAATTAGTAAATATTTTAATAATAGTCACACAAAAAAAAAAAAAATTAATGATCAAACAATTGATGAAAAAAACTTGGTCAAAAATATCGTACAAACAGAATTATATAAATTATTACATAATAAAAGAAGCCAAATAGCAAAAGAAAAAAAAATACCACCATATTGTGTTCTAAATAATAAAACATTATTAGATATTGTAGAGAAAAAACCAAATAATATTAATGACTTATTACATGTAAATGGAATAGGTAAAATTAAAATTGAAAAATATGGGGAAATGATAATGGAACAAATAGTAAAGGCAAAAAATCTTAGATAAAAAAAATTATCTATTATATTAATAATAATGAATAAATTAATAATTTTAATTTTATTTTTTCTAATACTATTTGGAATAATATTTTACATTCAAAATAAAACTCAAAAAGAAAATTATTATACTTATTCCCAAAAAATAAAAACATATGGAAAACCAGGTAATAGACCTTTGGCATTTATTACTATTCCAGGAACAAATAGTGATATTATTCAATCAAATATCAAAAAATATAATTTACCTATCAAAATCTTTAAGAATAATAAAGGAACAAAAAATCTAAAACAATATGATACCATATTAATCTTAAGAGAACCTATGGAAAGATTTAATGATACATTTAATAAAATAAAAAAGAAACGGAAAATTGATTTTAAGAAATCATCAGATTTGGCAGATGCATTATTTAATAAAAATAATCCAAATTATAAAAAAGCTTTAAGAACTATTAAGAATATTCATGAACACAAAATTAATAATATTCTTTTAGATGAAGATAAGAATTTTTCTCCACAATCCAAATGGTGGAATGGAAACTCAGCACCCACATATATTTTAAGATATAATAATCTAAAAAATGATTGGCATAATTTATTAAACAAACGAAATCTAAAATCTGGTAATCTAAAAATACAAAAAGAAGATCCAAAAATATTATTAAATTTAAATAAAAATAAAGATCCATTTAAAAAAATAAACTATTACCATTTCTCCAAAAATGGTAAAAAATTTATAAACAAATATTATAATAAAGACATCAAACTATACAAAACATTAAATGGAATGCAAATAAAAAAAAAAAAATTTAATATATTCTAGCACCTTGTTTAATCAATTCATCTTGTACATTTTTAATATTAATATTATGTGTATTTTCATTATTTTTTAATGAAATTGCCGCGATCGTACCCGCACCTTGTCCTGTTACACAACAACACATCATATTACGTGTAGCAGCATGCGAAACTGCATCACCAGCAACACATCTACCTGCAACGAGTAAATTATCTATATCTCCAATTAATGCACGACTTGGAATTTGAAAATATCTTCCAGTAGTTGGCAAAATTAATATATTATATCCATCGATAAATTCAGGAAATATCCCTATTGTATCTTCAAATTTTGCTTGATTCTTAACGTCATTTTCTTTTAGATTATATTTTCCATATATTTTTCTTGTATCACGTATACCCAGTTGCATTGCTATATTTCTTAATTTTGATTTCTCAAAACCAGGTAAAGTATTTCTTAACGCTTTCAAAGTAGTTTCAACATATGATCTTCCTTCAATTTCTGCTCTCGTAAGATCTTTTACATCCGTCGCATCATAACCATCCATATGAATAAGATTTAAATTAGTAGCTTCACCTTCATCAGTAATAGTACTCCATGAACCACATATTGAAACATTTTCTGATTCTTCAGGTATAATATTTTTTTCCTTTGCTATTTTGAATTCCTCAGATAAATAAGGTGATTTTAATTTTTCTTCTTTCCCTGCTGTTGTTTGATCCCATCCATCTGACCAGTTTTCATAAGTTTTAGGATTTCTTTTTATATGATCCAAAAATTTATTTTTATTTATCCCCGCCAAATTTATAACGGTACTAACTCCCAAAGCATCTTCACAATCTAATTGACTATATCTTCCCCCTGCTAAATATAAAACATCAGCATCACCAGTACAATCTATAACTCTTTTAGCCATAATTGCTCTTCTTCCTGATTTACTTTCCGTAATAACTCCTATAATTTTTTTATTGTCTACATATTTATCTAATATTACATCCACCACGTATGTATGCAACTGTGGAATCACATTATTTTTTAAAATAAGATTGTCTGCAATTATTTTAAATCGTTCCGTATCTAAAGCATGACTTTCATTATATGGCCATTTTGATGATGCACCCATCTCTTCAGCTAAACGTTCCATCTCTCTACCAATACCTTCAGAATCAACTGTACCCTCATATCTATACCAACCTAAAGTTTCCATTCCTACTGTAGTTATAACCCCACCAAAACAGCCATAACGTTCAATAATCATTGTTGTTGCGCCAGCTCGACTAGATGCAATAGATGCACAAATCCCTGCAGGTCCACCACCTACAACTAGAACATCTACTTTATGTGAAATTAATACATTATTTTGCTCATAAATATAATCTTTATAAACAAAATGATTACTTAATTTTTCTATTCTTCGAATATGTCTATTGTATTTTTTTTTTTTTTTTTCCTCGTTATTAGTTTTCTGCTTTTGTCCCAGCAATCGAGATACCATTCTTTTTATATTTTTAGCTTCATTATTCATTCTACTTTTTCGATATAAAATTCTTTTATATATTTTTTTTTAAATATATGAAAAAATAAAAAACTTAAAATATAAAAATACAACTATTTAAATAAAAAAAAAAAAAAAAAAAATTTATCATTTTTATTCCAACTCAATAACAGCCGGATCTATATTATTATCATCAAAATCTATTGTTTCATACTTTACTTGAAAAAAATCTGTATTAAGCATTTCGAATTTATTTTCATCCTTAAGAATAATTTTTATTGAAGATTTAGGTATCTTAATCGATATTTCCTCCTTAATAATTTTTTTTTTTAGAATAATAACATAATTTCCAAAAGGAAGTAATTTACTTGGATTAGGATATTCATCATCAATTACTTTAGAAAATTTCACATATATTTCGATTATTTTTTCATTTTGATAAATAGGCTCTATAATCGGCTCTATTTTAATAAAATCGAATGCTTTCATAATTTGCTGTTTAATATGATTAAATATAGCTATTGTAAAATTTTGAAATACATTTTTATCAGGTACAAGTTTCATTTCAAATATTATACCACTTGAATGATTTTTAGAAATTAACCAATTAAGATTATTTGGAATAAGAATTTTATTAGAAAAATTAATCTGAATTATCTGATCTCCTATCTCACAATCGTATTCTCTAAATAAATCATAATTTTTTGATAACAAAATAGTAAATTTTAATTTTTTTTGAAAATCTTCTAATTCCCTAACTCTTTGTCTAAGCTGTAATATAGAATCCTGAAGTTCACCAAATAAACAATTTTTTGAATAAACAATTTCTTTTGTATTTTTATTATAAAAAACTGATGATACATTAATTTTTTTTGTTAAATCTATCGTATCACATCTAATCGGATCCACATAAAATGAATTTGGATGACTACTATTTATAATATTTTCACAAGCAGATAAAATAATAACATTATCATTTTCATTATTATAACCTGCCATATTACCAATTAATAATGATGATTTACCTGTTGAACTTTTACCAGCACAATTTCCAATTGCCACTGATTTAGATCTTTGTTGAACTGATCCCGCCTGATAACCAATAGCAATCGATCTTTCTCCTTGATTTTTCGTCCCCGCATCACATCCTATAGCAATCCTGTATTTATTTAATGATTTACTTTGGTAATTGAATGATCCAGGATTTGAAAAATTAATATTTTTGATTTTAAATGATTAGGATTAAGTGATGAAAAATCATTAAAATTCGGTAATATATTTTTATATTTTAAATATGAAAATGTCCCAATTGATGATAATAAAAACCATATGAAAATTATAATTTTGTTTTTTTTTGAATCGTCATTTACAAGTTTTACTCCTCCAGAATCTGCAAGAATTTGACCTCCACTAGTATGGGAAAGATTTTGATCTAAATTCGCATTTGTTGGTGAAGAACATAATGCAGGATAGGGCTCATGAGGAAACATATTAGTTTCTGGAGAATTATTTATTAAAAGATCTTGAATAGGTTTTAGTGCTGAAATAACTTGTGATTTATCAACATAAGTTGGCATAAGTTTTTATTATAAAAGTATATTTTTTTAAATATGATTAAATTTTAAAAATAATTAGAATTTCAAGTATTCCTATTTAATAAAAGCTAAAAATAAATTATTCTCAATATATAAATCCATCTATAATTAAACTATTAACCAAGATTATTTGAAAAACATGACTGTGGTGATATATTTTTTGTTTTCTTTTGTCTTTCAAAATTTTTATTTAATTCTGATAGATCAGATTCGGAATTGATATCAGGAATAACACTTATAATGGATCCATTCTCATCTAAATCATCTTCTAATGATTGAAATTTAATATTTTTATCATGTAAGGATATAATTTTCTCAAGATCATATATTCTTTTCATTAAATATTCATTTTTATATTTCAATTCACTAATAATATTCCTTGTATGTTGTTGATGATAGTCAAAAAAATTATAAATGTAAAAGGGATCTAACCATTCAATTATTATCGATTTATTATTTTCAAATTGTAAAGTTCCTATTGGTGAATATAATTTTAAAATATTCGTCTCAAAAAATTTTTTTGCAGATTCGTGTGATTTCATATGTAAAATTGCAAAACCATAACCACCTCTACAATTTTCATGATTATAAAAATCAATAGTATCAATATTATTATCACAAAATGAATTTAAATAATTTAATAATTCAATTTTTGACCATGTATTTTGCTGAAATCGTATATATAATAGCTTACAAGAATATGGTGGAATAAAATTTTTTTCTTCTTTTAGCCAAAGATTTTTTAAATTGATTGCTTGTTCCCATATAGTCGACATAATAGTTTCATAACCAGATAAAAAAATAAAGATTTAAACTTACATTTTTGACTATTATTCATCATTCAATAATATTAATTTCACCATAATACGATTTTAATTTCTCTATTTGTAATGAATCTGTTGATTTTTCTATCCATGATTCAATTGTTTCTAAAATTTTGTGTTTTCTACATTTAAAATTTTTATGTATAATAGATTTGAATACAGAATTCGAAGTCTTTAAGTTTTCAAGAATTCCATATTTCAAATTATATAATCTTATTCGATCATTGTATTCATTCGATCTTTTTTTACCCTCTTCACTATTACAACTATTCTGATATCCAGGCTCATTAAAATAAGGATCATCCACAAATATAAGAGCTAATATTGACATACAAATTTGATTTATATTTGAATATTCTGGATTCCATTTTTCACCATTCCATGTTCCCAATAAGGATAAACAAACTTTTCCACAATTATACAGATTTGGATTAAATCGCACCTTATTATTACCAGTAGTTAAAAATTTTAATTCAGGATTTACATTCGGGTATTCAGGAGGAATATACATATCAAACTCATAGCAACCTCCCGCATAAGGCGTTGAAAAAGGAGGAAAAAACAAAATTTTAAAAAGATATGGCGTATTTTCTTCAGATGACCATGCCATAAATATTGAATGATCAAATGTAAGAGGTAATGAATGCTTAAGATCACACCATTCCGATAATAATCGTCTAATCCATTTCGATTTAATTTTATATGAACTATTATTTGTTTGAAATTTATGAAAATGAAAACGATCAACATTCTGAAATTGTTTATTTTGAAATTGTAAAGGATAATCCGAAACTAATGAATCATGATTAAGTTTTTCTCCAATTTCTAATTTTGACAATTTTGTCTGTTGATTACAAGAAATTGAATTTTCATCTGCTTTCATTTTGATTTTATGATAAGTATTTTGTATGAACAAGTCAAATGATGATAATGTTGATAATTTATCAATAATTGTTATCAATTCTGATAATTTAATTAACATACATCTATGCAAATCTATAAAACCAATATTATCTAAAATCCACATAGAAATATTAAAAATTTTATCATACATATTTTGATTTTTTAAAATCTCCTGCGTTGATGTTTCATTAAAATGATGTATTAAATATGGTACCAATGGTGAAATCTTGATATCATTGATATTTTGGGGAGTTATATTATTAGTGACTAGAAAATCATATAAATTTGTAAATATATCATCTAACTTTTTTTTTTTTGATTCGTGATCTGAAAAATCCCAATCTTCTATTGTTCCCTGACTATATTGGATTCCAGAATACTTTTTATAAATTTTTTTATTATGTTGCTTATGAATAATACCGAATTTTGGTAATTCTGAAAGAAATGAAGTCGGATATATTTCAGAAATTTCAATTATGTTATATAAATGTTCATATAATTCTGTATTTGATTGTATATTCAATTTTACATTTTTTAAATATAGATAAATTTTATTTAGAAGATTATCCAAATCCTGACAAAAATTCCAATATCTAATATGTAAAGGTTCCATATATTTTAATGAACACATCGTTTTAAAATTATACTGAGGTGATATCCATTTCATTTTCGGAGGTGTTTGTGGAAAATAAGGTTTTTCTTTATTTACTTCCCAAATAAAATTTCCTAAAATATCCCCTTCATCTATTATTGTAAAGTTACATTTAAGGGGATAATTTGGATCAAAATCAATAATGTAGTTTTTATTTGATTCTTTTATCCATTTTTCGATTTGCTTTAGCCAAATTATATTTTCTGGGTTCTTTTCAAATATACAAGCATGAACTGAAGAAATATTATAAGATTTTTTATTATTATTTGTCATAGATGATATTGAACAATCATCTGATGAATAATCGTATTCTTCAAAATCCGAAAGATAATTAGTATCCATTTATAACATTTAAAATAAATAATAATTCAAATTTTTTACTTTAATAATTCATTTAACGATTCTAATGTAATCTTGGAATTATTATGAATATCCAAATGTTCAATAATATATTCAATATCATTTAAATCTAAATTTTTTGAATATGAAATTAAAATTTTTTCCAATTTACACTTTGGAATATAGGGTTTATCGTTCTCCAAAATTTTTAATTTTTCAAAAAAATATTTGAAATCTATTTTATTAAATTTAATAAGTATATGATCTTCAATTATTCTAATAAAATCTTTAAATTTAAGATCACCATCTTTTATGTTTAGTTTTTTTTTTTCAATTAAATCATAAATTTCTGACTCTGTCATATTATATCCCAAAAAATCCATACTATTAAGAATTACATCATGGAGAATTATATTTTCTCCTTTTTGTATAGGAATAGAGTTTTTTTTTTTTTTGTCATGAATTTTAAAATAATATTTTT
>Ga0114919_10001507_pt1 | contig 18669 bp, 17 predicted proteins | sample BlataG_FD_88682 | JGI IMG/M metagenome (GOLD analysis project Ga0114919, IMG submission 88682) | Deep subsurface microbial communities from Black Sea to uncover new lineages of life (NeLLi) - Black_00105 metaG | ecosystem: Environmental > Aquatic > Marine > Oceanic > Sediment | place: Atlantic... | reverse complement strand
CTCCAAATCCATACCTTCAACCGCTGACCGGTCCAAAGTGACCCAAGCGCCCAAAACCTATGACCCACGCCCCCTGCCGGAAGTGGTGGAGGCGATAGAGTTCGCCGATGCGATTGTGCTGGGACCCGGGGGGCTATATACTTCGGTTCTGCCGGTGCTTCTGGTAAAGGGAATATCTGGCGCCATCCGCAACAGCCACGCCCGCAAGATATATGTGGCCAATGCGATGAGTCAGGCGGGGCGAACCGACGACTACTCCGTCTCCGACCACATTCGCAAGATAATGGACTACGGGAATTTCCAGCTTGACTATGTGCTGGTCAACAACAAGCGCATCTCCGACCGTATGAGGGCAAGCTATCGTGAGGAGGGGGCAACCCAGGTCTTCTTTGACCCAGATACCGCCGACATCTCCAGCCGAATCCGCTTCGGTGAATCCGACACGGTAACCCTGGTGGAAGGGACCATCATCCACGAAGCCGACCTGATAAGCGAGGTTGAGCAGAAGTCAATTCGTAAGGAGGACGGTGGGCAGGTGGTGGAATCCAAGTTAGTCCTGCGCCACGACCCCAAGAAGCTGGCAAAAGCCCTGATGGATATCCTTTCCGCAAAGTAGGGAACGGTTATGCGCCTGGCTGAACTGTTTGACCTCAAGCACTTTGCCTACTCGGCGGTCTTTGACGGAGCAGAGTGGCCCTGGGAAGCACTCAAGGTCCTGGAGAGCTGGCTTGAGGAGAACATCACCCCCCGCATCCCCCCTGACCTGCCCGAAGGCGTCCACCTATTCGGTGAGAAGATTCACATCGCCCCCGGCTGTATTCTGGAGCCCCCCTTAACCATCATATCACCGGCACTCATAGGTCCCGGTGTGGAACTGCGTATGGGTGCATACCTGCGTGGGGCTGTGCTGGTGGGGGAGGAAACCATAATCGGGCACGACACCGAGGTAAAGAACTCCATCCTGATGAACAAAGTGGAGGTGCCCCATTTCAACTACATCGGCGACTCCATACTGGGCAACCACTCCCATACCGGCGCCGGGGTCATCCTCTCCAACTTCAAGATCTCCCCGGGCAAGGCGGTCCGGGTCAAGTTGGACGACGAGGTAATTAACACCGGCCTTGAAAAGCTGGGGGCAATTCTGGGCGACGGAGCCCAGATAGGCTGTAACAGCGTTACCAACCCGGGAACTATCATCGGCAAAAACTCCATCATCTACGCCCTCTGCAATATATCTGGCTACATCCCCCCCAATACGGTGGTAAAGAACAAGCCCACCTACCACCAAACCATCCTACACAAGGAGTAAGTTCGCTTGCCGGACAGAACCAGCCAACGATTGCAAGGAACCGACGGCATTCGTGGTCCCTTTATGCCCCAGAGTGAGAAAGGATTTAGAGACCTCACCCCGCAGGAGGTATTTCTCAGGTGGGGGATAATCACCGATAGTTTTATGGAGGTCTATCTCAACGCCGTTCTGAAACTGCTCGTGGAGCGCAGTCTGCTAGCCGAAGGGGATGGGGTGATTCTTGCCTGGGACGGACGGGATAGAGAGGGACTGGCAATATCAGCCTGCATCAGAGCGATCTCCAAAGCCGGTGCCAAACCCATCTTGCTAGGTGAGCTGGATGGTGCTGGGCGCCCCATGTTCGGAAAGTGTATGCCCACCCCGGCAGCACCACTCTATATGCTTCACACCCAGGCGAAAGCAGCGGTGATGATCACCGCCTCTCACAATCCATCCAGCCAGAACGGGCTCAAGCTCTTCCTTGCGCCCTGGGGGCTCAAGCCCTTCCCCCCCGACGACGATGAGACCAGCGCCCGCATCCTAGCCGCCGACCCGCAGGAGGTCTCCTCCGCCACCCAAAGGGGAAGTGCCGAGAATCATTATAACCAGGCTGAACGGATGTTCATTGATTATCACCTGGATCCCTACAACTCCTGGGTAAGGGAGGATACCGACCTCTCAACGCTCCGCCTGGTGGTGGACACCGCCAATGGAGCCCTAAGCGGTCTTGCCGGTCGGGTCTTTGAGAGGTTGGGCGTGGGCGAGGTGGAGGAGGTCGCCGGCGCTGATGTGCCCATAAACGAGAGAAGCGGAGTTGCCGACCTTGAGGGACATGCCTTCCTCCCCGCCGAGCAGGTGCTTACAAAGGGAGAGAGGTTCTCCTCCTATCCGGCGCTATTACGGGTGATGAAATGGGGGCGGAAGCTGTCAGGCGAGATAAAGGCTGGGAGGCGAACGGTATCCCTGGCGTCATTTGACGGCGACGGGGACCGCTTCTTCCGTGCCGACTACGACCCCTATAACGACGGATTAGTGGTCCTCTCCGGCGACGAGACCGCCGTCATCCAAGCCCGCTTCCTTGCCGAGCAGGGTCTCCTGACGCCTGAGGACTGCCTCTATGTCAACACGGTGGAATCGGACCTGGGAGCGGCCCAAACCGCAGGCGCCCTAGGATACCAGGTGCGGCTGGTGGGTGTGGGCGACAAGTGGATACTGCGTGAGGCGCTCTCCGCCCACCTCCAGAAGCTGGGCATCTCCGGTGTGGGGATAGAGGAGGGTCTGCCCCGGGGGATGGAGATATGCAAGGAGCTTTTGGGGAAAAAACTCTCCTTTGAGGGGGAGTTGCCCATTCTGGGTCTGGCGGTGGGAAGCGAGGAGACCGGCCACAACATCACCCAGGGGCGCATCCTCCGCCACTCAGACGGGCGCTACCTGCCCACCTTCTTTGGCAACGGTCTGAAGAGCGCCATAAACACCTATGTAGCCACCGCCCATCTTCCAGTCTCGGGCGGAAAAGAAACCCTTCAGTTCCTGCGCTCGCCCTTCACCAAGGGTTATAAACGAAACGAGTATATCTTCTTCTCCAAAAAGGAGCGCTTCCATCGGGGAAGTGACGCCTTCTCAGGGCTCAAAAAGTTGTGGAGCGATGAATGGGGGAAAGGCGGCATCCAGGTGGAGGAGGTGTCGTTTGCTGAGGATAAGGACATGCTCTACCTTGTCCTCAAGGCGGAGGGTGAGCGAGTGGGGGCGCTCTTCGCCCGCAATTCCGGCACCGAACCCAAGACGGGAATATATTTACGAGGGACGAAGGAAGTAACCCCCATGATGGAAGGTGCGGAGACCTCGCCGCTCTCCTATCTCTATCGCCGTCTCAAGGATTGGGACCATCCCTCGGTCATCGCCCAGCTCAATATGCTGGGCGCTCTGAACCAGGCAGATGACAGGTCCCTAAGTGAAGAAGATATTCGCCAAATACTCTCCTCCACCCTTGACCGGGACAACCACACCACCCCTGAGGAGCTACTGCTGATAAATCAGATAAAGGAGTGTATAGTGGCAGGAAGAGTCGCCGGTTGGGAGACGACCGCCAAGGGGGAGCTTATGTTAAGAGTAGCCAGGGACATGAAAAAAGATAGAGGAGGGTAAGCACCCACCGCTATGGCAGAGCTATCCCACATAAGCCACATCTTTCTGGACCTGGACGATACCCTGATAGCCACCCGCAAGGCGGTGCGCTCCGGGGTGCGAGCCGCCGCCCAGGCTATGGAGTCCGCCGGGGCTCCGCTATCCGCCGGCGAGCTGGAGGAGCTTATCCTGAACAAGATCATACCGGTGGTAAGCTCCCTCAATCGCCAGGAACTCTTTGAGGTAACCGCTTACGAGCTAGATATGGTGGGAGACGAGCTGGAATCCGTGGGGTTCTCCGCCTACTCCGCCGAGGTGGACACCATCCCCCCATTCCCGGAGACCATCCCCACCTTGAATCGCTTACATGAAGCTGGTAAAGTATTGAGCATCATCTCCAACGGAAGCCTGGAACGTCAGCACCATAAACTATGGGCAAGCGGATTAGCCCACTTCTTCAAAGAGCGGGTCTTCCTCCCCCAGTCGGTCAATCCCCCCTTCTACAAACCCAACACCAACCTCTTCCGCCACGCTATTGCCAAGACCGGAGCGGACCCCGCAAGCTCAATAATGGTAGGGGACAGAAACATAGATATGCTGGGGGCAAAAATCGCCTCCATGACCACCGTAGGTATCAAAAAGGTGGACCATGGACACTTTGACCCCCTGAGGGACGGCAACATAAGAGCTACCCAGCCGGATTTCATCATCGCCACTCTGCCGGAACTCCTCCCCCTCCTGGGGCTGGAACCGCTTTAAGCGTAAATTATGTTAAGAATAGGGTTGCAAAGCTCCAATAATCCTATTTTGCTATATTCAGGTTTAGCAAACTTAAACCAACAGAACCATTGAAGAAGATAGAGAGTATAGTCGCCCGGCGCCTCTTCCTGCGGGGCTTAATCCAGGGTGTGGGATTCAGACCCTATATCTATCGTCTTGCCCAGGCGCTGGAACTATGTGGATGGGTGCGAAATACAGCCACCGGCGTGGAAGTGCATCTTGAGGGAACCCCACCAGCGGTTGATGAGTTCATCCACCGCCTGCAGGATGAGCTTCCCCCCGGCGCCTGGTTACTGGACCAGCACCTTGCGGAGATGGAGGTGGAGGGCTTACCTAACTTCCGCATCATAGAAAGCGACGAGCAATCCATCTCCACAGGTGCGGTGCTGCCTCCGGATGTAGCCACCTGTCCTCAATGCTTGACCGAATTTAACCACCCCGGCGACCGCCGCTTCCGCTACCCCTTCATCTCCTGCACCTTCTGCGGTCCTCGCTTCACCACCATCACCGCCCTACCCTACGACCGCCCGGCAACCACCTTCGCGCCCTTCCCCCTCTGCGAGGACTGCCAAAGAGAATACACCCATCCCGGCGACCGTCGCTTCCACGCCCAGACCACCGCCTGCCCAGCCTGCGGTCCCCGCCTAGCCCTGATCACCCCCGAATCCACCCACTGGCACGACCAGGCACTCAACCTGGTTAGGAGACTTCTCTCCGACGGCGCGGTGGTGGCGGTGAAGGGGCTGGGGGGTTACTGCCTTGCCTGCGATGCGGCAAACGACAGTGCGGTGGAGCGAACAAAGGAGTGGAAAAAGCGGGGGGACAAACCCCTGGCGGTGATGGTCGCAAGCCTTTCGCAGGCGGAGAGGATAATCATTCTGAACGAGGAAGAGCGCAGTCTGCTCTCCTCGCCCCAGGCGCCCATCCTGCTATGCGCCAAACGCATTCCCGACCCCCTCTCTCAGGAGATAGCCCCCGGGCTCTCCCACCACGGGGTGATGCTCCCCACCACCGCCATGCACCACCTGCTTCTTGAAGGTGACTACATTGCCCTGGTGATGACCAGCGCCAACCGCAGGGGGGAGCCGATAATTATTGAGGACCAGGAGGCTATCTCCCTCCTGGATGAGGGCATAGACGCCATCCTGAGCTACGACCGGACCATCTACCGCCGAACCGATGACAGCGTAGCCACCTTCTTCGGCAAACGACCCCTATTATTGCGCACCGGTAGGGGCTACGCCCCGTTGACCGTCCCCTGGCAAAGGGATATCCCCCCGATTCTTGCCTACGGTTCGGATTTGAAGAACACTTTCTGCGTAACCGGGGGGGGGCTTGCTTACCTCTCCCAGCACATCGGCGATCTGGAAAGCGCCTCCACTCTGGATTTTTACCGCAAGCAGATGGAGGAACTGCTCACCCTCTACTCCCTCAAGCCCCAGACAGCAGCAGCCGACCTCCATCCGGGCTACTATAGCACCCGCCTGGCGCAGGAGGAATGGAGGGGCGACGACCTCATCCTGGTTCAGCACCACCACGCCCACATCGCCTCGGTGCTGGCTGAGCTTGGGGAATTCTCCGGCGTCTTTTTGGGGATAGCCTGCGACGGAACCGGCTACGGTGAAGATGGTGCTGTATGGGGGGGCGAGGTTCTGGAGGTGGATGTTGAAGAAGGCACATTCACTCGCCTTGCCCATCTGGATTACCTCCCTCTTCTCGGCGGTGAGGTGGCGATTCGTGAGCCCTGGCGGCAAGCCTGCGCCTATCTGTGGGCTTCCCCGGCGGGGAATGCGAAAGGCGCCAGGAACTTCCTGGAGAAAATCCCCGGCGATGAGCTCTTGCTCCTGCGCTCCACCTTTGACAACGGGGAGTACTCCCCACCGACCTCCTCCTGCGGGCGGCTATTTGAGGCGGTGGGGGCACTGCTCAGCCTCACCAGAGTAAACGATTACGACGCCCAATCCGCCATGCTCCTTGAGGCTTGCGCCCGGGAGGATGACTCGGAAGTCTATCCCGGCGACCTCAAGGAGGAGAACGAAGGCGCCCTCAAGCTCAATTGGCGGGGAATTATCGGCGGTGTGGTGGACGATTTGGGGCGCAAAGTGCCACCGGAGAGCATCTCCTACCGCTTCCACCGCTCCATAGCCCGGCTATTCGCCCAAGCGGTCAACGCCACCTTCAATCCCCAGAGACACCGGGGAGTGGTCGCCTCCGGGGGATGTTTCCAGAATCGCCTGTTTCTCAGGCTCCTGGTTGAGGAGCTGAAAAGTGCAGGGCATAATGTTCTCACCCACCAGCGGGTCCCACCCAACGATGGTGGGCTTGCCCTGGGGCAGGCACTGGTAGCTTGCGCACACCTGGCAAAGCGTTAGAATAAACCAAACCAGCCCGACAGAAAATTTAACGGTATAAATATGTGTCTTGCAGTTCCAGCAAAGGTATTGAAGATAGACGGGCAGGATGCCCGGGTCATCCTGCAGGGGGTGGAGCTTGACGCCCGCCTTGACTTCGTGGAGGGGATTTCGGTCGGTGATTGGATTCTGCTCCACGCCGGCTATGCCATCCAGGTGCTGACCGAGGAGGATGCGCAGGAGACCCTGGACCTCTGGGAGGAGTTCATCGGTGGTGAAGAATAGCAAAGATTTGATAAACTCCCTTTCGGGCTACAATGGTCCCCCAGTGAGAATAATGGAGGTCTGCGGGACGCACACTATGGCTATAGCCCGCTACGGCATCCACCAAGCCCTACCAGATGGGGTGGAGCTTATAAGCGGTCCCGGTTGCCCGGTCTGCGTATGTGAGCCCGGGGTGATCAGTTCCGCCGTTCGCCTCTCCAGCGACTCCGGGGCGATTCTTTCCACCTTCGGGGATATGCTGGCTGTGCCCGCCAAAGAAGGTAGCTTAGCGGAAGCACGGGCCCACGGCGCAGATGTGCGGGTGGTCTATTCCCCGGCTCAAGCGGTGACCATTGCCGAGGAGAATCCCGACCGTCGGGTGGTCTTCCTTGCCGTGGGTTTTGAGACCACCGCCCCGGCGATAGCCAGTACGGTGAAGATGGGGTATGAGAAGAAACTGTCCAACCTCAGCTTCCTGGTCAGTATGCGCACCATTCCCGAAGCCCTGCGGGTGCTGGCAGGCGACCCCGAAAGCGGTATATCAGGTTTCCTACTACCGGGACATGTAAGCGTTATCATCGGTCAAGAACCATATCAGGATGTGCTTTCCTCGCCATCAATCCCGGCGGTCATCGCCGGCTTCACCGCAAACGACATCCTTCTTGCCCTGAATATGCTCCTCTCCCAGATTACCGAGGGGAGAGCGCAGGTTGAGAACGGCTACAGGCGAGCGGTAAACCCCGAGGGAAACACCAAAGCGCAGGAACTGATAACCGAGGTCTTCACCCCTTGCGATATCACCTGGCGGGGACTGGGAATCATACCTAAGAGCGGGCTTGCGCTCGCCGAACCCTACCAAGAGTTGGACGCCCGCAGTCGGCTGGGCGCACAGATTGAGGATGAAGCCCCGCCAGCCGGGTGTCGCTGTGGAGAGGTGCTCGCCGGTCGCATCAGCCCCCCCCAGTGTGGGCTCTTCTCCACCACCTGCACCCCCCAATCACCGGTAGGTCCCTGTATGGTCTCATCCGAGGGGACCTGCGCCGCCTACTACAAATACCGCAGACGATGAGTGTGAAGGAAAAACATATCACTTTGGCACACGGCGGTGGTGGCATCCGCACCTGGGAGCTGTTGAACGAGGTAATCCTTCCCGCACTTGGCGCAGGCAACCTGGCACTGGAGGACAGCGCCCCTCTGGGAAAACTCAGCGGGGAGCAGGCGCTGACCACCGATTCCTTCGTGGTAACCCCCCGCATCTTTCCCGGCGGCGACTTGGGTAAACTGGCGATTTTTGGTACCGCCAACGACCTGGCGGTGATGGGAGCCCGCCCACGTTTCATCACCGTAAGCCTCATCCTGGAGGAGGGTTTCTCCATAAGCGAGCTTGCCCAACTGTTGGAAAGCGCCGGGAAGGCGAATCAAGAGGTGGGCTCGCTGATTTGCGCTGGAGACACGAAAGTGGTCCCCCGTGGGGGAATAGACGGTCTGTTCATCAATACCTCCGGCTTGGGGGAGGTAGTTATCCACCCCCAGCCAAGTGTGGGCAAGGTCTCGCGCGGCGACGAGGTTATAGTCTCCGGTGACATCGGTCGCCACGAGGCGGCGGTGATGCTGGCCCGTTCCGCTTTCGGCATCTCCGGGGAGCTGGAAAGCGACCTGGCCTATGTGGGAGATGGCGTCTTCTCCCTGAGCCGGGCGGACATCCACCTCCACTTCTGCCGGGACCTGACCCGAGGAGGACTGGCTATGGCTCTCTACGAGGTAGCGATGGCATCAGAAGTAGGCATCCTCATTGAGGAGCAAGCACTTCCCGTACATCCCCGGGTGGAGGGGCTCTGTTCACTTCTGGGAATTGAGCCCATATCCATGGCATGCGAGGGGACATTTATTGCAGCGGTTGCGGAGGGGGATGGAGAGAAGGCGCTTTCCGTCCTGCAGGGCGCCGGTTTCCCCCAAGCCCGACTCATCGGCAAAGCGACCGAACCCTATCCGGGGGCAAAGTTGGGGCAGGTGCGGATGGTAACTCGCCTGGGCACCGAAAGGGTGGTCCCCCCTCCACTGGGGGAGACCAACCCAAGAATATGTTGAAATTATGCACTCAATTTCCGAAGAAAATTGAGCTATCTTATGCTATTATAAACCGATGACGGTGCCCACTGTTTATAAGAGGAGGGCAAAATGGTAACCGAGAGCATCTTCCGCCTGATCGTGGTTCCGGTTGACAGCAGTCCCAACTCTATGCGGGCGGCGGAAGTAGCCCTGAACATGTGTAAGGAATTCGGCTCCCAGTTGGTGGTGGTATCCGTAGTAGATACCGGGGTCATCTTTGACCTCTCCCACCGCATTGAGGGCGGGCGCAAGGTTATGCAGGCGGAGCAAGAGCTTGCGCGGGACGCTGAACATACCCTGGAGATGGTGGAGGAGATGGCTGAGGGCTACGACATCTCCATCGAGAAGGTCAAGCGCAAGGGTCATCCTCACCTGGAGATAGTCACCTTGGCAAACGAACTGAAAGCCAGCCTGATCATTATGGGCAAGGGGGGGAGAAGAGGAGGCTCCCGGCTGGCTTTGGGAAACATCACCGAAAGGGTGATTGAGGATGCGGACTGTTCGGTAATGCTGGTAACGTAAGGCATATTCTCCCGTCAGGTTATAGCTAATGCAGATAAAAAGCCGCCCATGTGAGCGGCTTTTCCACTTATATGAACGGATTCGGTCAATTTCCCCGGTTGACTATTCCTTCCGTCCGCCTCCTTAGAGGTTCTACTCTTTATCCTTCTTCTCTTTTTCCCCCCCCATCCTCCTTGGATTTGGGTTCAATGTCCAGGCACAGACTGCGCAATTCACGGATGAGGACATTGAAGGATTCCGGGGTGCCCGGTTCGGGGACCGGTTCCCCTTTGACGATGGCCTCATACATGCGAGCCCGACCGATGACATCGTCGGACTTGACGGTCAACATCTCCTGCAGGGTATAAGCGGCACCATATGCCTCCAGAGCCCACACCTCCATCTCCCCGAAACGCTGACCGCCGAGCTGACCTTTTCCACCCAAGGGCTGTTGGGTCACCAGAGAATAGGGACCGACCGAGCGAGCGTGAATCTTGTCATCGGCAAGGTGGTGGAGCTTCATCATGTAGATATATCCGACGGTAACTTCCCCGTCAAATATTTCACCAGTTCGTCCGTCATAGAGGGCTGTCTTGCCGATGATGGGCAAATCCTGCTCCTCCAAAAGCTCCTTGATGGTCTTTTCCGGCACGCCGTCAAAGACCGGGCTCATCACCCGATAGCCACCTTTCTCCGCCGCCCAACCCAGATGGGTCTCCAGAATCTGACCCAGGTTCATTCGGGAGGGGACGCCCAGGGGGTTGAGCACTAAATCCACCGGAGTGCCGTCAACCATAAAAGGCATATCTTCCTCCGGTAGAATCTTAGCCACCACCCCTTTGTTGCCGTGGCGTCCAGACATCTTGTCGCCCACCGCCAGACGGCGTTTGCGAGCCACATAGACTTTGACCATCTTGATGACCCCGGGAGCAAGCTCGTCGCCTTTGCGGATAGCGTCTATCCGCTTCTCCGCTTGCGCTAGGAGAGCGTTCAAAGCATTACGATAGGTGAGCATGATGGTCTCAATCTTGTTCTCCAAAGCCCGCTCAAATTTCAGCCGGCCCTCAATGATGGGTAGGAGCAGTTTTTTCTTTAAGACGCGTCCGCTGATTTTTGCCTTAGCTTTATGAACCACATCCCCGGTCTCAATGTGGATGATATCTTTGGTATGTTTGGTTCCCAACAGAAGGCGCTCCAGACAGAGGTCACGAGCTTCTTTGAGGTTCTTCACCGCCTTCTCCCGCTCAGCCTCAATATCCTTTATAACCTGGGCGTCATTCAGCCTCTCCCGAGAGGAACCGGTCTCCTTGCGGGTATAGACACGAACATCAACCACCCAACCCTCCATACCCGGGGGAGCCTTCAGGGAGGCGTCGCGCACCTCGCCGGCTTTTTCACCGAAAATTGCTTTGAGCAGCTTCTCCTCCGGAAGAAGTTCCGTCTCGCCTTTAGGGGTCACCTTACCGATGAGGATATCGCCAGCCTTCACAAAAGCCCCGACGCGGATGATACCGTCACGGTCCAGGTTGCGGATAGCTTCCGAGGATACATTGGGGATGTCTCGGGTTATCTCCTCCGGACCCAACTTGGTGTCCCGGCACTCCAACTCAAACTCCTCCATATGAATGGAGGAGAAGCGGTCATCCTTCAAAAACTTCTCGCTGACCAAAATGGCGTCCTCAAAGTTGTAACCCATCCAGGGCATAAAAGCCACCAACACATTCTGACCCAGGGCTAACTCTCCGAACTGAGTCGCCGGACCGTCGGCAAGGACCTGTCCCTTCTTTACCATATCCCCCTTACTGACCAAGGGAACCTGGCTGAAGCACGTATCCTGATTGGTACGCTTAAACTTCTTGAGATGATAGACATCCTTGTCCAAGGCTTCGGTCAAGCCCTCCAACAGGTCGTCGCTACGACCTTCTTTCTTGACGATGATGCGACTGGCGTCCACATCCACAACTTCGCCATCGTATCGGGCGATTACCATCACCCCGGAGTCATGGGCAACACGACCCTCCATCCCGGTAGAGACTAAAGGCACCTCGCATTCTATCAGCGGAACCGCCTGGCGTTGCATATTGGAGCCCATCAAAGCCCGGTTGGCGTCATCGTTCTCCAAGAACGGTATCAACGAGGTGGAGACGGAGACCAACTGCACCGGGGAGACATCAATGAAATCAATCTCTTTTGGGAACACTACGGGGAACTCGCCCTTATAGCGAGAAGCCACACGCTCCGAGACCAGTCTCCCGTCCTCCCCTACCTCGGCATTTGCCTGCGCAATACGGACTCCGTCCTCCATATCGGCGGTAAGATAGTGGATACTATTGGTAACCTTTCCACCCTCCACCTTTCGGAAGGGAGTCTCTATCAAGCCATAATCGTTGACCCGGGCGTAGATGGCAAGCGAGCTGATCAAGCCGATATTGGGACCTTCCGGGGTCTCAATGGGGCAAAGACGACCGTAATGGGTGTAATGAACATCACGCACCTCAAAGCCTGCCCTCTCCCGGGAAAGACCTCCAGGACCCAGGGCTGAGAGACGACGTTTATGGGTCAACTCCGCCAGCGGGTTTACCTGGTCCAAAAACTGGGACAGCTGGGAGGAACCGAAGAACTCCCTGATGGTCGCCGAGAGGGGCTTGGTGTTGATTATGTCTCTAGGCATGCACTCGTCAATGTCCAGTATGGACATCCGCTCCCGGATAACCCTTTCCATACGGGCAAGTCCCACCTGGAATTTGTTGTAGAGAAGCTCACCTACCGAGCGCACCCTTCGGTTACCCAGGTGGTCAACATCGTCAACATGCCTCTCTCCGTTCTCCATTTCAACAAGCCCTCTTACAGCGGCTACGATATCCTCTTTGTCCAGAATCCTCTTTGATAGGGGAACCTTCAAGCCAAACTTCTCGTTTATCTTCAACCGTCCAATCCTTGCTAAATCGTAGCGCCGTTCGTTGAAGAAGAGATTGTTCAGGGTTGTGCGGGCGGTCTCCACATTGGCAAGGTCACCAGGGCGCAAGGTGGAGTATATCTTGTTGAGAGCATCCTCCTCGGTCTTTATCTCATCCTTGGCTATGGTGGCGGCGATCATCGGATCCCCATCGCGGTCCCCCACCTCAAAGACCTCAATCTGCTTCAGCTGGAGATGTTCCAGAGCCTCTAACACACCCTTGCTTATCTCTGTTCCCACATTGACCAACACCTCGCCGGTCTCCCGGTCCTTGATTGCCTTGGCCAGGAAGAGTTTAGGATGTTCTTCGGTTATTCGGCTCAGGCGGATTCTGCGGCGAGGGTAGAATAGCTCCCATATCTTCTCATCAGTACTATAGCCCAAAGCCCGGAGTAATATGGTGACATACTGTTTGCGTTTGCGGTCAATGGAGAAATAGACCAGTCCGTTGACATCGGTGGTGAACTCCAGCCAGGACCCACGATAAGGGATGATGGAGGCTAACTGAAGCCGCTTGCCGGATGAGTGGGGCTTCATCTTATAGATTACCCCCGGAGAGCGGTGGAGCTGGCTGACGATGACCCTCTCCGCACCGTTGATGATGAAAGTGCCCTCCTCGGTCATCAGGGGGAAATCACCCAGATAAAGCTCCTCCTCACGAATGTCCTTGACCGTGAGCGCATCGGTGTGAGGCTCTCGCTCACGAACCACCAGACGAATGACCGTCTTGATAGTCACCGAATAGGTCATCCCCCGTTCCTTACACTCGTCGCGGTCATACTTGGGTGAGCCTACATTGTAGGAGACGAACTCCAGGTAGGAATCCTCGTTGAAATCATATATGGGAAACGTGGTGTTAAACACCGCCTGCAAGCCCTGGTTCTTGCGCTTGCGTGCAGGAATATCCTTTTGCAGAAAATCACTGTAGGATCTCTTCTGCACCTCCAGAAGATTCGGGGGGTCAATTATGGAATGAATGGTAGCGAAGCTCTTGACTGGGGTATCCTTTGTTATCTGCACCTTTACCTCCATATGCGGGGAAAGGCTCCATTTGTAGCAGCCCAAACTCCCTCAAAAACTACCACCAGCTACTTGATAATGACACCTGCGCCGGCATCTTCCAGCTTCTTCTTGAACCCTTCAGCCTCCTCAGGTGTTACCCCCTCCTTAACCGACGCCGGCAGGTTGTCCACCAGGTCTTTTGCCTCCTTTAAGCCCAAATCGGTAATGGAGCGAACCACCTTGATGACCTGGATGCGGTCCTTGGGGTCGCCGACGACATTGAGCACAACGTCAACTATGGTCTTTGCTTCAGCTTCGGGTGCGGCTTCACCCGCAGTTGGGGCAGCGGCAACCCCTACCGGTGCGGAGGCGGAGACACCAAACTCCTCCTCCAAAACCTTGACCAACTCGTAAAGCTCAATAACCGACATGTTCTTTATCGCATCCAAGAGTTCACTTGTGGTTGTAGATTCCTTCTTGGCTTCTGCCATGTGAGTTCCTCCTTAAAAAATCTATTCCAAAATTCCTTTTAAGTCACCGAAAAAACTTTAAACTCTGTGCTTTTTCCCCCTCCTCCGCCTTCCCCTTTTCCCCGGATTCTTTTTTTGCCCTGGGCTTTCCTTTGGCTTTGGCTTTTTCCTCAGCCTTCGGCTCCTCCCCGGTCTCGGCTTTCTCCTCGGCTTTGGGTTTCTTCTCTTCTACCTCAGCTTCTACCTCTTCCTCCGGTCTCTCCTCAGGCTTCGGTTCCTCCTCGGTCTCGGCTTTCTCCTCGGCTTCAGGTTTCTTCTCTTCTACCTCAGCTTCTACCTCTTCCTCCGGTCTCTCCTCAGCCTTCGGTTCCTCCTCGGTCTCGGCTTTCTCCTCGGCTTCAGGTTTCTTCTCTTCTACCTCAGCTTCTACCTCTTTCTCCGGTCTCTCCTCAGCCTTCGCTTTCTCCTCAGCCTTGGCTTTCTCCTCGGCTTTGGGTTTCTTCTCTTCTACCTCAGCTTCTACCTCTTCCTCCGGTCTCTCCTCAGCCTTCGGTTCCTCCCCGGTCTTGGCTTTCTCCTCGGCTTCAGGCACCTCCTTCGCCTCAGGCTTCTCCTCAACCGGGGGAGCGGCGCCCTCGCTCTCCTCCCTCCTCTTTGCCACCTCGTTCAGCACAGTTACCGCCCGGGTGAGTATGCTTTTTAGGTCCATAGCCAAGCGGGCAACGGATGCCTTAAGGGCGGTGACCAAGCGGACATAGACCTCTTCGGCGGAGGATACCTTTGCCAGGGATTTAATCTGGTCGCTGTCAAGCAAGTTTCCCTCCATCATTCCACCCTTTATCTTCAAAGCCTCCCGCTCCTTGGAGAAGCTGACCAGGACCTTGGGGCATGCAAACGGGTCCTCGCTCAGGAAAACTATAGCTGTGCTACCGGTCTCCAAAAATGCTTGCGCCTGCTCATCCAACTGAACATTCCTGAAGGCTAACCGGGCCAGGTTGTTCTTGACCACCAGATACTCCACCCCCACCTGGTGCAGTTTTCGGCGCAGTTCGGTCATAGCGGGAACATCCAAGCCGGTGAACTCAGTGAGGATAAACCCGGAGGAAGAGGACAATCTATCGGAGAGTCTACTGACAAACTCCTCTTTTTGTGGTCGTTTCATCCTTTTCATCTCAGCCCTCTCCCTAATCCTGCAGTCTAAGAAGGAGTCCCTGGCGGTCAATCTTAATGCCGGGTCCCATAGTTGAGGATAGAAATACTCTGCGGATGTAAGTGCCCTTGGCGGAAGCCGGACGAGCCTTCACGATGGAGTCCATCAGGGTCAGGACGTTCTCCACAAGCATCTTCTCCTCAAATTCCACCCGCCCGATGGGACAATGTATCACCCCGCCCTTATCCACCCGGTAGTCCACCTGCCCTGCCTTGGCGTCGGATATTGCGCCTGCCAGCTCAAACGTAACCGTGCCCTTCTTGGGGGAGGGCATAAGCCCCCTGGTGCCCAGAACTTTTCCCAGGCGACCCACGGTCTTCATCATATCCGGAGTGGCTATGGCCCGGTCGAAATCCATCCATCCCCCCTCTATCTTCTCAACAAGCTCCTCCCCGCCGACATGGTCGGCGCCGGCGTCGCGTGCTTCTGCTACCTTCTCGCCCTTGGCAAACACCAGAACGGTTACCTTTTTGCCCAGACCATGAGGTAAGACCAACGAACCACGCACCATCTGTTCGCTCTTGCGGGTATCCACCCCCAGCCTGACCGCCATATCCACGCCCTCGTTGAATTTGGCATAAGCCATCTCCTTCACCAACCGCACAGCCTCATCCAGAGGATACTCCTTCTCTCGGTCCAAGACCTGAATGCTGTTACGATATTTCTTCCCTCTCTTCATCGCTCTCCTCTCTGGTGATAACGCTCAAGCCACAGATTCCGTGCCCAAGCTCCCAGATATATACTCACTCAATCGGTTTAGCGTCCTATCAAATACAGTCCAACCCCCCATATCCCACGCCTACTTCTTTTCCTCCTCATCTGCGGAGGGCTCCTCAGATTCCCCCTGCGTCACCTTCTCCACTGAGGGTTTCTCCTCCACCTCATCGGTTCCCTCCTCGGCATCCTTCTTTGCCTGTAAAAAAGCAGCCTCCTCCTCGGGTTTGATTCCCTTGACCAGGATGCCCATACTGCGGGCGGTGCCCTCCACCATACGCATTGCCGCTTCTATATCGTATGCGTTTATGTCTTTCATCTTAATTTCGGCAATCTCCTGCACCTGCTTGCGGGTAACTATCCCCACCTTCTCCCGGTTGGGCTCGGGGCTTGCCTTAGCGATACCTAAAGCCTTTTTCAACAACGCTCCCACCGGCGGGGTCTTAATGATGAAGGTGAATGAGCGATCCGCAAAGACGGTGATGACCACAGGGATTATCATCCCCTCCTGGTCCTTGGTGCGGGCGTTGAACTGCTTGCAAAACTCCGGTGAGTTCACCCCGTGCTGTCCCAGAGCGGGACCGACCGGTGGAGCCGGGGATGCCTGCCCCGCAGGTATCTGCAATTTAATGGTGGTCATAACTCGTTTGGACATAAAAACCTTCCCGGAACTAGGGTGTGAAGAAACGCCCGAAATCAAGCCTGGTCAATCCTCTTTGATTAGGTGATTCATTCGCCTACCGCCTCCGCATACTCGTAGGATATTCTTCCTAGGGGTCCGGACATTCTCGCTTTGACGAGAAAATTATCCGGGTCTGCATTATATTCGTTCTCGTCGGCGTATACATAGACATTTAATATGTTATTCTCCTGCAGTCCACCTCTAATATAGCCAATAAAATCCTCACAGAGCTTCCTCAGTTTCTCTTTCTTCTCCTCGCTTTGTCCAAGGTCATAGTCCAGAGCGATATAAAAACTATAGCGGGTTGTGCCTTCCAACTCCTTCTGATTCATATCCACCAGGTAATGGTCCGCCGGGGAATAGTCCTCCAGGAGAGAGTCTAAATCGCCCATTCCTTCTACTATTTCCTCAGTGATGGAGTCAAAATCAATTGATTCTACCTCCACTTCGGGTGGTTGGGTTGCGCTGGAATCATAGCCTCCGGAGATATGGAAAGTCTCCGGTCCCAGGATTTCATCCCTACAATTACACACCAGGAAGAGGGAAAAAAAATATAATAACGCTATCAACCACAGCCAGCCAAGCCCCTTCCTCTTTCTAACCAGAACTGTGGATAAGACCACCAGAAGTATCGGGGGTGCAACAATCAACAGAAGTATGAAAAGCTTGAGAAGCAAATCTACCTACCCACCGCAACCTAAATCCTTAGTTGACAATCCGGGTTATCCGCCAGGTGTGTAAGGCGACTATCGGCGCAAGGACGATAACTGAGAGGGTGACTTGTTTTGGAGACATTTATCAGTCAGTCTAAGAGACCACACTGAAGCTGTAATTTAGACCTTCTCCACCAGGGGAATATCTATCTCCACCGGCGTTGCTCGCTCAAAGATGGTCACCATAACCTTCACCTTGCCCCTTTCCGGATAGACCTCCTCCACCACGCCGTTGAAACCGCCGAAGGGACCCCGTGTAACGGTAACCGCATCGCCTCTACTGAAGGGAATGTGCTCCACCTTCCTGGGTCGCTCCTCCTCCACCTGAGTAAGGAGACGGTGCACCTCATCGGCGGAGAGGGGAGGAGGAAACTCGTTCCTCTGGGTCTGCTGACCCACAAAACCAGTCACCCCGGTGGTGCGCCTGACCAATGCCCAGGTATCACGGTTGATCTCCATCTCTATCAGCACATAACCGGGATAGATGACCTTCTTCTGGCGAACCTTCTTCCCCCGACGATGGGTGGTTACCTCCTCGGTAGGCACAAGGATAGTCCCGAAGAAATCCTCCAGGTCCTTCTTCTTGGCCGCTTTGTGTATGGCGTCAGCGACCTTCTCCTCGTAGCCGGTATAGGTATGGATGACATACCAGAATTTGTCACCCAAGCTAACATCCCCCTAGATGGTGTGTACAAGTATCCAATCTACCAGATGGCGGATAATATAGTCAAAGCCACCTACCATGGCGGCGATAAACAAGGTCACCACGATGACCACGATGGTGGAACCGAAAACCTCAGCCCGTGAGGGCCAGGTCACCTTCCTCAATTCGGTGATTACCTCTTTGAAAAACTGCTTGATGCGACCTATCATCCAGTAACAACTCCCTCTGGTGTAAAAAATAAAAAAATATCTGTTCGGGAACTGAATTTATGTTTTAGAGTGGCAGGCCAGGAGGGACTCGAACCCCCGACCCCCGGTTTTGGAGACCGGTGCTCTAGCCGACTGAGCTACTGGCCTGCAATATGTGAACTCTTCCGCTAAAATCAACCAAGCGAAAGTTGCTCAGTTACCAACCAAATGTCCCTACTTAGTCTCCTTGTGAATGGTATGTTTTCGGCAACGGGGACAATATTTCTTCAGCTCCAGGCGCCCTTTGGTATTGCTCTTGTTTTTGCTGGTGGAGTAATTATGCTCACTGCATTCTGTGCATTTTAAAGTAATCGGCTCCCGCATGGCTACTCTCCAAATCTGGGGCGATTTATCATCCCCTCACCACTCAATCAATCAATTAAATCCGCGACCACGCCGGCTCCTACGGTCCGCCCACCCTCACGGATGGCGAAGCGCAGCTCCTTCTCCAACGCTATCGGCGTGATAAGCTCAACCTCTATGCTCACATTGTCCCCGGGCATAACCATCTCCGTCCCCTCAGGCAAAGTCACCACTCCGGTAACATCCGTCGTCCTGAAGTAAAACTGCGGACGATACCCGTTGAAAAACGG
>Ga0114919_10001506_pt1 | contig 18671 bp, 18 predicted proteins | sample BlataG_FD_88682 | JGI IMG/M metagenome (GOLD analysis project Ga0114919, IMG submission 88682) | Deep subsurface microbial communities from Black Sea to uncover new lineages of life (NeLLi) - Black_00105 metaG | ecosystem: Environmental > Aquatic > Marine > Oceanic > Sediment | place: Atlantic... | reverse complement strand
GCTTACATCCCCCAGCTTATATGCCCAACTGTAGGGGGACTTCCCTCTGAGGGTCAGCCTGTTTATTTTATTATCAGAGCCTCGGGTTTTATCTCCGGAGGCCCGACTGCTGACGGGATGCGCAATGATATCTGCTTTTTTGTCCAGAAATCACTTCGCTCCCGCAGGAATTTAACCCAGCCTCTTACCTCTGCCTCGGAATACCCTTTACCCACCATTGTTTTCACATAATCATCTATGACCGGTATGACAGCTACCTGCCATTTTGGAAGCTCGCTCGGGGGCAGTTCAATAAATTCTACCCCCTTCTTCTTACCAAACGCTTTGCCGACGAAATCTATGGCATTCCACATCAAGATATATCGCTCCTTGTACTCTCCAACAAGTTTGTCAAAGATGGCTTTAATGTCTGGCGGCAACTTCTTATAGCTGTTCTTGTTCATCACCAGATAAAAGGGATAGGGATGGTTGATCTGCCAGATTGACGTCGAATATTTTACCACTTCAGCAAACTTGAACGCGAAAAGTGTTTCAAAGTTTGAAGCCTCTCCATCAATGACACCTTTCGAGATCGCGTCATACACTTCCATCATCGGTGTGGGGGCCGGGGTTGCACCCAGTGCCTTCATAACCTCGCCAGCCATCCCAGGTGCTCTTATGGTGAGCCCCTTGAGGTCTTCCAGCTTGCGTATCGGCTTCTTGGCAGTGGCTATGGCACTATTGGGGGACATATTCATCCAGAGCACTTTCACCTTATCAAATTCCTTGGGCTTAAATTCCTGGTAGAAATCATTGAGAGTTTGACTCGCTACCCAGCCACTGGCATAGCCGAGAGGCAAACCAGCAGCTTCGGTAACCGCCATGCGACCTGGGGTGTAATACACATGGGAGTAACCTATATCGGCGATTCCGCTCACTATCCCATCAAACATCGCCGTGGATTTCAGCAATGATTGGCCACCAAAGTAATCAACCTTCACCTGGCCACCGGTGCGCTTTTCTAAGTCGCGACAAAATTCTTCTAACACTTTGGATTGGAAAGACGGGGGAGGAAAGAAATTAGCCACTTTTAGGTTTATCACCTTTGCATGGGCCTTTTCGGAGGGTAGGGCAGATACCATGAACCCCACGCAAAGAGCCGCCACCAGGACTACCATTAATAGTTTCTTCTGTCTCATCGTTAATACCTCCTTTTAAAGTGTTTAAAGCCCCATCACAGTCCCATCACCGTGATATTGCACCACATACCTCTACCAGCGTCTCTTGGTGCTGTCAATTTTTTTCGGGCAAAATCATCATAGGTCAATTTAGTTAACTTTCTATTCATTACCTAACGGTTACAGCAACCGCCTTTACCTCAACCAGGAAATCCACACGAGATAATCCGATAGAGCGTACTATTGTTAGACTGATGGTAACTCAGGTATCTTGCCACAAAGGCACCAAGACCCGCCCGCCTCGCCTGAGCGAGAGCGATGGCGGGCAGGCACCAAGATTACAGAATTATTCGCAGGTCTTTGGGTCCCTGGCCCAGACCTGGCTTGCAATGAATTTATATATAGAATTCATCTGATAAATAATTCAGGGCCCATATGATATTCAGGCAGTCGCGCCAGGGCGGGCTTTGTGCCTTGGTGGCTGAATAGTTACGATAAATGAATATATTCAAGAGCAAATTACTAAATGAGAGCTCACCTATTATCCGAACTCGATGAGCTTTGGAGGATGATATCAGCCTTTATCAAATCGACCAGGTAAAGGGAGTACGCGTGCATGGCAGCCCTATGCTCTTTGCCCTAAGCCCTGAGTAGCATAGCGTATGAGACATTCTATGGACAAAGAATTGTATGATCAGATAGTGAAAGAGCGCCCATATCTCTGGTGGTGGGTAAAGAACAAAGAAAACCTATCCCTGGAAAGTGTGGTTCAAGGGGTGCTTGCAAATGGTGATATGGATGATGTGGAGAGATTGTTTCAGCTTGTCGGCAGACAAGGGGTAAAAAAGATCTTTTTGCAACAGATCTCTGGAAGTCGTCACAACTATAGAGCACAAACAGTCAACTTCTTTAGAAAGGTTTTCGCCCAGGATGTTTGAGAATGTCTTGACTACCGAGCAAATGGTCTTAGCGGAAAGATTGTTCCCTGAGACAGAGGATTTCTATTTAGCAGGAGGTACTGCCCTTGCCCTACAGATAGGTCATCGACGCTCGCTGGATTTTGACCTGGCATCTTCAAAGCAAATTGCTCCTTTTGATTTGGAGCGTAAGCTTATCAAACTCGGATTTGAAATACAGAACGTATTTACCGTAACGGGTGACGAGTTCTCAGTGCTTATCAATGAGATTAGGGTAACTTTTTTCTCTTTCCCTTTTGATGTCAAACATGAGGTCACCTGGAAAGGAGCACATTTAACCCTTCCAGGAATTATTGAATTGGCGGCCATGAAGGCCTATGCCCTGGGCAGGCGCAGCAAATGGAAGGACTATGTAGACCTGTATTTTCTACTAAAGTTCAAGTTGAACATGGAAGAGCTTATTGGTAAAGCTCACGAGATATTTTCATCCCATTTTAATTCTAAGATATTTAGGGAACAATTGTGCTATTTTGATGACATAGATTATTCTGAGACCATAGAATATATTGATCGTGCACCTGACGATAAGGAGATAAAAGAGTTCTTGGAGGCCATAGCAGTAAGGATTTGAAAGTTCTAAAAAAGGACTAAGATCAAAATGCCCAAACATGAACCAAAGGACAAGTATTTAACTGACATACTAAAGGGCGAACAATTATCGGGGTATTTCTCTTCTCTTCCCGTAGTAGTGGCGGCGTATCTCTTCGGTTCACAGGCTGTGGAAAAGGCCGGCTCAAGAAGCGATGTGGACTTTGCTATATTGCTGAAATCCGATATAGATAGAGAGAATTACTTTGATCTTCGCCTCCAAATGATGGCTGATCTATCGAGATTGCTACGTTTCAATAATATAGATTTGATTATTTTGAATGATGCACCTCCTCTCCTTAGCCACCAGGTCCTAAAAAATGGGGTGCTTATTTATTGCGCTGACAAAGAGAAACAAATAAGGTTTGTGTTTAAGGCAATAAGGGACTACCTGGATACAATCTATATCCGCAGGGTTCAGGGAGAAATACTCCATCTACGAATCAAGGAGGGTGATTTTGGTCATTTCGAAGGAGATCATAGATTCACGCTTGAGAAGGTTAGAAAGTTGTCAGAGAAGATTGGGGGAACTGGCAAAGCAGGGCCTTAAGGAATTTTTGGGCGATGAAGTGTCCATTGACCTTGCAGAGAGGAATCTGCAAATAGGCATCCAGTGTCTCTTGGACATTGGGAACCACATCATCGCTGAAAGGGGATTCCAATTACCTGAAAGCAATGAGGACATATTTCGTATTTTGGGCAAGCATGGGGTAATTCCTAAGGATTTTGCAAGCAAAATCGAGGGAATGGCCGGTTTTAGAAACATATTGGTTCATGACTACCTGGAAATCGATCCAAGAAAGGTTTATCAAAATCTTTTGAATGCATTGAAGGATTTCGATGAATTTGCCCGGTATATTGTGGGATACATTGAGGGCCAAAAATGATCAATGGCGTTATTCTTAGCAAACTGCAGACAATGGAAGAAATGCTTGGCGAACTCAGGACATTGGGTAGGATCAAGAAATCTCAACTGGAAAAAGATTGGACGATAAGAAGGGCAATTGAGCGGAATTTGCAGGTCCTGAGCGAGATTGTCATTGATGTCTGCCAACGTCTTATTTACATGGCTGATCAATCCCCAGCAGCTACAGGAGTTGAAGCAGTGGAGCGTTGCGTGAAATTGGGCGCTCTCGCTTCAGTGGAACCTTACAGAAAGATGATCCAGTTTCGTAACTTCGTTGTTCACCGTTACGAGCGGGTGGACGTGGCTATTCTGGTCGACATCGTAAATAATCGACTGGGTGATTTTGATTTATTCCGAGAAGAGATTTTGAATTATGTCTCGGGTTGATTGGAAAAGTCTGGATGCCGTTTGGAAGAAGATGCCCGATATCGAAGCAGCATGGGCTTTCGGTTCATCTCAAGGCGGTGTTGTGCGCGAAGGTGGTGATTTCGACATTGGGGTATTCTTTAGACAGCGACCCTCGCTGGATTCATTAGCTGAACTGCGAGCCCTGCTCCAGTCGGCCACAAATATTGATGAGATAGACCTGGTGGTCCTAAATGATGGATCACCTGTGCTGCGATTTGAGGCCATTTCTGGTCTCCGCCTATTTTGCCGTGATAAAGCCCGGTGTGCAGAATGTGTTTCCCTGTGGGCTCGAGAATACGAGGACCAAATGACCCTGCTTGAAAAGAGTATTCGTCTCAGAAGTTCCAAGGATAATCCCAATTCTAGGGGTTCAGAGGTTCAAGGTTCGGGGTTAGTGAAGGTTAACAAGAGAAAACCAACCCTGAATCCCGACTTCATCGGGAAACACTGAACCCTGAACACTGAACCCTGAACCTGTGAACCCATACCACTTTCTTTATATCCTGTCAAAATCTTGGCGCAAAGCAACTACATCCCCTCCAGACCTCTGACTCATAGGCTCAAAGACGTTTCACATCTTCACTTCAAAGTCTGTATCATATTGATATGACGGATAATTTTTGATTTTCCCAGGGAAGCTCTACACGCTCTCCCAAAGATGGCATGCCTTTTGCCTGTAAACAGAGGGACGGCAGTGTGCCCACTGGAACAAGATTTGAGCGTAAGTGTTACCTGACAGACCAAGAAAGGATTGTGCTCGAGCCTGTGAATTTGCTGATGGATATGGCCTTCAGAGGGTACCCGCGTGCAACAAGATCTTTTCAATATCATTTCTGAGCGGGGCCTGTTAGCTGTTAAGAATTCAAAATTTGACTTATCAGATAAGATAAATTATATCAAATTTGCATTATTTTATTGATTTTTAACTAAAAAGATTGTAATTAATCATCTTAATCGGTTCACGGTTCAGGGGTTCAGGGTTATGTCTGACAAAAAAAGCACGATTTGTACAGGACTACGGGCTAAAGAGACAGACCCGCCCGCCTCGCCTGAGCTCGCGATGGCGGGCAGGTACAACAAACTTTTCAGGTTCACAGTTCCACGCCTGCCCTGGCGCGACTTGATATGCATTCCTGGCACGATCTCACTGAATGCTACGCTATACGTTTCTACCCAATGGGACAGGTAAGCCAGGTCTGGGCCAGGGGTTCAAGGTTAAAAAAGGATGAATATACACCGGTACGAAGATAAGGAAACCAACCCTGAACCCTGAACCTTGAACCGGACAACCTGAGTAGTAACATAAAGTTTTTCTTGTAAAGAAAAAAAGATTTGCATATAGTGGCCAAAATTTAGTGAGATTGGTGCCATGGCTCGTTACAAGGTCAAAAAGACAATTGATGAAATAAACAGGAAAATTAGAGATGGCAAGGTGGTAGTAGTTACTGCCGAAGAGATGGTAGACATAGTAAAGGGTAACGGCCCGGAAAAAGCAGCCAGAGAGATTGATGTGGTTACAACGGGGACCTTTTCTCCAATGTGCTCCTCCGGCGCCTTTATTAATTTTGGGCATACCAAACCACCTATCAAGGCCTCTCAGGTCATTCTAAACGGCGTACCAGCATATGCCGGCCTTGCTGCAGTAGACATCTTTATAGGCGCTACTGAACCGGCAATCGATGACCCCCTCAATAAAGTCCACCCCGGTCAGTTTAAATATGGGGGTGGACACGTCATCGAAGATCTGGTTTCAGGCAAAAAGGTGGAGCTGATCGCTCGGTCTTATGGAACAGACTGCTATCCTAATCGAGAGATAAAAAAGCAGATAACGCTCAAAGATCTGCCAAATGCTGTGTTAATGAACCCAAGAAATGCCTATCAGAACTACAATTGTGCTATTAATTTGAAGGGCGACATTATCTACACTTACATGGGTGTGTTAAGGCCTAAGGCCGATAACGCCAATTATGCAACAGCCGGCCAACTCAGCCCCCTCTTTAATGATCCTTATTATCTGACCATAGGTCTGGGAACCAGGATTTTCCTTGGAGGGGCCCAAGGGTATGTAATCTGGGCCGGAACCCAGCACAACCCATCAGTAAATCGCGGAAAAAATGGCGTTCCCCTAGAACCAGGCGGAACGTTGATGGTAATGGGTAATTTAAAGGAAATGAATTCTCACTGGTTAGTGGGAGTAAGCATCCTCGGTTATGGATGTTCCTTGGCAGTAGGCATTGGGGTTCCTATTCCAATCCTCAATGAAGGCCTGGCCAGATATACTGGCATCTCAGATGAGGATATATTCACCCAGATTATTGACTATGGAAAGGATTATCCCCAGGGAAAGGCCAAAAGTCTCGGTGCGGTGAGTTATGCGGAATTGAAAAGCGGGACAATAACTTTCAATGATAAGACCATCCAGACCTCTCCTGTTTCCTCGTATGTTAGGGCCAAAGAGGTTGCAGAAACCCTAAAAGAATGGATTGAAAGCGGCCAATTCTATCTCAGTCACCCTCAGCACCCCCTCAAAGATATATGAAAAGTAACCGTTCACGGGTTCAGGGTTCAGAGGTTCACGGTTAAGGGTTAGTGAAGTTTAGGAGAAGAAAAGCAACCTTGACCCCCGAGTTCATCGGGAAACTCTGAACGGTGAACCCTGAACCTGTAAACGCGTACAAAAACTATATCTCCAATAAGGAGCATCTTTAAAATATGATGGAACTCGATAACCCCAAAACCAGAAAGCTGAAAAATATCTTAGAAGCTGTGGGATCTGTTCTGGTCTCCTTTTCAGGTGGTGTGGATAGCGCTCTTCTCCTTCACGTTGCCGCTGAAATACTCAAGGAAAAGGCAAGGGCTGCAACCCTGGTCTCTCCAATCTTTCCAAAAAATGATCTTATCAGGGCAGAAAATCTCACCGAGGAATTAGGAGTAGCCCATGCAAGGCTTACGTTCGATATACTCTCTGATAGAGATTTTCTCAGAAATGATGGGATGAGATGTCATTTCTGTAAGCTGAAAATGATTGAGGGACTAAAAGATGAGGCAAAAAGGCAAGGCCTTGACTCTGTAATCGATGGCAGCAATCTTGATGACACCAAAGACTACCGGCCCGGGCTTGACGTGGCACAAAAAGCCGGCATCTCAAGCCCTTTGATGGAAGCCGGCTTTACCAAAGAGGATATAAGGAAAGAGGCCAAACGGAGGAAGATCAAGACCTGGAGTACGCCATCATCTGCATGCCTTGCCTCACGGATAGCCTTTGGCACGCCGATAACGGTGGAAGATCTTTCTCGCGTAGACAAAGGTGAAGAGATGTTACATCAACTCGGTTTCGAAGAGGTTAGGATACGGTACCATCCTCCCATTGCCAGGATCGAGGTCTCTACCGAACAGATCACACGCTTGGCACAGGCACCTTTCAGGGACACCGTGGCAAAAGCACTCAAAGATCTCGGCTTTACCTACGTTACTCTCGATCTTTCTGGCTTTCGGAGTGGCAGTATGAATGCTCTACTCTCTTAGGCCTTTGCCTGGGCTATCGCCTCATCCTCCCTCTTTATGTCCTCCAATGTCTTTGGCTTGACGTGATCAGGCTTTTCCTCCACACCATATTTCCACTTCAAGAACTGCTCACCAGTAGTGGGATACAGGGCATAGGTGAGGAGATCTTCCTCGGTTTTGGCTAGATCACCGATCTTTTTCCGATCTTCTTCAAGCTCTGGTTCAATGAAATCAGCAGCCCTGCCGGTGATCGGGATCTCACCTCGTTTGTACCCTTTGAGTACGATTTTCTGTATCTCTGGGTCAACCGGTGTTGGGGTCTTCCCATAGAGCCCATAGACCAGATCCTTTACCTGGTTCGTGATCATCTTGTATTTTCCCAGAAGCACATTGAGTACTGCCTGAACCCCCACAATCTGAGAGGTCGGGGTAACCAGGGGAGGCGTTCCTAACTCTTTTCTGGTAATCGGGATCTCGGCATAGACCTCAGGGAGCCGGTCTAAGGCATTGGCCTCTTTGAGCTGGCTGACCAGGTTTGAGATCATACCACCTGGTACCTGATGGGCCAGAACCCCGGTATCAATAACTGCCATCCTGTTGGTGGCAAGATAGTCCCGGTATTTGGGGGCAATGGTCTCCATGTACACATCTAATTCAAGGAGCTTATCCAGGTCTAGACCAGTATCCCTTTCCCTACCCTGAAGGGCTACTACCAGTGGCTCTATGGCTGGCATAGAGGTTCTCATGGCAAAGGGCGCAAGGCAGGTGTCAACAATATCAACTCCTGCCTCAATGGCCTTCAGATAGGTCATTGAGGCCATGCCACTGGTATAGTGGGTATGGAGGTGAATGGGGATGGTGATCTCTTTTTTGAGCTCTGTGATAAGGGTATAGATATCATAGGGCGCAATGATCCCGGCCATATCCTTGATACGGATCGTATCGGCCCCCATCTCCTGTAACTGTTTGCATTTGGTGGTGTAGTATTCTAAGTTAAACACATCACCACCTAAGGTTCGCTCAGTGAGGGAGTAGCAGATATTCCCGGAAAAGTGTTTCCCGTTGGCCTTGATACTTTCCACAACGGTCTGAAAATTCCTGAAATCATTGAGGGCATCAAAGACCATGAAGATATCTATCCCTACCTCGCAGGCCTTATCCACAAATGCCCTGGCTACATCGTCTGCATAGTTTCGGTAGCCCACTAGGTTCTGGCCCCTCAGCAGCATTGAGAGGGGGGTAGTTTTGAGGTATTTCTTAAGGGTCCGTGGTCTTTCCCAGGGGTCTTCTGCTAGAAACCTATGCATGGTATCAAAGGTGGCCCCGCCCCACACCTCCATGGCCCAGAAGCCCACCTCATCCATCTTTTCAGCAATAGGGATCATATCCTCAGTCCGCATTCTGGTCGCCAGGTTGGACTGGTGGCCATCCCTGAAGGTCATATCCTGGATCTTCAGGGGTCTTTTTTCTCCTTGTTTCATAACATCATTCATGGTTTATCTCCTTTTTAGAGTGATAGGTAAAGAGTTGCAAATTGATCACTAAACTATCTAATAATTATATTTATCACAAACAGATTAGTCAACAATACCAAAACCTTTTCTTCATCTCTGAGCTTGTTACCAATAGGTTCGAAAGGCATGACCAAAGCTGTTTTCAAGAAAAGGTGAGTGTCGCAATAAAATATTGACACCCAAAATCCTATCTGGTATTTGCTACTGTAAAGGGGCTGTAGCTCAGATGGGAGAGCGCATGACTGGCAGTCATGAGGTCAGGGGTTCGATCCCCCTCAGCTCCACCACCAAAATTGTCTCTTCTGCAGGGTAATTCGTATCCTCTATACCGCACTCGTAAACCACTCTGGCGCTGCCCTTACCACTGCCTTAACTATATCCCGATCGTGTTCACTGAAGGCCTCCCTGTCGATCATAGACTCGATTGTCTTCTCAAGCACGACCATCTTGCTGCCGGTGTGGATGATGGCTGGGTAGTACTCATTAATGAAGAAATGCTTAAGCCTGAATCGATCAGTCTCATTATTGACCATGTCCTTGACCTGTTTCTCGATCTGGGCCTTTTCAAGGTTGCGCAATTTGGATTTCGGCGATCTGATCTTCTTGGCAGTGGTTTCAAAGCCCTCAACGCATTTGAAGCTGAGCTGCCAGTGCTCGATATTCCCCAGGCAGTTGATCATGAGCGTGTTGGTTGTTATCAGGCCTTGCTCGTGGTCGATCTTGACTCCCTCAAGGTGGGGTAGAAAATAGTTGTCCGAAATGGCGCAGAAAGCACTCACTCCACCGGCAAACGGGTTCTCCATGAGATCGTTGACTGTGAAAAAAGGCTTCTGCTCGAACCTAGCATCCTGAAGAAGTATGAGTTCTTCCTCTGTGTAGTGGAATCGTTCGTTCCATAGCTCCTCTGGCGAAAGGTCCTTTCTGGTGAGCGAGCTCTGGCTGGTAAGCATACCCAAGCTTTGACCTCCCCGCCAAACCAAGGGAAGAGCACCAACTGTCCACTCAGCGCTTCCCCCGATCTCCCCGATCATGCTATGGAGACCGCGACCATCCGGAAAGCGCAGTCCATCGAGCCCCATGACCAGAGCAGGGAAGAGGTCTCCGTCTTTGTCAAAGGGAGTAGCCACACCGATGCCGTTGAGCTGGTCCATGGCGGGATGATGGCGCGGCCGGTCAAGAAAGTAGGCGGTCATTTCTGACAAGTCCTTTATGCCACACGCATCGGCGATGATCCGAGCCTCCTCTTTTAGGTCAGTGTCCCGAGGGTTAAACTCGGGGAAGGGAGCAGCAGTCATCCAACGCTCAACATAGATGTCGGGCAGGTGCCTTTTGAAATTGGATTCGGTAATAAATAGGGCAGTAAGTGAACTGTGAAGGCCCTCAACTGACTTGCCGGTGCCGTCGATAACATCCGATCCCATAGAAAGCCTGTTGACCTCTTCGGTAAGCCCGTGGCTGTAACGGCTGCAGTGCTCCTCCTTGCCGAATAGGGCCCCGACAGCAATGGTCGGATTACCGCCGGCTTCCACGCCGGGCTTGGCCCGTACTCCTTCCGTTATCGCGCTCTCGATGATCACTTCTTCCCCTAAATCAAAGGTCTCCGTCGTAATCTGGAGCACTTCACTCATCACCTGGGCTGCAATCCGATCGTTATGCCGCTTTAATCGGTTGATCAAATCCTTGGTTTGAAGATCCTTGGGAACTTTGTTTAAGGCACCAAGGCCATCGATAACAACTGCCGCCGCGGGCAGCGCCGCAGCAAGGATAACGGCCTGGCGGAGCTGCTTGCTCCTGAATACACCAAGATTCGAGTGCCCGTTTACCCGGTCATCAATTACAAACACCGTTCCCCTGACAAGTTCAAAGCCGTAGAAATTCAGCACCTCTTGATGCCTCAAGTTGAAAGTGGAGACCTTGTCCTTGCTCAACTCCATAGCTTCGTGACGGCCACTATAGGTCAGCCGGGCATCACCTATATCGTAACGTAAAGGATTACTCATAGCGGTACACCTCCAAGTTCAGAACCAACACCCTCTCATCTGACTGGCAGTTATGAGGTCAGGGTTGCATCCCTTTCACCAATCTTGTTTAATGCATTCGCAAAACACTTTTTACGAGTTTGTCTTGTTTAGTTTCCCTTGAATTCAGGGTCCCTCTTTTCGGAATATGATTTGAAAGACTCCTGCAAATCCCCTGATGGTAAAATCATTGCCGAGCGTGCCGCATTGTACTCAAGGCTTCTCAAAACAGAAACATCTTCACTGTGAAGCAGTACCTCTTTAGCTCCTTGAACCGCTAATGGTGCGTTGGCAGCAATCTCCTTACCTATCTTACTGGCCTGAACAAAGAGCATTTCCCGTGTATCAAATACCTCGTTTACGAGCCCAATTCTTTTGGCTTCATCAGCACCAATAGAATGGCCCCGAAAGGCCATTTCTCTTGCCTTTCCCCTTCCCACAATCTTTGGCAATCTCTGGAGCCCTCCAATATCCGTAATAATCCCAAATCTCGGCTCAGGAAGGCCAAAAAGGGCATCGGAAGAGCAAAATCTCATATCACAAGAGCAGACAAGTTCCAGGCCTGCGCCAAGACAATGGCCTTGGATAACTGCAATAGTTGGTGCCCGCAAGACCTCCAATTCTGTATAGATAGACTGAACCCTCTTAATGATATCAAACAGCCTCATTTTTTGATCAGCAGATGGTTTTTTAGATAAGAGCCTGATAACCTCATTGGTAGGGCTCAGATCCAGTCCTGAGCAAAAAGAATCTCCCGCCCCTCTTAATAGAATGACCCTCACCTCGCTATCTTGTGCCGCTTTTCTTAGGGCCTCAGATAAAGAGAGCCAAAGAGCAAAGTCTAAGGCATTTCTTTTATCTGGCCTCCTGAGGGTGATCGTCCCGATAAAACCCTCGCTCTCATACGTTACCTCACCCCTCCCCCCAGTCTCATCAGGCATACTCTTCTCCTTTTATCCTTTCCACATAGTGCTGAGCGGAAAACGCAGCCGTAGCACCATCTCCACAGGCAGCTACAATCTGTCGAAGTTTCTTCTTGCAACAATCCCCACAGGCAAAGATGCCCTCTCTGGATGTTCCCATCTCTTTGTCTACGATAACATAACCATCCTCGCTTTTCTCAACTATATCACCGAGAAAGGAGAGGCTCGGGATCCAGCCAATAAATACAAACACACCATTCACGCCAAGATCTTTTCTTTCTCCTGTCTTAAGATTTCTCACCTTCACACTGTCAAGCGTAGTCTGACCAGAAATCTCATCCAGCACAGAATCAAAAACAAATTCTATCTTCTCATTACTAAGGGCCCTCTCTTGAAGAATCTTTGTTGCACGCAACCTGTCTCTCCTGTGAATAACATGTGCTTTTTTCACAAATCGGGTCAAGAAAAGGGCTTCTTCAAGTGCTACATCCCCGCCACCTACCACTGCCACAGACAGGTCTCTAAAAAAGGCCCCATCACAGGTAGCACAATAGGAAACACCTTTACCCGTATACTCTTCTTCACCAGGCACACCGAGCTTTCTCTGCTCATGGCCTGCAGCAATGATAAGGGATAGACATTGGTAAGGTTCAGGATCATCATTTACAAAAATCTTCTTAATTGTACTCTCATCACTTACCTCAATATTGGTAACCTCACCGAAGACTGTTCTCATCCCAAAGGACTTAGCCTGTTCCCCCATATTATGAACGAGCTCCGGTCCTGAAATCCCACCGATAAAACCAGGATAGTTCTCGATCCTATCGGTAATAGCGGCCTGACCACCGATCCCTAATTTTTCGATCAATAAAGAAGAGAGTCTTGCCCTGGATGTATAGATACCAGCTGTAAGGCCAGCCGGCCCACCACCTATAATGATAACATCATAAATATCTTGCTTACTCAGTAACTCCTCGGCCATAATCTGCATCCTTTATTCGCCTTCGCCAGAATACCCCGCAGCTTGTCGGAGCAAAGCGACACATTAACTCTAAGCACTTTAGCTCACTTATGACAGGCTGTTGCCGAAATCCCTTTTCGCTTGGTCTAAAACGTTTTTTGACAAATCTAAGGCTCGCTCCAGGCGATGTCAAAACTCGCCTTTAGGGCTCAAACAGTTGACATCGCTTATCTTCCACTTCGCCAAGATTTGTTGGCAAAAAACCTTTTAATGACCGTTCAAAGGGATTTCGGTTTGGGCAACAGCCTGATGACTTCTGACATGTTACAGTGACCAACCCCTTTTCTTTGCCTGCAATTAGAACAAAATCAAAGAGATCTCTCTGGAGACAAAGGAGGGGGTCTTCTCGCGGAAGATACATCTTATCTCCCCTTATGAACTTCTGAGCGCTCTCATCAAAGATTATCCTTCCTAAGGTCTCAAGGTGATCGTAATAACTTCCGGTGAGAAGATGTTCTAAGTAGTCGGCGCACCCCTCATCCTCCGGCGCCCTGCTAACACCTCTCCTTCCCATGGCTACCAGGGTAACAACCTCGGGAAGAGGATTTTGAGAAAGAATATACCGTGAGATAGCCGAGGCCATCACATAGCTGCCCAGAATAGCTACCTCAGCCTGGCTGACTGCTTTTATCACGCCGTTTACCCCGGCTGTAGTCCGTTGAACCACTACTTTTTCCTTCAGGTATCCGGGGCTTTTCAGAATGAGTTCTGAAGGGGAGTTTCCGTGATCAAAACCAGGAATCAGTTGCTCATCCATCTCACCTGCCAGGATTATGTCATTATTTTTCGATTTAATGGAAAAGGCTTCTTCGGGATGGTCAACCAAAATAACCTTTTGTGCCCCGAGATGGAAAAACAGGGGGGTCACGGTAAATGCCCGAAAGACATCAATAATGATTGCAATCCCGTGAGCCCGTTTCGCACCTTCAATCAGGCTTTCTCTGACTATTTTCATCTCTCTCATTTGTATAACTTAGTATTAGAAAAACATAATGGTAATTTATAGGGTTTCTCTCGCCCGCTCTCTTTGATCGCTAAAGCACACAGACCCGCCTGCCTCGCCTGAGCTAGAGCGATGGCGAGCAGGGTTCTCTGAGATAATCTTTTTCCATAATGCTTTCCTGCGGTAGCAGGATGGCACTTTGATCTGGATTGCCCTTGCTTGCCCTGTTGAATTTCCGCCGTTAGGCGGAATCCCCTCTACGGGGGGTTCCACAGGGCGGGCCTATCTAACCAGGGTCAGCAATCCAGATCAAGCCTCTGTGCCCTTTGTGAGCTCTGCGAGAAATAAACGGTTTTAGCGCCGATAGGAGAAGAGTTAACCGAGTCGCTTCAAATCATCCACCAAGCCCTGAACTGCCTGGGCTGATTTGTGAAGGGCCTCACGCTCTTCCGGGGTAAGCGTTATCTCTATGATCTCCTCAACCCCGGCTGAGCCGAGCTTTACCGGCACCCCGATAAAGAGATTCTGGATCCCATACTCACCCTGAAGATACGTCACACAGGGCAGGATCTTCTTTTTGTCCTTTAGGATTGCCTCCGCCATCTCAACCGCAGCAGATGCTGGGGCATAGTAGGCACTGCCGGTTTTCAGCAAGCTGACAATCTCACCACCGCCTTTTCTGGTTCTCTCAACAAGGGCTTCGATTCTCTCAGCTGACATGAGCTCGGTGATAGGGATACCGGCAACACTAGAGTACCGCGGTAGAGGCACCATGGTATCACCGTGGGCACCCAGCACAAAGGCATGGGTATTTTCAACAGAGACATTCAACTCCATGGCAATAAAGGTCCTGAATCGGGCAGAGTCAAGCACCCCTGCCATGCCGATCACCTTGGTCTTATCAAACCCACTGGTCTCTAGGGCAACATGGCACATGGCATCCAGGGGGTTGGTGACCACGATGAGAATAGTATCAGGGGCAACCTTTGCGATCTCGCTTACCACTGATTTCATGATACCGGCATTGGTGCTGAGAAGATCATCTCTGCTCATGCCAGGTTTTCGGGGAATCCCTGCCGTGATCACTACGATATCTGAGTCTTTTGCAGGGGAGTAGTCATTGGTGACCCCAGTAATGTGTGCGTCATGCCGCTCAATGGGTGCAGCCTCAGCAAGATCCAGGGCCTTACCTGCTGGAACTCCTTCAAGCACATCAACTATTACAACATCTGCCAGTTCTTTTTCCGCAACCCTCATGGCCACTGTTGCGCCAACATTTCCTGCACCAACAACGGTTAGTTTGTTTTTCATTTTCTTGACTCCTTTCGTGATTGAAGTTTTGTTTAAGCTATCTCTCTTTCACTTTGCTGTCAAGAAAGATAAAGAGTCAGGTGTCAGAGCTTTATAATTTAATTTTCATGAAGTATCTCGATTATTTCCTCCATCCTTTTACAAAACCTCTTATCTTCAGCCATTCTTTTCCTTATTCCTGCCGCTGTGTGACAAACCATGGCCTCCTTAATTCCACCAAATGCAGTCCCTATCTCTCGAAGAGACTTTCCACCTAATTCTCTCGCGAGATAAATCCCAACCTTCCGGGCATCATTATTATGACGGCTCCTACAAACAAGGTCTTCCTTCTCACATTGAAATGTACTGCTCACCACCTCTGTAATCAACGCTACGGAAGGCCTTGGTATAACCTTCCCAAGATCTGGAATGGCTGGGTCTGGATCATACCCTTTGAACCGTTCCTTCATAGTAGAAATAAACTCTCCCCCTCCTAAAAGAAAACCGTGTGCAAGAGCATCAAAAGGCGATATGGTGCCGGTGGCTCCCCTTCCTTCAACAAATTCCCTGTAAGCCTTTCTCACCCCTCTCCGGCTTCCCCTGAACTCGGATAAGATTGTCTCATAATCCAGCCAATCAACAGCCTTGGATTTCCTGATATAGCCCGGATAACTGCTCCAGGGATAATCAGAGAGCCGATCCACCATGCCAGCCCGAAATGGGTTCATGTGAATGTACCGGCTCACCTCCAGATAATGGCCTTCGGTCTCGATGAGGATCGACTTGAATCGGCCCTGAAAGAGATGGCCCATTCGCTTATATCGATTATTGAAATAGTTCGTGTAGGCACCATTTAAAGTCTGGATCGCTCTCGAAAGCCCTGGTCCTTGGAGACGGAAAAAGAGATGGCAGTGGTTGTCCATCAATACATATGCATAGAGGACCACTCTGTGGCGAAGAACCACTCTTTCCAAATAAGATGTCCATCTTTCCCTGTCACGTTTATCCCGGACAATTGCCTGACCTTCATTGCCTCGGGAAGTGACATGGTATAGGACATCGGAACTTTCTATCCTAAGAGGCCTTCCCATGAAAAACAGGATAGAATGTCTTTGAAACCAAATCAATAAAAAAATTAAATATTAAAGCTCTGACACCATTTTTAAGTTGCTCCAATCATTTTAAAATAGTATTTAAAAAATCTATGCTATCAATGCCAATCATAAAAGGTTCTCGCCTCCAGCCGAATCAGACAATAGGAGTTATCGCACCAGCAAGCCCGGTTAGCAAATCTGAAATAGTGGAGGGTTTACAACTCGTGGAGTCTTTTCCGCTCAAGGTAAGGCTTGGCAGTCACCTCTTTGATCGTTTGAGTTACCTGGCCGGCTCTGACCATAACAGGGTATCGGATCTTCACCAGATGTTTTCTGATCCTGAGATCAAGGCAATCTTTTGTACCAGGGGTGGCTATGGATCAGCAAGGCTTCTTGATAAGATTGATTTTAACCTCATACGAGAAAACCCAAAAGTACTGGTAGGTTTCAGCGATCTAACTGCCCTTTTGATTTCTCTCTATAAAGAGAGCGGTTTGGTCACCATCCATGGGCCAACCCTCTCGGATCTTCCCAAAGGTAAGAACTGGCAACATCTATCCAGGCTGATTACCACCTCTCACAAACCTCAAATCTCTTTGGCACATGGCAAAGCAGTCAATAAGGGTAAAGCAAGGGGTGTACTCCTCGGGGGTAATCTTTCAACTATATGCGCTCTTCTAGATACCCCCTTTCTGCCCTCCTTTGAGAGTGTTATCCTTTTCTTAGAAGAGAAAGGAGAATCTCCCTACAGAGTAGATAGGATGCTTACCCACCTTTTACTGAGCGGTCGATTGGCACAGCTATCAGCACTCGTTTTTGGTCAAATGGAGGATTGCGGGGAACAAAAAATTCTCTACAGTCTGCTTCGGGAGCGACTTGGTAGTCTTTCCGTGCCAGTGGTAACAGGTCTGCCTGTTGGCCATGGAGATGAAAATATATCCGTACCTCTTGGACTCCCTGCCCTGATTGATACCGACAGGATGGTTCTCGAGATAGAAGAACCAGCTACCTCATAGGGTTTGTTCTGTCAAATGACGAACGACAAATGACAAATAAAATAACCGTGTTTTTGAAAACAGGACTCAAGCAAAAGGTGTATCCCGGTGCTGTTCTTTTGGTGGCGCAAGGAGAGGATATTGTCTTCTTCCATAATGTGGGCAATCGGGCAGTAAAACCGAAACCCCTTCCCATGGAAAAGGAGACAATCTTTGATTTGGCCTCGCTCACAAAACCTTTGGCAACCACGTTAGCTATCATGAAACGCGTGGATGAGGGTCTCCTGGATCTCGATAAACCTATTTCATACCTCATACAACCGTTCCCCTGGAAAGACAAAGCCGATCTAACCTCCCGGCTTTTGTTAAACCACTCTGCGGGCCTCCCGGACTGGAAACCATTTTATCTGGAAATGATAAAATACCCTTTAGAAGAGCGAAAGTCTGTTTTACGGCGCTTCATTATGGAAGAACCCTTGCACAACGAGCCAAAAAAGGTATCACTGTACAGCGATCTAGGGTTTATGCTTTTGGAATGGATCATAGAGATAACAGCTAACCAAGATCTATCATCATTGCTGGATGCCAGCTTTTACCATCCCCTTGGACTAAAGACCTTTTATCTTGATCATGTCACTTCTGACAGGGTGCATGAAAAAGAATCATATGCTGCCACAGAGTATTGCCCGTGGAGAAAGGAGATTGTTCAAGGCCATGTCCATGACGAAAATGCATATGCCCTTGGAGGGTATTCAGGTCATGCTGGGCTCTTTGGAACAGCACTGGATGTCTTTACCCTGACCACGGCATTGGTAAAAATATACCATTGTAGCCAATCTGGACTAGTTTCGAGTGAAACCGTCAGGACATTTTTCTCGAGGCAGGGAATTGTGCCAGAGTCTACCTACGCCCTTGGATGGGACACTCCTTCACAGAAGAACTCTGGTTCGGGGAATTACTTCAGCTCAAATAGCGTGGGTCATACCGGATTTACCGGTACCTCAGTATGGATAGATTTAGAGAAAAACATAACAGTAATATTTCTCACAAACCGGATCCATCCAAGCAGATCAAATGAAAAGATAAAAGATTTTCGCCCTAAACTTCACGATCTTGTTATGCAGGAACTCGGATATGGATAATAGCTTTCATATCCCTCCACAAGGTGCCCATATTCACTTGATGGGTATCTGCGGCGTTGGTATGTCATCGCTGGCAGGGATGCTCAAGGAAAAAGGTTACACCATGACAGGCTCCGATCACAACATCTATCCGCCAATGAGCACGTTCCTCGAGAACCTATCGATCCCGGTAAAAAAAGGTTACTCTCCT
>Ga0114919_10001505_pt1 | contig 18673 bp, 11 predicted proteins | sample BlataG_FD_88682 | JGI IMG/M metagenome (GOLD analysis project Ga0114919, IMG submission 88682) | Deep subsurface microbial communities from Black Sea to uncover new lineages of life (NeLLi) - Black_00105 metaG | ecosystem: Environmental > Aquatic > Marine > Oceanic > Sediment | place: Atlantic... | reverse complement strand
ATCCCAGTGGTGGTGGGCTACCCGCATGGGATTTCACTCACCGAAGCTCTGATCCCAATAATGGTGCATTAGAAACGATAACTCTACCTGAAGGCGGATCTAAAAAGATCACCTACTCAAGTGGACAGGTGAACTCGATTATTCTGGACAGGGGCATGGGAGCCAGCGCGGACACAACAACTTTTACATACCTTGGAAACAACCAGGTCAAGGTCACTCCTCCTGGTGGAGTTGGATACATACAATTTGACCTAAAGTTTTCCAGCTGGGGCAATAGCCGGGGCATTCTGGATCTTGTACGTGTATATAATCAATCTAATTCCCTTGTTGAGAAGTTTGATTACACTCCAGAGGATACTACTGTTATCCACCGCAGATATGCTCAAATCCGTCATGTAGTCTATCAGGGTTCAGACTCTTTAGTCACAAACACAGAGAGGTATCACAGTACAACGTCAAAGGGACAATTGTGGCAGATCCGAGAACAGGTGCGCCCATTCCAACCTCGTGGATTCTCGAAGGGTCTTACAGAAGCAGATACATACTACCGAACAACCCGTATCTGGTATGCATTTGAAAAATACTCAGTAATGAACGCCAGTGGTACTCACCAACTATCACCAGTTTGGAAGACAGTAGTACGTGAGGCGACCAGATTAGAAGGTACTGAGACAACCAGCCCTATATCAGCGACCTGGACAACGTTTGCGCAATATAATTCCACATATTATGGACCAGCGAAGGTATATATGTGGATAGGAGCTGAGGCTGCAAGTGATACAACATTGCCCGCCGACCCTCCGGGCAATACCAGTGAGAAGGTGGTGGTTCGTGAAATAGTGAGTTGTGATGCCTATGGCCATGTTACAGAGGAAAAGGATGGAGAGGGGCGGATTACCAGATATTATTATGGTGACAATTCAAGCAACCTGAGCAACTCTGCAACAGGTCTTGATCATATGTTCTTAACTGGTGTTAGCAGAATTGTAGGAAGTGACAGTCTGACTGCTAAAACTGACTGGGACCAAAATGTAGGCCTTAAGTCAAATGAAGAAGACGGAAACGGCACTAAAACTTCATACACATATGATGATTACTATCGACTAGCGAATATCAAAAACCACAGCAATACTATCGTACAGCGAACTGATTACAGTTGTTCCAGAGATCAGAGCGGGACAGGCAATTTTGACGCTACTAAACCCAATTATGTGCGCATCGTTCAGTTCTTTTCCTATGGGGGTAGTACTGACAGCACACACACAACGACGTTCACTGACGGATTCGGACGCAAGATTCAGATACAACAACGCAATGGTTCAAATGATATCATCCATAGTTGGGGATATTACCCTGATGGTGCGCTGAGAGCCGAGTATGCACCATATGAAATCGCAAATGCCACGCATGCCCATCACAACACTGCCAGTTATGGCTCAAAGGACAGTACATATTTCGAATACGAGAGTGATCCACGTCGTCGTCCTTACAGAGCCACCTTCCAGACAATGGGCAAGTCTGTCCGTCCACAGACGACGATTACCTATGCAATAGCTTCGATCAGTGGTCACAAGTTCCTAACCAGAACAACCACAGATGAAAACAGTGTCGCTCATAAAGAGTGGCTCAACACAGATGGTACTGCCTTCAAGGTAACCACAGCCGACAGCTTTGCAGCACGTGCCTTGCGCGATGTACGAGGCCTGGAGGTAATGATACTACCGCCTTTAGCCAGTGAGTCGGATACAAGCAGTTACAGAACTGACATAATCCAAAGTTTATTTGGAAGGGAAATTGAACGAGGAGAACCTGATCAGGGAACTACAAAGACTGTCTATGATAGAAGTCTGCGGCCTATTTGGGTGCAGGAAGCCGCTAATGCCAGTGGAAATGACTTCTGGACTACCATATATGATGGGGCAGGGCGTGTAACCCGTATTGGATTAGAAAAGAACCAGAACAGTAACTGGTACGCAAGGGTGCCCTCTGAACCTACCAGTACATATGGGGGTGATGCTGATGAATGGCGGAAGAAGTATGATTATGACTATGATTATTTCGGCGCTTCACCAACAATTACTGACAGTAGCAGAGGAAGACTGACAAGAGTACAAGGCAACTGGGACACAGGCGATGCAGCAGAATACTATGAGTACTTTCAATACTCCAGGGAGGGTTGGATTACAAAACAGCACCCTTATAATGTTGGAGGTGTTGCTCGAGATATTGAATATGAATATGACACAGGAGGTAGGTTACGGAAAGTAAATTACGCTGATGATCAGAGTTCAGAAGAGTTTTTTATTTGGTATAATTATGATGCTGTTGGGCGACTCTGGAAGATAAAATACAATACAACGAACAATGAACCTGATTCATTGTTGGCTGAGTACTCCTATAATCCATGTGGTCAAGTCACTAGGGTTAGAATCCGTAACACTTCAGGGAATCTTGTACAGGACATTGATTATTCATATAACTCACGTGGATTCCTAAAAAAGATCAACGATCCTTCGAACATAGGAAGCGATTTCTTTGCAATGGAGGCTGGGTACGACTCTACTGTGACCAACGGTCCAACTGGTGGATGGTCGCAGCAGAATAACGGAAATATTTCACAGATCAAGTGGGTAAATAAGGGAATTAGTGCAGATTCGTTGAACTACATGTTTGAATATGATAGTCGTAATCAACTAACAAAAGCGGATTGTAATGACAACACATATGACATTTCTTCGTACTCGTACGACTACAATGGGAATCTCACTGGCCGAAATGCCGGTACAGCCTGGACCTATAATTACGATGGTAACGAAATCAACACGAATCGACTTGATGATATATCCAATCGGACTGCAGATGACAATTGGGATTATGATGCAAATGGTAGACAAACAAAAGCAGATACTTCAGGAAGCATGACGAGTGCTACCTATTGGTTTCCTGGTGCTGCATTTCATAATATAACTATGTCCGGAAATAATCTTGAAATGCGATACAATACGAACAATCGACGAGTACAGAAAAAAGTTGTGGGTGGAACTACAACGAACTATGTGAGAGATATTGGTGGGAATATCATAGCGGTATATGAAGGTACGACTCTAAGCGAACGTTATATATGGGGTCCAACAGGATTGATATCAATAATAGTGGGTAATAATTCCTCAATAACGCAGTATTTCACTATCACAGACCATTTAGGAAGCATCCGTACTGTCGTAAATGCGACAGGTGAGACGGCTGTTGCTGGCTATGATTACTTGCCTTATGGTGACCAGATGAGAAGTAATATTATATCTGGAACTGGTAGTAGATTTCAATTTGGTGGTAAAGAGTTTGATACAGAATCATATCTTAACTTGTATTACTTCGAAGCACGCTATTACCGACCTGATATAGGTCGATTCGTTGCCCCCGATCCTGCAAGGCAAGGATGGAGTTATTATGCATATGCAGGTAATAATCCGATCAGATTTTCAGATCCTAATGGAATGTATTATGAGGAAGACTATCCTGGTCAGTTTGGAGATCAATATGAGGAAGAATTGATTCCTGAGTTTGATCTGGGGATAAACTGGTATGCTTATGGGGGTAGGATTCTTATGACGGATGCGAGCGGTGTACTATTCACTGTGGGATATGGTATGTGGTATGATCAGTGGGTGGTTCCTCGAGGAGGAAGGCTCAGGCTATATGATCCTTTGTGGGGGAGCGGTGTATTTGGCGCCCGTAGAAGCAAAAACGTCACTAAAAAGCACTGTGGTGTTGATGTCTTGCTGGGCAAAGGTGTTATGGTGCCGGCCCCCGTCTCGAACTGGTATTATTTTGATGGTCTTGACTCCCAATTTGGATATCGCGTACATACTTATATGATCGGACCAACTGGTAATACTTGCGAGTTGCGTGTCTGGCATGTTGACGTTCCTAATAATTGGGTTCAAGGCAACAGATACTGGGTTGATGCTGGTAACCCATTAGGGACTGTTTCAACACCTACAGACTATAGTAATGCTTGGGCAGGAATGCCAATCCATGTTCATTATGCAATCTATGACCCAATAGCGGGTGGCTTCTGGGATCCCAGCCCATACCTAGGATTCGAGGCTGGTCTATATCCCTTTATTCCATACCCCCCGCCTGGACCTTAGGATGGAAAAAATGAGGATCGACATAAAAGCCTTGTTGGCTATGACATGCATCACTTCAGGAGCGATCTTGGCACCAATTGCTACCTGGAATATGCCCGATAATATCCAGCAATATGATGAAATACGATTAAAGGCTCCCGAAGAAGCATTACAGGTTCTTGAACGGTTTTTACAAGCTCTTGTAGATCACAATGAGTCAGTTATCAGGGAACTCTGGCATGGTGGAGAAGTTACATTACATTCTCCTGATGATTTAATTCTTAATTACCGCATTCTGACAGTAGGTCCATGTAAGCTGCCTGAACCTGATCCACCACCCTTGCCAATCCTGTTAGAAAGTGATCTTGTTGCTTGGGTAGAACTTCAAATTAATATAGAGGTTTGGAATAATCCTCACGCGTCATTAGCAGTGTTTCTAACTAAGAGAAGTGGATATTGGGAAATTCTGTATAGTATACGTGTCAGGAAGTTTGCCGACCCAGACGTATTTTACCTTCCATGAAACACTCAGAGGCAAACTTACAACATACTTTGATACTTCATAACCTCCCGGACAATTTCTGCTAAAATTGAATGAGCAGATGGGAGGTAGATCCGATGAAAGAAGAAGTCCGAAAAGCAGTCCGAGAGGAACTGAGATGTAGAAAGAAACTGATAGTTCTGGAATATGCAGATCTGTGTGGCAGTGTTACAAAAGCCTGCAAGGAATTTGATGTACCAAAGTCTCCCTTCTACGAGTGGAAGGAAACCTATGTTTTAAACGGCAGAGCAGGTCTCGTAAGGAAAAAGCCAATTCCCAAGAGTCATCCGAGGTCTGTACCAGAAGAAGTGATTGAGAAGATTCTTCATATCAGAAGTACCTATCAACTCGGTCCTGAGAGGATCATGTGGTATCTGGAACGCTATCATGGGATCAAGATTTCAGAATCGAGCGTTTACCGGATTCTCGTTCGTCATGGAATGAATCGTTTACCTAAATCAGCACCGCATAGAGCAATTCACACCAAGCGTTACTTCAAGACAGTTCCCGGCCATCATATCCAGGTTGATGTTAAATTCCTGTGGCTCAAGGATGCTGAAGGACAGAGAATTCGCCGTTTTCAATACACAGCTATCGACGATGCAACCCGCATCAGAGCGTAGAAGCGTCCGGATATCCTGGTGGAGGGGTGTCGTGCTTGCTCACCAAGTGTTGAAAACAGTTGTTTCCGGATGGGCACTAAATAATTCTTGATTGTACTTTGGCCCAATTGTCGTCAGGGCGACAGGCACTCCTGTCGTTCGCCAAAACCCCATCCGACATTTTAGGGACTACGTTTATTGCAAATGATTGCTTTATTGAGAGCGTTACTTTTGCAGGTTTGAACAGTGCTTTGTTTTCGAGTGCATCCTATCTACCCTTATCACAGCCCGAATTCCCACCCGGATCGTGTCCGATCCCTCAGGATACATAACCACAAACGAAATCGGGAATGGCGTTTCAGTAGTTAATGTGCGCAAGTCCCGTAGTTTCCGTATATGGAAAAGCGTCAATCCAAATACCCGACACGTTAATCTATCTAGCGTCCGGGCTGAGTAGCTCGAAACCCTATCTGTTACCTGTTCAAGTGAAAGTGCTGGATACATCCACTGTACGGCTGCAGCAACTGCTGCACACAGTGGTTTTTGTATAGTGGCAAATGCCGGCAGACCAATATCTGAGTGGTAATCCTTCAAGGATGTTTCACTGATGCCGAGTGCATTTGCAGCATGATAGTAGCGTGTATTCCGTTTAGGGAGAAAATGCATTGTTTCGACGACTTGACTTAGGTATTGCCTTTCCTTCTTTGAGAACCGTCCCTTCTCAGCATCAAAAATGATGTCCACCCTTTGAATATCTGTAGGAACAATCAATATGCGACTTGACGGTCCGGATGCGTTCTCAGCAACTCGGTACAGCACCCTTCTGAACATTTTGGGGAAGTCGGGTCCCTTGGTAATCCACCCATCTACACCGACCAAGGCATTAATAGAGATATAGTCTGGATCCTTTTCGATTGTTAGCGGGACGATTCTGGTTTCTGGGCTATGCCTCCGAATCTTCGGAATCTCAACAAGGCTATTGCCATCGGGGAGATGGATATCGAGAAGGATGACATCGAATTCTTTGGTGGTGAGCTGCGCCCACATCTCCTCGATCGTTTCTGCACAGGTGATCTGATATTGCTTATCATATTCGAGGAGTAGCCTAACGGTATCATGAATACAGTCGTCGTCATCTACCACTAAGACATTTATGTCCGAGGCACTTGTGACAAACGAGCTGCTTTCAAACTCAATCCGAGTGACCTGTTCAGATTGGGTATTGTTCTGTCTGTGTTCTATAGCTTTAGTTTGTTGCTGTTTCCAGCGAGTTACTTCTTTCGATATCTGTTTGTAGCACTTTTGATATAATTCCTGAGGCGGATCTGAGGTAGGAACCGTCATGGTATGATCACCCCTAATTGTACAATCTTGACCCCCAATCGTACCCGCACTGTCTGCTAGAATGGGTCGTTAGCTCACTGCAACATCTCTGCAGTCCGGGGCGATAATCGCCGAATATTAAATCGCTATAAGGGCTATCAGGGGGTCATCACAGTTACACAACTGCCGATTAATATGAATACTCTATTCGATTCTGATTGGTTCATGCAAGTCGGATTACCGGCGCTGCTGGAAGCTCGCCTGAATCGGGATTCAGATATAGAGATGAAATGGACAGGGGAGGTACCTGACCTGGTTCGTCGCATCATCGATAATGCAATTCGGCTCGGGGCTAGTGACCTTCACTGGGAACCTGGCCCAACCGATATGACTCTACGTACCCGCCACAATGGCACCCTTATCGCCGAAGAAAGCTTTGATAAATCTCTTCATCCACGCGTCACGACACACATCAAAGCACTGGCAAATCTCGATATTACAGAGCGCAGGCGTCCGCAGGACGGCCGAATTCGGTGGAGTATTGGTGATGACCAAGTCGACCTGCGTGTCTCAACAGTACCAGGGGCTCATGGTGAAAAGACCGTCTTGAGGATTCTGGACCCGAGCCGGCTACCTGATTCACTTGTTGGGCTAGGAATGGACCAGAGGACTGAAAGCGTGCTTAAGGCAGCCTCTCAAAGGACGCGTGGTTTAGTGTTGGTAACAGGTCCGACCGGCAGTGGGAAATCGACCACACTCTATACTTTGCTAAAGTCCATTGACAGAGAACATAGGAATGTCATGACCGTGGAAGATCCCGTTGAGTACGAACTCAAGGGGGTTACTCAAGTTGCCGTCGATCAGCGCATAGGTCGCACCTTTGCCTCTGTACTTAGATCTTTTCTGCGCCAAGATCCGGACGTGTTGTTGGTAGGGGAGATCCGGGATTTGGAAACGGCCGAGATCTGTATCCGGGCAAGTTTGACAGGCCACCTCGTCCTGAGCACGTTGCACACGAACGATGCCACAGGGTCGGTGGTTCGTCTGCTGGACATGAATGTTCCCCCCTACCTTCTGGCCAGTAGCCTCTCCATCGTCTGCTCACAGCGGCTGTTACGCCGGCTTTGTCCTTCCTGCTGTATTCCTGATGAGGATGCTCACCGTATTGCAGACGAGTACGGACTGGCTGATGAAATCCATACAACGCCAAAGACTTCTAGTGGATGCGATCGGTGCAAGGGGACGGGTGTGATCGGTAGGGTGGGGATATTTGAGACTCTTGTCATAAGTCCCGAATTGGAAGATGCCATCCGACGAAAAGCCTCAACTTCTGAGCTGGAGATCATCGCAAATCGGGAGGGTCTGATCCCGTTAATCGACCAAGGTCTTGCGTTGGTAAATAGTGGGATGGTGCAACTCAACGAGGTATTGGTCCAGGTTCTTGAGGCCAGTGCGATAGGCAGGTCATCATGAAATCAATATACCCATTAATTCTGCTCTTGTTGTTAGTCGGTTACGGCCAACCCGGGTACGCTACCCCCCAGGAGCAGACCGCGGTTAAAACAGAGACCGACACGCTGGTAATTCGCAATGTCGAGTTTGAGAGCGCACCCGCAGGAATGGCCCTTAAGGGTCTAGCACGCATGTATGGCCTGAATCTGACCGTTGAGGAAGGGCTGGATATTCCAATTACCCTACACCTCAACCACGTCACTCCGGCTGAACTGTTTTCGCACCTGCGGAATGTATACTCCCTGGAGATTGAATTTCGAAATGGTATTTGGCACGTTCGGCGTCGTTTGGAAACTGACGAACTGCAAGGTCTCCGACTCTCATGGGAGGCGGGTCGCCTGGAGCTGGAAACTCAAAGCGTACGTCTTGACTCAATTGGTACCGCTTTGGCACGAAAGGGAGTGATTAACCTGCTCCCTGGAACACTTGGTGAACGACGGATCTCTGGGTTCGTAGCCACGTCGCAACCGGAATCTGGGATCAGGGCACTTTTACGATCTCACGGGTTGGACATGAGCCGTGAAGCCCCCGGTATATTCCTGGTCAGAGAGTTAAGCGAGGGTACTGACCCAGTGGTATTTGAGCTATTCGCTGAGGGCGAGTATGTCACTTTTCGCCTGTATAAAGCTCCACTGGAGCAAGTCCTGCAGGAAGTCGCGAGGGTCCTGAGATGGAACGTCTTTTTCTATGGCCCCATTAAGGGAGACGTCACAGCTGCCGCAGAAGCGATTCCAGCAACACGTGCCCTTGAACTTCTTCTTGTGGGCACTGGTCTCGGTGTGCGAGTCGAGGACCAGTCTCTGTTGGTGGGGGACGCCCAGCTACTAGAGTTCGGAGAGGTTCGCCTCATTCCTCTCCAACACTTGAAAGTAGAAGGTTTGATCGAACATCTACCGGAATCACTCAAAGAGAAGGTCGCCCTTGAAGCCATTCCCGAGCAGAACGGTCTCCTGGCCTCGGGCTCCACATCAGCGCTGAATGCAGTAGATACATTTATCAAGGCGATTGATCATCAGTCCCCACAGATCCTATTCGAGACCCTCGTGGTGGATTATTTAGATGAAGTTGGGTCGGAGCTTGGAATAGAAATGGGTATTGGCCCACCAAGGGATACAACGGGCACCCAGACATTCTTTCCTGAAATTGATTTGGAGAGGCGAGGGAGCAACCTGAAGGATGAGATATCTTGGATCGACCGGCATTTACAATTACCTATCGTTGGTAAGCTGCCCGCTGATTTCTATTTCCGTCTAAAGGCGCTGGAGAGACAGGGCAGGGTGAGGATTCGCTCCCGTCCACAGCTCGCTACTATCAATGGGAATACGGCCACACTGACGGTGGGTACTACGCAGTACTTCCTTATCAGGTCAGAAACCACCTTCGCGCAGCAGACTGTGCAGACAAGGATCAGTGAACGTTTCGAGACCATCGAAGCCAGCATGTCCCTGAAAATCACTCCCTGGGTCACAGCAACCGGCGAGATAATCACCCAAATACGCCCAGAGTTCAATACTCCCCACGGAACTCTGACAGCTGAGGTTCCACCCACTATCAACCATCGGATTGTTGATACAACCGTCCGCCTGATGGATGGCCAAACCATCATCCTAGGGGGGCTTGTGCAGGAGACAGTTCATGATGAAGAACGTCGTTTCCCCCTGCTTTGGAGGATTCCATTACTGGGGAAACTCTTTGTCTCGAAGGTCCAAATGACTTCTACTTCTGAGCTCATGATTTACCTGACACCACACATCTATTACGGCGAAGAGGGTAGTGTGATTCCCCCTGAGGTGGGCGGTGTACTATGAACGAAAGCATACTTGTCCGCCCATTGGCCGACGGTGCCTTTGAATATACCCAAATCGGTGCAGGGATTGATTTCCCTGAATCACTCTCAGATTTGAGTTGGGAGATGATCAGTCTGTCAGAGTTAGCCAACCAAGTGAAGAACAACAGTGATGTCTTGGTCCAGTTGGTACTGCCTGATGAACTGTGTATAGGATCCAGGGTATTGCCTGTTTCTGTTCTGGCTCGAGGTGGCTGGAAGTGGTTGCGGGCTGTTAGAAACACCTTGGGTGAGATGGAGCTCTTTTGGACTAGGGGTGCCGTGGCAGGTCGAACACGAGCCCACGTTCCTGTTCCATTCCTCGTCAATCCCAATGCGCCTGGAGTCAGGGCATTAATGCTGATCGCCCTCCTGGCTGTAATTGGATTCGGATTCTTGGGATACGTGTCCAGCAAGAACAACTCGCTTGAGCAAGAATACGAGATGCTGGGCATGCATATCGAGGAATTGCGCAAGGGTGCTCTTGAAACCCAAGAGAAGATAAAACCACCGACTACATCCTTGGGTCCTCTGGACCAGGTGCAAGCAATGAGAGGATGGGCATCGTGGCTGTCAACAAATGTCCTGCGCCTGGGTGCAGAGAGTGGAACTATCGTTCAGTTTAGTGCGTCTTGGGATCCGCCATTGAATCTTCAGGACATAAAGCTGCCCAGACACTTGGGATGGCAGCTCAAACTCAAGCAAATATCTGTAGCAGGACTTCACCGGCTTGCCCAGGGTTTGGACGAGATTGGACTAGGCCCTCAGGAGATTCAACTAGAAGAAATTCAAGGACTGCAAATGACATATCTTGGTGATAAACCGGTCGTGATACGGGGTTCATACCCTTTAAGTGGAAATGAAACACCGGAAAAGTAGCAAGTATCAAAGGAATGAGCTGCTACTATTAGCTCGCTGGTTAACAGCTGCCATGATGTTGGCTGTTTCTGTTGTTGTATGGGCTCATGGCGTAAGACATGGCTGGCATCTTTTGACATTACGTCAGCAGATACAGAGCCGACAATCACAGGTGCAGCAAGTAGAAGAGTTGTTGGTTGAGTCACAGTTACAGCCCCATGCCCTTCTCTCAGTGCCGGATCTGCCACAAGCACCTACTATGAAAAGACTGCTGCTGGCTCTTACACGAAAATCGGCAGGTGTTGAGGTCAATATCGATCGACTGTTTGCTCCGGAACATACCCCGAAACCGCTTGGGAGAACCCGACTATACCTGAGTGGATACCCAACAAGAGTTGCAGGATTCATCAGGGATTTAGAAGTAGGCGAAGCCGGCCTGCTGGTCACGGGTGTTTCAGTTCAACCGGGGATCTCAAGAGACGGCCCCACTAAATGGTCGGTTGACGGTATTCTGCCATGAATCAGGGGAGATCGTGGAACCGTTGGGCTATAGAAACAGTCCTGACAGTCTGTGCCGTTATCATCTGGGCATATGATATACATGTGATCTTATCTCCTAATCCCCCCGCACTGATCAATATGCCTGTTGAGGCTGAAAGTTTCGTGCTGAGTACGGATACCTTTCCTTGGGAATCTGGCACCTTACCTCGAATAACGTGGAATCCCTTCCCCGCTGAACCAGAATCAATAGCCATCAGCGAATCTGTACAGAAGCCACAGCCCCCACTGATTCTTCAGGGCCTATACCTGCATGGTTCTAGTAAGGCGGCCCTTATCAGGGAAGTGGAAACCGACGAAACAAGACTGATGTTCGAAGGAGATTCTTGGAACGGGGTCACTCTGCAAGAAGTTGGCAACGGTTGGGTAAGGCTTATTAATGGCAACACCGGTTGGAAGATTACACTCCCCTCAATGATTGATCCTGAGCGATGATGATTCAGAAACTGCAATTATTCCGGTTGAATGATGAATCAGCTTTTGCCCTGGTGACTCTATTGTGGTTGGCTGCCATTAGCTTTTTCAGTTCCACTGTCATAGCGGGAATCATTCTGTCTCGATATCGGGCACTGGAAGGTTCACGGCGATCGCTGGAGCAGGCCTTAGAACTCACCGAAGTAATTGAGAAGGTTGAACGAAGCACTGATCTCATCCCAAAAACCTGGGACACAAAAAAAGATACGATCTATTGGGTAGGTGAGCCCGCCCGTCGTTTTCGGGTGTCGTGCAGACGTTGGGGTCTGTGGGCAATTGTGGAAGTCTTTAATGGAAATTCTGATGAACCTATTGCTCGGCGAGTTGTTGCAGGATCTCGCATTCCTGCACCAGGTGTCGTTGCATACATTCGTACTAACAGACTCCCGTTAGTCATCGCCCACGAAGCCACAATTCACGGCATATTAGCCGTTGCTGACAGTATTATGGTTCGACCTTGGAGGGGACGTCTTTTCAGTAGACCAAAGCCTGGTTTCACAAGAAATGTTGCGACATTCAAGCCATATGATGCCTGGGAAGGACTGTCAGAACAAACAGATAGGTGGGCAGACGATCCGGATTCAGCACAAGACGACACCGTAATATTGGTGGGCCCGGCAACTCTATCTAGACCACCACCTGAAGAGATTATCACAATAATCGTCCTCGGCGATTTAGAGATCATGGGTGACTGGGGTCGCCATCCAATGTGTCTCTGCGCGAAGGGAAATATCAGGCTCTCAGAGGGAAGCTGTTTCGTTGGGCAATTGCTGGCTGAGGGTAAAATAGTGATTGATGGAGCCCATTTGATGTGGCCATCACTTGTTGCGACTTCCCGGGGCGCAATCAGTGGCTCACCGGCGGTATCCTTACATGGTGGTACACTATTGGAGGGGGCAATTGTTGCTGCTCCAAATAAAATGACGACTTTATCCAGTCTTCAGGGGAATGCTACACATGCCTTGATTGAGCCAGCAGCTAAGCTAGTGGGAGCAGCGTTCGTCACTGGGGCGCTGCAAATGAACGGAACTATCGAGGGATGGGTGGAAGTTGATGAAACTCTTGAACGGATCGAGACTGCAACATATCACAACTGGATATTGAACGGAACGTGGATGCCGCTCTCAAGGAGACAGAAGTATCCACTGTTTCCTATAGGCCTCAGCCACGGCTCTTATATATCCGCTGTTCTGGGGGGACTACGTTGAAATCCCTCCATGTCATAGGAGATGGGCAGGGATTCACACTCATAGAGCTACTAACCGCAATGGTTCTAATGTCCCTGGTATTGCTACCAGTGTTTGGAATCATCCGTGTTACACAATCCAGAAGCGATCGGCGATTGAGGGAGACGCTAGAAGCACATCTCCTGTTGCGGTCCCAACTCGTGCAGCTACCACCTAATTCAGCCGTCATTGATACGATTAGCCCCTCAGGGTTTCGGTTCAGACTTGTTGACCGGCTAGTTCCAGTCAAACAGGACACAAAACGATGTCTCATAATAATGTTAAGGCGCGGTGCCAGATGGGACACTCTTGCCAGAGCAATGGCAATAGACATTGGCAGAACGCACGAGCATTTACACTGATTGAGTTAGTAACAGCCCTGGCATTGATGGGACTTTTACTGACAGGACTGGCGATATTGGCAAGGACCACCATGGAAGAGGTAATGCTGCTGGAGTCTGCACCAGAAGAAGAGGTATATCCTCGGTTGGTTAGCTTTCTGTGCGAACGCATTGATGACATATCAGCTGTGGTCGAATGGGATTCCACCGGAATCCAATATCTTGATCAGCTCGGGAGGCCAAAAAACCTGAAATTAACTGCGCTATTTAGAGCCTTTTCTCTCCAGCATAATGAGAAAGAGCAATCAAATCCGATTCGCATAAGTATTGAGCCGGCATGGAAGGAGGTGCAACCCCCTCTACAAGCCCCCAACAGCGATTCCAGACAAACACATGTTTTGACTATAACCATTCAGGGAGTTGACAGCGTGACGGATGGGATTCGAATCCAGCGACTCGTGCAGCTGAGAGAACGGTAAAGGAAAAATGTTTCATATCCACTCGAACAATTATCGTTTTAGGCACTTGTGATCGAGAACGGTTTAGTCGCTGTAGACCCTGCAATGAAAAGGGTTGTTAAGGACGCAGAGCGTCTTGCAGCCTTTAGTACAACTACAGTTTTGATAGAAGGAGAAACAGGCACGGGGAAAGAGGTTCTTGCCCACCACATTCATACAGTATCTCCCCGGGGGAATGGTCCCTTCGTGGTTTTGGATTGTTCAACTATTCCAGAGGCACTCCTCGAATCAGAACTTTTTGGTCATGAAAAAGGCGCATATACAGGGGCAATTTCGTCTCAGTGCGGGATAATTGAGGAAGCAAAGGGAGGGACACTTTTTTTGGACGAAGTATCAGTATTGGGGGAAAAAGCCCAATCCGTATTAATGAGATTTATAGATACCCATGAAATACATAGAGTAGGAAACGGTGCACTAATACAAATTGATGTTCGTGTGATTGCGGCAACAAACCAAAACCTGAGTGCCATAGTTGCCTCAGGCACTTTTCGTCGCGATCTATATCACCGCCTTTTGGTTGCACACCTTTGGATACCGCCTCTAAATGAGAGGCCAGGGGATATTAGACCTCTGCTAGAGCACTATTTGCATTATTGGGCTAATTATCATCAAATATCACATCTCAAGATTACTTCCGAGGCCATGTCAGAGCTTGAGAATTATAGTTGGCCTGGGAATATTCGCGAGCTTCGAAATGCAACTGAGTGGTTTGTTATACAGGTAAATGGTGGTGTTTTAGACAAAGCGTTAGTACATGCATTTATCTTGGGTCCTGAATTCCAGCGTATCTTTTGTAGGGCTTCGACATATGGTGGATTACTTCGTGATCGACAATTTTTGATGCAGTTTGTTCAGACTTGGTCACATACAAATGGGCATGTGACGAACACAGCAAAAAAACTTGGGATATCAAAAGGTTCTGCATCTCGCTATTCCAGAGCCCTTGGCCTTTGTGATTCCGTTGATGGTATATCAAGAAGCTCCTGAAACAGACCCGCTCATATGTTTAAGTACGATATAGTAATTCTAACTGCAAGTAAGTTAAGGAGTTAGCAGTGCAGAGCATTTCTAATTGAAGCCGGTTGTTTCAGTGACAACAGGTAAAATGCTGCCCTATACTTCAGCTCTATCACTCTAACTTGTTATAATTCATCAAGTTAACCCTACCACAACCATACTGGCACCGCTTTTGCATACTCTCAACCTATTAAGTACATCATCAGGGGATGGCCTGATGACCCTGCGTCCCAGGTGCTGAATTAGCTGAATAATCATAAGGTTCAGAGAGGTACATTCGATGACTTCCAGTAAGCAATCTCAAAGCAAAATGACAGGACTCCTACTTTTGGTAACGTCGATCATATTTGTGGCAGGTGTGATCCCCGGGTTAGGAAGAAGCGTTGTCCAATATGACATCCGTGGAGTTCCTCTTCGTCCAGGAGAGACTATTTGGGGGACTGGGCATTTTGCGGGTGATGTAAATATCTGGTCAGGTTATGGGCGGGTTGGAATTCCGCTCTATACGCTTGTTGGGCGCGGGAATGTAGCGTTCCCTCTTAACCTCTATTACTCGACCGAAGTGAAAGATATGGAAAGTGTAAAGAATAATGAACGGCAAGCATCCTGGGTGGGGATGGGTTGGGGGTTGGACGCACCTTATATTTTCGGAACGTTAGATGTAATGGTAGGAGGTAGGGATCCTGATATCTACATATCAAGTATTGATACAGATTACAATTTATTCTGGACCGGTATTGATGATCCTATCAAATCCACTGGCACCTGGGAACTGAAATACCGCAAATACTGGAAGCTTGAGAAGACACTCGATGACTTTGGTTATGTCGATTCGTTTACACTCACCGACCTAAATGGTACGAAGTACACTTTCGGGCACAGAAGGATTACCTGCGTTACCCTCTGGAATAGTGAACAGGAAATGGTAGATCGGGAAAACTATGTTCCCTATCGCTGGGATCTAACAAAAATCGAGGACGTAACCCAGAACAACAACAACACCATCAGCATCGTGTATGAAGATGTTAATGGGACTTGTTATGGGAGAACCTATACGCAGGCGAGCTATTTGGACACGATCACTTGTGATGCCTCAGGGCGATATCTAGCATTCGTATTGGAGGACCGTACCGATAAACAATCAAGCAGTCCGGATCCGGCAGAGATCTATGAACAGAAGCGATTGAATTACGTTATTCTAAAGAACTCTGGTGGAACTACTTTGTGGCGCTACAATCCTTCGTACATCTATCACGCTTCGGGAGATTATCAGAAACTTCTTTTGGATAAAATACAACAGCGTAAGCCGGACAATAGCACGGGTCTGCCTGCATGGAAGTTCCATTATCGCACAAATGCAGAATCCAATCCTGGTGCATTAGAAATCCTAACTGCTCCACAGGGTGGCACCAAGACCTTTGCGTATGCCACAGAGGGCAGTAATTGGAGGGTGTCATCGGTATCTATTGACCGTAAGATGGGCGCTGGATCTGAAACAACCAGCTATTCAGATACCGGCATAAATGTGACTGTAACCCCGCCGGGGAATATTGGGACCATACAATATTATTTGAATAGTGGGGCATATAAACTCAATGCAGGAACGTTAAATAGAATAACCGTCTCTGATAGTTCTAATCAAATAGTGGCGAGGGCTTATTATACACTTGAAGACAGTACAATCACTTATCGGAAGTATGATGAAGAACGGAGAGTAACTTATATCCCGTATTCAGGGGAGCCACTTGACTCTCTATCAGTTCACACCTGGACTACATACAGTACGCTCAATGGGCTTCCGGATTATATAAAAGAAGAAGTATCTCCTTTTGAGCCCCGCGGTTTTTCGATCGATACAACTCCCAGCCAAAAACACCTGTTCCATCGTACGCGATCGATCACGTATGCGGCATCCGTGTATTCTGGTATGAATGCCAGTGGAACGCACCAGTTAGCAGCTATGCATAAAGAAATCATACGTGAAGAAGTAAAGGAAAACGGTACGACCTGGAAGACTGCTCCAATATCTGCTACGAAGATTACCTGGACCGAGCCAGGCGGGCAAAATTACTACAGGCCAAGCAAATACTATATCTGGACGGGCGCAGACGCTGCAGGAGACACTACAATCCTGTGGTCGTCAAGTGAAACGGTCACGATTCGAGAGATTGAGAATAGTGATAGTTATGGACACGTATTGCAGGAAAAAGATGGAGAAGGACGCATCACGAGATACTACTACGGCGATAATACAAACAACCTGGATAATACTGCCAATGGCCTACAGCACCGTTTCCTAACGGGAGTTAGTCGCGTTGCCGGAAATGATAGTCTGACTTCCAAGACCGACTGGAATGGGGATATGGGATTGGTGACGGAGGTCGAGGATGCGAATGGCAGCAAGATGAAGACTGAGTATGACGATTATTATCGTCCAATAACGATCAAGAACCACGATAATGACATTCTCACTGAAATAACGTACTCCTTTGCGCGTGACCAGAGCGGGGATGATTCATTTGACTCCTCAAAGCCGAATTATAACCGTTCGAAATCGCACTTTAAATACCTTGGCTCCACCGAATATACATACAGTACGGTATTCACAGATGGGTGGGGACAAACTCTCCAGACTCATCGACGCAATGGAAACAACGATATTATTCAAGCCTTTGGGTATTATGCTGATGGTTCACTACGTGCGACATACACTCCATATGATACTTCGAACTCAGACCATTCTTATGAAAATCCCGCGAACTTTGGGAAGAAGGACAGCACTCTCTACGCATATGAACCTGATCCGCGTAGGCGTTTGAAAAATACCATTTACCCCACGATGGATACGAGTACGCGCCCGTCTTCCAGTGTGAGCTATACGATTAGCAGTATCACAAGCGGTCCGGCAAAGTATCACAGATTCATAAAGGTTACAGCTACAGATGAGAATGGTGTAACCCATGAGAGTTGGGTTGGCGCAAGCGGAGGTGTGCTGAAGACGAGAGTTGGTGGAAGCTATGCTGCAGAGACATGGAGAAATGTTTTAGGAACTGCTGCAATGATTCTACCACCAAGAACAGGTGGTTCACGTACTAGTCCCTTACGAACAGACATCACGAATAGCCCGTTTGGTAGAGAGATCGAGCGGGATGAACCGGACCAGAACACAACAAAGACCGTTTATGACCGAAATCTGGTTCCTATCTATGTTCAAGAAGCAACCGATGCGGGTGGTTATGATTTCTGGGCCACATTATATGATGGCTTTGGGCGAATTTCACGAATTGGTAAAGAAGATGCCGCGAATAATAATTGGTATGAAAGACATCCAGTAATACCTAACAGTGCATACGGAAGTGAAGCAGACGAATGGCGGAAGAAGTACACTTACGACTCCGATCAATTCGGCTCCGGTACAACCTATCCAAAAGGTAGATTGACAAAGGTTGAGGGCAACTACGATACCGAGGACGATACCGCTGAGTACTATGAGTGGTACCAATACCGGAGGGAAGGTTGGATAACTAAACAGCGGCAATATGTCGAAGGGGCTATCACACGGGATGTCGAGTATGAATACGACACCGGGGGAAAACTGCGCAAGGTAATCTTCGCTGATGCGCAAAACTCCGAAGAATTCTTCATCTGGTACGATTACGATTCAGCAGGCAGGCTCTACAAGATCTATTCGCACACTTCAAACTCCAAGCCGGGCACTGCCACGGCAGAGTATGCCTACAATGCCCGT
>Ga0114919_10001498_pt1 | contig 18701 bp, 19 predicted proteins | sample BlataG_FD_88682 | JGI IMG/M metagenome (GOLD analysis project Ga0114919, IMG submission 88682) | Deep subsurface microbial communities from Black Sea to uncover new lineages of life (NeLLi) - Black_00105 metaG | ecosystem: Environmental > Aquatic > Marine > Oceanic > Sediment | place: Atlantic... | reverse complement strand
GTTTTCTTGTGTTATTGTTTGGGTGTGGAAGTTTGGGTTGATTTGTGGTGGGGGTAGGGGTTGGGGGGGGGGGGGGTGGGGGGTGGGGAGCAGCAGGACACTGTGTTGTCTAGAGAGGGAGATGGGTTGGCAAGGCTGCGGTTTATACGCTTGCTCGGTGTTATTCAAGGGTCGTGTTGTCGGCCTAGCCTATAAGGATCGCTTACTGGGCCTTAATTTTCTTGGTATAGGTTCTAGGTGTGTTGAGGTTGCTGTTAACAGCCGCCCAGAACACTTTCCAACAGCAGTGGGCTGGCGCTCTAAAAGTGCTCGAATTGATCTACAAGTGATATACACTTTTATGATATTCAAATTGTGATGTTTAAACCCGCTAGAGGTGAAATTATCAACGGCGCCTCTCTCCATACTCTTCCTAGACTCCTGGTGGGATGTCCTAGGAGAGAGGCGGTGCCAGTTGGGTCGCTGTCACATGCATGGGATGTGTCTATAAAATCAAGGCTCCAGATGCACATGGCCATGGATTGATATTTATTCGATGCAGTACAGCACTGGTGATAACCTAGGACGTTGATTGACAAGGGTTTCTAATGGGGTGCGGGACATCAAAGGAGAATTCCATCAATGTTCAAAAGCAAAAGAAAGGCAAAGATATCTGGGCTAAGACCGGTATAGTTGCTCTGCAGAACGCAAAGCTCAAGGTAAGTTGTAAGAAGATAGAGAATCCACCATCAAGGATAACCTTGCCAAACTCTTTACACAGATGTTTCCAGTTCACCTCCGCCCGTTCTGTTGCATTTCCTCGCCTTCTCTCACCATCTAACCCCCATCCCACCCGCCCCACACACACTCTCCACTCTCTCCTATCAATCCAGGACTGGCCCAATGGAGTCGACACAGTTGCACCATCAATACGTGTACTAGATGCAACAAACAATTCCCTCTCCTCCTTCCCAACCAACCTCTCCACCATGACCAAATGTCAACGCCTCCTCCTCTCACACAACACATTTACCCATCTCACCCCAGCCATCTCCCATCTGACCAATCTCAAAGTACTCACCATTGACCACAACCAGTTAACACAACTACGACCAGATATTTTCCAACCACTAACATCACTGCAGCAACTCAACATTAGCCGCAATCAACTGACTTGTCTGCCCCCCTCCATCGGTCAACTCTCCAAGTTGATACATCTAGATGCTTCGCATAATCACCTCAACTCTCTTCCTAGCCTAGCAAGATGCACGGCATTAGAAACTTTGAATCTGAGTAATAATAACTACAAGACAGTTCCAGGCAAAAGTCTAGCACAGCTAACATCGTTAAAGGAACTAGACATGGAGGGCAACCAGATCGGCAGCGCAGGAGCAGATGAGTGCAAAGAGGTGTTTCAGTTGCCGGCACTACAAACATTGAAACTGCAAGGTAATCCATTAGATCAAGCTACACTGGAAAGTGTGGCTGGGTATTCCGAATTTGAAGGGAGAAGGAGGAAAAAGTATGGTAAGGCTATTGCTGCGGGGGTGATGATGAGCAGTGTTGGGCTGACTGAGGCAGCTGATAGAGCGGTGGCTGGAAGAGGGAGGTGATTGATTGCAATATTGATAGTCCTTTCTTGCAAAGTATGTAATCATGTAAAGTATAAGTGTAGAGTATATTTCTCTCTTTGTTGAAAACACAAGGGAGAAGAAAGATAGAGGGAGACTGGTCTTCTTCTCTCATTTCAGCCGGGGTCTAGAGAATTGTGTCTCTCTTATATATAAGCAACCTTGCACCCTGTATTCATCCTCTTTCAAAACATAAGTGGTTTAGTAGACGGGATTTTCAAAAGACGAGAGAAACTTAGTACAATGGTGCGTTGAAGTGAAATAGAAAGCCTCGCATGATGTGCAGTGGCTCCATTTTACATTTGTGATGGACACTCCAGAGCATTATATGGACGTGGCATTGGTTGTGAGGCTTATAAATTGCATTGTATGAAATGTATCATGCATTTCGAGTGTTCAGTATGAGTATAGGAGCCATCAAAACAAATCATCAGCGGCGGCCTTGTTTTCTTTTGAAAGCATCGTTGCAGCGTGATGGTTACTGATGGCACTCCGACTTGTGACAATAACTCAAGGGCTAGTTGATACACTTGACAATGGTGTCCAACACCACCAAGCAATCATCATTACCCAATTTTACACCCTTGCATCTGTTCCAGCTTTACAACCCACTTCTATTCGCTCGTTTGGGGATGTTCTAACTGTCACGGTCTCCTTTACCATACTGAATTCTTCCAACTTACTCTCTCTTCCCCCCTTCTTCACACCACAGGTGCTCTCGTGCGACATCGACCTTCTTCACCCACCTGCAGAGCTGGAAAAGAGGAAACACAAACTTAAAAGACTCGTAGCTAGTCCAAACTCATACTTCATGGATGTTAAATGCCAAGGCTGCTTCAACATTACAACAGTGTTCAGCCATTCTCAAACAGTGGTAGTATGCTCTAGTTGCAATGCTGTGCTTTGCGTCCCAACCGGAGGCAAGGCTCGCTTGATGGAAGGCTGCTCCTTCCGTCGCAAGAGCGATTAAAGGGAGAGATTTGGTTCTAATAAACATCAAATTCTCTCTGATTAATATAGATTGCAGCCTTTTTTCCCATTTATAATAATATGGTAGACGTTAGAAATAGTAAGAGGGATGAGTAGCTTCGAGTTGGGCTGGTCATCGACTGGGCCTATTGGCATGGGGTTCCCAGGAAGCTGAATGAGAGATATACACTAGTTTTACCGATGCGTTTGTCATTTGTTCAGTTTTAAAAAATCCATGCATTACAGCTATAAGGTTGTTAAGGTTTGTCTCTCTCTCTCTCTTACTCCCCCAAAAGAAATGGAAGTCAGGAAAATGTTAACTACCTGCTGATTAAGCGTCAACTAACGTGCAAGCTTACTGTTCGTCGAGTTAGCCGTACTATAATACCATAATGTGGTTAGCTGGGAGAGAGAGTCCAATGCATCCCAGGGCAGGGGGCCCCCTCCGTCCATACCCGACAATCACACCCCCGACGCCCCGTCTGCTGCCTTCCCTCAACATCAATACTACCCACAATTAATTAATTGTAGCAGGAGGACCAACCACTCCAGCCTCCAATACTGACACATCCCACTCTAACCGATAAAGACATAGAAAATGCCCTCCGACATATCGTAATGGACTTTAAATCCTAAAACACCTCTATGTAGTTGAGGGTTCACCAGGGATAGGCCAAGCCTTTGGGAGGTGGTGATGTCGGGGAAAAAAAGCAGTGTAGGATCAAGGGAATGATGTTGCTATGAAGCTTTGGTTGGTTGCAGGCAAAAATAATGTCACCAGTCCTCCTCTTGATCAAATGAATGTATAGAGATATTATAATAAAGATGCATAACATGATTATGTGGATTGAAAATTCGTCGATCGAGATAGTAGAGTTGTTATGTCTTCATTTTGATGTTGGAAACAACAACACAAGATACTCATGAGAAAACATCCCCCCACCCCCCAACACACACACACCACAACAACCCCTTATTACCATACATGTTATATACATTACCCACTAATAGAGTATAAGATATCATAATGTCCTGGCCTGTACAACACATGTACCCTGGGAACGCTCCCTGGTAGACACAACTCTGGAATGAAATCATGCATATCCACCTTGACAGTGGTACCACTTCCACTGGTACTGCTCTCTCCTCTACCACCAGTATCACCTGCACTGCTATCCTCTCTTCCCCCACCACCTCCAGCCATTCCATCACCGATGTTCAAAGACCTATCCAAATAGACCACTCTAATAGGAACCTGTAAAGCATCTGTTAATGCAACTAAATGCACATGATCAGCCTCTTCTCCCATAGGATCCACACATTTCCTACAGAATTCCTCCGGATCCATGTCATTCAGACCTAGAATAAAAGGAGCAAAAAAATCAGCCCTGCGTCTCACCTCTGCTGCTGTGATCATTCGGAGGAGGAAGACAATATAATTTGACACATCCTCTGCTCTGATGTTTTCTTCCAATGTTTCAATAGACAAGGGGTCAATGGAGGAGGCTACCCTTTGGAGCATTCCTACCAATGTGTCCATTGGTGTTTCAATGACAATTTCATCATAGCCTGCTTCTTTGAGTGATGTTTCAAGAGATTGGAGATTCCTCACCATACGGTCACGCTCAGTTTCATCAATCTCAAGGATTAAGTTTTCAAGATAGGCAAAGAGAAAGGCACGGTAGAAGCAATTGCCATCTCCTCTTGTGCGTCTGATGGCACCATAGGAGGTTTTTAGTGCTGCTATTTTGGTCAGAAACACGCCAGCACCTGCAGCGTATTCTTCTTCAAGTGCGGACAGTGGTTCTCTCTCTCCGACTAAAGGTCTGTCTCTTACTTCCTCCATAAGGATTGCATTTTCATAAGCTATGATATCTGCGTCTGTTGGAGCATCTTGCTGTTGTTGCTGCTGCTGAGTATCGTTGTCGTTGTTGTTAGCATTATAGTTGACTGTTGCCGCTCCACCGAATGTAAGACCCCCACCGCCGCCACTACTATCACAGATAATAGCTTCATCAGAGGGCACTCTGTTTAGATTGTCAGCTTCAATTCGTTTGCCTGTGATGTTGTGTTGATCATGGTAGCTGCCTTCCTCATCTTCTTGAGAATTGTGTCGACGCTTGTGATCAGGTGCTGCATGTTGTTGTTCGTGTTGATGATGATGGCCATGGTGATGATGATGATGGTGATGCTGACCATGCTGCATACTGGCGGCGTTATTGGTTGCTTGGTATTCCATAGGAGATGCTCCACTAGCAGCCGCAGCTGCAGGTACTCCCAAGTATCCCATTCCTTGGTTCTGGCCACAATCTATATCGGTGTAATTCTCACCAAAAGCATCAGAGGACAGCCTAGCTGGTGGCGGTTGCTGAATGAGGTGAGGGAGCAAGTTGCCGTCGGTTTCGCCCTGGAATCCAGCAGTGGCTATAGAGGCAGGTGCTTCATCAAGTTGGTGTTGCTGGTGATGGTGGTGGCGGCGGTGTTGCTGTTGGCCAGGAACAAATTCTCCAACGACGGGGAGAGGTAGGCCGACAGAGGCGACGCCTTCAGAGAAGGTTGTCGGCAAATCGCCGACGGGGGCACTATCGGTTGCTTGGTTTCCGCTGTCGACTCCTTGCATTCCGGCAGATCCTGTCATGACTTCTGCGACTTGGGGTTCCTCTGCACTCATCTTGGTGGGGTTGTTCTGATCTTTAAAATCAAATCTAATCGGAGTTCTTGTAAAGGTCACTGCCAGTGTTCCGGATAGCTATGAATATCTAGGCAAAGTCTCGTATAGCTATAGGTCATATCAAAAGTTTTATATTATACACCTGAAATGCCTCTCAATCCTTCATATCCCACTTTTTTTTTGGCAAAGCAGCGGAAAGCAAGCAGAGTTTGTCCACAGAGACAGTTTGTGAACGGTAGTGATGGAGAAGCTGTTGACCAAAGAGATTTGATCCATTTAACCGTTGAATTACAGCTATTCCAGGCATGATTACCATATATACCAGAACTTTGATGATAATTGAAGCAAGATAGATACTTAAATTTGAAGCTTTTTGAAAAGGATGAAAGTTGCCAGTTTGTTTTCTGGCAGTGGAGCTTTTGATCTTGGTCTCCATCAGGTATTTGGATGATAATGAATATATCTGCGGTATATTACATCCAAACAGGATGGGATCCCGCCCCAACATATCCCTTTCTTGGACTGCTCGGTCATGACATTCCCATCCTAACCCTTTTTCCAACTCCTCTGCAGGCTGGCCATGAGATCATATTACTATGTGAGAGTGATCCAGGAGCAAGACAGGTACATTAAGAATCGTGCAATTAAAACGATTCAAAACCATTTCCAAGAAAATTTCCCGCCTTTGGCCGACTTCCGTTTTTGACTGAAACACCAAGGATTTTTTCACCACTCAATCATCACAATTTGATGTTTTGGTTGATTTATGAAGCTCCCCCTTTTTTCCCAAACCCCCGGCATACACACAGGTTCTCAAAGAACACTTTCCTGGTGTTAGGGTAGCTGAAGACGTAGCCACCCTCCCCCATCTGCCCCCAGGCACCCAAATCCTCACAGCTGGTTTTCCATGCGTCGACATCAGCAGAGCTGGCCACCGGCTCGGTCTTCACGGCTTCTCTGGATCCATCCTCGCCTTGCATGTCTTTAGGCTCCTCCGAGCCTCTGACCCAGTGCCTTATGTCTTGTTGGAGAATGTCGAGGCGCTGCTAGACCGCCACAATGGCGACGACCCACCAGTCATCCAGTACCTAGTGCAGCAGTTTAAAGAACTAGGTTATCAATCTCTTGCTTATAGAACAGTGGCCTCTGCTGCATTTGGCCTCCCCAACAGACGCAAGAGAGTGTTTGTTGTGGCAAGTTTGTATGGGGATGCAAGAGATATAATGTTGAGTCAGGGGCGGACTGAGTGTGCTGGTGGGTGTATTAATATGTTTGGCAGGTCATGCTTCAAGTGTCACATGGAGACCTTGTATACTACTGAAAGTGATAGTGGTACCGTTGATGGTGCTGGAGGTAGTGGAGAGACAAACAACAACAACAATCATGATCATGATGATGATGATCGTCGTCGTCACCAGAGCTTATCCTACGCAGTCGACATGGGCAACGCACTTTCTCAAGCAGCAACGGACATCGTTCCTACCTTTACAACCTCCAACGAACGCATCCTGCTCCTCCTCGCTGATGGCAGGAGTGGTATGTTGCGCATCGAGGACGCTGAACGTCTTCAAGGACTCCCCGAAGGTTATACCGCTCCATGCTGGCCCATCAGGAAACCAGGGATCAGTGCTCATCGTACTATCAACACCCTCACAAAAAACAACAACAGTGACAACCCCAACCTCAACAACAATGGTGGTAGTGCTAGCGGTGGAGAAAGTTCCAACAGTAAAAGGTGGGATTTGTTGGGCAATGCAGTCACTGTTCCTGTTGCCAGGTGGTTGGGTGAGAGGTTGGCCAACCCATGCAGTCACAAGTACCATGCTGTGAGTGTCCACGATAGGAGAATGGATCACCTGCTTGATATCCAATCTTCCAAGAATGGTACTGGTACTGGTGGTGGTACTGGTACTACTGGTACTATTGGTACTACTACTGGTACTGGTACTGGTACTGGTACTAGGGAGAAGCTTCATCCTTGGGCGTATGTTGAAACTGACGGTCTAGAGGAAGGAGTGTTGTTTTCCTACCTAGCAGATGGCAGACAGAATAATGATGATGATGATAATGGTACTGAGGAGGAAGAGGGAGAGCTCGTTGTCATCACTCCTAATAGTGGGGGTGGTACTGAGGCTACACTTGATGCAGTATCTGCTGATGCTGATGGTGCTGGACCTTCTTCATCCTCCGAGCAGCAACAACGCCAACCTGCCACCATGGCTCCTACTCGTACACCTATTAATAGTGATGATGATGATGATGATGATAGAGATGCTGATGAAGAAGAGAAGAAGCTCTTGTTCCAAGCCGCCATCTTTCACAGCCAGCTGAAAGCCCAAGGCCGCCACCGTCCGCTTGGAAAAGATCCCCGTCAGCAATCTCCCTGGACCAAAGACAGCTGGCCTCGTAGCGGCTGGTACGTCAAAGGCCAAGGTCTCTTTGCAGTTGAAGAAATGTCAGATGCCCCCATCCTTGCCCCTTACATCCCCCCCGCTGAGTTTATCACTCAACTGGGCAGACCTCCTAAGAAGGGAGAGGTGGACAGCTATGTCAACAGACTGCAGGAGAGGGGATGGCAGACCGATAATACTATACAGTTTGCTCTAAGGAATGGTCTTCATATTGCACCTGAGACTATACAAGTAAGTAGACTGCCCAGTTTGTGTGCTGAAAGGGATATGATTGGGCCTATTGTGTGGGCTAAAGATAAGGTGTCTGGGGCATGGTGGCCGGGGGAGATGGTGGATCCAATGGATATGCCTGTTGGACGGCATGTGGGTGAACTACCCGTTGATGAGTTGACTGATGTTCAGAGAGCTGCCAGTCTCCCCCGGCGTGTGAGTGATGGTACTGGTACTACTACAGGTACTGTTACTGGTACTGGTACTGGTACTAATACTGGTACTGGTTTTGGTACTGCTGATACTACTACTACTGGTACTAGTATCACTGCTAGCCCAGCAGCTGAACTACAAGGAAATGGAGCTGACAGAAGAGTGTTTGTATGCTACTTTCCAATGACTCAGAGAGATACCGGAAGTACCGGTGGTGGTGGATGGGTAGCTCCTCGAGATGTACTGCCCTTTGAGGAGCTATTGGAAGCAAAAGAAAAGGAAGCTGAGAAGAAGATGAAGACCAAGGCATTTGCCCGATTCAAAGATCAGTTGAAGCATGCTATTCAAGATGCTAAAGATACGGTGGCGTTGAAAAGGGCTGCTGATGATGGAAATAATACTGCTATTAATGCCAATGCTATTGCTACTTCACAAGTACAGATGATGAGAAGAACAAGAGCAGCTGCCATGGCTTCTGCAGTCAACCTTAAATCTCGTTGTGGATTCTGCAAGACATGCCTCAGCTACCATCAAGCAGCAGCTGCTGCTGCTGCTGCAGCAACTGCAGGACCATCGTCCTTTTTGTCTCCAGCTACGGCACCTACAACGACGACCCCTAGCGGCAAGAAGCTTGACTGTCTCAATCAGCGCCTCAGATCAGCTGCGCTCTCTGGCCACAGCGGCGCTATCCTCGCTGCCTGCAAAGAGGGAGCTGTGGGGGCTAAAGTCCAGGTCTGGTGGAATGGTGATGACAAATTTTATGACGGCATTATTGCTCACTGGGATCCAATCAATACAGAACATACTGTAGTCTATGATGACTATGAAATTGGAACTTATAAGCTATGGCAGCATTCGGAGTTGATTAGAGTGGTGTCAGATCCAGTTGACTGGGTCAAAGATGGGCTGGAGGCCCGTCGTGTGTTGAGACTTGCTCATCAGCGTGCTACAAATGAAAAGCAGCAGAAACAAAAGAAGAAGGCAGCTGGTAATGGTAATGGTAATACTAACAATGAAGGTACTTGTAGTCCTGTTCCTCCAGTCATCACTACAGATATGGCAGAGTATGAAAAGCAACGTGCACAGCGTATCATGAAGAATCAAGCTATGATGAAGCAAATCATGGGAAAGACAGCTGCTCTGTTCAGAGATACTTTATCTGGAAGGTACAATCCTACTGTTGTTGATGTGTATGAGGTTGGTCAACAAGAAGGACGAGATGCCGGTGCTGCAGGAGGCACTACTACTACTACTATTACCACTGCTACTCCTGCTGGTATTGTTGATGGCGCTGCAGAGAACAAAGTTGGAGCAGCAAAAGGTACCAAGAAGAAGGAGAATACGATGATGAAGAAGAAAGCCAGCACTCCTAGATTCAAGTCCCCCCCTTCCCCCCCAAACAATAAGAACAAGAAGGCCGTTGCAGCTGCAACTCCTTCCCCACCACCAACTAGAAAGAGCAAAACCCCTGCATCACCATCATCTCCATCTATGAGCACTAGAAAGAGGAACAGTCCAGCTGATAGAGATGATGGCAGTGGTGCAACAACGACAATAACAACAACAGTGAGGAAGAGACCAAGAAAGGCATGCACCCTTCCCAACAATATTGATGATGGTAAGGAAGAGAAAGGGGAAGAACAAGAAGAAGCTGCAGTAAAAATTAAAAATAAGAAGAGTAGCAGAATACAAATTATGAGATATAAAAAGTTGAGATATGAAGAAGGACGAGTGGGATGTTGATTGATTGCCTTGGAAAGATTCTTTGTATTTGGTATGATTATTGAGATAATAGTTTGGTAGATAGTAGTTGTATAGTTGAACATAGCGCGTATGATGAGAAGAGTTACATTTTTCGAATAGCTGGTGTAATTATAAATATATAGTACATGGGAGACAGATTTCCATTCATTGTTGTGGAAGGAAAAGGTCACCCTCTGGTAGCCGGGTCCGGTTGGGGAGAGGAGGTGGTGGCGTCATCATCTGCTGCTGAAATAGGTATCCTTAGATCTGGCTTGTATATCTCGTGCACTAGAGTAGCTCCAGCCATCATTGATACCAACGAGATGGCAAGTGCCTGCAAATTCATAGTTCTCGGGATGATCACAATCCAAAAACCACAAAAATCGAAATGTCACAAATTACAAGGCAAACCCCCTGCTTAAATCACATGTAACCCTTACAATTCTCTCACTCGTGTAGCTTTTTAAGTTCTATTTAATTCGACAACCACTCAACGCAGCCCCAAAGCTGTCATTTGAGAAGAAACCATCGCCCTCCTCCGTCTATCATCGCCCTTTCCCATTTCAGCATCATCCTCATCTTCTTCATTCACATCACCAGCTGCCTCTGTCCACATTGCAGATGGCCCAAATGCTGGTGTGCTGCTCCTGGATCTCTTCATTTCAACTCTTACGTGATTGGGAGTAAGAGGATCCTCCTCTTCCTCATCATCATCCTCATCATCATGATGCTCATGATGCTCCTCTCCACCGCCACCACCTCCAAGAACAACAGCATTATCACCCTCCCCTCCTTCTTCTCCTTCTTCTCTTTCCCCTACCTCTTCACCACCCCCAACTTCTTCCTCCTCACTATTATACTCATCTTCTGTGCTATCCTCATCATCGGCACCAGTCACTGTACTATTATCACCAAAGTTCTCTACACTGTGTCTGGGCTCTTCCTCCTCTTGGTGCTGCTGCTGCTGCTGCTGTTGCTCTGTTACTCCAGTTGCAGCAGTTGCTCCTTCTGATCTCATTGAGTGAACTGATGCAGGAGGAGTCAACCAAGGCATATTGTTATTGTTGTTATTATTTCTTCCACCACTCACCATACTACTATTATTATTATTATATTTGTAATAATTACTACTGCTACTATCATTACCGTTATCAGGTAGAGCAAGCACCATAGAATGCCTACCTCCAGCAGCAGCACTAATCACTCTCCACCTCTCAGGACCACCAGGAAGCTTCACCTCCACTGGAGACAAGCAGTCCTTCTGACCACTACCAGTACCCAGCCTCCCAAAGCTCCCCCTCCCCCAAATGAAACATCTCCCTTCCTCTGTCACCACTATTGTATGCGTACCACCACATGTGGCCTCCACTACTTTATGTCCTTCCAGCAATCCTTTTAGCTTTTGTGGTCTCAGTCTACTGGATCCAGATTTATCTCCGAGACCAAGCCTGCCGTACTCTCCACGGCCCCAAACATACACTGAACCATCTCCAGCAATAGCAACTGAATGCCAACCCCCTGCTGCAATGTCTGAAATAAACACTCCCTCCAAGTCTACTACCTTCTCAGGTACTGTAGCGTAGTTTGTAGTACCACTACCCAACTGACCAAAGTTGTTGATGCCCCATGTGAAGCATTCACCCTTGTCGTTGAGCGCGAGATTGTGAAACGCGCCGCATACTATTCTGACGAAATCACCTGTGGTGTCTATCCTTCTAGGCCTACGATCTATTGTCATGGAGAAATCCCCCCAAGGCTCACCCCACATCCATATTTCACCACTCTCTGTAAGGGCCAAGGAGTGCATGCCCCCCGCTGCTACTTGTTTTATGCGGAGACCGACCAGGCAGGGTGTGGGGGTGAGGACGTCTCTGCTGGTGCTTGGAGGGCCTTGAAGGCCACATTGCTGGTATTCATTGCCCCCCCAGGACCATGTCTGGCCGTCAGAGTCTACTGCAAGGGAATGCCAACCTCCAAGAGTGACTTGCTGGACAAAAACGCCAGGAAGAGCGACGCGACGGGGTTTGCGCTCGATGTTTCTGTGGCCTTGACCGAGGGTGGCTCTCGCATTCCAGCCCCATGAGAAGACTTCACCGTCTGATGTGACTATCATGGTGTTGCGGCTGCCTGCTACTATAGGGGAGCGGCCAAAGCCTCTGCCTCTGAATCGTTTGCCGAGGAGTGCTTCGACGACTTTGGGAGAGAGGACATTGTCAGAGGAGGAGCTGGCGAGCTGACCGTCCTCTGCGACGCCCCATCCGAACACACAGCATTCTATTGGTGGTGAATAAGCGTAGGGAGGTAGGTGTGAGCAAAGACCTCCCACTTCTTCTTGAGAGTTGGAGGAGGACACTTCCATTAGAAAAATTGTTTTGAAAGTGATATCACAAGATACAATTACAATATGATCACTTTATTTAATCGGTGGATTTTTCAAGATACCGGGGAATTTCTTCTTCTTTGACTCGACTTAATCGTCTTCTTTATGTAGAAGATTTATTAGAAAATAATACATCTGCAATGGCGTCAAAAAGAGGGAACTCATTTCAAGAAGTTTTTGACCGTCGTTAGAGAGAGAGTGGGTTTGCACAACCTGGATGCAGATGGCATATGAACGTGAACCCCTGAGAGTCTGCCCGTATGAAGTTACCATTAGTGTAATAAAGAAACGTATCAAGGGCTATATTGGCATTTAGAGACCAGAGACGGCTGAGAAATAAATCATTGAGGTTTAAAAATCACGTCAGCCGAGTGGATATAAAGTAGAACGTCTACCTGAAAATCACTGAGACTTTCCAAAGAATATAACGAGTACTAGATCGCTTTGGTGGGCAGGTTTTAGGATCAATCAAGCCTATAAATTGAAAGTGTTGTTGGCTTCTATCCTCTGAACTACTTCAGGATGGCTGATGAGAAAAAGAAAGAGGAAGCAGAGGATCCTAGCAAAGATGCACCTATCCCTGAAAAGGTAAGTAGAACCCACTTCAACTATATGACCTGATCATTCAGACACCATCTCATTTTCATCCGTTTTTCCTTCGCTGCACAGGTCCAAGTCGGTGGTAGTCCCATGTATGTAGTCGACAAGAAACTAGGCAAAGGTGGCTTCGGCCAGGTTTACTGCGGAAAACGCCAGCAACCCGCTAGAGGCAAGGCAAAAGATGACGGTGCCGACGCCACATTGGTCGCTCTCAAGCTCGAGCACCGCAGCAGCAAGGGCTGCAATTACGGCCCCCCTTACGAATGGTCGGTCTATGGTCATCTAGGCAACATCCCAGGTGTTCCCAAAGTACATTACAAAGGTAGGCAAGGAGATTTTTACATCATGGTCATGGATATGCTCGGTCCATCTCTCTGGGATGTCTGGAACACTCAAGGACAAATCATGAGCCAAGAAATGGTAGCCTGCATTGCAAGAGAAGCCATTGCTATTCTAGAAAAACTCCATGCCAAGGGATTTGTCCATGGGGACGTCAAACCAGAAAACTTCCTCTTGGGCGCTCCCGGCACTCCTAATGAAAAGAGGCTATGGTTGGTGGATCTAGGGCTGGCCACTCGTTGGAAGGATAACGTATGTGCTGCTCATGTAGAATACGACCAGCGTCCGGATGTGTTCAGAGGAACTGTGAGGTATGCTAGCGTCCACGCCCATTTAGGTCGTACCGCTTCTCGACGTGATGATCTTGAAAGTTTGGCCTACACGCTGCTCTTCTTGTTGAGAGGCAGGCTGCCGTGGCAAGGGTACCAAGGAGAAAACAAAGGGTTTTTAGTATGCAAAAAGAAGATGGCCACTTCTCCTGAGATATTGTGTAGATACACTCCACCCCCCTTCCGTCAGTTTACCGAGGCAGTGGTCAACCTTAAATTTGACGAGATTCCAAAGTACTCTGCTCTCATGGCCCTCTTTGACCCTCTCTGTGGCCCCACAGGCCCTAACAGACCTATTCAAACCAGGTATGAACCACCCTTCACCACCACCACCCGCGCCGGCTCCAAACGTAAAGAAAAAGCCGAAGAAGAAGAAGAGCTCCCCACCCCTAAAAAGCGTGTTCGTCTCGGACTTCCCGCCACTCAATGGATCACCGTCTACAACGCCCACCGCCCCATGAAGCAGAGGTACCACTATAATGTTGCCAACAACAGAGTGCAGCAACACGTAGAAAAAGGGAACGATGACGGACTCTACATCTCATCAGTTGCTTGCTGTCAAGACTTATGGGCTCTCATCATGGACGCAGGCACCGGCTTCTCTCAACAGGCATACGACCTTAGCAACTCTTTTTTACCAAAAGAATGGATCATGGAAAAGTGGGAGGAAGGCTTCTACATCACATCAATGGCAGGCTCAGCCTCAGGCTCATCTCTGGTCGTTATGTCCAAAGGCACCCCCTACACCCAACAAAGCTACAAAGTCTCCGACTCCTTCCCATTCAAATGGATCAACAAGAAATGGAAGGAAGGCTTCTTTGTCACCTCAATGGCCACCGCTCACAACAGATGGGCAGTTGTCATGTCTAGAAACGCTGGATTCGTAGATCAGTGTGTAGAATTAGATTTCCAATACCCCTCTGAGGGTATCCATAGAAGGTGGGATGCTGGATACCGTATCACATCATGTGCTGCTACCCCAGATCAAGCTGCTTTTGTACTCAGTGTTCCAAAGAGACGGCCTCAAGATGAGACCCAAGAGACGTTGCGTACATCGGCGTTCCCTTCGACGCACGTCAAGGAGAAGTGGGCGAAGAATTTATATATAGCTGGTGTTGCGTATGGGAGAACAGTCAGTTAGTAGAGATTGGAAGGAGGAATGTGTGTTTTGGTAATAGCAATAGTAGTAGTAGTAGCAGTAGTAGTTTTCCCTCAGCAACATGATGATATGAAAAAAAAATGAAATGGAATTATTAATGGGCTGAATGAAGTTCTGTTCTACTCCAACCTATCGCCTCCTTCCTCTCCTCTCCCTCCTCTCCCCACTGGTCATCGGATAATAATAGAGTGAAGGCTATAGATCCATGTATGTATGTATGTATGATAATAGTAGTAACACTTGGTTTTTGTTAATGATTGATTGATTTTTTTCTTGGATGGGCAGGTATGTATGTTGGAGTGGAAGGAAACTAGAAAAGAAAACCCTATATATTCAGATGATGATATCGATGATGTTCTTCTTTGTTTTTTTTTGAAATTCTACCACATTCTTCCCTTATAATTTGCAACACAGACACACAACATAAAGGTAACAATGTACACACACACACACACACACTATTTCAATAGGAGAAATGGGCGAAAGTGGTGGCTTTTGTGGAGCGGTGAGACTTCACTCTTAAATTTAGACGTCAAGTCTCACAATCAGTTGTTTTATGTTCCCTTTTTGACATATGCTTCAGGCATGCAGAACTCCTTCTTCACTCGTTTTACTGTAGTATTACAGCGGTTGATCGATACCACCAAGCCATCAACGTCTCGTATTATTGATAATATAAGTATTTCAACCTTCATGAGAAATGAGAAATTGCTAACTGCCTTGACATTTATCTGCACCGTCCTCGAAACTGCTTCCAGCTATGCATGGAAATCCATCAACAATGTATTCAGATCAGAAACGGTGCAAACTTGGGTTCTATACCCGATAAATAAGGTCAACTGGTTGTTTCACCAACTCAAACAAAACTATGCACGAGCACACATCCTCATCGTGCTAGTAACATTAGCTACAACTCTGGCACTCATGAATGTTAGCAGAAGCGACAGCATATATAGGAGCCCATTACATGCATGGATCAGTTCAACCAACATCACCCTAGGCAACCAACTCTACATTGTTGCCAACAACCCAAAAACAAAAGAATGGTCACCCACTTTCACCTCCAGAGATCTCTTCTATTTTTTCAATGATGCTTCCCTACTTTCTGTTCCTGGTCTAAAAAACATACCCAAAGAACAAGTAATCATATTCCTGAGACAAGTATATAGCAGAAGGTCATTTCATGGAGTTGATCAGTTGAAAAGATTCCAAGAAAGAGCCAAGAATGCTGTATTTGTAGTCAACCCCACAGTGAACTTTTCCAGTATACCCAAAGAGGTCCAGTTTGCCTCAATTCCCCACATTTTCATCATCCCATCAACTGTAGTGCCTGACTATCCAGAAGATAAAATTCCAAGTACAGGTTTTGTAGCCTACTATTATGCTAAAAGGCATCAGCCTGATTACAGAATAAACCTAGTTGGGTTTACTGGTCAAGGCTGGAATGGCCACAATTTTGATTACGAACAACATATATTTCACAATGATACAGGCATAACATTAATTGATTAATGTTAATGTTAATGTTGCTGTTTTACAAGTCCTACATTCAAATATGATGCCAATGTATCCAGTTTCCTTTTCCACCGACTGGTTGCGCTATTTATTTCTTCTCCTACCAGTGTTATTTGAATTTGCCTCCACCTATCATCGCCAGACCCATCATCGTCATACCAATCCTCCTCTTCATCATCAACTGCTTCATCTTCATCTCTAGTCAAGTCTATGGAGTGCTGCTGTTGAAGCTGGGTTTGTTCATCAGACGACAACAGGGCTATTCTCAATTCTATGTAATTAGATGGAACTTGATCATTATCATTACTGCTATTGAGGAGGATGTCTGGCCACTCTATTAATGTTACTGCTGATGAAAGGGAGGTGGGTAAATCCAATCTCATCAGTTCCGATGTATTTGTTAATCTATACAAGTCAAAATGATGTATCAAAGGCAGAGGAGATGGAGAAGAGGGAGGAGAGCTCTCAAATGATAATGATGATGCTAGTTCATAGGTATGCATGAGAAGGTAGGTTGGAGATGGTACTGGCAAATCAGGGTTGCTGGCTGCTGCTCTGATGAATGATCGAGTGAAATGGCTCTTTCCTGCTCCTACTTGTCCATGGAGGAGGAAGCAGTCGCCCGGATGGAGAGGAGGGGAGGCGAGGAAATGGGCGATAGTGGCGGTGGCTTGAGGAGCGGTGGAGATGAGGGAGAGGGTGGATTGGGATGGGGGTGGTGGTAATGATGATTGTGAGGAGGCGTGAATGAGGTGTTTTACGGGGTTGGTAGATCGTGTGTGGCGGATAAAATGGTTGAATAAACGATGTAATATTGCCATCTGTGTGGAATTGTTGGAAAGAATCACTGCATGTGGAGCATTGGTGAATGTGGATGGTTTTATCTGTTGTACTCGTGTCTTTTATAAAGATTATATGTTTCAATTGGCTTGGCTCTGCCGTTTATCAAGTGGTTTAAAGTTGAATTCGAATTTGGCAAAGTTGCTCTTGTTGACAAAATAACAGGAGCTGTGGATGATATCAACACGTTTATCGTATATACACAATCTATACTGATAATATCACTAAGGGTGGTCGTATGACGTGACGTCCCATGGGAGAACCAACTCTTCAAATCAGACAATTTCCACTGGCTTCGCAACCAAGTGTCGTTAGAGCACACCAAAAGGTATATAAAACCTTCTACAGCACTACTTAAATATTTCACACCCGACTATCTCCATTTCTCACCATAAACCACTCATTACTCATCTCCCCGCTCCTTCCATTCCCCTACCCACACAGGATGAGCTCTACTTGCAGCACCTCATCGACTCTTGCCACGACGTAGTCCGTCGTCTCCTCGGCCCAAGAGTAGCTCTCAAGTGGTCTGAAGAAACCCACTACCTAGCCAAGCTCCTCTACCATGCCATTACTACAGGTTCAGGCCTCCAAACTCCAGGAGAGGAATATGTCGACATATTACAAGTAGCTGGCTCTGGCGGTGATGTAGCTCCTACTGCAGCTAGGAGAGGCTTACTAGTGCTACTTCAATCATTAGTACCGTATACGTATAATAAACTATCATTAGCTGCAGCATCTTCACAAGCTGCTGCTGCTGCTGCTTCTGCAGAACAACATAGAGATCAACATCAAGAAGATGAGGATGAGCAGGGACAACAACTTGGAGAACAACAAAACATTAATACCTCATCATCATCATCATCATCATCATCATCATCATCATTATGGGCTAGATACAAACAAAAGATCCTACAATCTACATCAAGGCACAGACATCTACTCACCACCGCCCTTACCCCTTACACCTCCCCAGTCTTCACCCTCATCACCTCTCTAGAATCCCACGCACCTGAACTCACCCGTTTTCACCTAGCTCTCTTCTACATATTTGGCATCTACTACCAACTATCAAAGAGAATGACCGGCACTAGGTATAAATTTATAGGGAGGGCTCTTCCTGGTGATCATCATCCTAGTTATGGGGTGTTGGGTTGGTTGTTGTTGGGTCAGTTGGGGATTTCTTTCGGAATGTGGAGCTATAGAGAATATGGTACTGGCAGTATTATTAGTGGTATAACTTCTAGTCAAGAAGTAGAAGCAGATGGTGCTAATATGAATAATAATAATAGTAATAATAATAATAATAATAATGGTGGTGGTGGTGGTAGTAGTAGTGGTGGTGGTGGAAGAAAGAGGTGGTTTGGTGGTAGTAACACTGGTACCAGTATCGGTGGAAAGGCGGTGATATTAGATGCAGATGGTAAGCAGATCTTTGCTGGTGATATTAGTGGTATAGATAATAATAATAATAATAATAATAAGACTAGCAGTAGTAGCAGTGATAATAGTAGGAAATGTCCATTATGCCTATCAGTGAGAGTCATCCCAACGGCAACACCATGTGGACATGTGTTTTGTTGGACATGTGTGGCGGAATGGTGCTCACAGAAACCTGAATGTCCTCTGTGTAGAGCTGCAGTGGCTCCTAGTACCCTGGTTAGGGTGGCACATGCTGATTTTTAGAGTGGATGGGGGGGCTGGGTATAAAG
>Ga0114919_10001496_pt1 | contig 18723 bp, 15 predicted proteins | sample BlataG_FD_88682 | JGI IMG/M metagenome (GOLD analysis project Ga0114919, IMG submission 88682) | Deep subsurface microbial communities from Black Sea to uncover new lineages of life (NeLLi) - Black_00105 metaG | ecosystem: Environmental > Aquatic > Marine > Oceanic > Sediment | place: Atlantic... | reverse complement strand
TTCGTGCCAAGCGCACACGCCGTTGCGGCCCCGGCGCTTGGTCTCGTATAGCGCCTGGTCCGCCAGGAAAACCAAAAGTTCCGGGCTGACGACCTCGGCATCGTCCGGATACGTGGCTGTGCCCAGACTGAGCGCCACCCGGACCGATTTTCCTTTGCACTCGAATCGGTGCTTGCGGCAGGCGGCGAGGACTCGTCGGGCGAGGGCGGCGACCTCCTTGTGGCCGGCCCGCGGACAGACGAGGGCAAACTCGTCGCCTGCGTACCGGGCCACCAGGTCCGACTCGCGGGCGCACTTTTTCAAAATCACCGCCACGTCCTTCAACACCATGTCCCCGAACGGGTGGCCGTACTCGTCGTTGATGCGCTTGAAGTAGTCAATGTCTGCAATGAGCATCGAAAGTTGATGGCCGTAGCGCCGGCTGATCTTGAACTCCGTTTTCAGCCACTCCATCAGATACCGATAGTTGTAGAGCGCCGTCAGGCCGTCCGTGATGCTGCGGACCTTCAGGTCGCGGTTGTCCTCGCGCAGTTGCTTCAAGAGGGCGTTCTCTCTGGCCAGGGTCTTTTCCAACTCGAGCCGGACCTGGCCGAGTTGATCGTACGCGCTCTTCAGGCGCAGCAGCGCGTGCACGCGGTGGCGGATGGTTTCCTGGTCGAACGGCGGCCCGAGGACATCGTCAATGTCGTTTTCCCTGAGGGTCAGGCGCTGGCGCGCCGAGGGCGCCTTGGGAGAGACCAGGAGCACCGGCAGATAGTGATGGCGGTGGAGGCTCTTCAGTACCCGGGCCGTTTCAACCGGGTTGAAGTTGCCGCCACACTCGCCGAGGACGGCCAGATCAATCTTCTCGCTCTTGACGGCGGCCATGGCCGTCAGGCAATCCTCGGCCGTTTCCACACTCACCCCCAGGGCATCGAGGATATGGCGAATTTGGGCGACACACTCCTCCTCGGCGCCGATTACCAGGACACTGGCTCCAACAGTCATGTAGCTTCCTCTCTTCGATGCCGGGGCCCCCTGTCCCGGCCGCTTCCACTAGAAAGAATAGGGCCAACGGGGGGCGCGGCAACTGTGGACGATGGGAGGGCGACGTGGGGGCGGTCTAAGTGCTTTGTAAATAGGGACTTAGGGCCGGACAGGCGAGCGGGCTACTCCCGCCGGCGCTTGCGCGCACAGGCCGGAATCCGACCGAAAAAAGACTGTCATTCCGCGCCTGCCGCCAGCAGTTTCGAGCCCGTCCGGATATAGCCGAGCCAGGAAACCAGACCCAGGGCGACCGTTACCCCCCAGAGGATTCGCAGGCTCCACCATGTCAGATCCGGCGCACCCGCCACGAGGTCCGGCGTCGCGAGCGTAAAGAGAATCGACACGAACTGCATCACGGTCGCCGCTTTGCCGGTCAGGCTTGGCATCGCCTGGAACATGCCTACCAGCAGGAAGACGATGACAGTCCCGAGCAGTATGAACAGGTCCCGCGAAACCAGGGCCACGGCCGCCCACGTCGGAACGCCCAGATTCGGATACCGGCTCGAGAGAACGCCCTCGATGCTCATCGTCACCAGGGCACTGATCATCAGGGCCTTGTCGGCCAGCGGGTCGAGGATCGAGCCGATGCGTGTCACCGACCCTGTCCGCCGCGCGATGATTCCGTCCGCCGCGTCGCAAACGCCGATGATTACCGCCAGACCCATCGCGGCATACCGGTAGGCGGGATTACCTGCCGCGTTCAAGAGAAGCAGAACAAACACCGGCACCATCAGCAGGCGAAGCACCGTGATGCGGTTCGGCCACGACATGACGCGTCCCCGAGGAGGATTCCGTAGTGGCAAGATAAAGTTACGTCCCCCCTCCGGAGGTGTCAACATTTTTGCGCGGGCGGCCTCCGCGCGGTCACGCCCGCCTTTTGCCGGCAAAGGTTGAAGGTTGGACATCCCATCCGCGCGGTGGTAAACTATTCCTCCGGGACCGGCGCGACGGACGCACGGGAGGCTCACGAATGGCGGCTACGAAAACCCGCACCGAACGCGACGCGCTTGGGCCGGTCGAGGTCCCGGCGGACGCCTACTGGGGCGCGCAGACCCAGCGTGCCGTCGGGAACTTCCCCGTCTCCGGTCTGCGGGCGCATCCCGCGCTCATCCGGGCCTACTGCATGGTGAAACTCGCCGCCGCCCGCACCAACTGCCGCCTCTCGAAACTCGACTCGAAACTCTCCGCCGCCATCGAAAAGGCGTGTGAGGAAGTCCTCGCCGGCGTGCTCCTCGACCAGTGGGTCGTGGACGTTTATCAGGCCGGAGCCGGCACCAGTTTCAATATGAACACGAACGAAGTCCTCGCGAACCGCGCGAACGAGATTCTCGGCGCCCCCCTCGGGTCCTACAAGTTCGTCCACCCCAACGACCACGTCAACATGAGCCAATCCACCAATGACTCTTTTCCCACGGCCATGCATCTGGCGGCGCTCCTCGTCGGTGCGGAAGTCGCCGACGCGCTCTGGGGGTTGGCCGACGCGCTTGCCGAAAAGGGCCGCCAATTCGATTCAATCATCAAGAGCGGCCGGACGCACCTTCAGGATGCCGTGCCCGTCCGCCTCGGCCAGGAGTTCGCCGCCTACGGGCTGGCGATTCGCCGCGCAGCAGAGCGGCTCGCTGAGGCGCTCGGCGCCTGCGGGGAACTTCCCCTTGGGGGCTCCGCCACGGGGACGGGCCTCAACACGCACCCGCAATATGCCGCGATGGTCGCCGGAGACTTGTCGAAAATCTCCGGGTTGGATTTGCGCCCGGCCGAGAACCTGCACCTGGCGATGCAGTCGATGGCCCCGGTCGCCGGCGTCAGCGCTGCGCTTCGGAACCTGGCGCTGGAACTTGTGCGCATCGCGAACGACCTGCGCTTGCTCTCGAGCGGCCCTCGGACGGGCCTCGCCGAAATCCGCCTGCCCGCCGTCCAGCCCGGCTCCAGCATCATGCCCGGCAAAGTTAACCCCGTCATGGCGGAGTGCCTGAATATGATCGCCATGCAGGTAATCGGCAACGACACCGCCGTGGCGCTGGCGGTGCAGGCGGGCCAGTTGGAACTGAACGTGATGATGCCCCTCATGGCCCACAACGTTCTGGGGAGCATGGAAATCCTGAAAAACTTTCTGCCGGTCTTCACAGAGCGGTGCGTCAAAGGAATCGAAGCCGACGCCGACCGCTGCCGAGCCTATTTCGAATCGTCACTTGGTCTGGCGACGATCCTGAACCAGCGCGTCGGCTACGAGAAGGCAGCCGAGACGGCCAAAGAAGCCGCCGCCACCGGCAAAACGCTGCGCGAACTCATCCTTGAAAAGAAATTAATGACCGAGGAACAACTCGCGCGGGCCCTCGACCCGCGCCGCATCACCGAACCGAACGACGCGACGCAAGTCTGAGCGCGGGGCAGGACGGCGTGAAGGTGCTGCGCCTTCATTATTTTGGGTACACGCATATCTCAAGGGGATGGCCATGCTCGTTCGCGAACCGATTGTGGCCGGACAGTTCTATCCGGCCGGCCGCGACGCCTGCCTTGAAATGATCGAGTCGCTCCGCCCAGGAAAACTACCCGAAGACCTGCCCGATCGTCCTGTGGCCGGCGTTGTGCCTCACGCCGGCTGGGTTTTCTCCGGCGCGACGGCGCTGGCCGTGCTTGAGGCGATCCGGCAAAGCCGAACTCCGAAAACGTTCGTCCTCTTCGGGGCGGTCCACAGGCCGATTCGCGCAAGCGCCGTCTTCAGTTCAGGCGGGTGGCGGACGCCGCTCGGCCTGGCCGAAGTGGACGAGCGCCTCGCCGGCGAGGTCCTCGCGCGGAGCGAGGGACTTGTGGCCGACGCGCCGCACGCCCACGAGGCGGAACACAGCATCGAGGTCCAGGTGCCGTTCATCCAGCACCTCTTTCCTGAAGCGCGAATCCTTCCGATTGCCGTCCTGCCGGACGAGCACGCCCCCGAAATCGGCCGCATCGTCGGCCGGACCGTCGGCAGCCTGGACGCCGACGCCGTCTGCCTCGGCTCGACGGACCTGACGCATTACGGCCCGGCCTATGGATTCACGCCGAAGGGTCTGGGCGAAGAGGCGCTTCGGTGGATGCGCGAAGAAAACGACCGTCGCATGGTGGACCTGATGCTGCGGCTCGACGCCGAGGCCGCGGTGCCGGAAGCCGAGAACCGCGCCAATGCCTGCGGCGCGGGCGCGGTTGCGGCCACCCTGGCTGCCGCGCGGGAACTTGGCGCTTCCTGCGGCCGCCTCGTCCACTACACCACGTCGTGCGACGTGATGCGCGAACGGATGGGCTCTCGAGGGATGGACGCCGCCGTCGGCTACGCCGGCGTCGTCTTTTAATCCGGCCCAGGGGTGGGTGACGGCAGCGCAATAGCAACCTTATTTTCGCTGTCCGGGGCCAGGCGAAAGGTTATCCTGATGGTGTTCTGGAGTTGAATCGCCATATTCCTTTTCCTTCTCGGCAAACGGGGCGGTGATATGCCGCAGAGCCGTAGCGTTCCGCCGGAATCGAACACGGCTGCGGCGCGAAAAGGGAGACGCATCATGAAATGTCCGGCTTGCGGAAACAATCTCAGCCCGACGACCGTCGGAGAGGTGACCGTCGACGTGTGCCAGGGGGGATGTGGCAGCATCTGGTTCGACCAGTTGGAACTCAAGAAAGTCGACGAGCAGAGCGAGGCGGCCGGAGAGGCGCTCCTGAACGTTGACCGGAACCCGGACGTTCAGGTGGACTACGGCGCCAGGCGAACTTGCCCTAAGTGTCAGGACACGGTGATGATGCGTCATTTCTTCAGCGTGAAGCGGCATGTTGAAGTGGACGAGTGTCCCCAATGTGGCGGCTTCTGGCTCGACGCAGGCGAGTTAGCGACCCTCCGAAGCCAGTTCGCTTCGGAAGAGGCGCGCAAGGCGGCAGCCGAGCAGTACTTCAACGAGGTTTTCGGCGCACAACTGGCGGAAAGGACCGCCGAGAGCCAGGCCATACTCGAGAAAGCACAACGGGTCGCTCGCATCTTTCGTTACATCTGCCCCACCTACTACATCCCGGGCAAGCAAGCATGGGGGGCGTTCTAGCCACGCACGGGCCGCGAACCGGATCGCCTCGAAATGCCGCCCCTTTCGGTTTGCTCAACCGCGAAGTTTTCCTGGACGGCATCGACGGAACCGTTATACTTGAGGCACTGTTCCAGCGCCTAACCACTACCCTTCCCCTTTCCCGAGGCCGCTCACAGCGCGGCTGCTGATGAGGGTAAAATGGCAACCGCCAAAGACGACAGCGCGTGCGGCGTGCTGGAACTGCACGAGCGGGGCTACGGATTCTTGCGGGATCCCCAACGTGATTTCCGCCCCACCCAAAATGACGTTTTCGTCCCACCGGGGCTGGTCAAGCAATATGGCCTGAAAGAAGGCCTCGCGCTCGAAGGCCCGACCCGCCCGGATAAGAAGGGGCGCGGCCTGCAACTGGCCGACGTGACGACCATCTGCGGACAACCGCCGGACCTCTACGCCCCGCTTGCGTCATTCGGGCGGCTCACTGTCATCGATCCCGACGAAGCGCTCTGGCTCGAAACAGGGCCGGAGCCGCTCACCACCCGCGTCCTGGACCTTCTCGCGCCGATCGGCAAAGGCCAGCGGGGCCTCATCGTCTCGCCGCCGCGCGCCGGGAAGACCATCCTCCTTGAACACATGGCCCGGGCTGTTCGCGCGAATTACCCGGACGTGTGCCTCATGATGGTTCTGGTGGACGAGCGGCCGGAGGAGGTCACGCACTTCCGCCGGACGACCGGTGGCTTGGTCCTGGCATCCTCGAACGATCAGGATGTCGAGCAGCACGTAAGACTGTCGCGCCTGGCGTTCGCCCAGGCCAAGGCCGAAGTCGAGTTCGGCCGCGACGTCGTCCTCTTCATGGACAGCCTCACGCGCCTCGGCCGCACGTTCAACAAGGCCGTCCCGTCCAGCGGCCGCACGATGTCCGGCGGCATGGACATCCGGGCCCTGGAGGAACCCAAGCGCATGTTCGGCGCTGCCCGCAACATCGAAGGCGGAGGGAGCCTGACCGTCGTCGCCACCTGCCTCATCGAAACCGGCAGCCGCATGGACGAACTCATCTTCCAGGAATTCAAAGGCACGGGCAACATGGAGTGCGTCCTCGCGCGCGACCTGGCCGAGCGTCGGCTCTTCCCGGCGATTGACATTCTCGCCTCGGGCACGCGCAAGGAAGAACGCTTCGTCAGCCCCGAGGAACTAAGGAAGCGCCACCTCATTCGCCGCCGTCTCGCCGACACCAAGCCCCACGAAGCCCTCGAGTCGCTCCTGTCGGCCCTGGCGTCCTATCCTTCGAATCGCGACCTGCTGGACGCACTCTCGGCCGCCTAATGGTCCAATTCCATGACGCGCTTGCGGTAATGCCTGTAGTTGGGCAGTGAAACGTCGGAGGGCACGGCGTGGTCGCAACTGGGGATGTAACGGCCGCGATCGGCCATTGTCGGAAAGATATGTTCCAGCATCCGGTCGATGGCGTCGGGCCCCTTGGCCAGGACCCGCTTGTCGATACCCCCGCGCATGTGCATGTCGGGATAGCGCCGGCCGATCTCGACGACGTCGCACCCGCTCGCGACTTCGAACGGACTCATCGCATTCACGTCCACCTCGCGGTACACGTCGATGACGGGGCGGCAGTCGCCGTCCGTGTCGATCTCGAAGTGAAGCGTCTCGGTCTGACCACCTTTCAGTTCCTCATATAGTTCGCGATAGTAGGGCAGCAGAAACTCGCGCATCATCTTCGGCGAGATCAGCGGCCCGTGGTTGTAGCAGATGTCCTCGGCCAGGAACAATCTGAAAAACGGCCCCGTGTCTGTCTGACACCGCTTCAGGCCGAACACCGCGAGGTCGCGCCACGTCTCCATGAGCGAACGGACCAGGTCCGGCGCGTCGTAGAACGCGTACAGCAGGTCCTCCGGCCCGATCAGGCTCCGAAGGAACATGTACCCGCCCACGACGCTGGCCGTGTGCAGGCACTCGCCGCGCCCGAGCCGCGCCCGGTTCCGCTCCACCTTCCCCTCGTAGCCCTCCCACCGCGCGGGCGTCTCGGGATCGAGCCGCGGCCGCACGTCGTTCTCCCAGTCCTTCCGCGACGCCACCGCGTGCTTCAGATACGTCGGCATGACCTGCTCCCGCTGGCCTTTGGGATAGCGTTTGACGCGGCCGACCCAGTCCCGAACGATTTCGTGCCGGCCCTCAACTTTGAGCACTTTCTCCTCATATCGCGGCTCCAGCGGCGCTTCGCACCAGCCGAGGTCCACGGCCTGCCCCATCCAAACGCCCGGGTCGAACCCGAAGTATTCGTTGAACCGGGAACCCGCCTTGCCGTCCTTGACCACGTCCGTGGGGATGCCCTCGCGCTCCCACCGCGCGAAGGTCTGGGGAAAGAAACCGAACGGGGTGCGCACGAGGTGGTCCACCGGTCCGCCCTCAAAACTTCGCCGCATCCTCTCGACTGGACCCATCGCGTGCCCTCCCAATAAAAATACGCGGCCAGGGTGCCCATCGGCCCTCCAGCCGCCGTCAAGATATCGTTGACTACGCCCCAGTCCCCAACAGAAAGAACCTGACGCCTGCTAACTCAGTTCGGCACGGCTTCAATCGAAAGCGGGCTGGCACACATCCCGCCGTTGCCGCCGCCCTCACAGGTCGGCCGGGGCCAAAATGAGGCGCTACCTTTTCCCGTTCCCTTTGGCTTCAGGCTTGCCCTTTTGCAGCGAAGCACCCTGGTTGGCGCGAGATTTCTTGCCGCGTGCTGCGGGCGTCACCGCATCCTGTTTCTACGGCGAGGGGGCCTCCACGTCCGGGGGTTTCCCGTGGGACTTTTTCTCCTTCGCCTGCTCCCGCCGTCTGTGGTGTTGCTCCTGACGTCGCCTCACTTCCTCATGAACGGCCTTGGAAAGTTTCTCCCCGCGGAGCCCCTGACGGACTTTCTCAACGACGAACTTTCCGAGCGGCTCAAAATCGAAAGGGCCCAACCCATGCTCGAGCCCGGCCTTGACCATTTCCTCCGAAGTCGATATCGGCGCCCCCTTTCGCGCCGCCATTTCAAGGGCCCGCAATGCGGCGGCAAGGCGGGCCTCCTCGCGCTTCCGTATCGCCGCCTTTGCGCGTGCCAGGCCGCGCTGCCACTCCTGCCGCTTCGGCTTGTCCCAATTGCTCCATCCCGGAGGGAATTGGTTTTCCCAACCCTCCTTCTTGCCCTTCTCCCAACCCGGCGGAGGGTCCTCGGGCTGCCCCGGCTTCTTCCCCGTTTCTCGTTGCATGGCTTGAGCCGGGTTGGCATCCCCCCCGCAGGTCCGCGCTGCAGGAAGCCACGCTAAAAGGGCCACGGCCAAAGTGGCCGCCACAGCCGCGCGCACAAAGTGTAAGCGTCCCATTTAGAAACCCTCCTTTCGTCACGGACGGCTACTGGGCCTTGCGGAGCATGGCGGCCTTCTCCAAATCCGCCGACCCTTCCGCCACCCACTCCTCATCCGCCAGTTCGCCCCACCGGCAGGCGTAACGGTCCAGCCCGTCGGCCGCCTTCGTCAGAATCGCTTCGCCCCCATCGTATGTCGGCCGCGCGCCCGACTCCCGCACCACCTCCCGCAGGACGTGCGGATGATCGATAATCATGCACGGTCGCAGGTAATCGTCCGAATAGGGCTGCCGGGCGCGGATGCGGCGGAAAAAGGGGCTGTCCAGAACTTCGTGAAGCGACTTGTCCCGGATATTGTCCACCGCGAACTGAGCGAAAACGCACGGTTCCACGTCGCCGTGCACGTTGATATGAATATAGTACCGCCCGCCCGCCATGCAACCGCCGACCAGGGCCCCGTCGTTCCAGAAATCCATCAGCAGCATCGGCAGACGCTCCCGAAGTTCCCCCAGCCGCCTCCGCCGATACAGGCGCTGCTCCGGCGTCGGCATCCGGTCAAGGTCAGGCTCGCGCCCGATGGGAATGTAATTGAAATACCACCCCAGGGCGCACCCCTGCTCCCGCCAGAACTCCACAAACTCGTCGCTAACGAGGAGATCGTTGTTCTCCCGCGTCGCCGTCGCGCTGAAACCGAAAAAGACGCCGCGCTCACGCAGGTTCCTCATCGCCGCCAGAATCCGCTCGAACGTCCCTTCCCCGCGGCGGGCGTCGGTCTCCTCCTTGAACCCCTCGACGCTGATGCAGGGCACCACGTGCCCCATCTCCGCCAACCGGTCCGCCAACGAAGAGTCAATCAGCGTCCCGTTCGTGTACACCTGGAAGTAAACGTCGTCGTGGGCTGCGAAAAGATCCATTAGGTCTTTGCGAAAGAACGGCTCCCCGCCGCTTATCGTGATAAAATAAATGCCCATCGACTTGCCCTCCCGCAAGATCCGGTCCAGCAGGCCGAAGGACATCTCCGCGCGCTTCGCATACGCGGCGGCATAGCACCCCACGCACTGCAGGTTGCACCGCATCGTCGGGCTGATGACGAGGGAGTACGGCGGCTGAAGGCCCGTCCGGTGGTGATACTGAATCCGCTGCCGCTTGCCCGTGATGGCGTTCACCATCAGGTTGTCGAGCGCTTTGGTCCGGCATTGCGGGCACCCTTTGGCGAGGATCTCTCTGCCGAATCGGAGCATCTGATTCGTAAAAATCCGCCCCTGCGGGAACGTAATCGACTGGGCCGCATATTCTGCAAAGGCAAACAAACGCCTCTCAACCCACTGCGGCGCAAGACGCACCGCACCCCGAAGCGCCTGCAGTTGAACGTATCCCACCGCCGATGTGAGTGGATTCACGGCCATCCCCCTTTCGTGTGTCTCTCTTGCCGATCACACGCCCCTGGCCTCTTCACATACGGGCGCGCAACCCGGAGGCCGCGCTCCCGGTTCGATGTGCCTATCCTAATCTAGCACGGCGGACTTGCCGGGTCAAGCGCGAGAAAAATCCTCCGTCATGCCGCGACCGTCCAAGCGACATGTGGGGTCGGGACTGGCCGCGAGCGACCAAGGGAGCGGTCGGTTCGTGGCCTCAGGACCGCAACTCGGCCCCGAGGCGGGCCTTCAGGCTTCTGAGAATCTTCGCCTGGACCGCGTCGGCCTGACTGTGGGTCAGCGTCTCCGAGCCGCTCCGCAGCACCAGACGCAGGGCCACGCTCTTCTTACCGGCGGTGACTTGGTTACCGCGATAAACGTCCAGCGGCTCCAGCGATTCGACCTCCGTCGCCTCGGCCGAGGCGACGGCCTTTTCGATCTCGGCCCACGCGACCGCCTCATCCACGACGATGGCCAGGTCGCGCACGATGGCCGGATACGGAGGCACCGGCTCGTAGGCCCGCTCCAGCGCCGCCGCATCCACCAGCCGCCCATACAGCACCTCCGCGACGGTGGGCGGCTCGTCCAGGTCGAACGCCGCGGCGGTCGGTTTCGCCACCCCTCCGACCATGCCGATGGGTTCACCGTCGAGCAGCACCTCGGCCGCCTGGCCCGGTTCCAGGTCGGCGTAGCGGTCGGTCGGCGCGAAGCCCACGCGCTCGCCGATTCCCAGGCGCTCAAACAGGGCCTCCAGAACCCCCTTGACGCCCTGGAAATCGTCGGGCGAGGCGAGGGCCAGCATCGGATCTTCCTCGGGTAATTCGCGGCCGTCGGCGGGCACGAACCGGTGGGCAATCTCAAAGAGCCGCGCGCCCGCCTCGCCGGCGTTTCGGTTGATTCGCAGCGACTCCAGCAGCCCCGGCAGCACCGACTCGCGCAGGACCAGCGCTGTGCCGCGAAGGGCGAGCGGTTCGCCCTCCCGGTCGGCCGGCCGGAACCGCCCCGCCTCCTCGCCGCTCGTGAACGAGAACGTCACCGCCTCGAAGTATCCCGCAGCGGTCAGGACCTCGGCCGTCGCCTCGCGGACGCGTTCGGGCCGGGCGGGCGCAGCATAGGTGACGCGAATGTCGGCTCGCTCGGGAATCTTGTCATACCCGTGGTGCCGCGCCACCTCTTCCACGAGGTCGATCTCGCGCTCCAGGTCCGCGCGCCAGGAAGGAATGCGGACGCGAATGCGCTCCAGGCCGGCCTCCAGGATTTCCAGGCCGAGCCGCCGGAGGATGTCGGCGGCAACCTCCGCGTTGATGGGGATGCCGAGGATCGTTTCGATGCGGCCGACGCGAAGAGTGATTTCGTGCGGCTCCGGCAGGGGCTTGCCCACCGTGCATACGCCGCGCGCCACCTTCCCGCCCGCAACCTGAGTGATGAGCGCGCAAGCCCGCCGGCTGGCCCAGTCGGTGCCGCACGGGTCCACGCGCCGCTCGAAGCGGAAACTGGATTCGCTCGCCAGGGCCAGAGCGCGGGCGGTCGCGCGGATGCTCAGCGGGTTGAAGACGGCGGCTTCGAGCAGAATGTCGGTCGTGGCGTCGGAAATTTCGGTCTCAGCCCCGCCCATGACGCCGGCCAGGGCCACCGCCCGCCGCGCGTCGGCGATCACCAGCCGCTCAGGGCTCAGGGTGTGTTCGGAGCGGTCGATGGTGACGAACCGCTCGCCGCTGCGCGCGCGGCAAACGACGATGCGTCGCTCCTGGAGGCGGGCGAAATCGAAGGCGTGAAGCGGCTGGCCGCACTCCATCATCACGTAGTTCGTCACGTCCACGACGTTGTTCACCGGCCGCACGCCGACCGCCTCCAGCCGCTTGCGGAGCCAGTCGGGGCTCGGGCCCATCTTTACGCCGCGGATGACGCGGGCCGTGTAGAGCGGGCAGAGGTCAAGGTCCTCGACTTCGACGCTCGTCAGGTTCTCACACGCCTCGTCCGATTCGGGATAGGCGGCGTCCGGCAGGGCGAGTTCCGCGTCCAGCGCTGCCGCCAGTTCCCTTGCGACACCGACGTGGCCGAGGCAATCGGGCCGGTTGGCCGTCACTTCGACGTCCAGACACGCGTCGCCGTCGGGCAGGGTCTGGATGCTGTCCACGTTCAGGCCGACGCGCGTGAGCGTCTCGGCGACCTCTTCGGGCGCTAGATTGGTCGGGACGAGTTCGCGGAGCCAGTTGTAACTTACGTTCATGGCACAGTTTCCGCCGGTGTCGTGGCGTTCGCGGCAGCGGCTCGGTCCGCCTGAGGCGGACGGCCACAGCCGCCTCCGCCGGAGTCCCGATGTGCATCGGGACGGCGGCCGGATGCTGCCGGAAAGCGGATTATAGACCGCCTTCCCCAACGGTCAAGCGAAACCGGGGGTGGGCGAGGCCGGGGAGTGTTTGATTCCACTTGCTGGAGGGGCCGGGGGCAGATGGAGGTGAGGCTTTCCGAGTCATCGAGAAACGCCGGCGCGACTTTCGTAGGCTCTTGGGGGGCCCGCAGTTCCGCATCGCCCATCCACAAAAACAAGAGCGGGGACAGGATTCGCTGCGCGGCGCCTGCGGCGTCGCCCCTGCGAGCCGCCCCCTTCGGGGTCGGGCAGGTTCTCATCCTGCCCTTGGCGCTCGGTCGCTTGCGGCAAAGAAGAAGGGCCGCCCAGGAAAGCGACCCTCTGAATGGCTGGTAGCGGGGGCAGGATTCGAACCTGCGACCTTCGGGTTATGAGCCCGACGAGCTACCTGACTGCTCCACCCCGCGATCCGTACCCATATCCTATCGGCCCCCTGCCGCGCGTCAAGCCCATTTATTTCAGCCCGCGGGTCAGGCGCCGGCGGCCTCGCGCAAAACCTCGCGAATCCGCTCGCACACGGCTTCGATGATCCAGTGCGGCGTGGAGGCGCCGGCGGCGATGCCGATGTGCCGACAGCCGCGGAGGTGCTCGCGCTTTACTTCGCCGGCGTGCTCGAGATGATGCGTCTCGACGCCGCGCCCGGCGCACGCTTCGGCCAGCCGGTTCGTGTTGGCGCTGTTTCGTCCGCCCAGGACGAACATGACATCGACGCGGTCGGCCAGTTCGGCCGCGGCCCGTTGGCACTCCACGGTGGCAGTGCAGATGGTGTTGACGATGCGGACGTCCGGCAAATCGCGCATAACCAGCACCTCTGCCATCTTGTGAAACCGGACCGGCGAGAACGTTGTCTGGGCTACCAGCGCGGCCGGCCCTTCGAGGGCGATGCCGTGGACCTCTTCCGCGCTTCCGACCACTTCGGCGGTCGGGGTGTGGCCCAGAATCGCGCGGACTTCAGGATGGGCCGCTTCGCCCGCCACGACGACCTGGTATCCATTGTCGGCGAGTTCGACGGCCAGCGTCTGGACTCGGCGCACGAGCGGGCATGTCGCGTCCACGATCGTGAGCCCTCGGCGCTGCGCCTCTTCAACCACGGACGGCTGCAGGCCGTGACTGCGAACCAACAGAACGCCGCCTTCGGCCGCCTCGTCCAGCGATTCAATCACGCATAAACCTTTCTCCGCCAAGCGGGCCATCTCCTGCGGATTGTGGATAAGGGAGCCGAGGCAATAGACGGTCTGGCTCTCGGTGAGTGCTTCGGTGGCCAGGCGGATGGCGCGGCGGACGCCGAAGCAGACGCCGCTTCCGGCAGCCACTTCGATCGTGGGTTCGTCCGGTTTGGCACCCCGCTTCGGTTGCCTGGCCACCGTTTTTCCTCTCCGTCTCAAGCCCCGGCGCGAAGGCGTCGCCGAAGTTCCTTCTGAATGTCCACCATCTGGCGCCGCACGGCCGCCATCGTCTCTTTGGGGTCCGTCGCGGCGACGTTCTCCACTCGGACCGCTTTGCCGTAGGCGACGCGGATAGGATGGGGCCGCGGCAGCAGGTGAGTGCGCGGCCAGGCCTCGAACGCCCCCTCGATGACCATGGGCAGAATCGGCACGCCGGCGCGGGCCGCAATCGTCGCCGGGCCGCCCTGCAACGGCCCGATGGACCCGTCGCGCGTCCGCGTCGCCTCCGGAAACATCAGGATCACCGCTCCTTTTCTGAGGCGCCGTAGCGTCCCGCGGACGGCATTCAGGTCGGCCGTTCCGCGCCGGACCGGAAAGGCCCCCAGGCTTCGTATCAACCAGCGAAACGGCGCAAATCGAAACAGCGAGTCCCGCGCCATCGGATTGAAAGGTCGCGGCATGCCGACAGCCACCAGGATCGGGTCCAGGAAACTTTGGTGGTTCGCGACCACCAGGACGCCGCCCTTCTTCGGAAAACGGTCCCTGTGCTCCACGCGCAGGCCGAACGCCAGGACGCACACCACCCGCGCGACTTGCTGAACGAGAGTGTACCAGACGCGCTGCAGGCCGCTCACGTCGCCTCCTTGCGCCGGCGGCGCACCTCGGCGAGCAGCGTCTCAATCATCTCCTTGATGGTCATCTTCGTGGTATCGACCTGAATGGCGTCGTCCGCGGGCCTCAAAGGTGATGCCTGGCGGGTCGAGTCGCGCCGGTCGCGCTCCTGAATCTCTTGCAGGACGTCGCGGTAGGAGCGGTGGTCGCCTCGCTCGGAAAGTTCGAGTTGCCGCCGGCGCGCCCGCACCGCCGGGTCGGCGTCCAGAAAGAACTTCACAGGAGCGTCCGGGAAGACCACGGTTCCCTGGTCGCGCCCTTCGGCGACGACGTGCTCGGCGCGGGTTTCCGCAGGTCGCCACGGCGACTCACCTGTGGAGAGCGACTCGCTGGCGCGGGCGGCAAAGGCGTGCTGCTTTTCGACCATGACCCGCCGCACGCCGGGCGTCCGCGCCACGTAATGCGAGTGCGTGCTCACGCGGTTCTCGCGGATGGCCTCGGTCACGTCGCGGCCGTCGAGCCGCACGCGCTGTTCGCCCGCCGCCCCGTTGAGTTCGATGTTGCTGCTTTGCGCCAGCGACTCCAGGGCGCCCGCGTCTTCGAGGTCGGTTCCGGTTTCGAGGGCCTTGAGCGTCAGGGCTCGATACATGGCGCCGGTGTCGAGGTGGTCGGCGCCCAGGCGTTTCGCCAGGCCCGTGGCGGCTGTGGTCTTTCCGCTTCCCGCGGTGCCGTCAATCGTGATGATCATGGCGGCCGCATTATATCGCCGGCGCGCAGGGCCGAAAAGACTGGAAATCGCGTGGCGTCCGGCCGACAATCTGACTATGAGTACATTTTGGGGGCGTGTCAGACTGCTTCGTCTTCCGCTTTTCGTCACGGCCGTCGCCGACGCCGCGGCCGGCTACACCGTGGCGCTCCTGTCGGTGGGCAATCTCGCCGCATTCGACTGGGGGCTCGTGGGGGTTATCGCCGGCACGTCCGCCGGCCTATACCTGTTCGGCATGGTGGAAAACGACCTGGTGGACGTGAGCCGGGATCGTCTCCTCGGCACTGCGCGCCCGCTCGCGACAGGCGAAGCCGGAGTCGGCACCGCCGTGTTCTTCCTGGTCTTGGCGCTGGTTTTAGCGGGCGCTTGCACCCTGTATCTGCCCGGTCCGGCGATCCTTTTGGCCATCGCGACCTTCGCCGCCATCAACTTTTACAACATGGGCGGGAAGCGCGGGCCTGCTTATGTCGCGATGATTGTCATGGGTCTGTGCCGTTTGCTGAACTTTGGGATCGGCGTCGCTACTGCGGTCGGTATCCCCCGCGGCCAGATCGATTGGGAACTATTGTTGCCGACGGGGCCGCTGTGGATCCGGCACGGGCTGGCGCTGTTCTTCGCGGCGGCGATGGTCACGGGCTACAGCATCGCGTCAAGGTGCGGCTGCAGGGTTTCCAGTCGGCCGTGGCAGGCCGTGTTGGTCTTGACCCTGGTGGGGGGTGTGGGTTTATGGGTCTGTGCCCCGATGCTCGCGTCGCTTACCCAGGTTCCCGGCGACGGGTCCGTCGGCGCGGGCGTGCACGTCGTGCCTCCTTTGGCGCGGGTCTTGGCACTGCTGGTCTTGGTGGCTCTGTGGCCGGGAAGGTTGTGGTCCGCCGCCGGACCCGAGCGAAAACCCGCCGAGTATTCCCCGTTCATCGAACGGACGCTCTACTGGCTGATCCTGCTGGATGTTGCTTTCGTTCTCGATGGACTGCTGATGCAGGGCTAGGGCGCCGACGGCGTCTCGTGCGAGAACTCGTACAGGCGCACCAGCGGCAGCCTGAGAACCACCTCCCACTGGCCATCCTCGGTCGGGCGGCTGAGCGCCGTCTCGGCACTCCGCAGAAAGGTCCGGACGTCTTCCTTGAACGTGGGGTCTTTCAAGGCGCGCCGGCGAACGGTTTGCCCGTCGTCGAGGGTGACCTGGTCGAGGCGTTTGGCGAGTTCGGCTGCCGCCCGCGCCTTGGCCGACCGCGCAGCCAGGAGGCGCGCCTGGCCTTCGTCCTCAAGTTGCTCGAGCGTCCGCGCTACGCCGCGCGCTTCCAGGACGCCGGCCGCCCAATCGGGCAAGGGAGCCGGGGCGGTCTGCTCCGCAGGACGCACAAACATCGGCGCCGGCACGCCGTAACCTGTCACCGTCACGCAATCCGTCTTCAAGCGAACGGACAGGCCGTCGATGTCCTCCTCGCGCCGGCCCTCGTCCCCCGGGCCCAGGGCGCAAGTCTCCTTAAGCATCTCAATTATGTCGCGGACCGGTGCAGCGACCTGGACCTCGCAGATGCCGTCCGGCATCATGCGGGGCGGACCGGCCGTCGGCAGGTGGCGAACGAAGATGTCCAGGCGGGCACGCCGCTCGGAATCCGTCCCAATCAGATCGCCAATTGTGTGGGCCGGGGTCACACGAATGGCCTCCAGCCGCGCTCGCATCGCGCCGTAGGCCCGGATGCGGGCGTCGCGCGCAGCCTGGATGCGGCCCGACGCCCGCACGCGTTCCCATCCCACGGGAAACATCTCGGGAAGGGTGTCCGGCGGCGCGGCTTCGATCCGCCCGACCGCCTCGGGCGACGGGCCTTCCGGCGCACGGCCGCGCCCGCTGACGCGCAGGCACCCGTCCACGGCCCGGTCGCGCAAATCCTCGAGCGCGAAGGGCTCGCCTTCCGGATGCGGGCAGAGGGTGTTCACGGTCCGGATGAGCGCTTCAACGGAAATCTCAAGGTCCACCTCCGTCACGCCGTCGGAGTAGCATCGCGGCTCGCCGACCGGCCGGGCCGAGCGAAGGAAAAAGCGGAGTTCGATGGACCCCTCGGCCGTCCGCTCGAGGGCCTCAGCAACTGTCACGTTCTCAGAAAGGCGGGCCGCGCGCACCAGGTCGGCCAGGCGGTTCAGCGCGTCAACCTGAGCCACGCGAAAGGAGACGGCCTTTTTCTGCCCCTCGGTGTATTCCTGGGCCGGTGCCTTAATGGGGACGAGCGCAGCGGCCGCCGACATCGCCAGGAAAAGGAGGCAGTGTCTGCTCACGTATCTCATCGCAGGGTCCCTTTCCGATGGTCGCCTCCGGGTCCTCGGGGCTCGGTCATTGCCCGGATGGCTCCTGCATGAATTTCCCTTAGGCGGCATTTTACATCAGGCTTTTTTTCGGGGGCGCCTTTTCTGTTTTGCGGCCTTGGGGATCGGCTCGGTCTTCAACTTGACCTCAGCGCCACCCTTTGCGTGTGAGCGGTAAATGCCGTCCAGGATCGCCATGACCTGCAGCGTCTCCTCCGGCGGAACGGGCACGGGGTCGTTCTTCTCGACGGCCTCGACGAACGCCGTAATCGCCGCACCGTGCGACGGCGGCTCGTTGTATCCCTCGAGTTGGCTGACCCGAATGATGTCGTGTTCCTGCGTCATGATCTTGCCGCTCCGGATTTCCATGCCGCCGCGCGTGCCGCACAGCATCGCCGTGCAAAGCTCCGGCCCGACCATATTAAGGAGGAACGACGCCTCCAGGACCAGCACGGCGCCATTTTCGAAGCGAACGAGGCCGACGGCGAAGTCCTCGACGTTGAACTCCTTGCCGTCGCGCTTCCAGTTGCCCCAGCCGGGCTGATTGGCGACGTGCTTGAGGTTCGCAAGTTTCGTCGGCGCCGTGCCGCAGACCGACACCGGCGTCGGGAACCCCATCATCCAAAGCGTCAGGTCCAGGATGTGGACGCCGAGGTCGATCAGACAACCGCCGCCGGCGAGTTCTTTCTTGAGGAACCCGCCCCAGCCAGGGCCGCCGCGCCGGCGGAGCCAGCTGGCCCGGGCGTAGTAAACGTCGCCGAGCATCCCGGTGTCGATGTACCTCTTGAGCGCCTGGTTCTTGCCGTCGAAGCGCATGTGCTGGCCGGTCATCAATTTCCTGCCGGCCTTGTCGCGCGCGAGGATCAGTTTTCTGACGTCCGCGGGGGTCGGCGCAAGCGGTTTCTCGCAATAGACGTGGCAGCCGGCCTTGAATCCTGCGAGCGCGGCCGGGGCGTGAAACATGTTTGGCGTCGCGACGTCCACGACGTCGAGGTCCACCGCCCGGAACATCTTCCTGTAGTCCTCGAAGACGTTCGGGATGCCCTGCTCCTCGGCCAGGCTCTCGGCCGCCTCGCGGCGGATGTCGCACGCGGCGACCAGTTCCACACGCCCCTGGTCCCGCAGGGCGGTCCACCCGTCCATGTGGGCCCCGCGCATGATGCCCCCGGTTCCAATCAGTCCGATTCGAAGCGGCTTCACAGCATATCCTTTCCGTGTCACGTGACGTCGAGGGCGCCGACGAGGTCGCGCGGGCTGCGGCAGCCCAGCCTCCGAAGCGCCTCACCCAGCCCCTCGACCAGTTCTCTTCCTGTTTCCGGATTGATGAAGTTCGCCGTTCCGACGGCGACGCAGGTCGCCCCCGCGCGGAGGAACTCCAAGACGTCCTCGACAAACTGGATGCCGCCGAGACCCATGATTGCGATGCCGCGCGGCCCCGCGACCTCTTCCCACACGCGG
>Ga0114919_10001493_pt1 | contig 18749 bp, 14 predicted proteins | sample BlataG_FD_88682 | JGI IMG/M metagenome (GOLD analysis project Ga0114919, IMG submission 88682) | Deep subsurface microbial communities from Black Sea to uncover new lineages of life (NeLLi) - Black_00105 metaG | ecosystem: Environmental > Aquatic > Marine > Oceanic > Sediment | place: Atlantic... | reverse complement strand
ACCCCCCCCCTGTGTGCCCTCCCACTTTCCCCCTCCTCCCCCCCCCCCCCCCCACACACACACGCCCCCCCCCCTCTCCTCTCCCTCCAGGTCGATCCACTATTATTCCAACTTTACAAATCCATAGCATCCTTCATATTTAGCCTCCTCCTCCTGTTATTCAACCCCTGGTACTGGACATGGTGGGCTTTCCTAGGCAGCGCCATTTGGGTAGTCACCGGCACGGTCGCTATATACGCTGTGCAATATGCAGGTCTTATTTGTCAATCCATTTGGTCTTGTATTCCAGTCTTCATCTCCTCTCTAGTTGGAGTTCTCATGTTTGGAGAGATGCCTAGAGCTCCTTTATTTGCATTTTTAGGTTTGGTAGGTATTGCAGCTGGATTGGTTGGGTTAGGAAGAGTGTTGTCAAGATCTCATAATACTAATAGTAGTGGTCAATGTCGTGATGATGTTGCATCATCATCATCATCAATAACAACAATAGGGACAGACCATACTGCTGCTACAATGAGTGGTGGTAATAGTTTTTATTGCAATGATAAGGATAGAGAGGACTTCGACTGTGAGAATGATGGTAATAGTAATAATAATAATAATGAAAGAGGTGAAGATGATAGGAGGCCTCTGGTAGCGACGGCATCAAAAGGAGGATACCGTCTACCCAGTGCAGTACTGTACCTATTTCCCTCATCTATAAACAAGGCCATGCTGAGTAGTAGATTATTAGTAGGCCTTGTAGCAGCTGTAGTAGTAGGATTACTAAATGCAGTACACATGGTACCATTTCGAATAGCTCAAAAGACAGATGGCATCACCAGTGAAGACTACATCATCCCTTTTGCAACCAGTGCCTTGATAGTGACATTAATTGCAATAGGAGTGCATTATGGAATTGTGCTGAAGGAAATGCCTGTGATGCAAGTAGATAAAGTAGCCGCACCAGCTTTATTGTGTGGATTATTGTGGAGTTTGGGAAATTTTAGTACGGTTCATGCTGTGGCGAATCTAGGGCTGACGGTGGGGTATTCATTGGTGCAGGTGCAATTATTGGTGAGTACAGCTTGGGCGGTGTTGTATTACAGAGAGATACCGTTGGTTGGGGAGACTGTAATGGTGTTTGTAGGGTCTACGGTGTGTATTATAGTTGGAATGGTGTTGTTGTCTGTGTTTGGATAGGTGAAAGAGCGAGAGGGAAGTGGAGAGAGGGGCAGGTCGCCGTTGGCAGCCTGGACATTGGTCGCAACTTGCAAACGAGAGGGGAGACAGGCCCGAGATAAAACCTGGTGGTAACTGCTCTGTATGTAGCAAGTATAATTTTGATCATTGTTTACTTAAAAGTGTTCATTAAACCATCGTGTTTAGTGGTGCAATTCACCAACTACTCCTGGCTGAATCGTGAGAAATGGCTACCCGTGGCAGTAACAGGCAACTTAGGGACATCAGCAACCTTTCTAACTTAGATATAAATAGTACTGGTGCGTTGATTAGCTTAGACGACTTATTTACGAGGATATATTGCTAATTTTCGTTTCCCTTAATTTTCCCAAACAATGCAGAAGCTTTGTTGAAAAAGCACCTTCAACCATCCAAGATACGTAATGCTGGCGCTATAGATGCTTCATATGGGGCGAATAAGATGGTATTAGCAACAAAATTAGAGCAAATACAAGAAACAGCATCTTTGCAAAATGCCCTCCCAAATGCTAGCCAAAAACCAAAAGGGAGCTTACAAATAACAACAGACGATGTATTCAGTGACGTTAAAGTGGTAGAACCTGAACGAGAAGCAACACAACTCGCTGCTCCCGAATCTGTTGTCACCGCCACATCGCCGTTTGTCGAGCCGAAAAAGCACAACCACCGCCTTGCAGCCATGTCTGCTCTCAAGAAACGCCAAAGACAAAAGGTCACGTCTAATAAACTTGGAGAATGGATAAAAGAAGAAGACATTGACGAGTCCCTTTTAGAGGAAGATGAGGACGAGGAGATACCTCAAGTGGCTGCACCTCCTGGCAGACAACCTGGAAGGAAGAACAGCGGTGGCTCTGCAAAACTCAACTCCACGCCCCCCAACAACTGCAATAAGAATAATAATGGAGGAGGAGACAGTGTTGTGAAGAGAGTCCAGGCAATGGCAGCAGAGTTATGTGCAGGCATTGACGAGATTGTCATGCCAGAGAGTGCTCCTCGTCCCATGGGCCCTTCACTAAGACAGCAGTTGGCTGAATCTTGGGAGGGTATGTCTTATTACGATAGATTGAGAAACATTGCTGGTCATGGAAATGATGAGGGAGAAGGGGGATCAGCAGGAGCCAAAGCCAAACAGCAGGCCAAATTGAGACAAAAGGGACTTGGTGCTGGAGATGACCTTGGTCTAGATGTTGGATTGGCTGGAAGTGGATCTAAACTACACAATAATAATAATAACAACAACAATACCAAGGCACATGCACATGCACATATAATCAATAAGATGAGTCATGAAGACTTGTCTAGATTCATGTCTCGTGCTATTGTCAAGTCACAAGCAACTGACTCTAATGACTATAACACCAGGGTAACTCCGAAACAACATAATAGCAGCACTGTTCCTCCTACTTATCAGTCTCAACCAGGAAGCAACAATAACAAACCAAGAACTACTGCTAGCAGTAATCCCAGCACCAAACAGCCATCTCCAGCAGTTGCTGCTGCTGCATCTAAAGCGCCACTTGCTCCGCAGCCAGTGAACGGACAAAAACAACAACAAAAGCCGGTAACCAAGTTGGATGACACAACTGGAGCAGGAGCAGCATCAATGTCGGTAACAGCTAGAATGAACCTGCTGAGAGTATCTGCAAAAGGCAGTGTTCCTTCCCCCGATGGGCCAACAACAATGACAACAACAACAACTGGCAGTGGTAGTACTCGTTCCATCAATGGTATTGACAACAAAGAGAACTCTACCCCACCAATTAGATGTGGCAGTACAAGTAATATTAAAACAGAGATGGTAGCTGCCCAAGAAGCATTAAAAGCAGCTGAAAAGACAAAGGCAGCTGCTGATAAACAAGCTAAAGAGCTAGCAGCTGCACTTAAAGCTGCTCTGCACCGTGCAGAATCAGCAAATGCAGCATTGATCAAGGCAAAGGAAAGAGTGTTGGAATTGGAAAAGGTGCAAAAGTGAGTTTCGAAATGAATTGGTAGTAAAATAATTGTGGAAAAGGAAAGAGACACGTGTGTGTTCTCTCTATGTGGCATCAGTAATTTTAGACGAGTGTGGAGATGTTGGAAGCATTGTTCAAAGGGGTATCCTTTTTGCGCGCTCTCTCTTTCTCTTTCTCTCTCTCTCTCTCTCTCTCTCTCTCTCTTCCTTACTCTTCTTACTATTACAATACCCGTACATCATTGTAAGGAAAACAAAATTCCCCAACCATCCACCCCTCCTACCCCTGCCCTTCTTACTTCAACTGATTATACAGAGAGCCAAGCAGATCACTGCTCACCTCTTGTATATTTTCGTTCAGCTGCTCACTCCCACTCTGCAGCTTCTTCTTCTGCACCTCTAACAACCTTTCCTCCACAGTATTCTTCGCCAAAATACGCACCACTCTCGTCTGTTTCGTTTGGCCGAGTCTATAGATGCGTGCAGCTGCCTGCTGTTCCAGCCCAGGACTCATAGACGGCTCCATTATAAAAGCAGCTTGCGCATTGGTCAACGTCAGACCAGCAGCACCGCCACCAGTGCTCATCAATACGGTCAGAACCATGCAGTTGGGGTCATGAAGGAAGCGATGAAGAGCAGCTTGTCGTTGTTGTGCACTCGCACCACACAGTGTAGCGTGCTCCACTCCAGCTCCATCTAAAGCAACACCCACAAGTTTTAACAACTTGCTCCAAGAACTGAATACTACTGCTTTTGAATCTGCATCTTCAGATTTCATAATTGCCAGCTCTTCTAGGAGAATACACACTTTAGCCCCAAAGTCTTGATTACTGTTGCTATTGTTGATTAATTCTGCTGCCCTCTTAGCTTCTTCATGTACCTTGGCCTCTTCTTCACTGCATGCATCCAGGAGATCCTTTTCTTTCAGTGGTTTTCTACATATGGGACATTGAGCGTTGCCAGCTAGACACTCTCTGATGCATTCTGGGTGGAAATGGTGTCCACATGGGGTGATGGAGCGGTTGATCATGTCATCAAGACAAATAGGGCAATTGGTTAGGTCTTCTTGGCCTTCAAGATCAGCAACCGTGCCTCCTCCAGATGGTCCAGCCTGAGCACCAGCATCCTCATCACCATCATCTTCGGCTGCATTTTTTTCGTTTTCAGCAGCCAAAAATGCATCCTGCTTGTTCAATAAATGCTGTAAATTATGCCAAGCTTCCGACACATCCTTCAAAGTCTGAGCGACAGCAGTATCTGCAGATTTCCCTGCATGTTGCCTACCATGAATGGTCTGATTGTAAGTCCTCACGATGATTTTGCTGTTTTGAATCTGCTCCTGCACCTCTTTTTCATCTAAAACCACCTCTCCAAGAACTCCAACTCCGGCTGCACGTTTGCTGCGTCTAAATGTAGTGTTTTCAGTGGGACCCAATGCGAGACCAAGCTCAGCACGTATATCGTCTACGGCAGCTGCAACTTCTGCAATTTCTTTCTGTCTACCGGGGCGCGCTAGTACTCTTTCTCTTTCTGCTTGGATGGCTGCTTCTGCTGCCTTTTCCATTTTTGTTTTACCCTTACCCTTACCGTTACCCTTACCCTTACCCTTATCACTACCACCAGCACCAGCATTACCATCCTCCTTATCATCACCATCACCATCAAAGAAAGCATATGTATCATCTTCACGATCATCAGACATTGCCCCTCTCTTTTTCTTCCTCCCCGTTTTCACCATCTTCTTCTTGGGAATGACGATAGGAACATTGGACAATATATGATGATAAAGCTCCAGCATTGAGAGCTCTACTCGTTTCCAAAATCTATACCTAGCTACACCTTCTTTCTTAGCTTCTCCTTCTGCGATAGTCTCCTCATCTTTACGTAGTTCTGCATCAGCTCCGCCATCTGCTCCTCCTCCTCCTCCTTCTTCTTCTTCTTTTTCCTCCATGTCGACATAGGAATCCATGTTTTTTAATCCAACCAAGCTCTCATGGGCTGCTCTATGATTCCCATTACCACTAGCAGTACCATTAGTAGTACTGCCATTCTCTGCCTTTTCCTTACCCTTGTCATGAGGACCACCACCATTTTCCCCTTTCTTAGGATCACTAAAATTGTCAAAATCCACTCCTCTCACACCACCATCCATCCTCCTCTCTTCCATTGCTGCAGTCCTAATATTAGTGGACAGAGCAGCCTTGGCATTAGCCCTAATCTTCAGCATCAATCTCCCAAACATTTCAGCAGGATGTCTCTGCTCCTCCACCTTGTCTAGAGCCAGCAACACACCCGCATGAATCATCTCTGCCTCTATCAATCTCCTCACCCCCATGTCCCACTCGTTATAAGAAGTAAAGACCAACTTAGCCATAATCTGCTTCATGCTCAATCTCTCTTTCCCTATAGCTTGCACACGTCTTCCTACAATTTGAGGGTGACAACAGCTCTGTCTCAGAGCAGTGAGGGTAGATAATGCGTTGCCAGTAGCTTTGCCACTCACATTGTTCTTCTTCCTGTTATTGCTGTTATTATTACCAACAGTTCTCATATAATTGAACACAGCGTCGACAAATTCACGACGACATTGTTCATACACCAGCTTCTCAACCGGAGACAGGTCCACCCAGAGATCTTCTCTCAAACAAGGAGGCAGTTCTAACTCATCTTGGACTGTACTCTTGGACCGTCTGAGCATGACTGTTCTTAGTAGAGATCTCACCCTCAGCAAGCCATACATTGAACTCAATGTATACTGCTGCTCTTGTTGACTTTGCTCACAACCAGATGCATTAGCTGCTGCATTACTTGCTGAGACAACTGCTCGTCTACTCTGTGCCAACCCTGCATTTAAAGGATTCTCCAACAACTCCCTCCACGTGGACCCTTCCATATAAGGCTGGTACGATAAAAACTCCAACAAACCTTGAATTTCACTAAACTTCTGAGATATTGGTGTCCCTGTACACACCCAGGCGTGGCGGCGCCAAAGTGACGAAGCCATGATGGCAGCCACTGAGTTGGTGTTGGAAATGAGCTGAGCTTCATCTAGCACCACCCTCCAAAAGCCAAATGCATGTAGACCTGATGTTTCTCTTCCTCTTTGTACTTTCCCCAGCTCATCTCTCAATTGTTCATAGCTCATCAAACACAGGTCCATCTCATCCATTGGCACTCGTTTACCATTAGAAGCAGTGCACATTATGGACTCTGATAAACCATCCCTTCTTTGGCTGCTGGATGTGTTTGCTGGAGATTTCTTATTGCGGGGGCCTCCCAGTTCACCTATGTTTTCTAGTCTTTTGATAACTCTTCTTCTCTTGCTCTTTCTGATGCCTTCGCCCCCTCCATCTTCTTGCTCTTCATCTATGTTGTCATTTTTGTCCTGTTCATTGAAAATTCCATTTTCTGCATCTAGAGACAGCTGAGCTGCTTCACCATTGGTAGTGCCATTAGTATTATTATTAGTAATAGCATCTCCAGGAGGTTTATAGTAACACCATTTAAGTGCATCTGAATCCAAATGTCTATCAATTTCTTGTGCCCATTGGTTTAACAATGTAGCAGGCACAACAACCAATGTTGTCTTGATCGGAATAGCACCAATGTTGTCCTCTTCACCAGCGATGCTCTTTTGTGACTTTCCAGTTGTTGCAGCTGCACTTTTCTTCTTAGTGTTGAGACGCTTGACAGTAGTAGCCCATTCTTCATGTGGTGGATTAGTCACCACCAACATGAGCATTTGAAGAGTCTTGCCCAGCCCCATGTCATCCACCAAACAGCCACCACAAGTACCAGGGGCAGGAGTGACAAAGAAGGTTCCCGACAGACCAATTTGTTGAAGTGCTGATCCTACAGATGCTGCCTTTACATGGTACATGTAGAGCAGTTGATTATCAGGGGTGAGGAATTGGTACCAGTTTGGGTGGAGATGAAGCAGTCCTCTATTCAATGCATCGCCCTTTCTCTCTCTGTTCACCATCCACTGCAAACCAGCTAATTGATAATGCTTTGGATGAGCTATCAAGCCAGGGGGGGCATGATACTCAGTCAAGGCACCCTTGTCAGGGATGATAGCATCCAGAATACCACCAACTTCATACAGCTTTCTAGCCTCAAAAACTTGCATTGCATTGAGCTTGTCGACATCCAGAAGGTCGGCTTCTTCAGCAGAAGTGTCGCAGAAATTTAAAAGACCGTCGCAATCGGGTCCAACTTGCAATCCACCATATAATAGTAGAGCTGATAGTACCTCGAGAAACAATGGCTGTCGTTCCTTGTCTTCTCTTGTCAAGTGTTTCTTATAATAGGGACGCTGTTTTGGTCGCTGGTCATCTTTGGGAGGAAGGCTGCCATTCTCACCGACCCAGCTCAACCTTGTATAGCCCTCCTCTGTGAGCAAAACTTCAATCTCGATGCAATTTGCCATCTCACCTGTTAGCCCTTCTTTTCCTTCCTCTTCCTTGTCTTTGAGAGGAATGGGCGTGGTTTTGGGGGTTTTACTCTTCTTTTTCAAACCTGCTGCTGCACTTGTTTTATTGTTGTTGTCCTTGGCACTTTGCTTACCTTTCTTGCCATTAGAAGGCCCAGCTTTAGTATCTTCTTCTTCTTCTTCTTCTTCTTCCCCAGTGGCTGTTTCAGGTGCTTGTTGTTGTTGACGATGAGCAGCCACAACAAAATGCTCATCTTGCAGGCTGGGATCCACATGCTTCAGTCTCAACTTGAACTCTAACAATTCAGCCTGCTGCAGCACCACCAAATCACACAACAGCGTTGCTTTATTCCCAAGCTCAGTACAATTGACCCCTGATACACATATTTGTATTGGAATATGATCCACTACAGCATCCTTTTCAAGATACACTTTAGATCCAGCCTCTCCTCCTCCTTCTCCTTCTCCTCCCAATCTTTTTTCTAGATGTCTATACACTTCCTCATAATCACTACTAGCAGCAGATATGGCCCTGTCGTCTTTTCCAAGGCTGTTGTACACAGCAAGGTCCAACGTGACTGCAACATGGTGAGCACCTGCTTTTTCTATGGCTTGATTGATGCTTGAGTAGCCAAAATGTCTGAAATCATCTGTGGGCTGTGGTAAGGATCTATTCCACTTGACAGCAAGGAAGTCTCTCAGGGCGGGAGGGATACTTGTTTTATGGTCAGCAGTAGTGCAGTACTTTCTATCAGGACGTGTCGTGAAGCTGACTCTGCTGGAGGGCCCCAAGGTCTCACTCCAAGCGCACCCTTTCAAGTCAGGGCTGTCAGCCTTCTTTCTACTGTTGAATTTATTGTGTGTTTCATGCAATGAAGAGCCTCTTCTTCTCCCCGACTCCCACAGAAATGTCTGTTTTTCTGAGTCGAAGCATTCAGGAAAATTCTGCATCACTTGGTTTATTTTATCAATATTGCCTTCAGATGCATTTTTCTTCATCAAATCAGTAGGAATGGGAAAGTTCAGGCGGCCTAGCACCATTGGAAATGCCAATCTTGTGACGTGTTTATCCGGTAGACTATTCCCATCTTCAAAATGCAGCCTTCCTACACCCTCATTTCCTCCCCCTCCTCCTCCTTTTCCTTTTGCTGGAGGTTTCCTATATTTCCTGAATGGAATATTGACTCTATCAAGATCTGGTGGTGGGTTATCAGCTTGTGCAAACTTGTTTTTCAGAACTGCATCTATCAGAGAGGGGATTTCAAATCCACTCGACACTTTGACACCATCCAAGATTGGATTTTCTTCTGTGTACCTTGCCTCTCTTTCAGACGCACCAGCACCATCATTTCTATCATCATCTTTTTCTTCTTCACTACTGGTCATTCTGACCAGTAGTCTGCCCCCCTGAAGGGCAGTGTGCCTGGCCCTATAACCTCCCCTGCCGCCACGGACATAGAGATGGTTGCTATTTGGAAAGGAATGTCCTGGGGGGTCTTCTTCTTCTTCTTCTTCCCTTTCTTCTTCTTCTTCTGAGGTGCTGCTGTCGTCAATGGTGACGACCTCACCTTCATTGTTGGCATTGTTGTTATTATTAGTAGTATGAGTATTAATATTAGGATGAGGGAGAGAAGGAGCACCTTGTTCGAAATACAAGTTGGCAGCTTGTTCAACAGATTGACCAGAGCGGCGGAGTAGATCAGCTGCTTGTGCCATGGAAATATCTGGTAAAATGTCTAGGAGCTGGTTTGCTGGGATATTCTGACGTTGTTGTTGTTGTTGAGCACTAGATGGTCCAGCAGCAGATGGGGCAGCGGCAGTGTCAGGAGCAGTGGCAGCGGAGAGTCCAGCAGCAATGGCTGCCTCTACATTAAAGTCACAGTCACGGAGGAGTCTGTGAGCATCTGCACGATTGATACCTAAAACCTCGGCTAATTGGTCTTCTTTATTGGACATCTCTGGAGGCCTCCTTGTTGTCTACATCGTTCTCACCATTCTTGCTTAGATTGGAATCCACAGAATGATCGGAAGCCGGTGAAGCTCTGTGCAATCCTTGTGTGCGACAACAACTACGCAAGGTCCTCTGTCATCTTTGAAGAGTAAAATTTCAATGATTATATGGAGTCTAGGACGTGGTTGCCTTCCTTCACTTTTAAACCCCAAAAACTGTGCACCCAATTTAAAGCTGATAGCGTCTTCCATTGTCATACACTTCATTCATTTTGTTGTCGTGTACACTATGAAAGAACGATGAGTTCGACTGCTGACCGTAAGACTCCTTCACTGGAGCACATTTTAGGTCAAGCGATTTTCACAGCAGCTCAAATTATCCTGTCTTCCCGCATACCCCAACCCTCAAGCCTTGCTTCTACCCCTACAACAACGGGTAATAAATCTACTTCACATTGGGTGAGTACACGTACATAGCTGTGAACATAACTTGCGTGTTTACAAATCTCCTCCGACCAAACCAGGGGTCGGGCAACCCAGATTGCCGCCACCGCACGGCTCTGTTACATTCTATTCTAACCAAATTCAAACCCATTCTCTCTACTACAGTTCAACCTTGAATTCAACGAATTAATAGAAGCAACAACAACTTTGGATAGTTGGAAGACTGATCCCAGTCGCCCATTGGTCTTGGAAGTGAGTTTTCTAAAGTCAATTACAACAATCCCAATATTGAATCAATCTCCCTTCCGCCCCTTTTTCAAACCCTCCCCCTCCTCCTGTTGACACATACAGATATTCCTTCAACCCTGGGGTACCATCCCATCTTCATCCTCACCATCACCACCACCACCAACAACAGAAACGCTCATAGAACGATGGCACATATCCCACTCCCCCTCCCTACCTACCCCCATTCTCTCCACCCTCTCTGGTCCATTATTATTATCAAGATCCTCCATGGCCCGCCTCAATCCAGCAGGAGTATATAAAAGACTGATAATACTGCTCAGATCACTCACTTCTTTAGCTAGAGTACTACCAGCATATAAGTTATACAGATCATGCAAGGATAGCCTTCATGGATCTTCATCATCGTCATCAGCTGGCTATACATTAGGCTACAGAGTCCTTTCTAACAATAGTAGTAGTAGTAGTGGTGGTGGTGGTGGTGGTGGTGTGGATGATGAAAGTGCAACTTTTGCACCACAATCACGCTTTTCTTGCACCACTACTAGTAACTTTACATTCAATCCAGTAGATTCAGCAACAGGGAAGTTTCATATAAATGTGCAATACTCGCAATCCTCACAATCAGCACTATTATTATCTACCCTAGTGCCATCAAGGGAAGTTTCATCAACAACTACTACTGGTCCTACATTAGTACTTCCCAACTATATCAGTACACCTCCAGCAACAACTACTACTGGTCCTCGACCAGTCAATCAAAACCACCAACAACAACATCAACAACATCATCATGCATCTCAAGAGTATACTAGCTATGGAACTAGTCCGGGTAATACTATTTATAGAAGACGCAGTTGGAGTAATTCCTTTAGAATGCCCAGCACTAGGAATGATGATAGCAACACTGTTACACTCCCGATGATGATACCAGGCACAACTCCATCTCCAACACAACAATCCCCTCTACCAACCATCATTACTAACACTACTGGTGTAACAACGCCTTTTCAAAAGGCAGTACAGATGCACCTTTCCCCGTCGCCACCAGGAGGAGGAGGAGGATCTTCTGCCCCTCAGTCACCTAACCTTCCATTCGCTATGACCCCGTCATCACCAGGAGGAGGAGGAGAAGGCAATACTATGATGATGATGATGTCATCTTCTTCTTTATCTCCATCATCATATGACAGATCTAGGGAAAATTCCATGTTGGTCAGAAATCATTATCAGCAGCAGCACGGTGGTGATGGAAGCAATTTCAGTCTTAGTCTCAGCCCTAGTGGAGATGATGCGAGTCCAAGTAGTGGAGGAGGAGGAGGAGGAGTTTTATTACCACATCAAGTCTCATCATCAACTGCCCTGACAATACGCAGACAGCAACAACAACAATCAATGATGATGATGGTGGGGTACTCAGTGAGTCCAATGCCTGATATCATGTCATTATCAATATCAAGAGGAGGAGGAGGAGGAGGTGAATCTTCGTCTCTACCTAGAATGATGATGGATAGTACTTCATTTAGATCATACAACAATAATAATAATAGTAGTGATAGAAGAGCATCAGGAAGTGTTCAGTTGTTGACATACCATAATACTCATGATAATGATAGTACCAAGATATCATCATCAGAAGGAGGAGGAGGAGGAGGAGGGAATGTTCACCCTCATTATGGAAAGGAACGTTCCTCTGGAGATGACAGTCAAATGGCATTTCTATTTGATCAACATGAGCAAGGGCATGAAAGAGGAGGAGCAGCAGTGGTTAAAGATGATGACGATGTTGCAAATAAGAATGGTGATGTGCATAATGATGATGATGATGATGTGGCGATATCATCATTCATGGGCATCATGCAGGCTGCTCCTAGATTGAGAGATAATGATACTGGGGGAGGGAAGACGGTGGAAGATGGATTGAAGTGGTTGAAAGGATATGTAAAATAAGATTAGTGGATGTAGATTATTTGTATTTCGTGTTTTGTTATATTTCATGAGCTATATATAATAAAGTAAAAGGCACAGGTAATGATCTTGTTGACGATGTTCTTCTCACTTTCGAGGCACTTTCCAAAACTGGGTGTAGGAAGAAAATATGTGCATCTCCATGCAACATATCAGCAAAACCTATGGCATATATTTTTCATACTATAAACCCATAAACCCATACATTATATACATCCAACCAAGTCTCCAAGGTTTAGTTTGCTTAAACCCTATTACTCTAATACTCAACAACCAGCCAAGTATGCTTCCCAAGCTCAAAGGGAGATGGGTGCTGCTCCTTGCAGGCCTCCTCCTCTGTGTCATCCTCAGCAGCTTTGTTTCTGCTCAAGCTCCTCAAGGAGAAGACGGAGACGGTGTTGGTGGTCAGCAGGGTGTTGCTTTCCATCAGCAAGACTGGAGGTGCTGGTACAGAGGAAAGTGGTACGACCATGGTGAATGGTTCCGCCGTCCCCGTTGGTTCCGTCGCCGTTGGTGCTGGTGCTGTCATGGAGACTATGATTGCTATAGACATAAGCGTGATGATTGGTACTGTCCAAATGACACCTGGTGGAATGGACCACCTTCAGGACCTCCGAGTCCCCCATAGAACCAGCACTCCATTCCTGGCAGATGATAGTAGGTAAGATGTGAATGTAGGAGGTGCTTGTGTGTGTTTGTTACTGTTTCTCTTTCATTACTGCATAAATTGTGTGAATTTGTGAATGTGTATGTGCTCTTATGTTATTAACAACATATTGTAAAACTAAGAACTAAGAACAAAGCCAGGGTGGATTGATTTTCCAGCTGGCACCAGGCAAGCATGCACAACGCTGCAAAATAGTCAGTTGCCATAAAAGCTGCCAAAACGCTTTACCTCGCGTATATATTGATATTTATGGATATAATTACAGTTTATTTCCAGGTTAAGTTAATTTTACAATGTACTAACAATCTCAGTACATCAATCAATAACCAGCCAAGTATGATTTCAAACCTCAAAGGGAGAGGTTTGGGCACTGCTCCTTATCATTGTCCTTGTCAGCAGCTTTGCTTCTGCTCAAGATGACCTGAAAGATATTGCAGGTGATTTGGGTGGTGCTTTGGACCTCACTGCTGGTGATGGTACCGAAGGAGGCAACCAAGAGGCGTCCACCTTCCATTGGCCTGATGACTAGCCCGATGACTGGGATGCCAACTAACTCACAACAAGTACAAGTGCTACTACAATGGAAATTATTATGATCACAGGGACTGGTTTGAGAAACAATACTGCTACCGTAAGCGTTTGTGCTTCTGTTGTCATGGCTATGTCAAGTGCTTCAAGCACAAGAAGGTACACAAGGGCTGCCCTCATAGGAAGTACGACTACCCTACAATTACGAGCTATGGCGGTTGAGATAATGAACGATGTATGGATGAGAAGGACAGGTAGAGTTCAGGTGTATATGGATATGGATGTGTTTGTGTAGTAGTAGGACTGTTTGAGGAAGTTTGTCACTGCTTCTCTCCTCCTGCATGGATGTGTGTGCTCTTATTGTTCCGACTTGCAGATACTTTTGTAATGATATTATAAACTAAAGATAAGCCTTTCGGGTCTAAAATCTGTATATCCTAACAGCATGATCATCACCACTGGATGCCAACAACATCTCCGCGCCATCATCTTCTTCTCCCCTTGATCTCCATGCCAACATTCTGACGGCTGCTGCATGTTTTGTTTCCACACTCGTCTGCCACACTTCCTCCAGCACACATCCACTACTATCACCATCACGAATTATACCAACTGTAAACAACTTGATATCGCCACCTTCCAATCCAACAGCCAAACTATAACTACTACCACTACTACTACTATTATTATTTCTAGGTGCAAATGCCACGCTCCGCACGCTGTCTCCCAATGATACGCTCCCTACCTCCTTCATCTCTACGCCTACCCCTTCTCCAACTGATGCTGCTGACCATATCTTGATGACCCCATCTCTCGATGAAGATGCCAGGAAGAGAGAATCCGGGGACCAGTGAACACTCCACACTATACGATTATGAGCCTTACTACCTTTCCAGCCCAGCGTAAATGGAGCAGCAGTGGTGGAACTATAACTAGCGCCATTATTATCCGATACTTCAACATGTTCTTTTGTTCTAACAAAGACAGCAACACTTCTATCTCTACTACAAGAAGCTAGATACTTGCCATTAGGGGAAAATGCCAGCTGAGTGACAGTCAAAGTATGTGCCTCCAAAGGCTTTCCCGGGGCCACCGACCATGTGTCAGTGTCCCACAACCTGATTCCAGCAGTAGCAACAGACTGAGCTTTACTAGCAGAGGCAATCCATCTACCCAAAGGGTCACCAGAGAGGCAAAACACTTCATTACCATGGCCGTACAATTTGTGAATCTCAGGCCATAGAGTGCTTTGTGCAAGGTGCTCTTCAACTGGGGGCTCTGAGACGACTCCAGGGGTGGAAAAGGGGGCAAAGTCTGGGCCTTGGTATGATTCAAAGTCACCGTTATTGGTTTTCTGTTGTTCAGCTGTGAGTTCATTGTAGACTGCTTTGTTTGATAATCCTAGTGCCGGTAATGAAGCTCCCAAAGCTGTTGCTTGGTTTTGATTTTGATTATTATTATGATGACCGTTGGTGCTGCCTTGTATACTTTTTGATGAGGTATGAACAGCAAGAGGAAGTCCGGTTGCTAGAGCTAAACTCTCTTCAAACGCTCTTGGTGCTTGAAACACTCTGATAACCTTCTCTTCACTCGCACTAGCAAAATAATACCCTTCTGTAAGCTCTTTACCTTGACTCCTCAAGTTTTGCAATGCAGCAACTCCATAGAAATCATGACCATGGACTTGAGGACGGGCTATCTCACACCACCTCTTCTTCATTTGTGTCAACATCCTAGCTGTTTGATCAGTGCTCACACTCAAAACACAGTGATTGTCAGCAGCCCAGCATAGTGAAACTACAGGACCAAAGTGACCACCAGGAGCTGGTTGGGGAACCCAAGGTAAATCGTCATCATCATCATTGTCAGCAGCAGCAGCATGATCTTGTCTTTTCTTCCATAAGTGAAGAGCTCCAGTGTAGCCATGAGCAACCAGGCCAGTGCCTGTTGGTGAGAAGGTAGCTGTATAGTAGCCCAAGTGGTTGGCTCCAGCATCTCCTAGACTTGACGTTGCCATCCAAAGACCTGTGTGTGTTAAGTGGTGAAAGAAGAAGGAAAGATGTGTGTGAGAGAGATGGGGGATGTTAATATGAAGATGATATGTCGGACATTGAATCCAAGCACTAATGATACAAAAAGAACCAAGTAGTGCATAATGAATACCAGGAGCGGCAAATTCATTCAACTGTCATTTTTCAATTGATGTTGCGTTGTTTTTGACAGCTCAAGCCACTGATGACAATAAGCATCCTGCAGGTGCTGCTTCGAACAACGCATTTTTCTATCCATCCAATTCCAACCATCTATGAGATTTATTTATATCTCTCTTACCTGTAGCAACATCTGGCTCCCAGAGCATCATTGTTCTATCCATTGACGAAGATAACAAGCAAGGCTTCTTAGTACCACCTCCACCTCCACGCTGTGGTTTCCATTGCACGCTATGCACCCAGTCTTCATGTCCAATTAACAGTGCTTCTAGGACAGCTGAACACATACCATCTGCATCAAATACTGGTCTAGGTGCGTACTTGGATAAGTAAGCTAGTATGCCATTGCTATTACTACTACTCTCTGCCACTCCTGCCGCTGCTGGTAAAGACGATACAGGTGGCTCTTCTCTCCTGATGGACCATACTCTGACATATTTATCTTGAGATGCACTAGCTAACAATAATCTAGGACCGTGTGATGTTGTACTATCACTATTGTTGTGGTTGTTGTTGTTGTTGTCAGTGGCAGCAGCAGCAGTATCACTAGGTACATGAATGAAATCAAGTCCGCGTATCCAATCTTGATGTCCTTGTAATTTGCATGCCCTTTTAAAACCTCCGCCCTCTCCCTCTTGTCCTTGGTGGTGGGGAGCAGCTATCCAGAGAGATACATTACCATCTATACATCCTAGTGCTAATATAAGCCAAGAATCTCTATTGTTGTCATGAGTATCGGTATTAGTAGAGGGAGGAGGGCTGGATATTGCTGCACAGAGAGCAGTCTCTTGTCTTGATAGCTGGAGTTTTTGTCTAAGATGCCAAGATGCAAATGTGTTGCTATTGTTGTTATTATGTTGCCATATGCATACTGATGAATCCCCAGAGGTAGAAATAAGGAGTATAACATTCCTAGATGGATCGTGGTGCAGTGTTATTGAAGTAATGGGGGCACTGTGGTCGCTGCCTTGTAAAGTGGCAGCACACGACCAGGAGGAGGAAGATGCCGATGATGATGGAGACCAAAGCCATATTTTGATAGTTTTGTCAGCACTGCCTGATGCTAAGACAGCGGAGTATGTGTTGGTTGTTGCTTGGGGATGCGTTGAGGAAGGGAACCAATGGACACAGTTGACGATGTCAGTGTGGCCGAGGAGGGTGGCCAGGACTTGAGAGGAGTTTGGGTTGGCGACGATAATGGCATTGTGAGCGGCATAGGCAATAACGTCAGTATCAGACCAACTGAGAGCGCCAACTATTCGGTTGCACCCTACAGAGACGTGTTCAAGAGTACCAGATAATGGTAAGTGCATATTACTTGCTCCAAATGTATAAATCAGAGATTTGCATCAATGTGATGATAATTTTATGCTTTGTTTCCTGTCAGATTTAAAATATGATGATATAATGGTGCATCTGATAAGATCAACATATGTGCCATACACCTGATCACCATAAACCATGCTCTCCCATATTTCAACTCCCACCCTAGGTTCGAGGTGATGATCGGGAGGAAAGCGGCGGGGAGGTTTTCTGCCCCAATTTAAGGTCACAGCCAACCTTATGCATGTTGTAAATGTTCAAATAGCCCAAATATGGATGATCATGATCATAACTTGTTTGTGAATCCCCAATTCTGAACACGCGCCAACTGATCAAGCGATTAGTAAAGTAGCCAATATGTGGGGAAACAACGAGTTCCTGGGCTCTACTAGTCTACATGATGCCAATCCTAACAATACCGCCAGTGAAGAACCTCAGCTTCTCTTAGGCCTCACTAATCTCCAAACACTTCAACCACCACCACCACCGTCAGCTGTTGGAGCAGCTGCAGCTGGCAGAATCCACTCCAACTCTACTCGCACCGTTTTCATCACCGGCTTCCCTTTAGACCTCAAAGAAAGAGAACTTCACAACTTACTTAGATTCATCCCTGGATACTCCTTCCAGGCTCATATAGTTTACCCCCAGGGACGAGGTCTGATCCATCCTCAACCTCAAGCTTTTGCGCTCTTCAACTCTACCGACGAGGCATACGGTGCCCTCCGTTTCATTCACGGACTCCATTTCTGCCAAGGCTACTGCCTTAGAGCAGAATTAGCTAGAACAGATATGAGATTTGTTGCAAGTGGTGGAGATGATACTGCTATTGCATGTTTTGGCGAGGGTAACATTGGGGCAACTGTAGGAGGAAGAGGAGCAGTAGGAGGAACGGGAGCAGCAGCATCTGGCAGACAACACCATTCTCTCACAGCAGCAACAGCACCAGGGATGGTGGCAAAAGCAACAGCAATGGCAACTACACCACTACAGTTGCCAAAGCCTTCAGTCACGCTCAACAACAACAACAACAACCCTCACAATGCTAATGTCAGCACTCCTCATGTTTACACCACTACCACAGAGCAATTGCTATCACTCACAGGACCCTCCTCAATCTCTTCTTCTTCACTCAGCCCCTTGGCTGTCAGTGCAACTGCACCTACTACTGGTACAGCCATGAACACCATAAACCACAACCAGCAACAGAGAAACCAGCAACAACAACATAGAGATTCCAATACTAAAGTGATCGATGATAATCCACCTTGCAACACCTTGTTTATCGGCAATCTCTCCGACAACATTGCCGATACAGAATTACTATCAGTATTCCAACTACAACCAGGCTTCTTAAGCCTCAAACTCAATAAAGGACTGAAAAGGCAACCAATTTGTTTTGTAGAATTTGACTCTGCTGAGTCAGCATTTCATAGCAAGGAGCAGCTGCAGGGAGTGATGCTGGCAAGTAACTTGGAAAAGGGAGGGCTGAGGTTGAGTTTTGCTAAACAGGAGACTCGATCATCGTCTTCTACATCTTCTTCCAAGATAGACTTGGCCAGTTTTGCTGCAGCAACAACAACGAATGCAGCAGCAGCTGGACAAAGACAGCTGTTCTTCTAGGAATAAATTAAATTAAGGAACAAGAAACACAAAAGGAACACGAATGAACAACAATCCAGCAAACTGACTTTATTTTGTGTGTGTGTGTGTCTCTCTCTCTCTATATATATACATATATGCCTTTATATTCTTGAATGAACTCTCCCTCCCCCCCCCCCCCCCCCCCTCCTGTGCCCTCCTCGTCACCCTCCCCTCTTCCTCTTCCTACTTTTT
>Ga0114919_10001492_pt1 | contig 18749 bp, 23 predicted proteins | sample BlataG_FD_88682 | JGI IMG/M metagenome (GOLD analysis project Ga0114919, IMG submission 88682) | Deep subsurface microbial communities from Black Sea to uncover new lineages of life (NeLLi) - Black_00105 metaG | ecosystem: Environmental > Aquatic > Marine > Oceanic > Sediment | place: Atlantic... | reverse complement strand
CCTCGGCCGTCAATCCGAGGTCAGGAGTGCCGGTAACCGAGTACGCACCCACTGTGGATGCGAGGTTAGGAATCCTGGACCTGGTCAGTTCGAGGCTTGGAACTATGGATATTGAAGGAGTGGGTTGGGAATAATGGCTACTTCAAGAGAGACGGCCAGGGATGCTTTAGTGGCCCTCCTGGAGGCCGCTCTGGTAGGGGCGGGATTGCCCGTGAAGATGGTGTCGGGCTCCAAGCAACCCTCACTGGAGGGGATAACTCCCCTGGTTACTGTGCTGGGGGCAGGATCAGAGAGAGTCCCGATGACCTATCAGGGCAATAGAGTAACGTTTACGTTCGTGGTCACAGTGTGGGTTTTGCAATCAGGAACCGACTGGACTACGGCGCAGGCAGAAGATACGTTGGATGACATTGAAGCGCGGATCGCAGCTGTTTACGAAGAGAATATTTAGCTGGTATACGCAGCCGCGACCATCGTAACTGATGTGGCTGTGGCGGGAGTTCCTTACTATGTGGAAACTATCCCAACTAATGTCATTCTGACCAGAAGTTAGGCCCACCACCACCACCACCACCACCCCCACCCCCGATGGGGCAATGGGCCACCCAGAGCGGTTTTCCGGCGTTTTGGGGACGGTATCGGTAATTTATGTATGGTATGCGGTTTACGGGCGGGAAAACGCCCCCCGTGGGCCGACAAACAATTGACCGTTGGGCAACGAAAATTGCACGATGGTCACAAACGAGAAAAGGAGTAAAGAAATGGCGCAAACAACAGGTGCGCAAACGTTCAGAGCTGCAGATGTAGAGTTCAGTGCCGATGACACAACTTGGGTTGATGCGAGTGGTCATGGTGCTGGTGTTGCTGTGTCGGGTGGCGATAGGGCCATAGGCGAACAGCACACCTTCGATGGTGATGTTCCTATCGTAAAGTCTGGTAAGCGGGCGGCTATAAGTGTTACTATCCGCTACGTGTATACGGAAACGGTGGCCGAACCCTTCGAGGCTGCCAGGGCTATCTATGAGACCCCTGGTGCCGAATGCTATGTTCGTTGGTTCCCAGTAGGAAAGACGGCTGGCAACTACGCTTATAGTACCGGTGCCGGAGTTATGACGGCCTTTAAGTACCCCGAAGGCGAGCCCGATCCTGGAACGATAATTCTTGGTGAGTTCACGGTTACGTGTGCGAGCATCACTAAGGACACTTGGGTGTCGTAATGCCGAAACGTAAGAGTATCCGTAGGTTTGCCTCGGACAAGGTTCAAGGAGAAGATTCCTGGGTTCTGGTCGCTATGCTTACCGTAGAGGAGATGCGAGAATCCCGAAAGGTTGTAAGTGCCCAGGGTTTTGATGCTTTCGAGTTGGGGGTAGATCTACTGAAAAAGCACTGCCGAGAATGGAACTGGGTGTGGGATGACGGAAGTCCTATGCCTCAACCAAAGGAAAGTCCTGACGTTATCGAGAAACTAACGGACTTAGAGGTTGATTTCCTCGGCAACTGCATTAGAGGTTCAGAGGAGGAGGCAAAAAACTAACCCAACGGGCCATCAGGGCCTTGTGGACTGGTGACCCGTTGGATTTGCCTCAGGAGTATCTCGAGATGCGTTTATGCCGAGATGTTTATCATTGCTTGCCAAGTCAATTAGCACAAGAAGCTTGGGCCGATATTCGGCTGCACTTGGCGATGATGGCAGCCGAAAAGGAAGTTGAATGACCCAGAAAGTCCTTACACTAATAGTTAAAGGCAAAGACGAGGCCAGTTCTGTCCTTACAGGTGCCGGCGGTAGTGTCTCCAAGTTGGGGAAGTTAGCGGGCATTGCGGCGGGCGTAGGAGTAGCAGCTTTGGGAGCTGCTGCGGTAGGGGCTGCGGTGGGCGTTAGCAAACTTGCCTTGGACGCCGCGCAACTTGAAGGCACGCGAATCACTTTCGAGCGGTTATCCGAAAGTATGGGGGGAGCTACCCATGTAACCGACGAGCTACGCGATGCCACCCGTGGGATGGTTACAGATAACGATCTGTGGGCTGCGTCCAACAAGTTTGTTACGATGGGCCTGACTGAAACCTCGACCGAGACAGCCGAGATGATGGAGATGGCAACACAGCTGGGCATGGCTATGGGTGAAGGTCCCACGGCCAGTATGGAAAACTTCGCCCTAATGATGGCAAATCAATCTATCCCTCGGCTGGATAGCTTCGGTATTTCATCTGCCACGGTTCGGGAGCGGATCGCAGAACTTCAGGAACAAACAGAAGGATTGTCGAGGGAAGAAGCATTCAATATCGCCGTGATGGAGCAAGGCCGTCTGGCTATGGAGAAGGTAGGTGAACAAGGCGACAACGCCGGCGCTGCCATGGCCCGAATGAAGACGAATGTGCAAAACTTGAAAGACGGGATCGGTCGTGCCTTCATCCCTGTGCTAAACACGTTACTACCTTACTTAGAAAAGGCGGTTGATTGGTTGGGGCCTAGATTGACCACTGCAGCCGAAATGATTGCACCTTGGCTGGCTGAGAAGATTCCCCTGGCTATGGACGCGATAAGTAGGTTCATTGACAATCCCATCAGACCTGCCCTCGATTGGCTTAAAACACAGTTTGACAACTTCACCACGGCCATCCTGCCGCACTTGACGACAGCTTGGGACACGTTGAAAGGTGGGTTCGAGACTATCTCCAACATCTACAACACGGCTCTCAAACCTGCAATAGAGAAACTGACTGAGTCTCTGGGTTTAGGAAAAGCCAAGACGGATGATGTTAGCGGTTCGTTCGGTGGATTCATCGGTAAACTTTTGGAAATTAGTACCAAGGGATTGGTTACGGGACTCACTGCTGGGATTCAATTGCTCACTATTGGGGTTTCGCTTGCCACCGGAGCTGTGGAGTGGTTCAAGGATCGGATGGATGCTGTACATAGGGCTATTGACAAAGTGGCCTCTATTGTCAGGTGGCTCAAGGACCGGATCAACGATCTCAAGAATGCCTTCAGGAACCTAACACTACCTAGTTGGTTAACCTCGCATTCGCCTACTCCTCTCGAGACGGGGTTGATAGGGATAAAGAACGCATTCGCCGACTTGCCAGACTTCAGTACTTTGCCAGGTCTAGGTGGTGGTGGCCTCACATTGGGTACTGCAGGCGGGAGGGCAGTTGTCTATGTTACCAATAACTTCGGCCCAGGCAGTGTTCGTTCGGATGAGGATATCATGAGAATCTCCGACCAGATACAGCAATCGTTGAGACTTCGTGGAATGGGAGTGATACTATAATGGCTCTGGTACTGACGATCGGTGGAGTAAACAGAACTTCGGTCCTGGTCAAGGGAAGCTTGACGGTAGAGCATCGGGCCGAGGGATTCATCTCTGTATGTTCCCTGACCCTATCTGACGCCAACAACAATATCGCCATCGCAGCTGAGGACACCATTACTGTAATCGATGATGTAATCACATTCTTCGCCGGACGGGTGGTGACTGTGGACTACGTACCTTTCACCACGGCGCACAGGAATATCCTACTGACGTGTCAGGATAAGAACGCCCAGTTAAATGAAGTTGTGGTGGACGACGAAGAAGTGTTTACCGCCGAGGCCGATGCCGGCATCATAGACGCCCTATTTGATGAGTATCTTCCTGCCGTGGATTCGGAAACTTACGTGGCTACCATTCAGGACCCCCTTACGATCACTTTAGGTCCTTGTAGCTTACGGAGTGCGCTCTCGCAAATCTGCACGCGGACGGGCGGATATTACTACATAGACTTTAACAACAAACTACACTACTTCTCTGCCGAGGCCGATGTGTGTGCCTGGTGGTTGAGTAATGATCCCGACCAGGTGGATTCCTTCAGTTACTTTGACGTAGTGAAGAAGGTTTCTAATGCCACGACCAGATTAGATGGAGTGTTCGTCCTGGGCGATGGAGTACAGGGGTGGCGTGGAACTCACGGTGCAGGTGATCGCTGTGCTTTGGTGAGAGATAATAGGATCACGACTACTACAGGGATAAATCAACGGGGGGATGCCTTACTGGCCGAGCACGGTAACGCCAAAGTGACCTACACTGTCTCCACTTACAAAGCCGGTCTGGAAGCGGGGATGGATGTTCGTTTTATTTGTGCCATATATGGTGTAGATGATACATTTACGGTGCGCCGGATGACCGTGAAGTGGGACGTGTCCCAGATGGCATACTACGAGCTTGAGTTAGGTGATCCTGTCAATCCCTCTCTGGTAGGTGAGCGGCTGTGGTTAGATACGATAGGGCAGGCAATGGGCCCTATTAGCGCACCTAGATTACCTACATCCTCCAAAGGTTGGGGGCACGATTTGGTGTTCAGTGCCACTGACCATAACACCGTAGCCTGGGCTGCAGGGGACATCACCCTGGCAGATGGAACTGTGTACAACATCGTCGCAGGCAATACTGGGAACATAGCGGCGATCACTTACATCTACCTGGACATAGATACATCTACGACTGTACTGCAAACGGCCACGGTAAGTAGTAGCGCTGTAGGATCAAAGAAGATTTTGGTGGCCTGGGCCCAGCCGCAAGCAGTGGGGCTCGAGGCCACGTTCATCGTGTTCGGCGGTGCAGGTCAAGGCGTGTTAGTTGATACTACTAACATCGCCGTTGGGGCAGTGCACACAGACCAGTTGGCCGACCTGGCAGTTGAACTAGGGAAGATCGCCGACGGTGCTGTAGATGCCGACAAGATCGCTGCTAACGCTGTGACGGCTACGAAAATACTTGCAGGCTCGGTAACGACAACGAAGCTGGCTGCTGGCGCAGTAACGGCGAATGAAATTGCTGCTGACGCAGTAACATCGGCCAAGATATTAGCTGGCACTATTGAGGCTGGGGATATCAAGAGTAATACTATCACAACGCTTCAGATGGCAGCAGGTGCGATCACTACAAATGAGATTGCTGCAAATACCATCCTAGCAGGTAACATAGACAGTGGGGCTGTGACTACAGATGAACTGGCCGCCGGCGCGGTCACGACAGATAAGATTAATGCTGGGGCTGTAATCGCCACGAAGGTAGACATTGGCGGGTTTGGGGACTTGCTATTCACGGAAGAGACCGGGTTGCTGTTACTCAATCCCCACAGCAGGATCACCCCTACGAGTTGGTCAGACACGAGAGGAAACAACGTTGGGCTCAGTGGGGCATTCCACCAAGAGGCCGGGCCGTGGGTAGACTCGCGCGGGTTGGTGGTGGAGCCGGCGACGACGAACTACGAGCTGGCGCCGAGAATGAAGGATGCTAATTCAGATGGATTAGCAGATGGATGGGGTTACGAGGAGAACGTAACCGGAGCTGAAACAACAACAGTCGTTTCCCACCCAATCGCCGAACGGGGCTGGATGCAACGTATTCAGTATACCGGTGCTGTAGGGGACACGAATAAGTACATACAGATGTGGGACTTTACTCCCGATAGTTCATTTGCTCCTGGTAATGCCTGTACTCTCAGTCTTGACGTAAAGGGAGTTACGACGGGCACAACTATCACGATCCGTATCAGTGCGCTGCCCAACGGAAGTACAGGCGCGATAGGAATTGTTGAGGATACTGTCACATTAGCTCCAGGAATACAACGAGTTTCCTTGATCTATCCCTCGTTACCTGCATCAACACAACGAGTACGAGTACTCATCAAGATCAGTTCCATAGACAATGGCGATACGATCACTATCTACTTCGGCGCGGTCAACTTGGAGAAGGCGCTGTTTGCCACGTCATTCTGCTGCGGTGCACTGGACTGGTGCGCCTGGAGTGGGGCAGAGGACGATAGCACCAGCACGCGGACGGCGACAGTAATCAATCTGGATGCTCACGTGGGGCTGATTAGCAACCAGGATCAATTGACGTTCTCCATGTGGGTACAAGCGCCCTACGATTATGACGCAACGTGGCCGACCGGATACTGTTGGGTCTTCGATACACGAGGATGGAACGACAATAACCGTATCCTTATATGCTACAACAGTACTGCGGACAGGTTTCAGCTGTTCGTCAATGGCGATTACCGAATCCTGACTACTGGAATCACCTTCGAGGCCGGTGATTGGCTGTGTCTCGATGCAACGGTGAATTTCACCGACAATGTCTGCAAGCTGTATATAAACGGTGAACAGGTAGGGATAAGTGGCGTCAGCCACACTTCGGCACCGGTGTTGACGACGTGGAAGCTGGGTAGCTCCTGGGGGGGCACCTATCAGTCTGGCTGGTGCATCGGGGAATATGCGGTACTCGGTACTGTGTGGCCTGCCGAGGAAGTAGCAGCTCAGTATGCTCTCCACAGGCCGCTGGTGGATGCGGGGGCGACGGAGAAGCCGGGGCTCTACATCCTAGACGGACGCGTCAAGATCGCATCGAGCACGACCGGAAACCGCATCGAGATCACGGCAGACGGAATTGCAGGCTACGACGGCGGAGGAACAAAACAGTTTTATCTGCGGGCCAGCGACGGGGCCGGTGTCTTTGGTGGCGGTGCAGGTATACTCGATGCTAACGGACAACGATTCATTGGTACCGGAGCTACTGGCGATGCAAGGTCAATTAGATTTAGATATCTTGATGATGCTACCGAACGAACAATGGGAAACATCTATGGAGATTGGGGTGGCTCAGGCGATTGCGGGCAATGGATGATCGCATGGCGTAGGACAGGAGCACCGTGGACAGGGGCACAGGCAATTGTTGCAGCAGTAGACCAGATATCAAGTAAGGATGTTCGATTAACAGTAGCAAGTGGGGGTATAGTTTCTGTTAGTGGTTCTACGAAATTCACTACCAACGCTGCCATCGAAGCTGGTTCATATATTGAAGCACAGGGAGATATTCGAACTGTTGCGGGTATCAGGGCTGGGAATATAGGGGCCGTGGATGATGGGGATATTTGGTGCTCAGGGTATATCAGTACAGATGGAGGGGTGACGAAATGGGAATTGGGAGGTTACGTAGCAGGAGCCCCCGTAGCCGAGGGATACTTGAATGTTTGGATTGGGGCACAAAGATATAAAGTATTGGTAGATAGGGTGTAAAATGATAACTTTAAAGGAAATTGAACTGCTGGCTTCGTTGCTCAGTAGGGCAGGTGTCACGCAAATCGAAGCTATCTGGGCAAATATGATTTTGGAGAAGTTGCGGGCAATGGTACAAGATAAAAAGGAGAAAGAGTAAGGTGCCATTTACTTACGATGGGTACAAGCACACCACCACCAGTGGGCGGCGGCCCAAGGGCTACTGGGTCGGGACAGAATATATAAAACTCTCTTACATGGAAATCTTTACCAAGCAGGCATTCGAGGATGCTTTACAAGTTTACGACAAGAATGGTAATCCTGCCTGGACGTGCTTGGGACTTATAGACGGAGAATACCAATATACATTTCCTGTGCCTGGTACGAACAAACGAGTAGTGATTCGCAGTTCGGTAGGGATAAATGAACGAAGTGCACCATGCGGTGAAAACTCCATCCGATTATGGCTCGAATATAAGTGGCATGGTGCCTGGAGACCCTTACACAAATGTGACCAGCTAACGCGCCGGACTTCAGGATGGAGACGCCGAATGATGCGCAAGTTGCGGGAGTTGATTGAGTATGCGAGAGCGGATTAGTCAACCGGTTGGTCAGTGGCCTGGAAGGGTGGCGATGGTGTTTGCTGCTTGGCCATTGCCACGCAGCGACTTCCAGGTCACTGACCAGTCGGTTGCAATTTTTGATTGCAATGGGTGGCACAACGTTGCAATATTAAATAACAATTTACGGTGGAAATCATCGATTAAATATCAGAAATCCAAGAAGAAACTACATGTAGTTTTTCTTGATTTTACAGGAATGTACAAAACAAAATCGGCCGTAAATTGCGATTAAATATTGCAATGGTGGGCGTAAAATTGCAATAAAAAATGTATAAGGGTCTTGAGCGCTGCTCGAGACGAAAGGAGATTGTGATGTTACAAGCAGCATTAGAGTACGCAAAGGCAGGATACAAGATATTACCGTGTGATAACGGTAAGGGCAAGAACCCTTTCAACAAGGAAGGGAAGAACGGCGCTACCACCGATGAAGTCCAGATTCGGGCCTGGTGGAGTAAGTGGCCGGCCGCATCAATAGGGATGCCACTGAAGATTAACAATCTATTTGCATTAGACTTAGATCGCCACAAGGGCAAGCCTGACGGGGTGGCTACGTGGGATAAAGTGTGTTTCAAGCACCAGATTCCTACCCGCACCGCTGTGATGGCTATCTCCGGCGGAGAAAATCCTGGACAGCACCTAGTGTACCAGCACCCTGGAGATGGACGCGTTCTCAGGATTCCAAAGGACGGCGCAGGAATTGATGTGCGAGACGATCAATACATTATCGTAGCGCCATCACGACGAGCGGACACAGGCAATTCGTACAAGTGGATAGAAGGTGCTTCAATCCTGGAAGTTGAGCCCACTCCAATGCCGCCGAACCTTCTTAAGTGGCTAACCCAGAAACCTACGGGCTTAGGTGGCTCGCCATCGGATGCTACAGTGGTTCTCCTAGTAGAAGTTGGTGGCTGGACTGTCGTTGCCGTGGTTGAAGACAATGTCCGCTTGCATAAGCCAGGTGATGATGAAGGGCACCATGCTACTTGGGATGGTAAGACATTCTATAATTTCTCAACGGAAGCCCCGCCTTTCGAACCTGATACGGGCTATAGCGCTGCCCAAGTAGAGGATCTCCTGATCGGTCCAGAGACGCAATGGTTTAAGGATAAAGTCGAAGCTCTCATAGATAAGGCATTCACCGATCACGCAGGTAGGGAGGAGTGGCTCAGTCAGTTAGCCGAGTTGCTGGCAAAAGCCGATCCCATTTTGCAGGACTCCGTTGCGCAGCGCCTGGTGGGGGCGAATGTTTGCAAGAAGACGGTCTTTAGAAGGCAAATCAAGTACGCCCAGAAGAAGCTCAAGGAATCGAAAGCCCCTGGTACAGAAAGGCAAGCAGGGGTCACGACAGAGGAGTATGCAGAACTGTTTGAGATGTTCGAGTTTGAGTTAAGACTCAACGGGTGCAATGATGACGTAGAACTTGCCGGCAAATACTATGATGACATTGGGTTAGCCCGCATCGAAGCCACCCTGGCCGATTGGAGTATCAGACATCCAGAAAAGCGCATTAGTTATCGGCACCTGGGAAATGCAGTGACTTTGGTTGCAGCGGAGAATACCTATCATCCGGTCAAAGAGTACCTGGAGAGCCTGACTTGGGACGGCGAGGATCACCTAGGACGCCTGGAAGAGTATCTAGAAGGGGAGAACTTCGGCCGATGGTTTAGGCACTGGGCCGTGGCGGCCGTCGCCAAAGTATACGACCAGGAACAAAGTCCAATGTTAGTCCTAGCGGGAGCACCCGACATAGGAAAGTCCACTTTCGTTGAGTGGTTAGCCCCGAAAGGGATGTATAGCCAAGAACCTTTACACCCGAACGTGCACGACTGCCGCATAAGAATGTGGACTACTTGGATTTGGGAAGTAGCCGAGCTTGGGGCTACGATGAGGCAATCTGTACAAGAGGCTCTTAAGTGGATCCTAACGCTAGGCGTCCTACGAGAGCGAAAATCCTATGGACACAGGGATACAATCAAACCGGTGACTGCCTCCTTCATAGGTACAGTGAATCCTGATTCTGGGTTTCTATGGGATAGGACGGGCAACAGGCGCTACTTGGTAACCGAGGTCACTGATATCCGCTGGGACTATCGGGAGGACCTGAGTCCCGATGATTTGTGGGCCCAGGCAAAGGCAATCTACGATCTGAAGGACGATAGTTGGCGATTGACCCAGGAGGAGAAGCAAATAAGGGATGACCAAAATCTGAAATATATGGGGGCAAGCGTCATCGCAGAACTTCTGGCGAAACGATTCCGTAGAGTTATGGATCAATCTAAGTTTGTTTGGGCCCCAGAGGTTCTAGAAGCATTGGCCGAAGAGGGCTTCAGGGCGGCAAATCAAAACTTTGCTCTCGGAGAAGTATATTCGATTTTTCGTACCTGGGGCAGCATAGGTGTAGAGAAGATGGTCCAGGGAAGAAGGGGTACGGTGTTCCCTGGTATAGTTAAGATTCCTTATGGTACAGTAGGAGGAACAGAATGACCGAAACACTGGCCGAGTTAGTTCGAATATTCATGGAACAGCCACAAAATACAAAAAGGTTGCCTCCTGATGCTTCCTATAAGGAGCACTTTGTCCAGACCATTTGTATCAAGGCCCTGAATGGAGACAGAAGTTGCATCGAGTTGGTACGGGAACTGGCTGAGGATCGAGCCATGCAGGAGCTGCCAGGAGCTACTCCGGCGGAAGTTCTTGAGGATTACGAGAAAGTCTATGGAATCTCCATTAACTTGCCCCAAGACCAGAAGGATGGTTTCGCCAACGCAAACTATATCCCTCAGCCGAAGCAACTGTTGTTTCACGCTCTATGTCGGAAGTGCGACGTTGGTGGACTCAGCGAGATTGCCTTTGGTGGAGCACGTGGCCCTGGCAAATCGCACGCTATGCTTGCTCAAATGGCACTCGATGACTGCCAGCGGCGTGAAGGATTGAAGGCCCTTATTCTGCGACGCGTGGGGAAAGCCGTAAGAGAATCGTTCGAAGATTTACGCCTGAAGGTGCTAAAGTACACGCCGCACAACTACAATCGCTCGACGGGAACGCTAACTTTCCCAAACGGCTCTCGAATCATCCTAGGTCACTTCAAGGACGAACGCGACGTTGATAACTATCTTGGTCTGGAGTACGACGTGATCGGCGTGGAGGAAGCCACGACACTGTCGCTGTCCAAATACAAGGCGATTCGAACCTGCTGCCGGACAAGCCGTGACGACTGGCAGCCAAGGATTTACTTGAATGCCAACCCTGGGGGGGTGGGGCACGACTGGTTTAAGCGGCGTTTCATTTCAGAGGCAGGTCAGCCAAGATTCGTGGCGGCAACTTATCGAGACAATGCCTTCCTTAACCCTGGTTACGTTGAGACGCTAGACGATTTAACTGGTTGGCTAAAGCGAGCCTGGCGCGATGGAGATTGGGATATTATGGCAGGGCAATATTACAGCAACTGGTTGCCAGAAGTGCACGTCGTGAAACCTTTTGATCTACGATACGAGGAGTGGACGTTCTCCGTAGCGATGGACTATGGATGGCAGCACCCCACTGTGGCTCTGGTGTTCGCAGAGGCCGCCGGTGGTGATGTGTTCGTAGTTGCCGAGTACGGTGGATCGAAGCGATTACCTGAAAGCCACTCGACGGAGATGCAAGGGATGCTGGATAGGGTTGGGATTCGTAGGGACTGGTTACGAACAGTACTTATCGGTGGAGATGCTTTCCGTACTGATCGAGACGGCAAAAGTGTGGCGGATGAATACCAGCGCCTTGGTTGGCGCCTGGAATCAGCGCACATGGATAGAATCGTAGGGGCAACGGAAATACTTCGTCGCTTAGGCGAACCTCCTGACATCCGGCCTTCACTATTCATCTTCGACACTTGTCCGGCTTTAATTAGTCAGCTGCCGGCTATGCAACACGATCCTCGCCGGCCTGAAGATGTGTTGAAAACCGATGCAGACGACGATGGTTACGGAGGTGATGATTACTACGATGCACTGCGCTATGGTTTGATGGGCCTGGCTGATAGCCGAGCGCGTACAGTTACCTTCGAAACTGTGTGGTTACCGCGATAAGGAGATTGAAGATGACAACAACTAGTTTAATATTAACAGCATGCCTAGTAATAGGAGTCCCGTTGGGTGTTTGCCGCGCCGAGGTAGCCGGCGGAGCAACTTTAGGTGACTTTCCACGACTACCACCCGCTTGGGCAACGCCGGCGTGGATAGAGTACGCAGCTCACGTTGTGGCGAGTGAAGCAAGGAATGTACCGGCTGCTGACATCGTCATAGCTTGTACCATCCTACGAGATGTGGAGCGGGGCTGGCATCCTTGGAGTCTGCATCCTGGAAGGTGGCATGGTTTCGGCCGGCCTGATAAGGCTGACAGGCAGGCAGTCCACGACGCATTGCTTACGGATGCCTGTGATAGCGTACCGAACTATCGCTACGTCGGTAATTTCAACGATGCTAAGTATTGGAGACGCACGGGTGTCATCGGCGAAACAGCCGTGGATTTGTACTTAGGGCCCAGCGGGTCGGCAGTTGTTGGGGTACGATAACTAATAGTCCTTATACTCGTGCGAGTTATTTAGGAGTTTTATGAGCTACCTGAAAATCATCATTCCGGGCTTGACAACCCCGGAAAACGTGATATAATGGGACAATCGCCCATGGCATGGCCATGGTTGGTGAAACCGCACAATTAGAAAATGACGTGTTGTCCTTCCAGTCCTAGGGGCCGGACAGGGGAGGCCGAGGGTTTATATCCTTCTTCCTTCACCTTCCCGTCCACCCCGCCCCTATCCTAAAACGGAGGTAAAAAATGGATATCTTCTGGATGTTGTTAGCTAAATCAGTGATCATATCTGGGACTTTGGCGGTGACGTTGACCTGGGTAGTCGCTTACTTGGCAGTAACCGGTCGGGAAATCCCTGACATTTTGGCACAGGCGTTGATTGCGATCATTGCGTTCTTCTTCGGCCAAAGGCAGGAAATGTTGGCGCAATGGTCTAAGGAGCTTTTAGAGTATAAGGCCGAACTCCGAGCGAAGGACGAACTCCGAGTAAAGGAGGCAAAAGATGATGTACCGGATATTAGAAACCCTGCTGCACGATAAGTTCGGACGCATCGAAGCCGGCGCTGTGGATGACCTTCAAGGGTGGTCCGACGAGACCATCGCGGCACTTCTCAGGAAGCGGCGGATCGCGGAGGTTCAAGGACCTCCTCTTTCGGTATTGGCTACTGTGCCCGAGTGGAAGGACAGAATCGAGGCGTCGTCCGCTGAAGGTACTATCGTTGACTACATCGAGGATGAAGAGACATCTGCCGAGGATAGAGAAGCCGCGATCAAAGTGATTACGCCTGATGAGGACATCGATGAGTATGAGTACATGGGGTAGACTGATGCGAGGATTAGTTGCTTTTAAAGAAGCTTACTTAGCCAGCGACGCGGCCCACGAAGATACCTATGGGAGCGTGGAGGCCCGTCAGCTGCGCTATCAAATCTATTGGGCCTTTTACGAAAACAGCGCATACAGACGGATTCACAATTGGTCCACGGCGTACCGGCATCAATATGCTCTTTACAAGTACATTCGCAACCTGTATTGTCCCGCCGCCAGGATCGGTAACTTCTATGCTGCACACTTATTTGGCGGTCCCCTGGATCATGACGCTGGGGACGAAGGGGCTATCCCAATCGAGACCGAGAACGAAGCCATCCGGCCGGCCATCGCCACCCTGTGGCAGCAGTCTAACCTGGCGGTCTTGAAGGATGTTATTGCTTTGCGGGGAAGCATTGAAGGGGACGTGGTACTCCGTGTGGTAGACGATCCCAATAGGGAGAAAGTTTACATTGAACGCGTTGATCCCTGGATAGTGGTGGACTTAACTCTGGATGCGTTCGGTAATGTCAAGGGTTACGTCATCGAGGAACAGAGAGCTGATCCTAACAGTAAAACCCGCACCGTTACCTATCGAGAAGTTGTGACGCGCGAGGGTGACTTGGTAGTTTTTGAAACTTATAAAAATAATAGTCTCTATGGTTGGTATGGGCAGCCGGCTACGTGGTCAATTCCTTATACCTTCGTTCCTATGGTCTTGGTGAAGCATAGTGACATCGGGCTGGCATGGGGCGTTTCGGAGCTCCACAGCGGGCTTTCCAAGATTCATGAGGTAGATGACATGGCTTCGATGCTCAGTGACCAGATTAGGAAGTACGTTGATCCTGTTTGGTTGATGAAAGGAATGCCTAATACGACATTAACCGTAACCGGAGCTACTAGGGATGAAACAGGCGCTACCAATACTCGCCCCGAGCCAGGCAGGGAAGAAATGAAAACTATTTGGAAAGTTCCTGTTGATGCCAAGGCTGAACCCCTCCTGGCGAACTTGAACATTAAGGACGCTTTGCAGCACGTTGATAGCTTGTTAAAGGAACTGGAACGCGACTATCCTGAGCTACGGGTAGACCTGCACGCGACGAGTGGCACAAGTGGTCGGGCTCTGAGGATTGCCAGGCAGGAAGTCTCATCGAAAGTTCGGCAGCGTAGGGAAGGTTACGATACCGGCCTGGTTAAGTTACATCAGATGGCTATTACTATCGGTGGATGGCGTGGTTACCCTGGTTATGAAGGATTCAATCTTGATAGTTATACCAGGGGTGATTTGAATCATCGTATCGCGGCTCGTCCAGTATTTGAGGCCGACCCACTAGATGATATCGAGGTTAGCCAGGCGTTTTGGAACGCGGCCGAAACGGCTGTTAAAACAGGAGCCGACCTAGTCGGTTATTTGAAGGCCCAAGGGTGGAGTAACGAACAAGTTAGTGAAGTGGCCGAAGGGTGGGAAATCCGAAGGGCTGCACAACCAAGATTAGGAGGGTTACACTAAAGTGCCTTACGCGAAAGAGTACAGCTGCCGGATAAAATCACCTGGAGCGTTCCAAAAGGGTTCCTTCAGGCGCATTAAGAGTGGAAAACTAGGAATCATTATCGGTAGACTGACGGGCTCGACGAAAACAAGTACGCAAGCGTTTCGCTATCCGACCGCTTCCTGGTCTGAAGCTGAGGCGAGAGCACATTGCAAGAAGCATGGTGGATCGTTTCATACTACAAAAAAGGAGGATTAAGATGGCTAACTTTAAGGAACCTAGACGATTTTGGGACAAAGTAGACGTACGTGAAGTGAACGAATGCTGGGAGTGGTTGGCCTACAAGGACGGCTATAGTGGTTACGGCCAGTTCGGGATACACGGCAGGAAGTGGCAAGCACACAGGGTAGCTTGGATACTCACTTACGGACCTATTCCTGAGGGACTGCATTGTTGTCATCACTGCGACAATCCTGGCTGCGTGAATCCCTATCACCTGTTCCTAGGAACAAATCGGGATAATCATCTTGATGCAGTGAGAAAGGGTCGCCTGGCAACGAAGCTCACCGAGGAAGACGTTCACGAGATTCGTAAACTGTATGCGGAAGGTGAACGGACACAGCAGGAGATAGCTGATGGATTTGACATAAGCAATGTGACAGTCAGTGATATCACTCGCGGCAAGACTTGGTCTTGGGTAGACAAGGAGGATCGAAATGGCTAGGAGGAGTTTCTTCTTCTATCTAGAGAACTCTATACAAAAACGGTGGTATGAGTTGTTTTGGTGGGCGCGTTTGACGCCCTTTGATATCCTGATGTATGAATTAGGAGGAGTAGAATGACTGAAGTAATTCAGGGAGGTACCAACGAGATTCAGTTCACGGAAGAACAACAGGTTTACGTAGACAAACTTGTAGGGAAGGCTCGGATCAAGGCCCGTGAGAAAGCGGAAGTTAATCTGAAGACGGCCCAGGAACAAGAGGCTCAAAAGGCAGAACAAGACAGGTTGGAACAGGATAAAGACTGGCAGGCACTTGTTGCCGTGCACCAAGGCCGGGTTGCGGAACTTGAACCTTACGAAGAAGAGGTTAAAAAGTATCGTGAACTGATTGCTGGGATGCTGAAAGACAGGATGAAGGCCCTAGGGGATGCAGCCAAGAAAGCTGTGGATGCGTTACCGGAAAGCCTTTCTGACCTGGAGAAGTTGGACTGGTTGACTAAAAGCCAGGATCTGTTTGGTGGTGAGGCTGCGCCCCCCGTGGGAACACCTGCCAAGAAGGTGCGGACCAGGACGCAGACCGCCGATGAAAAGGCGAAAGCGATTGAAGATCGCATTCGTCCACACTTATAAAGGAGATAAGAAATGGGTAACATAGCGTTAGTAGCTGCAAAGATCGCCCCTGTGTTTACTGACCCTGGGCTCTGCGAAATTTACACCGTAGAGATTGGCGAGACGGTAACGGCGGGGCAGGCACTGTGTTGGGATACGGACGGGCAAATGGTTCTAGCTGATGGCGACGCGGATGCGTTGGATGAGCCTCAGGCTGTCGCTCTTCAGGGCGGCCTTGCCGGTTCTGTTATCTCTGTTTTGCATCGGGGATGCTGCTACGGCTACACCGTCGCAGGTATCAACACCGGTGTCCTGATTACGTTGACAGACACCCCTGGTGTCATGGAAAGTGCTGGCGCTGGGGAACCGTGTGGCCGAGTCGTTGCCCTTGCGGGTGGCGAGACGACCGACTACGTGATCAACTTTGACTTCAATGGATGCCTGGAAGGCATCGGAGGAGCATAATTATGAGTAGCATATACGGTGTTCTAGGCGTTACAGACACAGAAGCCGACTATGTCACTGACATTGGTCGTGATCTGGTCTTCGACGCCATTAACGAAGTTCTCGGCTACCATAACGCCGACATGGCTGCCGCCACTAAGGTGTTTGTGCGAGGCGAGACCACAATGTATCAGATGAAGTGGCTGGCCCCTGGCTCTGGGTTGATGACCCCTGTGGGGCAGGACCCTATGGCTCCTGGGCCGGCTGTTAGACGTTACGGGGAATGGACGGTAGGCTTTCCGCTCACCTCTTACGAGGAAGCTTTCTCGGCTAGTCGAACCGGCCTGGCGTATATGACGCTTCAGGAACTCGATGCACACCTTGACAACATCATGGAACGAGATATCCGCCGCCACAGGCAGGCCATCCTTACGGCTTTGTTCGAAGATACGGCGTTCACTTTCCCAGACATCATTCACGGTAACATCACGCTGCCAAGGTTGGCTAACACGGATGGAACTCTGTATCCTGAAGTGCCAGGAGCCACGGTGGAAGCAGAGGATAACCACTATCGTGAATCAACCTACACGGTGGCGCTAATCATAGATACAGCGAATCCTTTGTTGGACTTGCGCCCCGAGATCCTGGAACACTTTGGTGGGCGGCAAACGACAGGCACGGATATCCTATACTTGCACGGTAGTGATCAAACCCCATACCTGGAGGCACTGACGGACTATACTCCAGTCGGTGACGTTCAGGTGACCTACGGGGCTGATACCGACCTGGCAAGGTTCCTGGCAGGCATTCCTGGCAGGTTACATGGTCGTTGCGAAGGTTGTTGGGTAAGTGAGTGGGCTTGGATTCCTGATACTTATGGGATCGCGGTTCACCTGGACTATCCGCCTCTCTTGCGACGTGTCCATACAGCAGCTTCAGGTTTGCCACGCGGGTTGACCCTGGTGGCCCGTGAAAGTGATCATCCTCTGGAGTCGGCTTATTACAGTGATTCCTTTGGATATGGCGTTTACAACCGGCTTTCGGCGGCTTGCATTGAAGTTTCAGGTGGCGCCAATGGCGCGGAAGCTTATGCGCCTCCGGCGGCTTACGCGGAGTAAATCATGCACCCAAAAATAGCCTTAAAAAAGCAACTTGATCGTCTCACAGCGATCGAAGAGACCCTCAAGCGGTTGGAAGAGAAGATAAACTACTTGGCGAAGGAGTTACAAAGTGGGCGTCCTAACCCGCACCCTCGCTGAGACGATCTTAGTTCAACGCGTTGGTCCCTTGATGGAAGTAGCCGAAATGGCTGTAACCATCGCAGGAACCAACGCTGACCTAGACGACCCTTTGGCTTGGGCTTGTAGGGGAGTCGGGGGCACTACGTCGGCTCACAATACTGTGACCGCCGCCGAACTTGCTCTCCTCTCCCCAGCCAAGTATGACGACCTACTGGCGCTTGCTGAATATCGGACCTTGCAGAACATCCTCGGTGCTTTGAATGCAGTGGATATTACTGTTGGTCCTCGTTCGGAAAAGCTAAGTCAGCATGTCGTACAAGTCCAAGGGATGCTGGATCGCCTCGAGAGTACTGTATCAGCCATCGCAACTCCAATGACCACAGGGTGCATCACGCTTGACTTTGCGGAGCATGGCGATGCATAGTAGCTCATTCGCCAAGGCGGCCACCACTGTGGCTACCACGCAGCGCATGGGCGCAGTGGCAGGCGGCTTGTCGGGAGATATGGCAGACCAAGAGGTCGACTTCAAATGTACGCCACTTGATCCCCTATCCCCTGACGTAGCCGCCTCCGCCGGCATTGGGGCTTTTGTAGAGGCTTTACAAACCTTCTGTGAAGGCGGCCTAGATATACTCGAAGGCGACACGCTTATCACCGACGGGACAACTTACAAAGTCAGGGCCGTGGCTGAATGGTATTGGCGACCAACAGGTGCGGATACTTTGGCCCTGATTTTGGAGGAAGTCAAATGAGTATGGTAACCCTCGAAGTTCAGGGCCTGGAGGAAGCACTCGCTGCGTTACGTTTGAATGTGGAAGCGCAGTTGGGCCAAGCCGAGGATAGGTTCCTGCGTACAGGTGTGGAAGTTGCGCGCTCTGCAACGCCCGTGGTGACAGGCGCAATGCGGGGTGCCTGGCAGTGGAATCGAGCGGGAGTTGAGGGAAAGATCGAAATAAACTCCTCGGCCGTCAATCCGAGGTCAGGAGTGCCGGTAACCGAGTACGCACCCACTGTGGATGCGAGGTTAGGAATTCTGGACCTTGTCAGTTCGAGGCTTGGAACTATGGATATCGAAGGAGTGGGTTGGGAATAATGGCTACTTCAAGAGAAACGGCCAGGGACGCTTTGGTGGCCCTCCTGGAGGCCGCTCTGGTAGGGGCGGGATTGCCCGTGAAGATGGTGTCGGGCTCCAAGCAACCCTCACTGGAGGG
>Ga0114919_10001490_pt1 | contig 18754 bp, 16 predicted proteins | sample BlataG_FD_88682 | JGI IMG/M metagenome (GOLD analysis project Ga0114919, IMG submission 88682) | Deep subsurface microbial communities from Black Sea to uncover new lineages of life (NeLLi) - Black_00105 metaG | ecosystem: Environmental > Aquatic > Marine > Oceanic > Sediment | place: Atlantic... | reverse complement strand
TCCAAGGCCCAAGCCCAGTCCAAGGCCCAAGCCCAGTCCAAGGCCCAAGCCCAGTCCAAGGCCCAAGCCCAGTCCAAGGCCCAAGCCCAGTCCAAAGCCCAAGCCCAGTCCAAAGCCCAAGCCCAGTCCAAAGAGTGGATAATAGTTTTTTTTTAATTACATAATTGGAAGGAGGACTACACGGCAATCCCAGCCTCCTGCGCGTGGGGCTCCTTTGGGTAAGCAAAGGTTGGTGGTTTGATTCCTTGAACCCACACAGTAATGAATACGAATTGATGATACGAATAGCATTCCACAACTACGTAGACAGCCCTTGCCCTCACATGGAGGTGGATGCAATTTAGTATCATGAAATCATTACCTGGATTATTATTTATAATCAATTACTAAATAGCTTAGATAGAAGTTAAAGCCATCCCTTTTTTCCATTCCATGTAACTTTCTTGCAAACCCGCATTTGCCGTCATGGCTGGACCAATAGAAACCAAATGGATGAAGATTATCCAATCTTCCCTGGGTGCTATATACTCGAGGGTAGAGTAGTTATGTTTTGAAAATCTTTCTAGAATGGGTATTACAATACTCAAGGGTAGTGTAATGGTGGTACCAACTGGTAGGGAGACAGCCCACCATTCAGACGGCATTCTGGCAGATTTTACAAAAAGGAAGAACACTAAGCAACACAATTCAATTTGTTTCCTGAGACTACCTAAAATAAAGAACCCCACTCCACTCCACACTACCTACCACCACCCTCAATCTCAAAAACCCCAATCCTAGGAGGACTATCAGTCCCCAACTGATACGAATGCCTCATAAACATTGCAGGCGTCTCCACCCCCGTTGATCCCAGCACAACATCTCTTCCCAACTTGGTAGACAGCCTATGAGCCACCCTCATCTCTGAGTATGTCATTCCACCTAATACAAAGGCAAATAATCTCCTTCCTCTGGGCATGGCTCCGGCTGGGTCCGAGAATGAAGCTGATCTGCCACTGCCTCCGAGTTTTTTAACCCAACTGCCAGTGGTTCTTACTGATTGACCTACTGCTAATGAAGCTCCAAAGTTATTACTTCCTCCTGATCCTTGCAATATATTATTATTATTATTATTACTACTACTACCGCCAGCTTTAGGGGTACAGTCGGTGCTGTTGGGACTGGAAGTTGCATGTGCTAATGGTGATGTTGGTGTCCTGATATATGGGTACTCATCTTGTGACAGCTTCCCAGCGACTGCATCTTCCAATACTTCCTGCAACAGAGGAACAAATCTAGACAAGCTATACTGCTGCTCTGATTCATCAGGTTCCCTGTCTTTTCTTAGACCCCGTTTACGTCGTCTTCCTCCGACAAAACTGACGCCAGTGTTACCTTTGGTTCTCTTGTGAACAGGGACGCCGAGAAACTCAAGATGAGCAATGATGGCCATATCTGAGGGAGTCAGGCCTGCTACCTTCATCCATTGACTCTCTCTGGTTGGATCCAGCTTCTCTCTGTGTGTAGCAGAGTAACAGAGGAGCAGGCGGACCTTGTCTGTTGGAGGCAGGTTTGGATGAGCGGTCAAAAAAGCCACGACTTCTTTAGAGGTTGCATCACCATACACCAAGTCTTGCTCAAGTTTGCCCAACTCTACAAGATCACGAGCATCTATTGCTGTATTGAGCTTTGATGCTAGTTCTACATGTGTATTAAGTGCCGTCAGTTGTTCTCTATATTGTGGCAGGGCCTGGATCACTTTGCTCATAGATTTCAGTGTTACCTCTGGTGCACCACCACCACCACCACCACCACCACCAGTCCCACTTCCCTTTTGGACCATGCCATTCCTCGCTCTAAATTCATCCAGCAGCTGAGATATCTTTAGTGAAGCTCCAGCAAAGTGCAAATGTCTGAGCTCTGTAAACAGCTTATCCTTCTCATCCAGCGGGTGCTCTCTCTGCTCTGTCTTCCCTCCTTGCGTTTGTACTTCATGTACAAATATATTAGGTGATTCTAAAGAAGGAGTTCCTTCCAGTAAATCATGCGCCATAGCTTCATATGTCCATTCATGTATAATAGGAGCTACGGGGTCGAATCCTCTATCTGTAATGATCAGATCACACGTCTCTCTTTCTGGAACAAGCCCCGCTCTTTGGAGAGACAGCAGATGGTCGTACAGCTCCAATGCCAGACGTTGAGAAGCCAACAACCTTGATTCAAGACCAGGTGGGTATTCATCTCCTGGTGGCAAAGCAGCTCTGTACCTGATAGAGGGGCACTCCTTCATGGTCGCAAACATGGTGGCCAGGCGAGTGGCCAACAGGGAGATGGCATGCCGGCAATCTTCTCCACCCTCGACGCCATTGGCAAACAAAGCGGGGAGAGCTTCATCTTCACACAACGTGAAAGTTCTCTTGTCAATCATGCAATACTCCAGGTTGACTTCTCTCAGGCCTCTAAGGCTCACCACCAGGGGGGTGCATGTCTTGATGGCGGCGAGTTGAGCGCCAGAGAGAGGAGAGGAGAAGAAGGCAAAGGCGGAGCGATATGGTGGTTTGCCTCCCTTTTTAGCTTCTTTTGAAGTCCAGTCTTTGAGCATGGCTGTGATGGAGGCATCTGATGGGGTGATGAAGTAGATTACGTTGAGGTGGGGGAGGGGTTCTCGGCGGACGTTGACGTCTTCTACGAGGGAGATGCCATAGTCGAGAATGTCAGAGATGCCGGCGATGTTGGACATGATGTTGATGGTGACGCGATCGAGGGCGAGGACGCTCCATTGGTTGGGGCCGGTTTCTTGGTTGACTGATCCTAGCATTTCATCCTAGGAAAGGAAAAGGGGGTATACATATGGGAAGTGAGAAGAAGGGAGGGGGTGGGGGAGAGGGGGTGTGGGGGGTGTGGGGGTCTTGTCTTGTCGTTCTTCTCTTGCTTGGTCGATCGTTGGGGAGGACATCAAACAATCGTGGTTATTGTTTCAAACTCCGTTTGAAATAGACCAGTAAGTATGCACAATGAAATAATAGCTTACCATTAACCGCATCTTGGTCACCATATGTAGGGTTGAGGTGGGTTGCTGCTCCATTTTTTGCTGTCTGATTTAAGTCTAAGGTTGTTTGTTTGTGCTGTGCCTTGTAATTCAAAAATTTGACTTCACCAATGACTCAACTGATCCAGTACCTTTGATATAAACGATCCAAAGTAACTGACGATCAAGCAGGGGGATGTTTTAAGACTTGTATGGGTTCGCCCTCGAGTCGGCGTCGTTCGACAAAAGCAGGTGGGCTTTGCAAGCCTCATACTTCACATGGCTGACAGATTATCACACCAATAAATGAATAGTTACGTCAGATCCTCATTAGTAGACAAAAGCATTAAAACCTTGGAATAAATATCTGTTTTGACCACATTCCTCTCCCATCTTTCCCGTCCAAAAAAGTGTGGTTTCCCCCCTGAAAAACACTCATATATCCTTCTCTCTCACACGTCTTTACAACTCAAACATATACACCACCATGATGAATAGATCGATCACCTTCAACAAGACACAATCATCCCTTCATGGCCATCATTCCACCTGTCGCCGCTCCTCGTTGCCATCAATCTCCCCAGCACGTTCGACTCAATGTCCATCCCCATCCCCTTTCTTCTCTAGCATATCACTCAAACACTCATCAAAATCCCCCAACACAATTATAACAGCAGCAAAACCCAAAAATAAATCCAAGATTAATGATAACAACAGCACATCCAATCCCAATCCAAACCACAACGGCAACAGCAGTCTTGTTGGCAGCGTTGGACTATGGGGCCTCTGGCTAGGGCTTATAGCCTATACAGCCATTCTATCCCCCAACCAAACCCCTTTCCGTGATATGTACTTCCTCAACAAACTCATTATGGACAATGGAGACGGTATTCACATCAACACTGTCTTCACTCAACTCTTTTTCATCATGGGCGTCTGGCCTCTCGTCTACTCTGCGCTCCTGATCCCCGCAGGAAAGAGCGGCAATGGAGTGAAGGCATGGCCATTCTTAACTGCAAGTTACGGTGTAGGTGCCTTTGGATTGCTGCCATTCATGGCTTTGTGGCAGCCAGCTTCTCCCATTCCTGAGCTACCTCCACAAAAGGAAGGTTTACAAGGCCCAGGTAATTTATTGGGCCAAGCGATGGAGTCTCCTATAGCAGCATATGCCCTGCTAGCTGGGGCATTGCTTTGTATTGGTAAAGCAGCATTAGCTGGAAGTGACTCTTGGGTAGAGTATGGGAGACTGGTTCAAGAGAGTAGATTTGTACACACGACAACGTTGGATTTTCTGACATTGACGACGTTGGCGCCTTTTTGGATGTATAATGACGCTCAGTTGAGGGGATGGCAGAAGAAGGGGTTGTTGCCTTTGTTGTGTGCTTTGCCTGTGATTGGACCGTGTGTGTATTTGGTATTAAGACCTAAAGCTCAGTGAAACATTTATTTATCGGTAAATAGAAACTAGGATATGCAAGAAAGAAATAGGAAAATTGTGTTTCTCTAAATTTATTACATCCGACTCCTCCTCTCACTGTTAGAAGAAGAAGAAAAAAAAGAAGAAGAAAAAGCCAGTAATTTAACAACATCCACTCTTGGATCTATCTGTACATACACCTTTCCAAAACTCTTCCCCGACTGCAACCATTCTATTGCATCAGGTACAGATTCCAACCCCACAAACCCTCCCTCCCCCCTCTCTCTCCCACTATCAAGAGCCACTTTCAACCTTCCTCCCTTCAGCTCCTCCACCAATTTCTCCAAATGCCTCCTCCACAACTTTGTATGCTGAATCAAAAAGAATCCCTGCAATGCCGCTCCCTTCCACAACAGCTTCTCATTGAGTCCCTTGTATTGCGAAGGTTCCCAACCATTGGAAGTGTTGTACTGCGACATCATACCTATGATGATGATTGTACCACCAACTGCCAGCACATCAATACATGCCTGAAAAGTACTGCCTCCAACGCTTTCATATACAACATGTATAGGGCCGTGTTGTTTTAAAGACTGCTTGAGATCTTGTGTTTTATAATTGATGACTACATCTGCACCCAATGATTTCAGGAGCGTGGCTTTCTCTCCACCAGAGCACGTAGCAATGACTCGGCATCCGGCAATTTTTGCTAGTTGGACGGCGAATTGACCAGTACCACCTGCTGCTGCTGTTACTAGTACTGTGCTGCCTGGTTGTAGGCCTCCTTTGATAGACACTTCGAATGCGATGGAGGCTGTGAGGCCTGATGTTAGGAGGGCCAGCATCTCTGGGGTGGGAAAAGGGATGGGGAGGCATGATCTCGGGGAGAGGAAGCCGTATTCAGAGAAACCTCCATACTCTATTGTTGCTACTGCATCACCTATATTAAGATTATTATTCTTATTCTTTCTACTATTATGAGAACCAGAAGGGCCCTTGGCGACTATAATACCAACCGATTCAAACCCAGCATCAAAAGGCAAAGCCTGCTGCGCTGCGGTCTTGCTTCCATGATACTTTCCTTCACTATAATTATTATCACTTGCATTGATACCGACATACAGTCTCTTAAGAACAATACAATCTGAAGGTAGAGGGTTGGGGAATGGGGCGGTTACCAGGCGAGCAGCCACACGGAAGTCTCTTGATAATACACGTATCTGCCATTTTTTGAAAGAAGAAGATGATGATGTTGTGAGCAGCGATCTTTGCGCGATCTCCTTCAACAGCAATGAAGATGAAGCTTCATTTTGACCTTTAGAAGGGTCAACCGATCTGTTACTATGAACACCAACAGGTATCGGTGGATTTAGTGTAATGGGGGCAAGCTTAGGTGGATCTACCGGCTGAGCCAGTGCGCCAGTTGGGTGAGTGAGCACCAACAAACACGTCCCAATGGCCATGGGATCCAGCAACAACGACAACCCTGCTCTTGTAGTATGCTCTACAGACATAACCTCACCTTTAGTAGTTTTCAACAGCTTGGCAGTCATTTCAGGAGAGAGATCTTTCATAAGGTTGGTCTGAACAAACTGAGGACACAAGGCACAGATACGGATGTTGTATCGTTTATGGAGGGGTTGGGCAAGAGATTTGACAAGTTGAACTGCTGCTGCTTTGGAAGCTGAGTAGATTGGGGAGAGGGGCATGGGGAAAATGCCACCTGCTGAGGCTGTTACCATTATAACGCCATTAGATGGAGGAGGAGGAGGAGAAGAAGAAGAAGAATGTGAAGGCTGAGAGATTTGCTTGTTGGTCATCATCATGTGTTTGACTGCGAGGCGGCAGCCCTGAGCAACTGCAGTGAAGTTGACATCAAGGGTACGTTTCCATGCATTATCATTGTTATCATCATGGTTATCAATGTTGTTGTTATAAGGACCAGATATAAGATCCTCAGTCTCCCCGATACCGGCATTGAGAAGAGCAAAGTCCAAACGGCCGTACGTTTGAGAGTGATGGACAAAGGCAGAAGCTTGTTGACGAGCGTTGGAGATGTCAATTGGAGCGATTGCTTGGGCTGTGCCATTGCCCTGGGTTTGAATCTGTTTAACGACATCATGTGCTCCTGGTGCATCTATATCTACCAAAGTGACATTGCAGCCTAAATTTGCTAGTGCCAGTGCTAAGTCTCTTCCAATGCCGCTGGATGCACCAGTGATCAAGGCACCCTTGCCCTGTAGTGGTTTGTTGGTTGTGTTTGTGGTGGGAGCCTGCAGAGGTTGGTTGGGAGTTGGGTAGGGGAAAGATTGTCGGTGGAAGGTGGTGTTGGGTAAGGACATAATAAGAATAACGGGTTATTTGGTGGGATTGTATCGTGGCATTGACATATATCTGCTGCTTGTTATGACTCAGGAGCTCTAGATTTGCTAGGAGCTTGGACTCTGCGTCCATTGAATCAAATCCTTGTTGAAAATGTGATCAAGGAGGCCTATCAATCGTATACCAATGTAACTTTTAGAGCAGAGTTTTGCGGTGAGTAGGAATGCAAACTTAAATAGGCTATAGAACAATTAGCTGATGTTCTTATTACTCATTTGGTATCGCCGACCAATTGTCTCTCTCCGACAGGTCAAAGTCGTCATCGGAAAATAGGACTCACCTTGATGGGCACGACCAGCATGGCCAGTCCCCCCAACCACCATCAGAGCACACACATAACAGTGACACCTGTGTCGTACCATCATCGTGGCAAACCAAGAAGATGTGCATTCTGCTATTGGCCTACTTTGCATCCATCTTTGCATTTGCCCTGTTTGGACTAGGCCTACTATTTCTTGTAGCAGTTATTGCTGTGACTAAATTAGCCGTTTATTCTCCTGTCTTTCTTGCCTTCTACATTGCATATTATTGCCTTCTTTTGGTTTTGACCTTTACAGAGAAAAGCTGGCCGGTGGCCGAGTCTGCATTGTTTGACCTGAATTTATGGGCTTACCTTGCAGTGATCATAGGGGCTGTGATTTTATTATTTACTTTCCAGTTGTTCTGCTTGCTTCAGATATTTCCTAGGGAGGAAGGCTCAATCGACAAAGCTTTCTTGTATGCATTTAGCTGGTCGTAAGAGCAGAAGCCATATGCTTTGGATGGACACTTTGCGTGAGTGATTTGTTGAAGAAATCACTGAATAACAGAAGCAAAAACAGGAGCAGCAGGAGTAGCAGTTAAAGCAAGAAAAAGAAGGAGAAGAGAAGAAGAGAAAAAAAGAGGGAAGCAGCAGAAGCTCGTGATCTTTGAATGATTATAGATATAATAACACATACCTGACCTTGATATAATTTGTAATGCATTATGCTCATTTGGATTATATATATATGAGTTGCAGTTTTATGTAATTCAACTACCAAATACTACTCTCTCTCTCTCTCTCTCTCTCTCTCTCTCTCTCTCTCTCTCTTTCCTTGTCGTCGGTCAACTGCAGTGTTAAACAAAGTTAAAGTTGGCTGAGCGTCGACATCCCTACCTCGCCCCCCTCCTCCCCTCTTTCCCCCCCTCTACTTCTTTGTTGTTACTATCCCAATGGCATACAAAGTTCCCAACGTATCCAGTACAGTAGTCTTTACCGGAGTCAAATGAATACCAAGCTCCTTTTCTACCTTGCTGATATTATAAATATTATCACTATTATTACTATTAGGAGCAGTAGTAGGAGGTTGCTTACCAATGGAACTACTACCACCACCTAGTTGTTCGTGTTGCTGTTCCAAGTGCCATTTGAGAATTGTTTCAGTATCAGTAGGAGCAGTATTAGCTACTATGTACCTTCCATGAGCACTTGGTGTCTCTGCTGCCGCAATATGAACTCTAGCTACATCTCTCACATCGCAATATACTATACTTTCCTTACGTATTGCTTCACCACTATTTTTATTATTATTATTATTATTATTATTATTATTATTATTATTATTATTAGTCTCCAGTAACATTTTTATAAATCCAATAGAAGTACTCTTACTGGCGGTAGATAGAAACATAACTGGACCTATCATCAGATCTCCAGGCAATACGGTAACCAGATCTATGTTGTTCTCTCTAGCATAGTCCCAAGCTGCATTTTCTTGAATGGTTTTAGCTGCAAAACAAGCTTCCCCGTTGTCTGTGGTAGAGGTTGTGTTCCAATCTTCTTCTGTATATAGTAAAGGTATAGGTGATGATGATGTTGATGATGCAGCTATGGGTGGAGAGGGATGAAGACCCTTGATGGCCATGGTGCACGACGTCAAGACGACTCGCTTGACGGTGTCGGCAGCAGAGCATGCTCTCAAGACGTCAATGGTGGAGGTGATAGTGGGCTGGATGAGTTGGTCTTCTGGGTCATCGTCAGTTTCATATATACATGGAGCTGATGTGTGGAAGACGTAGGAGCAGCCTGAGAAGGCTTCTAAGAGAGGGGTGATGCTGGAGGAGGAATTCTTACTGACTGGGAAGGAGTGGAGGGTGCCGGGAAGGCAAGCAGCAATTGCCTTGATATTGGACAAGTCGGAGGTGGATGTGGCGTGGACGGTGTAGCCTTTTTCGAGGAGTTGCTTGATGAGTTCACTGGCTAAAAAACCAGATGCTCCTGTGACTGCTACTCTCTTTAATTCTGCCATTTGTTTAGAGGTCGTCAGATCAGTTTTGAAAAGTTGACGTTCACAATAGCGGGTTTATTCAGTTTAACGAAATCATTATAACACCTTGATGTGCATGTGCATTTGAGATATTATTGATTTTGCCCTGAATGTCACCAACTCTTCTTTTTTACATTGGCAATGCCCATCAGCACGACGTGCAGAGCAGCGGGGAGCAAGTTGGCTTAAATTGGCCATCTTGATACTCGTTTCTTTCACTTAAATCACATCTGAATCAATAGATATACTAATACATTTGACATGCGTAGTGCACACTAGTTTGGAGCAACGCTGCATAGCCTCTAGATCAAATTTCTTTAAAACAAATTAAAAAATAAGGCTTTGTCCTTTGTGTAGACTTCTAGAACGAAACCCAGATGAATTCATTTAAAGTAGTATTTCCAGGCAGCGAGCACGATGTTTTAAAGCTGCCTCTACCTCCACCAAGCCTAGAATTACTTTTTTCACAAATTAAGGAACACTTCTCTAGCGTTCTCAACGGCCAGAACTTCATATTAACAGATACACAGAGAGAATTCAGCAGTGATGACGACTTGGCACACATCAAAAGCGGGTCCACGCTTGCAATCGCCATCAATGGTGCTCTTGCCGCTCCCGCTCCGTTTCGGGAGAAGATCTCCTTCATCCCTCACCCAAAAACCATGACCATGGCTGGGGAATTCGAATACTTTGCAGCACAAGGACGCCACCCCTTTGTCTATGCAATTGCAGAGTTTATTGACAACTCCCTCAGAGCCACAAGACGCAACGCTCCTCGTCCTCGTTCCATCAACATTTCCCTCATGCTCTCAGGCACCAATCCCTCCACAGCTCGAGGCCTCATTGTCATTGAAGACAACGGTTGCGGCATGACCAAACAAGAGCTCAATGAATGGGCAGTTATGAACTACTCAATGGAAGAAAGAGGAGCAGCTCCAACCGAACCAGACGTTAATCTCAGAACAGCAGCTGCTGCAGGCGCAGGCCGTTTTCTCACTGGAGATCTCTCCTTTTTCGGCGTCGGTTCCAAGAATGCCGCCTTCTTCATGGGCAGCACAGTCAAAGTAGTCACTAAGAATGCCGACTCTAGATTCATTAGTGAACTTACTTTGGGTGCCAATGAATTAGAAGCCCGTTACAAGACTGGTCAAGCTGTGTATGAAGAAGATATGATACATCGTAACCCTGGGGACGCAAGCACCCTGTCTCCCATGGAAACACCCTTTTCTGCAGCAACCCAAGCATGGATGGAGGCAGAGACTGATGTCAACAACAGCAATTCGACATCGTTTACTAGAGTCATCATTGGGGATGTCAAGCCTGATATTCTCAAGCAGATGATGGGTGGGGAGCGTGCTACTACTGTGTGTAGAGAGCTGGCTCACCTGTATCATTACTACTTGCATGGCTCTGAAGGCAACCAAGGTGGCAGCGGTGCTAGTACTAGCGGTAGTGGCAGTAATAATAATATTAATATTAATACTGTTGATGGTACTGCTAATACTGTTATAACTACTACTAAAACTACAAATGGACAGCAGCTCAAGGTACTGCCAAATGGGGAACCATTACCAGAAGTCAAGATTCTCCACATGGTCAGCGACAGACTGGCCTGGGCTCATTCCCTAGTAGACGTGAATGATGACATGGAAACTCGCATCTTGAGGACCCAGAAAGCAGAACTACCATTCGCACTGGATGTTCCAGGTAAAGGTACCGTGAGTGGAGTGTTGTATTACTTTCCATTTGAAAATGATGTGGAGACTATGCCTCTGGATGATAATGCTCTTTGGGGCTCAGCAGCAACAGCAGCAACAGCTGCTGCTCCGGGAATGGGAGGAGGAGGAAGTCCAGGAAAAGGCAATGGCGGTGGCAACGGCAGTCTAACTCAAATAAACTACACGCAGGTACACGGCACAGCCATCCCCATCACAGCCTCTCAACAACAAGGTGCAGCAGCAGGAGCAGGAGGAGGAGATGTCGCCATGGGCAGCGTATCTGACGACGAGTTTGACTCTCAACAGCAAGGCAACCACAATGCCTGGTCCCCCGCTCCCATCTTCCAAGCATTTTGGCAAGGCAGACTCATCCCAGGTGCCCGAATAGAAAGCATTCCATTCATAGAAGGAGTCAGAACCAAGAGAGGGGCTCAAGGCAAAGATGCGCTCCCTGATGAAGTCTTCCGACGTATTAAAGGGAGCCTCTTCTTTGGCCCAGCTTTCAGAGTCACTAGAAATAAATTACTGTTTAGAGATGATCTCAAAGAGCTGCTTGCAGCTGCAGTCCCCAGAGATAGGAACATGGAGAAGACCTTTAGAGCCTGGTTATCCAACTGTCACGCGACTCTGGACAAATCAATGAGGTTTGAAAACCTAGCTGGTAATGCAGTACAAGCAGCTGTACGTAGGATCATGGGAGAGAATGTTACTGCCTTTGAGAAGATCACAGATGGGCATATCAGGACCTTCCAAGTTGGTGATGTAGTGAAATGTACTGCCAAACCTAGTATTATGGGTAAGATTCTCTACTTTACAGTACCGCTGGTAACCAAGGATGAAGGTACTCACCCAGCAGGGAAAGTTCACCTGGCTCCTCTTCCTGCTGCTGTGTACGGGGAGAAGTCAGTCAAGACATTCATGCTGAGGAGATTGACTGGAATAGTCACTGATAAAGAGTTGAAGGAACACACAGCCAAGGAACTGCAACGTATTCCCAGTGCACTAAGATTGGAACCAATGAGATTTGCTGCTGGTAGAGTGCTGCCATTCACTGCTGGGGATGTGATTCCTGAAACAACAGCTTCTATTATGAATGGAGCTGGTCAGAGGCTGATTAAGGCATTCTTTGGTGGTGAAAAGCAGAGTTTGGTTGTCACACAGAAGTTGTGGAGATTGCCTGAAGGAACTGATATCTCTTGTTTACCTGGTGCTCAAGATTATGGCGTTAATAACAATGAGCAGCAAGAAGTAGTAGCATTAGATGTAGGGGAGGATGAAGGTGGTGAGCAGATGGAAGCAGCAAGACCAGCAAAGCGTGCCAAGATGGATAGAAGAGGAGGAGCTTCCAAGAAAGCAGCAGCAGCAGTAGATGAAAACGAAGATGGCAACACAACTACCCCATCCTCGCCCTCCAAACAAGCCACCAAGAAGGGAGCAACAACAGGCAACAATAATGTCACCACCATCAATAACACTACCACCACCAATGCTCCAGAGCTCATCCTCACGGTAGAAAACAAAACATCCGTCAAAGACTCCTTCTGCTTCCAGCGCATCTCTGACGGCCTCAAAAAGATCGGCAGCTATGCCTTAGAATACACAGTCACTCCCACCATCCCCAACAGCAAACAACAACAACAACCGCTCCGCATGGTAGTAGAATTGGCAGTATCAGCAGGCCCCCCATCTTCCCTGCTCATCTCTGGTGAAGGTAAATCCAGACTGTGTGGTCTGGGCGGTGATGTGTCTCTTGGCGAAGTATTGCCCCCTTTCAAAGTATCATTCGCTGATGAGTACGATAATCCCATCAACGTTGGTGGTGGTACTACTATGATGATGCTCATGGGCGGTGGTAATAATAATAATGGTGGTGGTGATGATGGGACGTCGCCTGGATCTCGAGATGGCAAGAGAAAGAGACATCAAGGGAATGAAAGAGGAGTTAGAAATAGTAAAGGAAGGGGTTCTATAGGAGGAGGAGGACAAAGAGGAGGAAAGCCTCCTAATGTGAAGATCACAGCCATGATGCCTGCCACTGCTGCTGAGAGCATGGATGAAGGTGAAGAAGATGATGATGGTACTATCAGAGCGAGCAAGACAGTCATAGAAGAGCTGACAGTGTCATATGAACAAACATTTTCTGAAGGAGTGGTTGTCATTAGAAATCTACAAATCATGGGCCTATCATCTTCTTCTTCTGAAAGTAGTAGTGTGGTGAATCAAGGCATGCCGCTGTTTATGAAAAAGGAAGGAATAGAAGAAGGGAGCCTTCCGTCTGCATTTGTATTGGGACAGAAAACGGCTTCTCAAGTGGAGAAAACAGCTGTTCCAAGAGCTCTGATTGCCTTAAAGTTCTCACTGAAGCAGCAGGGTAGTTCTTCTACTGTTGGTGATGGTCATGATAACGATGCCGGTCCTGGTAGTAGTAGTAGAATTACTGGCAAAGTAGATTCAGTGGCTCTTCCGGTGAACCTTCGCCCTGGTGCACCACGTAGCGTCCAACTCCTTCCAATGGGCAATGATACTGAGGATGATCAAGCTGTGAATGATGGAAGCGTAATTGCAGTACAAAGGAATGACGAATTACCAGAGATGCATATTCAAGCAATAGATGCCTGGGGAAACAAAACAGGTCCCTGCCTCCCAAATTTGAGTGTGTTGGTCAAAGCAGAGTGCCCAGTGCTGGCTCCCGCAGTCAAGAGCTTTGATCTTAATGAGAGTGGAAGAGTAGTAATGGCTGGCTTTACTGGAGCGATATGCACTCGCATTAGTAATAATATGGATGTTAATACTGCCAACCCTCCTTCATCAGAATGTGCCACGCTAACACTGACTCTGGAACCCAATGCCTCAACCGACAACATGAAGGCAGCCCTCGCTGCAGCCCAGCCCTTAGAAACAAAAGAAATCCCTATCAAAGTACTGCCCTCAGGAGCTCCAGCTGCCATCCAAGTGTTTCTCAATGATGCTGCTTTGCCTGTAGTGGACGAGCTTGATGAAGAAGACTCTCCAGTGACAGTGACCATGATGCAAGGTGTGGAAGCTGGGCGTAGTGTTGGTCGTCTTACTGTTGTACTGATGGATGAGGCAGGCCTGCCCATCCAACCTTTGGGTTGTGATACTGATACTCATGGTGATGGTTCAGAAGAAGAAGGAGCAGCAGCAGCAGCAACAGGAAATGAAGCCAACCATGATGATGACGACAACAGCCCAGCAGCCAAGAAGAGAAAAGAAGATCTCTCAGGCCGCTTATTCGTCTCCTGGAGAGGTGGCTCTAAAAAAGTTGTCTGGACTGGCAAACCGTTCAAGCTCCCAGTGTTTGAAGCACCTCCTCAAACCAACCAACCAACCAACCATTGGGTCAGATTTATCAATAAATCAGTGACCATTGAGCAGGCTATCAGAGTGATTGCTGTTCCTGGAGCACCTCATGCTTGGGCTGTCAGCTTGGCGGACCCAACCGCCACTCAGTTAGAGAATGCAGGCGCAGCTGCTGCTGGTAGTGGTGGTGATGATTCGGGTGGAGTTGCGTGTGGACAGCCATTTAACCTTGAGATTGAGGCCCTTGATGCGCGTGGCAACAGAGTCAGTAGAGGTAGCAATATTGGCAGAAAGGCTGGAGCATCATCATCATCGTCAGTTCCAACACCAGTGATTGCTCTGGAAAGTGAGGGTCTTCTTGAGTATGATGAAAGCTCATGGCAACAGGAATGGACCTCAGAAGGGGTTTATATCGTCAGGAACATTTGTTTATCTGGTCAGCCTGGTCCCATTAAGATAACCGTGTCTGATCAAGGAGAAGCAGAAAATGAAGAGGGAAAGAAGAAGAAGGATGAATGTGATGATGCTGACCAGACAAGAAGGGTAATCAACTTTCAAACCACTGGAGCTGGTGGAGTTGGCAAGCTGCAGCAAGATACGCTGACGGTAGAACTGAAAGCAGGAAGACCAGTAGCTCTTGGTTTTGAAGGCCAAGGCAACAGAATTGAATGTGGAACTAAAGCCATGCTGGCCGTCCTCAGAGTCAGAGCCGTCGACGCAGCAGGCAACCCAACTTTGCTCTGCGGTGTTGACAATTATGATGTAGCCATCAATGGATCTGCACTGGCTACAGATGGTAGTGGTAGATCTGCTGCAGCAGCAGTACAAGGAGGCAACAAGGCCAAGGTGAAGAAGGGTGTAGCTGTTTTTAAAAACATCAAACTGACAGCTGAGGTTGCTGGATCATATGCATTGAGGGTGCAGAGCGCCAGCAGGAAAGTGGCCCTTGCTGATGCAGTCCTTCACATCATCATGGCCCCTCAGAACACTGTCACACAACTGTCTGTCATTGTACCTGCAGCATTGGATGCTGGTACTACTGTAGCTGGTGATGGTGGAATGGTGTTTGTAGAAGCAGTCACTGAAGATGGTCGTCCGTTGCCATATGATATTGCTGCTGCTGGGTTGTCTTTGAAACTCACGCCTCCAGGAGCTTCCAATAGATCAGGAGTACAGACCATAACTCTATTGAATGATGATGATACTGAGGGAGAAGAAGGTGATGGTCATAAACAGGAGGAGGAAGACGAAGAGCAGCAGCATGAAGATAAATACCAGACAATCGTTGACGGAGTAGGAGTAGCTCGACATGTCTTATCATTCCCCTTGGCCCAACTCACCGCTGCTGGAGAATACAGCGCAGTAGCTGAATACAGAGAGACCAGGGCTGAACTACTGGATAGAGGTAATGGTTGTGGTGCTCCATCTGGTACTGGCAATAACAATAACAATAACGGTAACAAGAATGCATCATCATCGTCATCAGGTGCATCAGGCGTAAGAAGCTCCACAATCAAATTCCTCATCCAACCCGGCCTAGCTTGCTCTCTCACAGTACAAACCCCCCACGCTGTTCCTGACAAGGTGACAGTTACCAATGGACCAGTGAAGAAGCAACGTTTGATTGCTAGAGGAGCTGCTGTTCAGTTGTGTGATTTGTATGGAAATGCAGTGTGTTTGGGTGGTATCCCAGTACGCTGTGCTTTAAGGTATTTGAATAGCAATAATAATAACAACAGCTCATCTGGAGTAGAGAATACTCTACCTGTACTGTTGGGAGATAATGATGTTCTACATAATGCTAGTTGTAGTAGTGATGGTGAAGCTCCACGTCCTCTTGTTAGAGAGACAGGGGAAGATGGAAGAGTGTACCTGGGTGATTTGACAATCCAAGAAGGATCTGGTAGTTGCAGCAGAGGGGGAGGGGGAGGGGGAGAAGAAGAGGATGGTTTTGCTAATGGTGCAGACCAACAACAACAGCAACACTTGGAGTTGTGCCTGGTATGTGAAGCTCAAGGACTGTATGCCAACCCAACACTGGAGATGGATACAGACGAAGAGGGATGGATGGCTTGTTGGAGCAGAGATATCCTGTTCTCTGACGATGCTGCACGCTATGAAGCCCTCCAAGCAGCTCACAAACAGAGAGAAGAATTGGAAAAGAGAAGGCAAGAGCTGGAAGGCAGAGTCAGACAAGCTCAATCAGCGCTCTCTGTAGCAACAAAGCAACGCCAAGCGGCTGAGAAGACTCTGGAAAAGCAACGTGAAAAGACGGAGAGTGCCATATCTGCTGCACCACCTAACAGCATTAAAACAGCAGAGAAGAAGCTGAATGAAGCACGTAAGAAGGAAGCTGCTGCTGCAGCAGACTCTGAGAAGCAGGCAAAGAATGAGCAAGCTGCTAAGAAGGATGACGATGATGACGGGGATGATGACGATAATGATGCTGTGGTGGTACGCTCAGCACGTTACGGCTCCCCCCGTCACCCCCTCACTGGGTCGATAGAAAAGGCTCTGAGATCCATGAGAGATGACCCCAACTTTCTAGGTGTCCTGGCTCAACTGGCCACCATTGATGATGAGCAACTGGCATTGGTAGCAGGGAGTCAGATACGCTCAGGCATGTCATTGTTGGTTGTCACTGATATGCAGGCCAGGCAGAGAACAGTGGATGCTTTGATGGGAGGCAAGGGAGGAGGAAGGAGAAATGGCGGCGGTGATAATAACAATAGTGGTGTACCGATTCCTGATTTCTTGGTGTTAAGTCAAGCTCTAGCATGTCCCCAACATGCCACTTCTTCATCTAATAAAGAACCAGCTGGATTGAAGACTGCTTGTGAACTAGCTCAGCAGCTGACTAGAGCTGCCTGCTGTGATGGATCTACTACTACTAGTGTTGCTAACAATGGAGGTGAAGGTGGTAGTGGCGGAGGACTATCATCATCGACAGTAGATGGCGCCCTCAACATTCCCTTCCCCCACACCAGAGCGCTCTCCCAACTCCTAAAGAAGAATCCCACAATGGATGTCGGGGGCCTGACAGACAAAGACTGGCCCCGTGGCAGTCTAGGTTTCCTGGTCAACTTGATACGACCAGTCCACAGAGGTCACAGAGCCACAGTGCTCTACCCAATAATAGGCACTACAATGGTCTTTGACACGCTAGATAATGCAGCAGCTTACCGACAGACGCTGGTGCAAAGATTGAAAGTATCATGTGGAGATATTATTACATTAGATGGGAATAGATTGTCTGGAAGAGGAGTGGTGAGTGGGAGTTCTTTCCATGTTGCTGCTTGTGGAGATAAGGCGGAGTATATATTTGGGACTAATGCTGTTGTGATTGGGAATGGAGGTGGGAGGAGAGGAGGAGGTGGTGGCAGTGGAAAAGATGGTGCAGCAGTAGCTGCGAGTGCTGCAGCAAGAGCAATGGCAGCAGAAGCAGCAAAATATGCATCAATGCTGGAAGATTGGCTGGACGCACTGAAACAAAAAGAATCTGCAGTAGAAGCTGCTAATCAAGCTGAGCAGCAACTACAAGAAATTGAAGGAGAGTGTCAAGATGAGTTGCAATATATTCAGCAGCAGTTGAGACAACTTGATGGTAACAGTGGTGGTGGGAGGAATAGTGCTCAAAGGAGGAGTAAGAGAGGTAAACATAATAACAATTGTGATGGTGATGGTGATGCTGTATTCCAAGTGAGGATGAACAACAACAAGAGCAAGTGATTGCAACTAAACCAAAGAAATGTCGACTCGCTCGAATGCATTGATTGATTTACTTTTATTTTACATTCATGTATGGATCTAGTCAAACTTGTAAACCTTGACCTTCTTGAACATCTTCATCTTCATGACTTGCTGTTCTTTCATAATGGTATTAAGTAATATATAGGTTTGATTCCACGAGCTGCATATATTTCTCTGTTTTCCTTTTGGCTCCACCCACAATTCTCAATATAAAGATTATCAAGAGAAGAAAGGCATGGCAGCCCCTTCATAGCTCCCATTGGAGCATCATTCAAGTGATTGTAACCTATCATAAGTATCTGTAAATGCAGCCAATCACCAGGCTTGATTTGACCGATTGCCTCTGCAGACAATCCACGCTCCCCTAGACTCAATCCACTGATTGTTTTAGGGCACAGCAGTCCCTCCATAGCTCCCACTGGATCACCACTAAAGTCATTGTTAAAACAGGCGAGGTCTTGTAAGTTGGGCCAGCTGCCCGGTTGAATTTGAGCAAGAGTTTCACCAGTGATGCCTCCATGCTGCAAAGACAATTGCACAAGTTCAGTAAGATGGAGAAGTACTCTCATAGCCACTTTAGAGTCCAGATGACATTCCTTGAAATATAGGCGACGTGAACAAGGGTCAGGATCCAGGCTGAATAAGGCCGAGTGACTCTTTGTCAAATGGGACAGACATAACCGGCCCTTCATTGCGTCAAGCGATACACTGTCCATTCCTCTAATACCCAATAATTGCAATAAAGGCCAGTGATCATGTCTGATAGTTCCAAAGGAGGTGACTGATAATGCTACCCCCCCCCCCCCCCCCCCCCCCCCCCCCCCCCCACCCCAACCACCCCCCCCCCCCCCCCCCCCCCCCCCCCCCCCCC
>Ga0114919_10001489_pt1 | contig 18755 bp, 20 predicted proteins | sample BlataG_FD_88682 | JGI IMG/M metagenome (GOLD analysis project Ga0114919, IMG submission 88682) | Deep subsurface microbial communities from Black Sea to uncover new lineages of life (NeLLi) - Black_00105 metaG | ecosystem: Environmental > Aquatic > Marine > Oceanic > Sediment | place: Atlantic... | reverse complement strand
ACAGTCAGAAACCCATCACAACCAAATGAACTTTACTATTTTAAATCCCCCCCCCCCCCCCCCAACTCCCCCCCCTCCTACCTAATAACAAACAGAAGAGACAAAATTACATGGGTTGAGCAGTACCTGCCTTGGAAGCCAAAATAATACCCACAATCAACCCATAAAGCCCCAGAGCTTCAGCGAAAATGAGAATTAAAATCATACCAACAAACAATTTAGGTTGTTGAGCATTGGCTCTCACACCTGCATCACCGACAATACCGATAGCCATACCTGCTCCCAATCCTGCAAGACCACAAGCAAGTCCAGCTGCAAAATGGGCATAGCCGTCAAAGAGGTAGTATGCTTTGTCTGCTGTTTGGTTGATGCCTGTACTGATGATGACGGCGATAATGAGGCCGTAAATGCCGAGGATACCAGCCATGACAACTGGGACAATGGATTTCATGACGAGTTCAGGTCTCATGACACCCATTGAGGCGATGCCAACTCCTGATTTTGCTGTTCCGTATGCAGAACCAAAGCCTGGATGAAAGGGGAAGGGGAAGAGAGGGTGGGTGGAGTGTTAGGTGGGAGGGTCGGGGCAGGGGGGGTATGTGATCAGGATGGGATTGCGTCTCGCTCCGTGTCAGCTGTGATGCTAGGGAAGATCGACTTACATGAGAATATGAGAGCTGATGCTGCTCCTAAGTAGCCGAAGAATGGTGCAACCTGTGTGAAGAAGGGAGAGAATTGTGTGAATAAACAAAAAAAAGTGAGGGAAATTGATTGGGATAGAGAGGCTCTGCTTTGACTGCATCACACCTGATCGCCATTCCACTCTGCATTTGAGTAGCTAAGTAGTTCTCTTGAGATCCCGTCCATTTTTTCCCTAGTTATTGGTGATCACCAAATGTTTAGAGGGTTATCGAGTAGTGCACAGAATTCTAGATTCTTATGACCAAAATATAGTTCAAACTTACACTGATTAGCCTGTTGAGCCCTTTAAGTCGTCATTAGAGCCCCCTCTACAATGTCCCAACTTCGAACGCTCCTCTTGTCTCTCACCGCCACCCAGAGGGACAGTGTGTGCACGATGGCAACCACTCCTACAAATGCCACTCCACAGCAGAACTATCTCACTTCATTCCAATCCACTATATGTATCCTCCATGATGCATGAAAAGGCTCCCCCATAACTTAACCTCGGATGTTCTCAACATACCTCCCCCTCCTCCTTCTTCTCTCCTTCCTCTCTCTCTCTCCTCAGCTGCAGCTGGCGGGCCTCTCCTTCATTCGCTTTTGAGAGCAACAAATGATAAGAAGACGCCACACCTCTCGAGGAATCATATTCATGATATATATAACGAAAGGTAGGTATCAACTATGAGCTTATTACTCCTTGTTGAGCTCTTCATTTAGCTGGAAAGACATCGAAATTCACAGTTTGAAAGCAAAGGTCAACAAACACGCTCTCCCACGCACCTTTCAAACTCATATTCCACTCCCTTGCCTCTTCATTGCATTCTGTCCTACAGGTATGTCAAGATAAATACCCTAGTTTCGGTCGACCCTAGTTCCAAAAGATCATCCTCTTTCTCCCACTCTACTCTCTCTCTCTCTCTCTTGCCCCGCCAGCTCAACCACCTCTCCCTCTCCCTTTTATTCAGGAAACTAAAAAGCACTCAGTCAAGCTATGTCCAAGGCGGCCTCAGTGCCGCCAGCATTCAATGCTCTCAGATCTCACCTATCACTTTCTTACTCAAAATCGGCAACAACTCAACTTCCCGTCGATGCTGCTGGCAGTTTTCAATTGGTGTGCAAACGACCAATCTTCCGCAGCCATCCTCACCACAATGCTGAGCCAGCGCCCCTCCAGCAACACCACGAAGAGTCAATGACAGTAAATACCACCACCACTACCAGTATGACCCCCCAAAATCACCACCAGCCACTCAATGTGCCATCTTCTCTCAATTTCAACAGCGGCAAGGACGCATTTTCCCAGCGCTCCTTTTCAGATCTTCTCCGTTCCTACCTCGTCTTCAAAGCCTGCCAGGTCAGACCTCTAGTCACGTATGCAGACACCCTCCTTGCCTGGAGTCGTACCATCCTTGGCTCCAATATTACTAATTTTATGATTAAAGAGACATTCTACAAACAGTTCATTGCCGGTGCAGATGGTGATGATATCCAGCCTCGTCTTGCCTTCCTCCGACGCAACGGCATCCACCCCATATTAGATTATGCTGCAGAAGATGACGTCAGCAGTGAGCAAGGTCCAGCTAGCAGGGAACCAGAAGTGCAAGACGTTGTCGCTCGTACGTATGAATACGAAGGAGAAGCCACATGTGATCAACGCACAGACATCTTCCTCAAAGCAATCAGCGCTGCTGCTGTGTCTGGAAGCGACGGTAAAGGCTTTGCTGCCATCAAACTCACTGCGCTTGGTCCTCCCAAGCTCTTAGAAAGAGTATCCACTGCTTTATTGGCGATTAAAGACTTGTTTAGGCAGTTTGATAGTGACGGTAATGGCTACGTCACCCAGGAGGAGTTTGCAGAAGTGTATTCCCGTTTCTTCTCTGACGGAAGAGATCAAGCCAGGGTTGCTGCAGAATATGATTTATTGGATGAAAGACATGATAACAATGTAGACTATGCAGAGTGGACCAAGAGATTCAGTCTGAAAGATGCTGCAATTCTAGCTCAGAGGTGCCTGGAGCAGGGGCCATTCAACAGAGCAGCACTGACAGAGAGGGAACTGAACCGGGTGGATGCCATGATGGCCAGACTGAACAAAATAGCAGATGCAGCTGCTGCTAGTGGAGTGAGACTCATGATTGATGCTGAACATAGCTACTTCCAGCCAGCTATAGATCATGCCACTACTCAACTGCAAGAGCGTCACAACCGCACTGTTCCCACCATCTTCAATACCTACCAGTGCTACCTCACCGACGCTCATGAAAGAATGGCACTGGATCTTGAGAGAGCTCGTAACGGAGGGTATAAATGGGCAGCCAAGCTGGTAAGAGGTGCCTACATGGTCTTGGAGAGACGCAGAGCTGAAGATATGGGCTACACCAGCCCCATTTTACCCACTATAGAAGCAACACATGCCAGCTACGAGGGAGCAGTCCAACTCGCTCTCGACGCCGTCTGCTCTCAATCTGCAGAAGTCATGATTGCCACCCACAACCAAGCCAGTGTGGAGCAAGCAGTCACTCTCATGGCTCAAAAGGGGCTCTCCCCAGACAGTCCGATATATTTTGGTCAGCTGCTTGGCATGTCTGATAACCTCACCTTCACCCTGGGTAGGCACGGCTACTATGCTTATAAGTATGTGCCTTATGGGTCTATTCAGGATGTGGTGCCTTACTTGTTGAGGAGGGCTCAGGAGAATAGTACCGTGATGGATAATGTACAGAGAGATGTGGATTTGATCAAGGATGAGCTGGCATCCAGGTTGTGGATTGGTGGCAGGAAGGAGGTGACGTCTTCCTCGTCTTCTCACTGATCAGTATTTGAATTAATATTGGCAATAATGTGTATAATAGTACAGATGTAGGTGGTTAGGTAGTTATGATAATATATAGAGTAGTAGTGTGTGTTTTGATATGCAAGTTTGGATGATGAATGAAAAACAAAAATCTGATTTTAGTTTTTGACAAGTTTATTCCCGAACCATTATGTTTTAATGGTTAACAACACTCATAGTATGTAATTTTTGAAACAATCATGTAAATGAAGTCTACACAGGCGACACACACGCACGCGCGCGCGCGCACACACACACACACAGGGAGAGAGAGAGAGAGAGAGAGAAATCACTTGCAAAATGGAGAGGCGGAGGCTGGACGAGAACCCCAGCTCTATGTGTGCCAAGGAAAGAGGGGAGGATTGGGCGAGGTTAGGGTTCATGCTACACCCGAAGCTACTCTTTGTAAGTTAAACATTACTAATTATAGAGGTGAGATGGGGCTGCGGAACTCCCTCCCTTGATCGTTCAGAGTGTACCTGAGAGCTCGAGTGGTCCAACTGAGGGTGCTTGTGTATGTTGTGCAAGGCTTCAGTCAAGTTTGAGAGAAGACGGGGGATAGAGATGAATATATCATTTCTATTGCAAAAAATCCATGCATATCGCAATTGCATACATTTCCCCCCCAACTTACTTGCACACCCACACCCAGCAGCTGATCATGAGGAGGATTAGGGAAAGCGCCGACATCGGTGGTTACTAATAAGGATCATCCCACGTCAGTTTGATGAGTTTAAAGTATTAATATATCTCACTCGACACTCATATAGATTCGATTATCCATACGAACTAATCACTCGAAACGTCTATAGGAAAGACATTCAAGATTTCCGAAACAAAGCAACATTTGCCCAACAATCTACTATGGCTCTCACACACTCAAAAAAAGCCATCACACGCCTCTTAGAAATATCACGTAGTAGTATCTCCACCTCATCCCAAGTGCTCGCTTCGCAAAAATCTCCACCCACCGACACCCAGCCATTACACCGCATCACCTCTCCTCGAGCTCCTCATCCAGTCATCCGCCCTCCTCCCCTCCACGACTCCCTCTCCGGAGCTCACTACCCCATCCCACAATCCTACGCCCCTTCCTCCATCTCAGATCCAGAATTTTTCCTCCAAAACAGCATGTCTGACTCCATGTACGACCTGCCTCCTCATCTCGCCTCCAGACAATCTTCCCGACAAGTCCTCTCGTCAGGCAACGCCAGCAAACGTCACCAAGGCTCAGGGCAGGCTTCTCTTGCTAGCAGACCTACCATGCAAAAAATAGTGGCAGGTACTAGATCTGCTGCAGATAAGGATATCAGTCGTCTTCAGAACAGTTTCTCTCATGGAGATTATTCCTAGTGCGCAGTTTCTCTCGTGGAGATTATAAGAGTGAGAAAATGATTGACTGAGCGTGTTTGTCTCGTTTTATTTGCTTGTTCTTTACTACTTAATGATTCTACCCTTCTCCTCTCTCTACACTATAGAGAGGTAGTTCACTTATTTCATGTCTATGTTTTGTAAATTTAATAGATTTCGTCCATCACTTACACAATAACAAATAACAGTAACTCTTCCCCCTCTTCTCTTATTCACAGATGATGACAAGGCACATCAATCATTTCCCCTAATATCTTCCCAGAGGAAGGAATATCAGGATCCACATTCCTCTTGATATCACTAAACTCCTTGTAAAACATCCTAAAACAGGCTATACAGTAAGCTACATCGACCACTGCACACATTTCCCTGATGCTATGCATTGCCAGTTGAGGGACACCGACATCCACCACCCTGAGCCCCAGGCCACTAGCTAAAATAGGCCCAATGGTGCTTCCACATGCCATGTCGCTCCTGACGGAGAATTCAGCAGTGGGGACGCCCGCCCTGAGGCAGACTTGTCTGAAGAGGGAGGCAGAGGTGGAGGCGGTGGCATACCGTTGGTTGGCATTGTGTTTGAGGACCATGCCTGAACCGAGTTTGGGAGCATGGTCGGAGTCGTGTTTGTCAGAGTAGTTTGGGTGGAGGGCGTGGGCCATGTCGGCTGAAATTAGGAAAGAATTGGTCAGGCAGCGTTGCACTACACCCTCTTCTCCATCTTCTTCTTTATTTTTATTAGTAGCTGCAAGAAGAGTGGCAACTCGGGAGATGGTGTCTGCCATGAGAGGTGACCCAGCACCTTGAGCACTATCACTCCCAACCTCTTCATTATCAAATAATGCCACACATCTAATATTTGTCTCTTCAGCCAGGGAAGACTCACCATCACCATCACCATCACCAGCAGTAGTTGTGTCAATCAAAGCTCTAATGGCACAATAAGAACTGCACAAGTTGTCCAGTCGACCTACAAAAACAAACTCATCCTCACCACCTCCTATAGCACCAGGTTGGCAATCTACGACGTTGAGCTCAAAATCGACAATGTCGTCCACAGAACATTGGAGTTGTTTGGAAAGTAAGTTGAGGAGGAGGGGATGGTGACGAGCTGATAGTGATGATGCTGGTGGAACTTTACTAACCTTTTTATCAGCTGATTCATCTCCTTCTCCTTCTTTTTGTTTGGACAATGCATCTGTAATGACAGCACTGAGAATAGGAGTGCACTGTGTTTGTTTGTTAGGCTTGAATCCTTCAGATCCAATGTCTCTGTTAAGATGAATAGCCAGCATTGGGATTCTAAGAATGGGTTTGTCTATTTTCACCAGTCTAGATACCACTTTGTTGTTGTTGTTATTGTTCTTATTGTTATCTTTGACCAACACTTTACCTGCAACAGTCAAGTCCCTGTCAAACCAACAATGCTGGAGCAAACCTCCGTAGGGTTCACAATTGACCATCAAGTAGCCAGACTTCTTCCCAGCACTGTGAGGCTTGAGCTTGAAGCAAGGGCTGTCGGTGTGTGCGCCGATGAGGTGGAAGCCAGAGGTGCCGGAAACGTATTTGGAACCAATAGCGAAAGCAACGAGACTAGAGTCATTTCTGGAGAAGAAATAACGGCCTCCTGGGATGACTGTGCCTTTCCAGGAGTCTTTTTCGTAGATTTCTGAGAAGCCGGCGGAGAACAGGAGGCTCTTGGCTTGTGAGACGGCGTGAAACTGGAGGGAGGCAGGGCGGTGTGTCGGGGGTGTGGATCAGAATTTGATGGAATATGTACGTTGTATATTCAGTACTGTATAGCACCAACGTGTATCTTACCTGTGTGTCGCTTGCATCGATAAAATCAAGCATATCTTGAGCGAGTTGAATCGCTTGATCACTTGGAGGCATCTCGAATTAATATGCTATCAAAGTCTACCTGAGCTCTATATGACGCTTCAATCAATGCTTACTTGGCAATTATGACGTTGTATACGCCTCATAATCAGCACATGCCTGTTTTTGTAAGGGAGAGAGCCAAGGGTCTCCAGGACATTCACAACGCTATTCTCCAGTCAACTTGGGGTGGGTGGGGGTGGGGCAGACGGGGTGAGCCTTTATTGAGCGCTGCTCAATAAACTCAAATCTTCTTCAAATATCATCCTCTTCAACCCATCATGTTTAACTGTGCAATGTATATCCAATGCAATATGTCATACCAACAAGGTATCTGCATGAGGTGCCCCTAGAGAGCAGCTGGCTCACCTTCTAGATATCTCCGCCATTGGCAGTTGTGTAGTAGACATTGCTGCATTCATCCGCCGTCAAATGTTTCGTTTGATATCTTAACCTCAGGTATATATGTTATAGGATCGAGTAAGGAATATAGGCATCTATTATCGTGTCGGGTATAATATAGTGTATAATTGTTCATCATGACAAAGTGTGAAGGCGTTCTCCCAAGCACACCTAGCCCATTCAGCGTAAGTTCTACAGCTTCTATTGCATATACATCACCTTAAAGCTGACAGCCATATTGGGTTCGGCAGGAAATACCTAAACTCAGCCTGATCTCTTGATTTCCCTTCTCTCTCGAATGCAGCAAAACCTTTCACACGAGGATGAGACAAGGTTCGCAGACCAATGTGGCAAGGATCCAGAAGACGAGCAAATCTATTCAGTCTGCAACGCCCTCGCATTAGCCGTGCTTACACAAGAAACTCTCTCAGCCAGCAACGCCCGTCGCCTCCTCAACGACTGCCTCCCCTTCACCCTCCTCACCCTTGCCCTCTCTCTCTCCAAGCCTCAGACCCACCCCTCCATCCAAGGCAGCCTCCAGCAAATCATTATTATTGAGAACCATACCGTCGTCAGAAGGGGCCTCCATATTACTTGCCACATCCTTGCTCCCAGCTCTACTGCCGCTCAGCAAGTCATCTCAACTGGTCATCCTATCATTCACAAAATTACAACACATGAAGGACAAGAAAAAGAAGGAGAAAAAGAACAAGAACAAGAAGGAAGAGAGAAACCACATGTTTTACCCATCATTTTCACGAGCAACTATGCAGACTGGACTGATCTCCTGAAAACATACCCTAATGGAAGAGTATCCCACGTCATCACCCTTCCAGTTCATCAACCTTGTGGCAATCGACCCATGGGCGCCATCACTGCTCTCCTCTCTCATAATAATGAAGAAGGAGGAGGAGAAGGCTTCAAAGAAGATGTGGCCAAGTTGTATGATTTCTCAGAATGTCTGGGTCGTTGCCTGGCTCATCAAATGAAGTGTGTATGGGAAGCTTCCTTTTCAATGATGGCCAAGGTACTGCCACCGCAAATGATGAAGAGGATGATTACAGCAGCAATGGTTAGTCCTAATACTACTGCCGCTACTAGTGAAGGCGAGGGGGAGGGATGTGTGAAGACTGGGGAAGAAGCAGAGGAAGGGGAAGATGTGCCGCCGGCAGCACCACCATTGTCATTGCTATTGAAAGGCAAACCACCACCACCAACCTCAGCCGCCGCAGCACTGGCATCAGTAAAGGAAGAGAAGGCAGGAGATGGAAATCCTCGCTCTTTGTCTCCCAAAAGTATTTCAAGACTCAATTCTCAGACATTCATCTCCACAGCTACCAGCTCCAGAACCAGCAGTGAGTTGCCATTTCCCTCCACTCCATTGCTTGGCAGCCGTCCTGTTGTTAATGCTGTTCATATGCAAAGCATTACTGACACTACTTGGGGACATCATCAGGATGAGGAAAAAGAGGAGGTTGGTGGCCACCATCAGTATAACAACAAGAAGAAACAATCTGAGCCGTTTAAAAACAAAGAGGAGGAGGAAGATAATTGTTCATGTGCAAATCCTGTTATCTCGCTTCCATCTTCTTTCAAGAGCCATCAAGAAGAAGAGCCACCAAGCCTGAAGACTGTGGACCTTTCATTCAGTGACGGAATGATGGAGCAGGAGTACCACCATCATTTCAATATGGAGAAGACCTGTCGAGACAAGTTGTTGCTCTCAGAATATGCATGCATTGTTGTTGCATGTTTTCTGTTTACCATGCTCGATTTTACTCCTGTTCGTTCTTTCGGCCTCAACAAGGGGTCATTCGTTGAAGATGGCATGGACGTTGTGGCTGTATCAACGTCGGTAATGGTAATGATGAAGCTGTATCAGTTGGCGCAAGCTAGTGCATGCACTCTGGCCCCTCTGGCGCTGCTCCATACGAAGAGAGAGTGGTATGTCGCCCATAGAACCACAGTGTTGAGTTCAGCAAGGATTTTCCGTCTGGCTCTGATTCTGGTCGTTTGGGGAGTTTCACAGATGTTGTTGCCATCCCTATCCTCAGCAATGACTGCAACTCAGATCATGGTAATGCACAACCTTTTGGCACATATGATGAGATGCAGTTGCTGTATCATCGCGCTGGGTGCATTTAAACACAGGATCCCATTTAGCGCACACATTGTGGTCGTGGTGATGGAGTTGTACATCAGTCTGTTGGTGACTACGCTCGTGTTTACCAACATTGATACCGCTACAACTCACAATTTACATGAAGATCAATTCAACACAGTGGTGGGTCATCAGTGTGCAGCAGCAGCTGTTTCCAGTCTGGTTGTGTACTTGGCTGAACGACAAGATCGCATGAGGTTTTTCATGAAGAAGAAGAAGAAGGAATAAGAAAGGCACAGTGCACTAGTTGCTTAGAATAGTCACACAGTTTTCATTTGTTTCATATATAATAGTTCTGGATAGGTAGATTAGAGCATCAATGCATGAATTGCATGCAGTAGATAGAACTGACGAATACACCAACACAAATAATATCAAGGTTGACCTGTATTCTTCCTACGAACAGTTATCTATAGACGAATCAATGAATGAATGAATGAATGAATGAATGAATGAATGAATGAATGAATGGGCGAAATACAACTGAATGGACCCCCTTTTTCTTCCCCTACGCACTTCAATAAATAAACCAGTACCAAGTTTTAGATGTAGAGAGAATGCAGGGCATTGGTCAGTACATAGTATGCCTTGCCTCTTCTTCTACACCTCTTTTTTTCATCGGGTATATATACATACGTATCTACGTGCCTGAATAAATAACAGGCCTTGTATTATGAATTAGGTATGTATGTTTCTATTATTATATGCATCCCTCTCTCTCTCTCTCTCTCTCTACCATGTTTCATTTTTCCGTATCTTCACAATACGCCCTTTTACATACCGAATTCATATGAATAAATTTCCCCTCCTCCCATCAACAAGAATATCGGATTTCCTCTCAATTTCTATGTTGTATATCTAAACACGTTTCTTTCTCTTCCTGTTACTCCTACTGTTTGTACATTTCCCCCCAAAGTAATACCTCCAACACCAAGCTCCATACAACACACCAAACACTCCCAAAGCCACTGACCATCCAATCACCACCGTCAGTGGCCAAGGCGCATCTACAAACAAACCATGAGAGTACTTTACCACCACCAGAGTCTCTATAAGAGCTATCGCCAGTGTAGTCCATGCGTATGGCCCCAGTTTTGTAAATACATCCCCGGATCCAGTTCCAGAGTCCGACTCAATGAATTCATAATATTCCATAATGCTGGGGATGCCAGCCAGCCACTGAATGATAAGGATATATGTATTCATGGGATTGGTGGGAGGGACCCAAAGAGCATATTTAAGGAAGAAATGGTTGACTTCAAAGATTAAGAAGATGGCTGGAAGGAATAGAAACTGTGCCAGTCGTTTGGGCGAGGAAAAAGCTGCCCATTGGAAGTCGGTAAAAGAGGCAGGAGTGAATTGGAGGAGGCCTCGTTTAGCTTTTGCCAGCAATGTCGGCTGTTGACTAATTCCTCTCCAGTTGTATTCTTTACTTTTAAAGTACCGAACTGTCCACATCCCAGTTGCAATACCTAGCCAATTGCACATCAGGACATCCAGTATCCAGGAGTCCCACCAACATTCATTGAAATTGGGCAACATATGCTGGAAAGTCTTCTCCATCAGCTCAAATCCAATGCTCAGCGTCCACAGCATGTAGTTATCCCGTAGTATTACAGCTTTACCCCACCATCCCAGTGCGTGCGCTAGTACAAATTCATCAAATACTGTGTCCTGCAGTACCTTCCAGTTGATTCCTTGTCCAGTAATCCACAAATCACAACTATCTCCATATGCTCTCTCGGGGAGCTCCACCCCTAGATTTGGGTACAATTTGGCCAGAAACTGCCTGGCATCGTCTACTGTTTGGAATAAGAGGAAGACAAGAAACATGAGGTAGCATATGAGGATGCCGTGGACGAAACGCCAGACTGAGGGGTGTGGTCGGACCAGTGGGGAGAGGGGGCCTTGAATGGTGGAATAGCCGAGATAGACGGCGATGATGGCCCATATGGCTGCCTTGATGTTTTCAGTGAATAGGAGGTTTGCTGTGTCTGGGTCTGATGTTGTTCTGTCTGGATTGAAGGGTTTGGCAAAGTATACCAAGGCGAGCAGGCCTGGAAGAGAGGGAGGAGAGGTTGAGGGTGACAAGATGAGCGGGGAAGATTTGGTTTGGTTTGAATGTTCATGTTTTGGGTAGTTTCACGGAATTGTATGGGGGATCTGGACCAACCTAACAATAAGCATGTTACGGTACGTGGCACGTAAAAGAATTGTGTCGCAGGGTCCACTGAGCTCTTTGTAAACTTTGATCGAGTCTCCATCATCGTTTTTATCGTTTCTCAATCACAAATTCCACTAGAATCATCCAAAGATTCTTACAGATCATACATCTGCGCATCTATTTTATCTTGTATTCTACCTGGTATCTCCACTTCTCCTCTGTCTTTGTCCATTTGCCCCCACCTACTGCCGTCTTCTCCACCCTCTCAGGCAACGTCACGGCTATCTCTTTGTTCAGTGGAAGCACCCCTCTCCCTTCTGGTCTTACCACCAGCCTCTGACCCATCACGGCCCCATTCCCATTCCCATCACCATCACCCTCACCACCCACCAAATCTTCTTTTTCTCCTTCAATCACCATCACTCGTATCATTTTCTCCACGTCCGACACATCACACTCTTCTTCCTCTCCCTTCTCTCCCTCCTCCTCTTCACCCCTTCCCTCTCCATTCTTCTTTACTTTCACTCGTCTGGGGCATTCAATAGAGAATCTCATCACTTCTTCACCATCAGAAGCCACTCTACGTCTTAATCTAATCCTTGGAGATTGTAGAACTGCTCCTCCTCCCGTTGCTGCTGCTGCTGCTGGTGGTGGTGGTGGTATAACTATCAATGCCTTGGCTTCTTCTGCTTCTTTTTCTTCTTCATTCTGAATACCATCAGTCTTGTCTTCATCGACTATGCAGGGGCGAATGCCATATTGTCTGGCATCTATTCCTTTATCATCATGATTATGATGAGCAACACCATTCGCCCGACATGACACCTCCACCTTGTTGTTGATCTCCTCTACTATCTTCTCTCCTCCCTCCTTAGTATCCACCACCACAACAGGTGCTTGTCTAGGGGTATTCCTTTCATAAAACAATAAATACGGAGCAGTAGCCAGTACCTGAGACATATGCACTCTCTGTACTACCTCGTCATCACATTTATACCATGTCTTGCCTCTACGTACATATGCAATGTAGTGTCCACAAATTGTACTGCCTCCCCAATCTAGATGCACCACTACTGCATAGAGAGTGTACTTGTATGATGGTCCTGGGTCTAATATAATACGGGGAGTAGTAGTGGTAGCAGTGCTAGTAGTAGAAGGAGGAGGAGTGGTAGATGTTGAAGCATCATCACCACCTCCACCATCATCTTCATCTTCATCAGCCATGAACTCCTTCATATCCAACACCTCTCCAAACAACACCCTAGAGGTGATCTTTCCATACCTCCCCCCTCCATGAGCACTAAACCTCTTCAACTGAACAGCCAGATAATTAGGTGCAGTTTTAATTCTCACAGACCGCATTGCTGTCACCTTTTTCTCACACACTTCACATTTATATGCATTCCTTCCATGTAGCTTCTCTTGGGTGCCGTATTCTGCTCTGATGAGGTCGGTGAGGTTGGGGGAGGATGCTCTCATGGAGAATGGTACGGAAGGGACTGTAAGGGCTAGGGTGAGCTCATTTTGGTAGCTCTCTGAGACGGTGCCGCAGTTGAGACATTGGACTTGACTGGCCAAGTACCCACCGAATATGTTGTGTACCAGTGTTGTACTCAAAGCATAATTCCCTCCCCCTCCTCTACCACTAGAGGCAGATATCTCTTTACTTCCCTTGTTCTCATTATTATCATTTCCAGTAACATCATCATCATTTTCTTCTTCTTCTTCTTCTTCTTCTTCTTCTTCTTCGTTTTCATCTCTATACTTGTTCTTCCCTCCACTACAAGCCAACTCAATCTCACTCATGATTTCCAAACACTTTATCAGCAGCTCATGAGCGTCTTCTTGTCTCCCATACGTCATCCTTCCTCCCAACTTTCTGAGATGCACCAACAATGGTCTTAAATTGATCTCATGCTGGGTATCATTATTGTTCCTATAGAAAGAGGAGAAACTACCACCTTCTTCATCTCCTTCTTCATCATCATCATTAGGTGTCTGATCTTCAATCACATTCAAAGCCTCAATCAACTGCTCCAACTCACACATCAAGCACCAATCTTTTCCACTATTAGGACACAAACACCCTTTCTTACTGTGCAGCCCTTTGGAAAAATATTCTACAAAGGGAAGGGTGGATAAGAGAGCTTGGAAGCAGGCGTTGGCGTAGCAGCTATTGCCGCAATTGATGATGCCTACTGGAGATGATGATGATAATGATGACAGGGCGGAGGTATACTTGTTACTATTATTACTGGATAGTAATGGTAGGTACTCTTTTGTATACGACATAACTTCCTTATTGGGAATAGGAGGCAGTGTTTGGGTTGTTTTTTTCTTTTTCTTTCTAAAGTTGCCTGCATCTCCTTGTGATGAGGATGGCGGTGTTGGTGTTGATGGTGGTGTATGCTTCTTTTGTTGTTGTACATTCCTATGCTTGTCCCGTAGCATCTTCTTGCATTCCAACTTATGACCTGATATCCAATGTTGCTTTTGACACTCTGAGCCGCAGTATGCAACTACTTTGCAATCTCTGCATACATATTTTGGCGCAGGAGCTCCACAGGTCACGCACATGGGCGTCGGCGAGGTAGTAGTGCCATTCATGTTGTTGCAACTGGTGTGCTTGTTGTTGTCGCTATTTCCTTGCTCGTCATGAGCTGTAGCCATTTTGGCTATAGGGACCTGGTTGAGGATCTCCCACCAGGATTCTGATGGATGGCTATCAAATAAATCAAATGGGAACTTCAGCCTGGGGGTGTAGAGAGAGAGAGAGGAGAGGAGAGGGAGTGAGAAGGACTGATGACGTCGGAGATTGATAAAAGCAATCAAGGAGCAGTGCAACCTTCTTACCAACATGAAACGAGCGCTATGACAAGTAGTGTAATCAGTAATGTTGTTGTTGAGACTTGAGCAAAACTCCAAAACATTCACAGGCAGTTTTTTCCATTCATTCGAAGAGAGATCAGAAGGGAAAAAATTGGAGGCGAATTACTCATAGAACGCCCCCATGTAACTCATTAATAAACGTTGAGATGGTATGTAGCATGTGCCTGAACTTTTCTGGAAGAACAGTTACAAATTCAAACGCCAATACCCTCTATAACTCATCTGAAAAATGTGCACACCCGGCTGCCGCCCGACAGGCTCGTCTCTCCTGTTTCCCACTCTACTCTCTCCTGTATTGAATGTTTTGAATGACAACCACCAATCTGTAGGAGAAAGCCTCCAGCTGACAAAGAAGCCCTGCACGTTATTGGATAATACATCTAGCAAACACCAACACCACCATCACCAGCAGCAGCAACAACAACTTCCTACATATCTCTTGCCCTATCCCTACAAACACTCTATTAGTCGTCTTGCCATTTCTTCTTCACATCGCTCGCTGGCTTTTTCCTCCGACCAAAATACATATCTCATACCGTGAGTAAATGCAGCTACCATGTTTTTTTGTTACTAAACCTTGTCATTCCCCCCCTTACTCTGCTCCCCACTCCCTCCACAAGCTAGTCAATGTCCCTATTGCTCACTTCTGTACTCGTCACATTCCCTCCCAGAGCTATGACCAAGCTCGGTGCCAGGTCTAGTTGCCCCAACTCAACATCATCTTGTTGAGCCTCCTGCTCCCCATGTCGACCACAGTGGTAACCGTAATTCAACCCCTCCCTTCTCTTCGTCTCTCCTTCCTCTTCTTGCTGTTGTTCCATCTTCTTCTTCCCACTCTTCCCTTTTCTCCGCCTTCTTCTTGATTGCTGTATGATCAATTGCGCTCTACGACTAGGACCGAGGTATGATCCAGAATCTAAATTAAATCCGTTGCATTCTCTAACCTTCAATCTAGACCGTGCACTACTATAGGTATCACTACCATCATTATTGTTGTCCTCTCTACCTACTGCTGCTGAACTTTCCTTGTGACCACCATCAAAACCCCCATCATCAGAGACCTTGGCTCCCCTCTTAACGGCATCTGCTCTCCTTACCATCTCACCCACCCACGCTGCAGCTGCCTCTACTCTCTCCTTCATCTTATTTAAACTTTCCTCAATGCCCATAGTCATCCTTCCCCCTTCTTCGATGTACTTCTCCCACTGCTGCAGGCCAAGCACATCCTTCTCCAGCTGCACCTGCATCACTCTCATCAGAACTTCAGGACACCTAGCTTCTAGTAGATACAGTACCCTTGCATCAATCTTCCACAGTCTGCAAGCGGTCTGAGCGGTTCCCGATGCCAGACAAATAGCGCAGGCATCGACGTCCACGCCAGCCAACGCCCAGATACCGATGACAGCTGGTGCAGGAACAACATAAGATGCCGCTGCTGTGCTGCTCATCTTTATTTCCCCCTCATCAAGCAGGTATAAATGCTCTGCTTTGTCATTCTTCTCAAATAAAACATCTTTCGCTTTTATTTTCATTGGTTCCCCGTGCATTCGTATTACCTCCATAAAGGTTTGTTTCGCCGTCTCTGGCAGGTTGTCATATCTACTGCTGGAGAATATGGTTTCTTTCAACACTCCTGACTGCATCTCGCCAGCTACTCTCAGTCTCAGGGATGGGGGCAAGTCGTTCAAGAATTCCAGATCGGTCTCGGTATCTTCATTTATGATAAATCCATAACTACTGTAGTAAAATTTTCTAATGTCATGTTTAAGTGCTGCTGGGAACTTCCAATCATTCATCCACCACTCAGCTGCATTGACTTTATCTTTTATAATAATCTTTTTGTTCATTTCTTGACCGCCCCCTTGAATAATGTCGTTCACTGCTGAGAGAAAGTATCCAAAAAAGCCCACACCGATCAACATGAAGAACATCACCAGCAGGCATTCTGCCCCTGTTTGGCAGGTGATGTCGCCAAAGCCTACAGTACTAATCACAGTCAATGCAAAATATATACTGATAATGTATCTAGTACCATCAGATGAAGTTTCCAAATCTATCAAAGGTTTGTTCAAGTATAGAGGGTCTGCCCAACTACCCGTTATGTCTTCCTGTACAGCAACAAACCACCACAAGCACCCCAACAAGTTGACCAGGACACTCATACTGAACAGGGTTATCACAATAAACATGCTGAATGGATTCAAGTAACTGGCCATTACCTGTGATATGAAGTTATCTCCATTAAACCGTTGAAGAGAAGATATAATACGAACCACCCTGACTAATCGCAGCAGGCGCAATAATGCCACTAGTTTTGCAACAGCAGTGCTCTCTTGTGTAGCAGCGATCACTATTTGAGCTAGTGCTGGGATAAATGCAATAAAATCTATCCAAAATCCTCCACTTTTAATATATCTCTTTGCAACTGAAGGACCGTCTGTGATTACCACTGATTGCAAGTCCCATTGCACGGCATAACCTACATGAAACCCAAACATGATGTCTAAAAAATAGACGACGTTCCCAAACATATCCATGCCAAAAAATGCATCCAAGCCTTCGTAGATGTAACCACCAAAAGCTATAGATAAAGGGACTATGTAAGCTGTGTATGAAATGTCAGTAAGGGCAGAGATGGCAGACCAGACAATCGCAGTGCGACTGGTGGGGGAGAGGACAGGCAAGAAGAGGAAGGAGCGACGTGGTTCTGCCCCTGCTTTTCTTGCAAATGCTTGGAATCTGCGTCCACTGACCCGGATAGCTCTTTTGGGAAGATTTGTTGTATCCACAGGGGCTTTTGGTGTGGCAGGGATGCCATTGATCAGAATTGGAAATTGCTCTCCTATTGCGATGTATTCGCTCGGCATATTGGGAGCGTTGAAGATGTCGGAATTCGACGTTGGGGATGCCTCATCTGCTGGGGATATCGATTGATCTGCTTTAGACATGTTCATTATGGTTTTGTGGAGGCCTTGGCGCTATTTGCGCATCACGAAGAGTATTCTTTTGAAATGTTCTACTTGAAATCTTCCTTTGTTTTTTGCACTGCTTGGAATGTGACAAGTACCTTTCATACACCTTCTTTCATGTTTCAATAAACCATTTAGCAATTTAGTTCCAAATTATAGCGAGTTCTTTTCCATTCTTCATAATTTTATGCTCAAACAATTTCTTATTTGGGGAGCCTTTTTCTCTCAATGTGTGTCATCTGAACAATTGCAATTGATTCAGTACGTACATTATGATATGATAAAGAGATACAACTAGGGTGAGCCGTGAAACACTTACATGATTGCGAATAACTCTCTCCGATTTGATCTATCTACTGATAAAATTCGCTAAAGATGGCTTCTTATAGGACAATGGCGACCCATGCACAACAATCAGGCAAAGCCTCTTCATTTCACCCAAAATTCATAGCATATGAAGCGACTCAATCACATCCCCCCGCCAGCATTTCCTCCCGCCCCTCCCTCTTCATGCATACCCTGTGCCCCTATGCAGAGCGGGCGTTCATTGCTCTCCTTGAATCCGATATTGACCGCTTTAACCTCGTTCACATAGATCTCTCCAACAAACCTTCCTGGTACACCAGAACTGTCAACCCCAGAGGCCTGGTTCCATCTCTCGCATTAGGAGAAGACAAAACAATCAAACACCAAGTTGTGGTGGAATCTCTAGACATTGTCAAGTATGTTGCCGACAACTATAGCAACACCACTACAACGATACTCAACAATTCAGATAGCATGAAATTAATGACCATGTGCAATAGTTTCATAAATGCTGGTCTTAGCTACTGTGCAGGAAATGACAATAGAAGTTGGGGAATCGGTAGCAAGTCGACGCCCAGTCAGAGAGCGGCTTATACCATTGCTCTAGACACACTTGAAAAGCAGCTTTCACATGGTCAAGGTCCCTACCTTCTACCTGGTAACGATATAAGTGTAGCAGATATAGCAATATTCCCTTTTGCCCAGAGATATGACTTGGTTGCCAGGGCAATATATGGTGGGAGGGATGATACTGACCTGGCATTCTCTACTACTACTACTACTACTAACTGTGGTGCATGGTATCAAGCCATGAAGGAGAGACCCAGCTGCAGGATAACCATGCCTGATGAGAAGCTGTTCATAAAAGCTTTACAAAAGGAGATGTCCTTGGATTTCTTTGATTATTCTACTTACAACATGTTGCAATTGCATCCTCATCTCGATGTGTAATAACCGACCACATCCCCCCCCCCCCCCCCCCCCCCCCCCCCCCTCTAGACACTGCTTTACTTTCCCCTTTATCACCCCCTTGCTTTTTTTTTTTTTTTTCCCTTCTTTCCCCCCCCCCGGGCCCCGGGGCTTTCCACTTTTTTCATT